>Ga0315336_1000148_pt1 | contig 299521 bp, 267 predicted proteins | sample ASW5metaG_FD_204512 | JGI IMG/M metagenome (GOLD analysis project Ga0315336, IMG submission 204512) | Ammonia-oxidizing marine archaeal communities from Monterey Bay, California, United States - ASW #5 | ecosystem: Environmental > Aquatic > Marine > Intertidal zone | place: USA: California...
AGGCGGCGGCAGTGCTCGACGTTGGCGGTGATGCCGACGATGCAGTGCTCGCGCAGCATGTCCATGGCACGTTGCAGCAGGCGGATCGAGTCGAAGATCTTGTAGGCGATCAGCGGCTCCATGACGTTCAGCTGCAGCTGGCCGCCTTCGGCTGCCAGGGTCAGGGCCAGGTCGTTGCCGATGACTTCGAAGGCCACCTGGTTGACCGCTTCCGGGATCACCGGGTTGACCTTGCCCGGCATGATCGAGCTGCCCGGCTGGCGCGGCGGCAGGTTGATCTCGTTGATGCCGGTACGCGGGCCACTGGAGAGCAGGCGCAGGTCGTTGCAGATCTTCGACAGCTTGACCGCGGTGCGCTTGAGCATGCCGGAGAACAGCACAAAGGCGCCCATGTCGGAGGTGGCTTCGATCAGGTCGGCAGCCGGTACCAGCGGGTGGCCGCTGATGGTGGCCAGGCGCTGTACGGCCAAGGCCTGGTAGCCAGGGTCGGCGTTGATGCCAGTACCGATGGCGGTGCCGCCCAGGTTGATTTCGGTCAGCAGTTCCGGAGCCAGCGAGCGCAGGCGCTGCAGGTCTTCAGTCATGGTGGTGGCGAAGGCGCGGAATTCCTGGCCCAGGGTCATCGGTACGGCGTCCTGCAGCTGGGTACGGCCCATCTTCAGTACGTGGTCGAATTCTTTACCCTTGGCAGCGAAGGCCTGGATCAGGCTATCAAGGCTGGCCAGCAGCGCGTCGTGACCCAGCAACAGGCCCAGGCGGATTGCGGTCGGGTAGGCGTCGTTGGTCGACTGCGCCATGTTCACGTCGTTGTTAGGGTGCAGGTACTTGTACTCACCCTTCTGGTGGCCCATGGCCTCCAGCGCAACGTTGGCAATGACTTCGTTGGCGTTCATGTTGGTAGAAGTACCAGCGCCGCCCTGGATCATGTCAACCACGAACTGGTCGTGGAAATCGCCTTTGATCAGGCGGGCGCAGGCTGCGGAAATGGCAGCGTGCTTGGCATCGCTCAGGTGACCCAGCTCACGGTTGGCGTCGGCAGCGGCCTGCTTGACCATGGCCAGGGCCACGACCAGCTTCGGGTAGTGCGACAGCGGAACACCGGAGAGGTGGAAGTTGTTGGCAGCGCGCAGGGTCTGGATGCCGTAGTAGGCATCTGCAGGAACTTCAAGGGTACCCAACAAGTCTTTTTCGACGCGGAACGATGCAGCAGAGGACATGATGTATATCATCTCGATTTTGACCCGGCACATGCCGGAATGGCGCCAATCCTAGGCCTGAAGGTGTTTTTGCGGCCAATGCTATTGCACGCTAACCTATGCACAAACGGCATAGTGTTTCATGTGACGCCAATTGATATTCGAGCGTGTTCCATTTTGGTGCGCGCCGGGAGATGTGCTTCGTGAACCTTGAAAGCAAATGGCTGGAAGACTTCAGTGCTCTGGCCGCTACCCGTAGTTTTTCCCAGGCCGCAGAGCGGCGTTTCGTGACCCAACCGGCCTTCAGCCGGCGCATTCGCAGCCTTGAGGCGGCGTTGGGCCTGCAACTGGTGAACCGCTCTCGCACACCCATCGAGCTGACCGAGGCGGGTCAGCTATTTCTCGTCACAGCGCGTACTGTTGTCGACCAGTTGAGCGAAATTCTCCGCCATTTGCATCACTTGGAAGGCGGGCAGGGCGAAGTGGTGCAGGTAGCTGCGGCACACTCCTTGGCGTCGGGTTTCTTCCCCCGTTGGGTGGCCCAGCTGCGCAACGACGGTTTGAACATCGCCACCCGCCTGGTTGCGACTAACGTCGGAGATGCTGTGCATGCACTGCGCGAAGGCGGCTGCGACCTGATGCTGGCGTTCTATGACCCGGACGCGGCCTTGCAGATGGATGCCGAGATCTTCCCGTCGCTGCACATGGGCACCACTGAAATGCTGCCGGTGTGCGCCGTGGATGCCGATGGCAAGCCGTTGTTCGACCTGGAGGGCGAGGGCAGTGTGCCGTTGCTAGCCTACACCGCCGGCGCATTCCTCGGCCGCTCGGTCAACTTGCTGTTGCGCCAGCGCAACCTGCGTTATACCACCGTCTACGAAACCGCCATGGCCGACAGCCTCAAGAGCATGGCCCTGGAGGGGATGGGCATCGCTTGGGTGCCGCGCCTGTCGATGCGTGGCGAGCTCGAACGCGGTGAACTGGCGATCTGCGGCGGTAGCCAATGGCATGTGCCGCTGGAAATCCGCCTGTACCGCTGTGCTTTGGTGCGTAAGGCTAACGTCCGCTTGCTATGGCGCAAGCTGGAGTCGTCTGGCGCACAAGGTGAAGCGTCAATTTGAGTTGTATGTCAGGTAATCAGTGATATTTGCACGATTCCTGTCGCTGTAGCGGTAGCAGTTGGATCGTGCCGGTACACGGGGGTGCGTGTACGTTTCGCACACCCAGCCATTGAACTTCAGTTCGGCGTCTTCATGCGTGGCGCCTAGCAGATGGCCAATTTCATGAGCGGCAGCACCGTATGCGGCCACAGAGGCAATGGCCGTTTTCTGCTTGAAATAGGCCAAGCCGGCGTTGTAGTTCAGGCCGCTATGATCGTAGCTGTTGCGAGTGAGCAGGAGATGTTTGTCCATGAGAGAGTAGAGCCGGTGTCGCTGTTGTGCATACACCTGCTGGCTGAAAGCTTCCAGGAGCTTTTCGGACGGCATTCCTGCATAAGCAATATCGGTTATGTGTTTTACATTGCGTTGAAATATCACTTCGATGGGATGTTGGCTGAAACGGCGCATTTCGTTCAGCCAATGCTGGAAGAAGTCTTCGTTCAATTGCCCGTCGTGCATATCGGCCAGGTCGTCGTGCACATAGACGGTGACGGTGAGCGAGTGGGCCGCTGAAGCACTTGGCAATTGCAAGCTGAGTACCAGGCCAAACGAAAGTGCGAAAAAGCATGGAGTTTTCATGTAGACGTACCAAAGTGCGCGAGTTAAGGGCTGCGAGCGTGCAGCACTCGTCGACCCCGAGGCAGCAGGAAAAAGTTGTCCCACGAGACAGCTTGCCCTTTGATCCGGCATGTGCTTGTAGGGGTGGGCGGCCAGCCTTTAAATACGTTACAATCCCGCGCCTTCGGCCGACCTGGTCGATTCAGAATCCGTATGACAAGCCACGCCGGCCCACCTGCGTGGCTTGTTGCTTTTAGCGCGCCAGAAGGCGCTTGCAGGAGAGGCTCGACGATGAGTGCACTGGTTGGCGTGATCATGGGCTCCAAGTCCGATTGGTCCACCCTTAGCCACACCGCCGATATGCTGGAAAAACTCGGCATTCCCTACGAAGTGAAGGTGGTTTCCGCCCACCGCACCCCGGATCTGCTGTTCCAGTATGCCGAGGAGGCTGAGGGCCGTGGCATCGAGGTGATCATCGCCGGTGCCGGTGGCGCAGCCCACCTGCCAGGCATGTGCGCCGCCAAGACCCACCTGCCGGTGCTGGGCGTGCCGGTGCAGTCGTCGATGCTGTCGGGCGTCGATTCGCTGCTGTCGATCGTGCAGATGCCAGCCGGTGTGCCGGTTGCCACCCTGGCCATCGGCCGTGCCGGTGCGGTCAACGCTGCCCTGTTGTCGGCCAGCATTCTGGGCGCCAAGTACCCGCAGTACCACGCGGCGTTGAAGCAGTTCCGCACGGAACAGACCGACACCGTGCTGGACAACCCAGACCCGCGCCAGGCTTGAGGCTCAACCCATGAAGATCGGTGTAATCGGTGGCGGCCAGCTGGGCCGCATGCTGGCCTTGGCGGGTACCCCGCTGGGCATGAACTTCGCCTTCCTCGACCCGGCACCGGACGCCTGCGCTGCGCCCTTGGGCGAACACCTGCGTGCCGACTACGGCGATCAGGACCACCTGCGTCAGCTGGCCGACGAAGTCGACCTGGTCACCTTCGAGTTCGAAAGCGTCCCGGCCGAGACCGTGGCCTTCCTCTCGCAGTTCGTGCCCGTGTACCCCAGCGCCGAATCGCTGCGCATCGCCCGTGACCGCCTGTTCGAAAAGAGCATGTTCCGCGACCTGGGCATCCCCACCCCGGCCTTCGCCGACATCCTCTCGCAGGCAGATCTGGACGCCGCAGTGGCCAGCATCGGCCTGCCGGCCGTGCTGAAAACCCGCACGCTGGGTTACGACGGCAAGGGCCAGAAGGTGCTGCGCACGCCAGAAGACGTGGTGGGTACCTTCGCCGAGCTGGGCAGCGTGCCATGCCTGCTGGAGGGCTTCGTGCCGTTCACCGGCGAGGTGTCGCTGGTGGCCGTGCGTGGCCGCGATGGTGAAACCCGCTTCTACCCGCTGGTGCACAATACCCACGAGAGCGGCATTCTGCGCTTGTCGGTAGCCAGCCAGGCACACCCGCTGCAGGCTCTGGCCGAAGATTACGTCGGCCGCGTGTTGCAGAAGCTGGATTACGTTGGCGTGATGGCCTTCGAGTTCTTCGAGGTTGACGGTGGCTTGAAGGCCAACGAAATCGCCCCGCGCGTGCACAACTCCGGGCACTGGACCATCGAAGGCGCCGAGTGCAGCCAGTTCGAGAACCATCTGCGTGCCGTTGCCGGCCTGCCGCTTGGCTCGACCGCCAAGGTGGGCGAGAGCGCGATGCTCAACTTCATCGGTGAAGTGCCGGCCGTGGACAAGGTTGTCGCCATCGGCGACTGTCACCTGCACCACTACGGCAAGGCCTTCAAGGTTGGCCGCAAGGTAGGACACGCCACCCTGCGCTGCCCTGACATGGCCACCCTCGAGCGCAAGATTGCCGAAGTAGAGGCGCTGATCAGCAACTGATCGGGCTTCGAATCGAACTTCCGCAAGCGGCATGCCCTCTGAATATGGCAACAAGCCGAAGCCCGTCTAGGCTTTGGCTTGTTCCAACTTCACTGCAGAGGGATTGCCATGGGTATCATTGGAACCATCTTCATCGGCCTCATCGTCGGCCTGCTGGCCCGCTTCATCAAACCGGGCGATGACAGCATGGGCTGGATCATGACCATCCTGCTGGGTATTGCCGGCTCCTTGTTGGCTACCTATGGTGGCCAGGCACTGGGTATATACCAGGCTGGGCAAGCGGCAGGCTTCCTTGGCGCGCTGGTCGGTGCCGTGGTGCTGCTGGTGATCTACGGATTCATCAAGAAACGCTGATTACTGGTTAGAATGCTCGGCAATTCATTCGAGTTGCCGAGCATTTCCATGCGTGCCTTTTTCCTTGTCCCCTTGCTGTTGGCCAGTACCCTGGCCCATGCCGAACTGCCCGAAACCGACTGGCTGGAGCTGATGCCCAGGTCGGACCAGAAGGCACTCGAACAAATGCCTGAAATCGACCACAACTCACCGGAAGCCATGGGCACCTTTACCGCCAAGGGAGGCCTCAAGCAGAGCAAGGGCCTGCCTGCGGTGATGTACTCGACCAAGACCGTTGCAGCCATGAATGGCAAGGATATCCGCCTAGGTGGCTACCCTGTGCCGCTGGAGAGTGACGCCAAGGGCAACAGCACGTTGTTCTTCCTGGTGCCGTACCCGGGGGCGTGCATCCATGTGCCGCCACCGCCGCCCAACCAGTTGGTACTGGTGCGCTACCCGAAAGGCCTGAAGATCGATGACATCTACACCCCGCTGTGGGTCAGCGGCAAGCTGAAGGTGGAGAAGGTCAGCAATGACCTGGCCGATGCGGCCTATGCGCTGGATGCGGGGAAGGTGAGGGTGGTGGAGGATGCTGATCTCTGAACGGCTGTGCTGGCCTCTTCGCGGGTAAACCCGCTCCTACCCGGCGTCCACAGGCCTCGCATGCCGCGGGGTATCTGTAGGAGCGGGTTTACCCGCGAAGAGGCCGGCACAGGCGCCGTAAAACTCAGATCATTTCGCTGACAATCCTGACCGCTAGCGAACTGCTGTGCCCGGGCTTCAATTCCACCAGGTCATCCCACACATTCGCCGTCTCGATGCACAGCATTCGCTGCCATCCATCGTCAGCCATGTCCGCCAGCTCCTTCGCCCGCTCGGTCCACGGGTTCCAGATCACCGCCGAGCGCGAGCCGCTGCTGGCCAAGGTAATCCGCCGATTCCAATGCGGGTCGACGATGCTGAGGGTCTGCGGGGTGTTCAGGTAGATCCGGTCCGTCTCCCCGGCAAACATCAGTGCCCCTTGCTGCTGGCGCTGTTCCCAGCCCGCCAGGGTCTCGATATAACCCAGCCCGTCGACACCCTCGACCCGCGCCTGGCGCACATCGCTGACCGCGAAGTAGCTATGCAGGGCCTGGCTGATGGTCACGGGGGTATTGCCCATGTTGCGGCTGGTCAGGCTCAGTGTCAGGTCTGCGCCCATCTCCACCACCAGTTTCAGCTCGACATCATGGGGCCAACCGGGCAGGTCGCCCCGCGCTTCAGGCAGTTCGAACTCGATCCGCAGGGCCTCGCCCACTTCCTCGATACCCAGCAATTGCCAGTCACGCGTGCGCGCAAGCCCGTGGGCAGGCGCCGGTGTTCCCTGGTACATGGCCTGGACGGCCTCAGGGTTGCGCTGCAGGTTGCCAAACCATGGCCAGCACACCGGTACCCCGGCGCGTACCGACTTGCCCTGGCGGAAGATGGCCTGGTCGCTCAGCCACAGCAGCGGCGGTTCGCCCACCTGCTGGTAGCTGAGGACCTGTGCGCCCTGCTGGGCGATCAGGAGTTCGGCACGGTCACTGCTGATACGCCAGCAGTTGAGTTCGCCATGTTGCTCGGTTACGACCTGAAAGGTAGCCATTGCGTTCTTCTCATTGATTGCCAGTGGGCCTTGGACCCGGGCAGATGCAATGAGTTTACCGCCAGCGTGGCTCAGCGACGAGGCACCGAGCGGGTACGACCACTGCCGTCGATGGCGACGAAGACGAATACCGCTTCTGTGACCTTGCGCCATTCGCTGGACAGCGGGTCGTCGCTCCACACTTCGACCATCATCTGGATCGAGCTGCGGCCGATTTCCAAGGTCTGGGTATAGAAAGACAGCTGTGCGCCGACCGCGACGGGCACCAGGAAGGCCATGCGGTCGATGGCGACGGTGGCTACGCGGCCGCCGGCGACACGGCTGGCCATGGCCGTGCCTGCCAGGTCCATCTGGGCAACCAGCCAACCGCCGAAAATATCGCCGAAACCGTTGGTTTCTCGCGGCAATGCGGTGATTTGCAAGGCCAGGTCGCCTTGCGGGATTGGATCTTCTTGTTCGAGCTCAATCATGCGATGGGGCCTCTGACCCGTGACGCTTTTCGTTGGTGTGGCGCAAAGGCCGGGTAAACGATTCAGCTTGAAACATACTACGCCGATTTCGTTTCACTGGGCGGCCGTAGGGAAACTCTGCGAAACCGCCTGACAATAGTGACCGGCGTTTTCGCACAACATCCCACGTTAGGAGCAACATAATCCTACGAAATGCCAGTATATAGGGCATAACGGCCAGCGACGACCGCGCATTCACGAATATCTGTGTGGATTTTGTATCGCTTTCGGCGTAGCTCGGCAATTTGCTATCTTCGCTTGTCTCCAATCCAGAAGCCGCGCGCCAAGCGGCCTGCATGCCCTATAAAGAGAACAACGAGCGATGACTTCCGTGCCCAGCAGTATCGAGCAGCCCTCGCGGCCGCTGACCCGCAGCGACTACAAGACCCTCTCACTGTCCGCCCTGGGCGGCGCGCTGGAGTTCTACGATTTCATCATCTTCGTGTTCTTCGCGACGGTGGTGGGCAAGTTGTTCTTCCCGGCCGACATGCCCGAGTGGCTGCGGCTGATGCAAACGTTCGGCATCTTCGCCGCCGGCTACCTGGCGCGGCCGCTGGGCGGCATCATCATGGCCCACTTCGGCGACTTGCTCGGGCGCAAGAAGATGTTCACCCTGAGCATCTTCATGATGGCCCTGCCGACCCTGATCATGGGCCTGCTGCCGACGTATGCGCAGATCGGTATGTGGGCACCGATCCTGCTGTTGCTGATGCGTGTGATCCAGGGCGCGGCAATCGGCGGCGAAGTACCGGGCGCATGGGTGTTCGTCTCTGAACACGTGCCGGCTCGCAACACCGGCTATGCCTGCGGCACCCTGACCGCCGGCCTGACTGCCGGCATTCTGCTGGGCTCGCTGGTAGCGACCTTGATCAACAGCGTGTACAGCGCGGAAGAAGTGGCTGACTACGCCTGGCGTATCCCGTTCCTGCTTGGCGGTGTGTTCGGCCTGTTCTCGGTGTACCTGCGCCGTTGGCTGCACGAAACCCCGGTGTTCGCCGAAATGCAGCAACGCAAGGCACTGGCCGAGGAGTTGCCGCTGCGCGCTGTGCTGCGCGACCACCGTGGTCCGATCATCCTGTCCATGCTGCTGACCTGGATGCTTTCAGCCGGCATCGTGGTGGTCATCCTGATGACCCCGGCGCTGCTGCAGAGCTTCTACCACATCAGCCCGACCGACTCGCTCAAAGCCAACAGCCTGGCCATCGTGTTGCTCAGCTTTGGTTGTATAGGTGCCGGCAGCCTGGCCGACCGCTTTGGTGCAGGCCGCGTGTTCGTGATCGGCAGCCTGCTGCTGCTGGCCAGCTCCTGGACCTTCTACCACAGCCTGCCGACCCGGCCCGAGTTGCTGTTCCCGCTGTATGCCGTGACCGGCCTGTGCGTGGGTGTGATTGGCGCAGTGCCTTATGTAATGGTCAAGGCGTTCCCGGCGGTGGTGCGTTTCAGCGGGTTGTCGTTCTCGTACAACGTGGCCTACGCCATCTTTGGTGGGCTGACACCGATGGTGGTGACCGCACTGCTGAAGGTGAGCCCGATGGCGCCTGCCTACTACGTGGCAGGCCTGTGCGCCGTCGGTCTGGCCGTGGGCCTGTATCTGCTCGCCAACAAGCGCTGATCTGCGCTACGGCTACTGGCCTCTTCGCGGCTAAAGCCGCTCCTACAGGGTTTGGCACAGGCCTCAAGGCCGACACCGGACCTGTAGGAGCGGCTTTAGCCGCGAAGAGGCCACACCTGCTTTCAGTGATGGCCTTTCATCCAATTGTCATAATGAAGTCATATCGTGTTCATGCGGCCTGCCGATACTTGGGCCCGTTCCATCCAACACCCCAATATTCCTGCTAGGAGCAAGGCATGAAACTGAAGCGTTTGATGGCGGCCCTTACCTTTGCCGCCGCTGGCGTTGCAACCGCCAACGCGGTAGCCGCTGTCGATCCTGCGATCCCGACCTACACCAAGACCACGGGTGTTTCGGGCAACCTCTCCAGCGTCGGTTCCGACACCCTCGCGAACCTCATGACTCTGTGGGCCGAGGCCTACAAGAAGGAATATCCGAACGTAAACATCCAGATCCAGGCTGCCGGCTCCTCTACCGCGCCACCCGCGCTGACCGAAGGCACCGCCAACCTCGGCCCGATGAGCCGCAAGATGAAGGACGTCGAGCTGCAAGCCTTCGAGCAGAAGTACGGCTACAAGCCGACCGCCATCCCGGTCGCCGTCGACGCCCTGGCCGTGTTCGTGCACAAGGACAACCCAATCAAGGGCCTGACCATGGCTCAGGTTGACGCCATCTTCTCTTCCACTCGCCTGTGCGGTGGCAAGGCCGAGATCAAGACCTGGGGCGACGTCGGTGTGACCGGCGACCTGGCCAACAAGCCAATCCAGCTGTTCGGCCGCAACTCGGTATCGGGCACCTACGGCTACTTCAAGGAAGAAGCCCTGTGCAAAGGCGACTTCAAGCCTAACGTCAACGAACAGCCTGGCTCGGCTTCGGTCGTGCAGTCGATCAGCTCCTCGCTGAACGGCATCGGCTACTCGGGTATTGGTTACAAGACCGCCAGCGTGAAGACCGTAGCCCTGGCCAAGAAAGAAGGCGGCGAGTTTGTTGAAGACAACGAAGCCAACGCCCTGAACGGCACCTACCCGCTGTCGCGCTTCCTGTACGTCTACGTCAACAAGGCGCCGAACAAGCCTCTGGCCCCGCTGGAAGCCGAGTTCGTCAAGCTGGTGCTGTCGCAAGCGGGCCAGCAGGTGGTGGTGAAGGATGGCTACATCCCGCTGCCGGCCAAAGTCGTCGACAAGACCCTGGCTGACCTGGGCCTGTCGCACGCCGGTAACGTTGCAAAGAAGTAAGTAATTAAGAGGAGGCCGGTGCCACAGCCCGGCCTCTTCCACGAATTTCCAGTCCGAAGCCAGGTTCCCTGTGCGGCGGGCTTTCGCGCGTCACCACTTTGTAATGTTTTTGTCACACGGGACCGCTAGGGTGTGCGCATGAATGATCTGGCCAATTCCAACATGACCCAAAACTCCCAGCCCGTGCGCATTGATTTCAATACGCCCGAGTTGCAACGCAAGCGCCGCATGCGCGCGCTCAAGGACCGCCTGACCCGCTGGTATGTGCTGGTAGGCGGGCTTGCCGTATTGGCGGCAATCACGTTGATCTTCTTCTACCTGGCTTATGTGGTGTTGCCACTTTTCCAGGGCGCCGAGCTGACCAGCAAGAAAGCCCTGGAGCCGACATGGCTGCAGCAGGATGCCGGTAAGCCACTGATGATCGCGCTTGAAGAGCAGAATCAGGTGGGGATGCGTGTTTCGGACAAGGGCCAGGCATTGTTCTTCGATACCAAGACCGGTAACGAACTCAAGCGTGTCGATCTGGCAGTGCCGGCGGACACCCAGGTTACTTCCATCAGTACTGACCAGCCGGGCAGCGCGCTGGTGGTTCTGGGCTTGTCCAATGGCCAGGCCCTGGTGTTCCACCACACCTACAAGATCACCTACCCGGACAACAAGAAAACCATCACCCCTGGCATCGACTATCCGTACGGCGAGCAATCGTTCGTGCTCGACGAGCAGGGGCGTGCGCTGGACCACGTCAGCGTCAACGTCAATGGTGACACCCTGCTGCTGGCTGGCTCTACCGGTGCTCAGCTGCAGGTGGTCGAGCTGACGCGCACGGAAAACATGATGACCGAAGAGGTCACCACCGAGCAGAACCGCATCGAACTGCCGCAAATGACCGAGACGGTGAAGAATATCTTCATCGACCCACGCCAGCACTGGCTGTACGTGATCAACGGCCGCGCCACGGCCGACGTGTTCAGCCTGCGCGACAAGAGCCTCAACGGCCGTTACAAGTTGTCTGATAGCGCCGACACCGAAATTACTGCCACGGGCCAGCTGGTTGGCGGCATTTCGCTGATCATCGGTGACTCCAAGGGCGGGCTGGCCCAGTGGTTCATGGCCCGCGACCCGGATGGCGAATCGCGCTTCAAGCAGATCCGTACCTTCCAGATGGGCAAGGCGCCGATCGTGCAGATCGACGCCGAAGAGCGCCGCAAGGGCTTCATCGCCCTCGACGCCGAAGGCAAACTGGGCGTGTTCCACAGCACTGCACACCGAACCCTGCTGGTAGAGCCGGCTGCCGAAGGCCCTGGCACGCTGGCCCTGTCGCCACGCGCCAACCGCATCATCATCGAAGAAGGCGGCAAGTTGTTGCCGTTTAGCCTGCGCAACCCGCACCCGGAAGTTTCGTTCAGCGCGCTGTGGGGCAAGGTGTGGTACGAGAACTACGACGAGCCGAAGTACGTCTGGCAATCGACCGCTTCGAACACTGACTTCGAGCCTAAACTGAGCCTGTCGCCGCTGACCTTCGGAACCCTGAAGGCCGCGTTCTACGCCATGATCCTGGCCGCCCCGCTGGCCATTGCCGCAGCCATCTACACCGCCTACTTCATGGCCCCGCGCATGCGCCGCAAGGTCAAGCCGGTGATCGAGCTGATGGAAGCGATGCCAACGGTGATCCTCGGCTTCTTCGCCGGCCTGTTCCTGGCCCCGTACCTGGAAGGCCACCTGCCCGGTGTGTTCAGCCTGTTCCTGCTGATGCCGATCGGTATCCTGCTGGCCGGCTTCTTCTGGAGCCGGCTGCCGGAGTCGATCCGCCTGCGTGTACCGGATGGTTGGGAAGCGGCGATCCTGATTCCGGTCATCCTGTTTACCGGCTGGTTCGCCCTGAGCATGAGCCCGCACCTGGAAAGCTGGTTCTTCGGCGGTGACATGCGCCTGTGGATCACCAACGACTTAGGTATCACCTACGACCAGCGCAACGCCCTGGTAGTCGGTATCGCCATGGGCTTCGCGGTCATCCCGAACATCTACTCGATTGCCGAAGATGCCGTGTTCAGTGTGCCGCGCAGTCTGACCCTGGGCTCGCTGGCACTGGGCGCGACGCCTTGGCAGACCCTGACTCGCGTGGTCATCCTCACCGCCAGCCCGGGCATCTTCTCGGCGTTGATGATCGGCTTGGGCCGTGCGGTCGGCGAGACCATGATCGTGCTGATGGCCACCGGCAACACACCGGTGATGGAGATGAACCTGTTCGAGGGCATGCGCACCCTGGCCGCCAACGTGGCCGTGGAAATGCCGGAGTCGGAAGTCGGTGGCAGCCACTATCGCGTGCTGTTCCTGGCCGCCCTGGTGCTGCTGATGTTCACCTTCATCATGAACACCTTGGCCGAGCTGATTCGCCAGCGTCTGCGCAAGAAATACTCGTCGCTTTGATAGAAAGGTAGCGATCCGTGAAAAAGGATTCCCTCAAAGGCTGGTTCAAGAGCGGCGCCCCAGGCGTCTGGATGAGCGGCGGCGCGGTGGCCATGGCCGTGATCATGACCGTCGGCCTGCTGGCGGTGATCGCCGTGCGCGGCCTGGGCCACTTCTGGCCAGCCGATCTTGTCCAGGCCACCTACAAGGTGCCAGGCCAGGCCGATCACGTCGTCATTGGCGAAGTGGTGCAGAAGGAGGAAGTACCCCGTGCTCGTCTGAAGGGGGCTGGCCTGCCAGTGCCTGACCAGGGCCCGGAGTTCATGACCCGCGAGCTGATCAAGGTGGGTAACCGCGACCTCAACGGCAGCGACTTTACCTGGGTGGTCGGCGACTGGCTGGTCGACGAACAGCGCCCCGCTGACCTGATGGCCCTTGAGCGCCGCGAGTGGGGCAACTTCTATGGCTACCTGGTCAGCGTCAAGGAACAAGGCCGTGTGGTTGCCGAAGGCCCCGCTGCCTGGAACGAACTGCAGGCCCGCCTCAAGCGTGCCAACCAGCTCAACAGTGAGCTGCAGCAGCTGGAGAAGAAGGACATCGGTGCCATCAACCATGGCCTTGAGCGCCTGCGCCTGCAAGCGCGCAAGCTGGAGCTGGACGGCAAGCTGGACGCCGCCGCCCAGGCCGACATGGACGCCGATCGTGCCGAACTGAACAGCCGCTACAAGGCTATCGAAGACCGCCTGACCGGCCTGCACCAGGCTTTCTCCCGCGACAGCCTGGTGGCCCGGGATGGCAACGGCCGTGAAGTGGAAATCAACCTGAGCAAGGTGGTGCATGCCGTTCAGCCAAACGGCATGTCGGCGTTCACCAAGTTGGGCACCTACTTCGGCAAGGTCTGGGAGTTCCTCAGCGACGACCCGCGTGAAGCCAACACCGAGGGCGGTATCTTCCCGGCCATCTTCGGTACCGTGATGATGACCCTGATCATGGCCGTGATCGTTACCCCGTTTGGCGTGCTGGCTGCCGTGTACTTGCGTGAATACGCCAGGCAGGGCCCGGTCACCCGGCTTATCCGCATTGCGGTGAACAACCTGGCCGGTGTTCCTGCGATCGTCTACGGTGTGTTCGGTCTGGGCTTCTTCGTCTATGTGCTGGGCGGCTCGATCGACCGCCTGTTCTTCCCAGAAGCGTTGCCGGCGCCGACCCTGGGTACCCCGGGCCTGCTGTGGGCATCGCTGACCCTGGCATTGCTGGCGGTACCGGTGGTGATCGTGGCCACCGAAGAAGGCCTGGCGCGAATCCCGCGCACCGTGCGTGAAGGCTCGCTGGCGTTGGGCGCAACCAAGGCCGAGACCCTGTGGAAAATCGTCCTGCCCATGGCCAGCCCGGCCATGATGACTGGCATGATCCTCGCCGTGGCCCGTGCCGCCGGCGAAGTGGCGCCGCTGATGCTGGTAGGTGTGGTGAAGCTGGCGCCGTCGCTGCCGGTGGATGGTAACTACCCGTACCTGCACCTGGACCAGAAAATCATGCACCTGGGCTTCCACATCTATGACGTCGGCTTCCAGAGCCCGAACGTCGAAGCTGCGCGGCCGCTGGTTTATGCCACTGCGCTGCTGCTGGTGCTGGTGATCGCGACCCTCAACCTCTCTGCCGTGTGGATTCGCAACCACCTGCGCGAGAAGTACAAGGCGCTGGACGGCTGACCCTGATTGCAAGCGTGCCGCCCGTAAGCCGGGCGGCCCTTTGAAACGACTTGATAGCGTATGGAGTTGACCATGCAGCAAGATTCCCACACCCATGGCATCGACATGTCTGCCCTGGGCCGCAACAAGCAAAGCCTGCGAATGGCTGAAGAAACCGTGGCCATCGAAGTGCCGGGCCTGAGCCTGTTCTATGGCGACAAGCAAGCGCTGTTCGACGTGCAGATGAACATCCCGAAGCAGCGTGTGACCGCCTTCATCGGCCCATCCGGCTGCGGCAAGTCGACCCTGCTGCGCACTTTCAACCGGATGAACGACCTGGTTGACGGTTGCCGTGTGGAAGGTGCCATCAACCTGTACGGCAACAACATCTACCGCAAGGGCGAAGACGTTGCCGAACTGCGCCGGCGTGTGGGCATGGTGTTCCAGAAGCCGAACCCGTTCCCCAAGACCATCTACGAGAACGTGGTCTACGGCCTGCGCATCCAGGGCATCAACAAGAAGCGCGTGCTTGATGAGGCCGTCGAGTGGGCGTTGAAGGGTGCGGCCTTGTGGGACGAGGTCAAGGACCGTCTGCACGAGTCGGCGCTGGGCCTGTCCGGTGGCCAGCAGCAGCGTCTGGTCATCGCCCGCACCATTGCCGTGGAGCCGGAGGTGCTGCTGCTTGACGAACCGTGCTCGGCGCTGGACCCGATCTCGACCTTGAAGGTCGAAGAACTGATCTATGAATTGAAATCCAAGTACACCATCGTCATCGTGACCCACAACATGCAGCAAGCGGCGCGTGTTTCGGATTACACCGCGTTCATGTACATGGGCAAACTGGTCGAATTCGGGGATACCGATACCCTGTTCACCAACCCGGCGAAGAAGCAGACCGAAGACTACATCACCGGTCGCTACGGCTAAGCGCCGCTCGCGAAACAGGCACCTCGGTGTCTGGCACCGGCGTTGCCGGTGTTCGCGGGTGAACCCGCTCCTACAGGGCCGCGCTACCAAAGGACAAAACGATGATCAACAAAGAAAGCCTTACCCATCACATTTCCCAGCAGTTCAACGCCGAGCTGGAAGAGGTGCGCAGCCACCTGCTGGCCATGGGCGGGCTGGTGGAAAAGCAGGTCAACGACGCGGTTACCGCGCTGATCGAAGCCGACTCTGGTCTGGCCCAGCAGGTGCGCGAGGTTGACGAGCAGATCAACCAGATGGAGCGCAACATCGACGAGGAGTGCTTGCGCATCCTCGCCCGCCGTCAGCCAGCGGCCTCGGACCTGCGCCTGATCATCAGCATTTCCAAGTCGGTGATCGACCTGGAACGCATCGGTGACGAGTCGACCAAGATCGCCCGCCGCGCCATCCAGCTGTGCGAAGAGGGCGAGTCGCCGCGTGGTTATGTCGAGGTGCGCCACATTGGCGACCAGGTGCGCAACATGGTCCGGGATGCGCTGGACGCCTTTGCCCGCTTCGACGCCGACCTGGCGCTGTCGGTGGCCCAGTACGACAAGACCATCGACCGCGAATACAAGACCGCGCTGCGTGAGCTGGTGACCTACATGATGGAAGACCCGCGCTCTATCTCGCGGGTGCTGAGCGTGATCTGGGTGCTGCGCTCGCTGGAGCGTATTGGCGACCATGCGCGCAACATCTCCGAACTGGTGATCTACCTGGTGCGCGGTACCGACGTGCGCCACATGGGCCTCAAGCGCATGACGGCAGAAGTGCAGGGCACTGCTGTCGCCAACGGCGAAAAGGCTAATGTTCCGGGTGAATCTGACGATAAGTAAGGTTGCTCCCGAGCATCGACGCCCGGCCTTGGCCGGGCGTTTTCGTTTGCGGTCGAGAGCCGGCAGGCACCCGCGAACGATGTGAAGAAGTCCCGGCGTGACCAGGTTGTAGCAAATGGCCATCATTTGGCAGTAGGCTAGTCGGGATTCATAAGGAGTATCGATGAGTAAAGTGAATGTGCTGGTCGTGGATGACGCCCCGTTTATCCGTGATCTGGTCCGGAAGTGTCTGCGCAACGCCTTCCCGGGTATGGCCATCGACGACGCGGTCAACGGTCGCAAGGCCATGGCCATGCTCGGCAAGGAAGCGTTCGATCTGGTCCTCTGCGACTGGGAAATGCCGGAAATGTCAGGCCTGGAACTGCTGACCTGGTGCCGTCAGCAGCCTGCACTGAAGAACCTGCAGTTCATCATGGTGACCAGCCGTGGCGACAAGGAAAACGTCATTCAGGCGATCCAGGCGGGCGTTTCCGATTTTGTAGGCAAGCCGTTCACCAACGAGCAACTGCTGACCAAGGTAAAAAAAGCCCTGACCAAGATCGGTAAGCTCGACAGCCTGATGGCCACCGGCCCGGCGCGAGCCAACCCGGCGTTTGCCAACGATTCGTTGAACGCGCTGACTGCGGGCAAGCCCGAAGCGGTCAAGGTTGCGGCGCCGGTACCGGCCAAGCCTTTGGTCGCCGCACCCGCACCTGCTGCCCCCGCGCCGAGCGGCCGTGGCCAGGGCCAGCTGCGCCTGGCCAGTGGCATGCAGCCATGCGTGATCAAGGCGTTGAGCCTGAAAGAGGCACTGCTGGTGGTACGCCGCAGCGAAGTGCTGCCACAGGTGCTGGAAGGTGCGGTGCTGGACCTGGAGCAGGGCGAAAGTGCCGAAGTTGCTCGCCTGAACGGCTACCTGCATGCGGTGGCGGCGCTGGAGCCAAAACCTGACAGCGACTGGTTGCAGTTGACGTTCAAGTTTGTCGACCAGGATGCCCAGAAGCTCGACTACCTGTCTCGGTTGATTGCCCGCGGCACTGCGCAGAAGCACTTCACCCCCGGTGCCTGACCCCGGCCCCGGGTCATGCTTTGGGCAGGAGCAGCACACGGGTGCTCCTGCCCAAGCCCGAGTTGCCCCATCCGACCAACTGCAATACCTACCGTAAAACCCGCTGCTAGGCTTCGACAGATCATAACTGTCAAAAAGCCACTATCATGCCCGCGCGCCTGCTGCTGTTCTGTGCATTGCTCATGGCCTCGGCGTCGAGCCAGGGCGTGACGCTCTACAAGATCACTGACGATTCCGGTGTCGTCTCCTATTCCGACCGCCCTGGCCCCGGCGCCAAGCCCTTGGTGTTGCTCGAACCCATGGTCGAAACGCTCGAAGGCCAGGTACTGCTGAACGCGAAAACCTTCGACGGTGGCGTGAGCTTTTCGGCACGAAACGAGCTGCATGTGCCGGTAGAGGTAGAGTTGCGGCTGGACAACCTTGTCAACGCACAAGGCGGTGATGCCCCGCGTATCGTGCGCCGGCTGCTGCCGCCGCGCACCACGCAGATGCTCAGCGTGCTCAGGGGGCGGCCCGGGCTGCTGCTGAACTACCGTTCGACCCTGCTGCAGGCCATGGGTGATCCGGGCAAACGGCCGCTAGGCTTCCGCTATGCGTTCCCGTGGATTGGCGGGCCGTTCCGCGTCACTCAGGGCCCCAATGGCCGTGTCAGTCATTTTGGGCCCCGAGGGCGCTACGCCATGGATATCGCCATGCCCGAAGGCACCCCCATCATCGCGGCGCGGGAAGGGGTGGTGGTGAAGACGCAGAACAGCCAGAGCGGGCGCGGCCCCAACCCCTCGGGTAACTTTGTCAGGATTTTGCACCCGGACGGCACCATGGGCGTCTACCTTCACCTGATGCGTGGTTCGGTGATGGTGGCGGAGGGGCAACGGGTACGGCAGGGCCAGATGCTGGCCAAGTCGGGCAATACCGGCAACAGCACTGGGCCGCACCTGCATTTTGTGGTGCAGCGCAATGTGGGGTTGGCGCTGGAGTCGATACCTTACCGCTTCGACAGGCCGATCAGCGGGATGCCGGATTTCACTGCCGGCAACCCCTGACCGATTGGGCCATCAATCCAGCTTCAGCACCTTGGCCAGTACGATCTTGGGCCCTTTCATCTTCTTGATGATGATGCGCAGCCCTTCGACTTCCAGCACTTCCTCTTCTTCCGGCACGCGCTTGAGCGTCTCGTAGATCAACCCGGCCAGGGTTTCGGCCTCGATGTGGTCAAGGTCGATACCCAGCAGGCGTTCGACCTTGAACAGTGGGGTGTCGCCGCGCACCAGCAACTTGCCCGGCTGGTAGGCGAGAATGCCACGCTCGGTCTTGCGGTGCTCGTCCTGGATGTCGCCCACCAGCACTTCCAGCACGTCTTCCATGGTCAGGTAGCCGATCACCTTGCCATCGGCTTCCTCTACCAGCACGAAGTGCGCGCCGCCCTTACGGAACTGCTCCAGCAACTGGGCCAGCGGCATGTGCCGCGACACGCGTTCGAGTGGCCGGGCAAGGTCCTCCAGGTCGATGGTCTCTGGCAAGTGCTCCAGCTCAGCCAGCTCCAGCAGCAGGTCCTTGATGTGCAGCAGGCCGGTGAATTCTTCGCGCTCGGCGTCGTACACCGGGTAGCGGCTGAACTTGTGGCGGCGCACCAGGGCCAGGATCTGCTTCAGAGGCGCATGGGCGTCGATGCTGATCATGTCCTCACGCGAGTTGGCCCAGTCGACCACTTCCAGCTCGCCCATTTCCACGGCCGAGGCCAGCACGCGCATGCCTTGGTCGCTTGGGTCCTGGCCACGGCTGGAGTGCAGGATCAGCTTAAGTTCTTCGCGGCTGTAGTGGTGCTCGTGGTGCGGGCCAGGCTCGCCCTGGCCGGCAATACGCAGGATGGTATTGGCGCTGGCATTGAGCAGGTAGATGGCCGGGTACATCGCCCAGTAGAACAGGTAAAGCGGCACGGCGGTCCACAGCGACAGCAGCTCTGGCTTACGGATAGCCCAGGACTTGGGGGCCAGCTCGCCGACCACGATGTGCAGGTACGAGATGACGAAGAAGGCGACGAAGAACGAGATCGCCTTGACCAGCTCGGCGCTGTCCACGCCGAAATAGGCGAGCAATGGTTCCAGCAGGTGGGCGAAGGCGGGCTCACCCACCCAGCCCAGGCCCAGCGAGGCGAGGGTGATGCCCAATTGGCAGGCCGACAGGTAGGCGTCGAGCTGGTTGTGAACCTTGCGCAGGATGTTGCCACGCCAGCCGTGCTTTTCGGCGATGGCCTCTACGCGTGTAGCGCGCAGCTTGACCATGGCGAACTCCGCGGCAACGAAGAAGCCGTTGAGCAGCACCAGCAGGAAGGCAAAGATGATCATGCCGAAGTCGGCGAATAACGAGGTGAGGCTAATACCAGAGGAAGGGTCCATGATGGAGTTTTTACGGGGTCCGTCTTTGAGATAGAGAGAAAAAAAGTGCCAGCTTTTGCTGGCACAGGGGATCCAATGTAGCGGCTGGGGCCGTAAAAGCAAAGGGCAGCGGACTCATTGCAGTCCCTGTGGGAGCAGGCATGCCCGCGAAGGCCCGCGCAGCAGCCTCAATCTCAAGCCTTTTCGTTGGCCAATTGTGCTGGCGCAAAGTGACAGGTAAAGGTGCTGCCATGCCCCGGTACACTGCTGATTTCCAGCTTGCCCCGGTGGCGCATCAGCACATGCTTGACGATTGCGAGCCCCAGCCCGGTACCGCCGGTATTCGATGCACGGCTGGAGTCTACGCGGTAGAAGCGCTCGGTCAGGCGTGGCAAATGCTTGGCATCGATGCCCACCCCCGAGTCCTGCACCGACAGGTGTGCGCCCTGGGCATCGGCCCACCAGCGGATGCGGATGCTGCCTTCGTCCTGGGTGTACTTGACTGCATTGAACACCAGATTGGAAAAGGCACTGCGCAATTCCGACTCGCTGCCCTTCAGCTTGACGCCAGGCGCAGCTTCCAGGCTGATGCGCTGGTTGCGCGGCCCGGACAGGGCCTGGGCGTCGTTCTTGATGGCGGCGAGCAGGGCATCGACCGCCACCGGCTGGTTGTCCGATGGGTAATCGGTGGCTTCCAGTTTGGCCAGTAGCAACAAATCGTTGAGCAGGGTTTGCATGCGCGAGCCTTGCTGGCTCATTTGCTGCAAGGCGCGGCTCCACCGCGGGTTCACGTCCTCGACGTTGTCCAGCAGGGTTTCCAGGTAGCCGGTGATTACCGTCAGCGGCGTGCGCAGCTCGTGAGACACGTTGGCGACGAAGTCCTTGCGCATCTGTTCCAGCTGGTGAATACGGGTGACATCGCGCACCAGCATCAGGTGTTCATTGTTGCCGTAGCGGGTGATGTGCAACTGCACACGCATGCGGTCATTGATCGGCGAAGGGATTTCCAGCGGTTCGAGGTAGTTTTCTGCCTCGAAGTACTCTTTGAAGAGCGGGTGGCGCACCAGATTGGTCACTTGCTGGCCGCCGTCCTGTGGGGTCTTGAAGCCCAGGAGGGTCTCGGCGGCGCGGTTCCACCATTCCAGGTTGCCGTCGCTGTCGAGCATGATCACCGCGTCACGCAGCGCAGCGGTGGACTCCTGCACCCGGTCGATCACTGCCTGCAGGCGGCCCCGTACGCGCTGGTCGCGGCGTTGCAGGTGGTAGATGCTATCGAATACCTCGCCCCACAGGCCGTAGCCATCGGGCGGTGCTTCGTCGGGTTGGTGATTGCGCAGCCAGTCGTGCAAGCGCAGCAGTTGCTTGAGGGTCCAGCCCAGATAGAGCGCCAGGCCAATGGCCAGGCTCCAGCCGTAGTAGCCGCTGATCAGCCCGCCGATCAGGCAGACGGTAATCAGCAACAGCAGATGGCGAATCAGGGTTGCGTGCCAGTTCTGGTTCAATTGACGGTCCTTGTACAACGACGTGCAGCTTGGCGCTCGGGAACTCGATCAGCTCTTGGTCGAGAAACGGTAGCCAGTGCCCCGGACGGTTTGTACCAGATTCTCGTAAGCTTCACCCAGTGCCTTGCGCAGGCGACGGATGTGCACGTCGACGGTACGTTCCTCGACGTAGACGTTGCCGCCCCACACCTGGTCCAGCAGTTGGCCGCGAGTATAGGCGCGCTCCTGGTGGGTCATGAAAAACTGCAGCAGGCGGTATTCGGTAGGGCCCATCTCGGCCGGCTTGCCGTCGATGGTCACACGGTGGCTGATCGGGTCGAGCAGCAGGCCGCCGACCTCGATCGGCGCCTCGCTGTCGCTCGGACCCGTGCGGCGCAGCACGGCTTTCAGTCGCGCTACCAGTTCACGCGGCGAGAACGGCTTGGTGATGTAGTCGTCGGCGCCCACTTCCAGGCCCTGGATCTTGTTGTCTTCTTCACCCTTGGCCGTGAGCATGATGATCGGAATATCACCGGTCAGCTCGTCGCGCTTCAGGCGGCGGGCCAGCTCGATGCCGGAGGTGCCCGGCAGCATCCAGTCGAGCAGGATCAGGTCCGGTTTGCGGTCGACGATGATCGCGTGGGCCTGTTGGGAGTTTTCCGCTTCCAGGCAGTCATAGCCGGCCATTTCCAGGGCAACGGCGATCATCTCGCGAATGGGTGCTTCGTCGTCGACGATCAGAATGTTCCTGCCTACCATGCTCAAAACCTCTCCTGGATTCGGTGTCTTGGCCCGCATTAGATAACGGAATTATTGCAGCTGTGTGACAGGGTGTTGGCCGTTCTGGCGACATTCCATGACTGAACTAGGCTACAGAGGGCCGCTTTAATGGCAACCCGAACCCATTTCCCCCCGAAACAATGGTGAATCCAATGACACGACATACGCTGAGCTGGATGGCCCTTTTCACTGCGTTGGCGCTCCCGGGGGTGGCGTTGGCCCACCATGCCATGGAGAAGGATGGCAAGTGGGTCGATGATGCCGGCATGACCCTGTACACCTTTGACAAGGATGCGGGTGGCAAGTCGATGTGCAATGGCGAGTGCGCCAAGAACTGGCCACCGTTGATGGTCAAGAAAGAAGACGAAGCACCGAAGGATAAATGGACCCATGTAGAGCGTGACGACGGTTCGATGCAGTGGGCTTACGACGGCAAGCCGCTGTATACCTTCATCAAGGACAAGAAGGCCGGTGACATGACCGGTGACGGCATGAAAGACGTCTGGCACGTTGCCAAGCCTTGAGACAGCCGGGGCCGCTGTGCGGCCCATCGCGACACAAGGCCGCTCCTACATGGTTCGACGTACGCCGATCAATGTGTGCGGCCTTGTGTCGCGATGGGCTGCGCAGCAGCCCCAAACTACTCAGCGCAACGCGTAATCCAGCACCACCCCGATAAACACCAGCATCCCCGCCCAGTGGTTGTGCAGAAACGCCTTGAAGCACGATTCCCGGTCCAGCTTGCGTGTTGACCAGTATTCCCAGGCAAAGCACGCCGCCGCACCCAGCAACCCAAGGTGGAACCAGCCACCCAGGTCGAAGCGGCTACCGGCCAGCAACAGGCAGCCCAGCGACAGCAACTGCAGGGTCAGGATGATGCTGCGATCAGCGTCGCCGAACAGGATCGCTGTGGACTTCACGCCAATCTTCAGGTCGTCATCGCGGTCGACCATGGCGTAATAGGTGTCATAACCCACCGTCCACAGCAGGTTGGCGATATACAGCAGCCAGGCGCCGGCCGGCAATTCACCGCCAGCGGCTGTGAAAGCCATGGGAATGCCCCACGAATACGCCGCCCCCAGCACCACCTGCGGGTAGTAGGTGTAGCGCTTCATGAACGGGTAGCAGAACGCCAAGGCCACCGCCCCGAACGACAGCCAGACGGTGCGGCTGTTGGTGCACAGCACCAGCAGGAAACTCACCCCGACCAGAATCGCGAACAGTGTCAGCGCCTCGCGTGGCCGCACCCGGCCACTGGCCAGGGGGCGGTCGGCGGTCCGCTTGACGTGGCCGTCAACCTTGCGGTCGGCAAAGTCGTTGATGCAGCAGCCGGCGGCGCGCATCAGCACCACACCAAGGCCGAAGATGAGCACATTGGCCAGGGTGGGTGACCCATTGCCGGCAATCCACACTGCCGACAGGGTCGGCCACAACAGCAGGTAGATGCCTATCGGCCGGTCCATACGGCTGAGCTGGACGAAGTCCCAGGCCCGTGGGTGCAGGCGGTTGAGCGACTTGAGCAGTTGCAGGTACATCAGCGGTTTTCCTCCTTGGCCGCTTGCCACAATGCCGGCAGAAACACTTCTGCCACCAGCAGGTCCAGACCGTTGCGCTCGAAGCGCGAGCGGCGGCCCCAAAGCGCCGCATGTGCAGCTTCGGACGGCAGCCATGCCTGTGGGTAAGTACACACTTCGAGCGGATGACGGATGAACGCCTGGTCGCAGAACAGCAGCTCGCCCAGCGAGCGGCTGCCCAAGGATTCCAGGTCCAGGCCACCACGTTCCAGGGCGCTGCGGCTGGCCACGCTGCGGGCGAATACCCAAGGTTGGCCATGGCCGCGCAGGTACACTTCGCGCACCCAGCCTTCGGCGCCAGCAGCGATGCCCAGCGCTTGGCATTCGTCATCGCGCAGCAGCTGCCAGCCCTCGAACAGCGGGGTGACGGAAAAATGATCGATGGACAGACGGGTCAGGCGGCGGGTCAGCGAGCCCTCGTCGAACAGCCAGTCAAGGGTAGGCTGGTCGATGTCGGTCGCCAGCTGTGAATACGGCAGCCACGCGACAGCGGCTGCTTGCGGGGATTCGTACGACACGTCGGTATGCTTTGTTACAGCCAGAGAGGCGGCGAGCTTAGCATGATTGCCCCAACTGCTTGCATACTGCCGACAGGGCCGCTACAAAGCCCCCACGCATTGCGCGCTGGCCCCATTCGCGGGCAAGCCCGCCCGGCCTGCGCGGTCACTGTAGGCGCGGGCTTGCTCGCCAAGAGGCCATCAGCCGCAACACAAGCCCCAGCCTGAACCGAGGAAATAGACCTGATGAAAAAGTGGCAATGTATTGTCTGTGGCCTGATCTACGACGAAGCCGAAGGCTGGCCCGACGACGGCATCGCCCCCGGCACCCGTTGGGAGGATGTGCCTGAGGACTGGCTGTGCCCCGACTGTGGCGTCGGCAAAAGCGACTTTGAAATGATCTCCATCGGTTAATCGAGGAAAGCACGACATGACGTCCCCTGTGGTAATCATCGGTACCGGCCTTGCGGGCTACAACCTGGCCCGTGAATTTCGCAAGCTCGATACGCAGACGCCGCTGTTGCTGATCACCGCCGACGATGGTCGTTCGTACTCCAAGCCGATGCTGTCCATGGGCTTTGCCAAGCAGAAGGACGCCGACGGCCTGTGCATGGCTGAGGCGGGTGTCATGGCCGAGCAATTGAACGCCGAGGTCCGCACCCATACCCGCATCAGCGGCATCGACCCGGGCCACAAGCGGCTGTGGATCGGCGAAGAAGCCGTGGAATACCGCGATCTGGTGCTGGCCTGGGGGGCGCAGACCGTGCAGGTGCCGATCGAGGGTGATGGCGGCCATCTGGTATTCCCGATCAACGATCTGGAGGACTACGCGCGCTTCCGTGCTGCCGCCGCGGGCAAGCAGCGTGTCCTGATCCTCGGCGCCGGCCTGATCGGCTGCGAATTCGCAAACGACATGAGCCTGGGTGGTTTCAAGGTCGACGTTGTGGCGCCGTGTGAACAGGTCATGCCGACCCTGCTGCACCCGGCCGCTGCGGCGGCTGTACAGGGTGGGCTGGAGGGGCTGGGAGTACGCTTTCACTTGGGGCCGGTGCTGACCCGCCTGCAGCAGGTGACCCAAGGCCTGGAGGCGCACCTGTCGGATGGCAGCGTGATTGCCTGCGACCTGGTGGTTTCGGCCATCGGCCTGCGCCCACGTACCGACCTGGCTGCCGCAGCTGGGCTGCAGACCAATCGAGGTGTAAGCGTAGACCGCGAGCTACGTACATCACACGCCAACATCTTCGCCCTTGGCGACTGTGCCGAAGTCGATGGCATCAACCTGCTGTACGTGATGCCGCTGATGAGCTGTGCCCGGGCGCTGGCGCAAACCCTGGCCGGCAAGCCGACGGCAGTTTCCTACGGGCCGATGCCTATCACCGTTAAAACCCCGGCCTGTCCGCTGGTCGTCTCGCCAGCGCCACAGGGTTGCGAAGGCACCTGGCAGGTAGAGGGGCAGGGCAGTGACCTCAAGGTGCTCTGCCTTGATGCCGACGGCAAGTTGCTGGGCTACGCCCTGACCGGAGCGGCGGTGATGGAGAAGCTGGCGCTGAATCGTCAGTTACCAGCGGTTATGGCGTAAATAGCGGCTGTTCTGTCGGATTTATCCTGTTGTTGCCTGCACAATGGCCGCCCAGATACTGGCGCGGCCCCTGAGCTCGTGCCATTCTCACTCCCGTCTGCCGCAGATTAGAGCCTGCGGTGCCTTGAGCGCTGCTCCCAGAGGCAGCACGGCATAACAACAAGAATTCCGTCAAAGAGGCTTCACTATGCGCAAACCAGAACTCGCCGCCGTCATCGCCGATAAGGCTGATCTGACCAAGGAAAAGGCCAATCAGGTTTTGAACGCGATTCTCGACAGCATTACCGGTGCCCTGGACAAGGACACCGTGACCTTGGTCGGTTTCGGCACCTTCGAAAAACGTCATCGCGGCGCGCGTACCGGCAAGAACCCGCAAACTGGGGAACCGGTCAAGATCAAGGCCAGCAATACCGTGGCCTTCAAGCCTGGCAAGAACCTGCGCGACAGCGTTAACGCCCCCGCCAAACCAGCCAAGAAAGGCAAGTGATCGCTCCCTGACAACCCCAGTGTCGGCCAAGCGGGCGCCCCAAGGCGCCCGTTGTGCTTTCTGCAGGCAAAATGTTTCGAACTTGCATAAATAGTTCTGGAAAAGGATAAACTGCGCGCCTTAGTCACTTTTCATTCGAGGCGCGTTGATGAAGTTCCGCTTTCTTCTCTGGGCCATGGGGCTGTTGATGGCCAGGGCCAGCCGTAATAACCCCGCATTCCAGCAGCAGCTCAAGGGCAAGGACTTGGTGTTCCAGATGCAGACCCTGGACGGCAAGGTCGCCCGACACTTCATCGTCCACAACGAACGCATCAGCAGCAAGGGCGGCGCGCACCCACAGCCGGCGTTCGCCATTGCCTTCAGGGACGCCGCTTATGGCTTCGCCACCATGCAGGCGGGTAACAAGCAGCTGGCGTTCATGCAGGGGATTCAGGAAAAGCACATCCAGATCAAGGGCAATCCGGCGCTGGTGATGTGGTTCCAAGGGTTGATGAAATACCTGAAACCTAAGAAGAAAGGCTGAAACCCGACGGGGATGCTGACGCTTCACCTGTGGGAGCGGGCGTGCCCGCTCCCACAGGCTATGTGCTAATGCTTAATGCGGTGTGTGGAACTGCGAAGCCAGCTCACGCAACAGGTTCTCGGCTTCGAGCACCTTGTTCACCACATCCTCAGCCTTGTCCCGGGTAATGCTCAGGCGTTCCAACAGCTCGTCAGGAATCTCTTCCTGCGGCCCTGAGCCTATACCTCGCGAGCGCAGCAGGCGGGTGGCCAGGCACACCAAGTTGGGGAACGCGAAATATTCGCCGTCGTAGGCTGGATCGTGCTGAAAGCGCAAGGCAGTCGACAGCTCTTCTGGCATGTCCCACAGCTTCATCAGCCAGGCACCGATCTGTTCGCGGCTGATGCCCAGCAAGTGTTGTTCCACATAGGTGTGGTTCAAATGCGGGTTGACCTCAAGGTGGCGGCAAATCAGCGAAAAATGCGGTGGGAACACGTGCGCCAGCAGCAGGTAGCCAAAGTTGTGCAGTAGCCCGGCCAGGTAAGTCAGCCCGGCCTCGGGGCGTTCTGCGCGCGGCATGGCGCGGGTCAGGCCTTCGATGATCGCGGCGGTGTAGATCGATTGTTGCCAGTAGGGCGTGGCCTGCTGCGGGTGGTCTTTGGGCAGGCTCAAGGTCTTGCCCAGCGCCAGGCCCAAGGCCAGGTTGATCACCAGGTCGAAACCCAGCACACGCACGATGGCGTCTTCTACCGAGCGGATCTTGCCCGGTGATCCATAGTAGGGCGATGCAGCCCAGCTCACCACCTGTGCCGCCAGCGCCGGGTCGGTTTCGACTACGCCGGTGATGTCGTCGATGCTGGCGTTGGGATCTACCCGCAGCTTGATGATCTTCTGCGCGGTGTCGGCGAGCGGTGGAATTTCGATGGTTTCTTCCAGGCGTTTCTGAATGCGTCGGGCAGTGAAGGCCTGGACCGCATCGGTGATTTCCCGGGTGTCGTCATCGGGGCGGTCGAGATTGGGGCTGATCGCTTCGACTTGCTGGCCAAAGCTGCTGGCGCTGGCCTTGGCCAGCATGCGCTTGAAGTGTGCGCGTTCGATTTCCAGCAACAGGCCGGCTTCGCCTGACTGGATAAAGACAGTTTCGGCGTCGAGCAGGCTCTTTTCGTACTGACATGGCGAGCTGGTCAGCGCCGGGATGCCCGGCAGGGCCTTGAGGTGGTGCTTGTCGAGCATCTGCTTCAGGCGCGGCACCGACACCGCGGTCAGCTTGCGCCCGGTCAGCTCGGCCAGGCGGTTGAGGTCCAGCAGGTGGCTCTGCGGGAACAGCACCATGAGGGCGCCGACCTCGTCGTCGAGAAGGACAGCCTGCACCCGCGAAGCCGCAGGCAGGTGCGAGTGTTCGACCACCTGGCGGTAGGGCACGCCGAGCTTGTCGAGCAGCAGCCTGATGACGGAGGGGGCGTGTGGGGTTGCGGTGTCCAGGGCAACTTCAGTCATGGTCCGTATCCACTGTTTCTTTTAAACGCGAAGTATAACCAGCCTGCGAGCAAATCTGGATCCATTCTGGGACTGGCGTCACACTTGGCCATATTGTTGGCCGTGGCGCAGCCAGCGGTCCAGCAGCGGGCTGACGTGTTCCGGCCAGCGTGATACCAAGGCCTGGGCCGCGTCGCGCACGGCCGGCAGCAGGTCGGCGTCGCGCATCAGGTCGGCGACCTTGAACTGCAGCAGACCGGTCTGGCGGGTGCCGAGCATCTCACCCGGGCCCCGCAGTTCAAGGTCTTTTTCGGCGATGATGAAGCCGTCGTTGGTCTCGCGCATGATCCCCAAGCGCTCGCGGCCGATCTGCGACAGCGGCGGGTGGTACAGCAGCACGCAATGGCTCACGGCACTGCCTCGGCCTACCCGGCCGCGCAGCTGGTGCAACTGTGCAAGGCCCAGGCGCTCGGGGTTCTCGATGATCATCAGGCTGGCGTTGGGCACGTCCACGCCCACCTCGATGACCGTGGTCGCGACCAGAAGCTGCAGGTTGCCAGCCTTGAACTCGGCCATGATCTCGGCTTTTTCCGCCGGTTTCATGCGCCCGTGGATCAACCCCACCCTCAGCTCGCCTAGCGCGCTGCCAAGCTCCTCGTAGGTGCTTTCGGCGGCCTGGCAGGTGAGTTCTTCGGACTCTTCGATCAGCGTGCATACCCAATAGGCCTGGCGCCCCTCGGCGCAGGCGGCGCGTACCCGCTCGACCACTTCGAAGCGGCGGCTGTCGGCCACCAGCACGGTGTTCACCGGCGTACGGCCTGGCGGCAATTCGTCGAGCACCGAGGTGTCCAGGTCGGCGTAGGCGCTCATGGCCAGCGTGCGCGGAATAGGTGTGGCGGTCATGATCAACTGGTGCGGGCACAGTTCGCCGGCCACGCCCTTCTTGCGCAGGGCCAGGCGCTGCTGCACGCCGAACCGGTGCTGTTCGTCGATGATCGCAAGGGCCAGGTGCTTGAACCTTACCTCTTCCTGGAACAGCGCGTGGGTGCCGACCACCATGGGTGCACCGTTGGCGATCTGCTCCAGGGAAGCAGCCCGGGCCTTGCCCTTGAGTTTGCCGGCTAGCCAGGCGACTTCGATGCCCAGCGGTTCCAGCCAGCGCTTGAAGGTAATGTAGTGCTGCTCGGCGAGGATCTCGGTGGGTGCCATCAATGCCACCTGGTAGCCAGCCTCCAGCGCCTGCAGCGCCGCCAGTGCAGCGACCACGGTCTTGCCGGCACCCACGTCGCCCTGCACCAGGCGCATCATCGGTTCGTGTTGGCTAAGGTCGTAGGCAATTTCGTTGGCTACCCGCTGCTGCGCGCCGGTCGGCTGGAAGCCCAGGTTAGCCAGGTATTGCGCCTGCAGGCGCGTGGCCTTGGGCAGTACCGGCGCACGCAGGCTGCGCAGGCTTTCGCGCAGGCGTTGCTGCGACAGCTGATGGGTCAGCAACTCTTCGAAGGCCAGGCGGTGTTGAGCCCAGTGCTGGCCTTCGGCGAGCTCGTCGAGGTCAGCGTCGGCCGGCGGGTTGTGCAGGTAGCGGATGGCTTCGTCCAAGGGTGCCAGCTGGTAGTCCCGGGCAAGTTCGTCAGGCAGCCAGTCGGGCAGGCTACGCGGGCCAAGCAGCGCAAGGCTCTGCTGGCACAACAGGCGCAGGCGTTGCTGGGTAAGGCCTTCGGTGGACGGGTAGATCGGCGTCAGGGTCTGCTCCACCGGTGGTGGTGGCTCGTTGCCGTTCAGCGCACGGTACTCCGGGTGGTAGATTTCCAAGCCCGAAGCGCCGGGGCGGGCTTCTCCGTAGCAGCGCAGGTGGGTGCCCCGCTTCAGGCCCTCCTTCTGCGCGTTGCTGAAGTGGTAGAAGCGCAATGTCAGCACACCGCTCCCGTCGCCCAGGCGCACCACCAGGCTGCGGCGCTTGCCCATGGTCACATCGGCACCACTGACCACGCCCTCGATAACCGCGTCCTGGCCGGGACGCAGTTGGCCGATTGGCACCACGCGCGTACGGTCCTGGTAGCGCAGGGGCAGGTGGAACAACACGTCCTGCAGGTTTTCCAGGCCGACCTTGGCAAGTTTCTCCGCCATAGCCTCGCCCACGCCTTTCAGTACTGTGACCGGGACCTTCGACAGCTCACTCATGACTCAGGCCGGTTGTTCCGCAGGGTTTTTGGCGACCGAGCACAGGCGGATCGAATCGGCGAGGATCTCGATGGCCTTTGGCCGCGGGAAGCTGGCGCGCCAGGCGATGGCGACCGTGCGGAACGGTGCCGGTGCCGTCAGCGGGCGCACTTCGATGACGCCGGGGGCATAGTGATGGCTGTGCACTGCCGACAGCGGCAAGATCGATACGCCAAGGCCGGAAGCCACCATGTGACGGATGGTTTCCAGCGAGCTGGACTCAACCGTGGTGTGCCGTGAGCCTTCACCCCCCTTGTTCAGGGTAGGGCAGGCTTCCAGTACCTGGTCACGGAAGCAGTGGCCCTCACCAAGCAGCAGCAGGCTCTTGTCGTTGAGCATGGCGGTGTCGATGGTCTTCTTCGCCGTCCATGGGTGGTCGGCAGGCATCAGGGCGCAGAACGGTTCGTCGTATAGCGGTAGCGTCAGCACGTCGGCTTCGTTGAACGGCAGGGCGATGATCACCGCGTCCAGTTCACCGTTGCGCAGCTTTTCGCGCAGTACGTGGGTGAAGTTTTCTTCGATGTACAGCGGCATTTGCGGCGCTACGCGGTGCAGCTGCGGGATCAGGTGCGGGAACAGGTAGGGGCCGACGGTGTAGATAGCGCCGACCTTGAGCGGAGCGGTCAGCTGATTTTTGCCGGCCTGGGCCAGCTCGCGAATGCCTTGGGCCTGCTCCAGTACCTTCTGCGCTTGGGCGACGATATTTTCGCCGACCGGGGTCAGACGTACTGCGCTTTTGCTGCGCTCGAAGATCAGAACGCCAAGCTCGTCCTCGAGCTTCTTCACACCGACCGACAGGGTGGGTTGGCTCACATGACAGCGCTCGGCGGCATGGCCGAAGTGCTGTTCCTGGGCGAGTGTGACGATGTAGCGTAATTCTGTGAGGGTCATAACGTGCGTCCATGAAGTTGCGAGCCCAGCATAGCGGCTGCAATTGATAGACGCACGTTATCAGACTTGCCGAATTGTGACAGAAACAAAAGTCTTAGCGGCGGTCCAGTGAGTAGACGAACGGTGCCACGACTTCAATCGTGCCATTGTTCAGCAACTCGGGTGGCGGCTTGGGTACCGTGCCGGCCCGACGGATCATTTCCAGGGTCGCCCGGTCCAGTGCGGCACTGCCCGAGCCACCGGCCATGGAGTACGACACGACCTTGCCTTCGGCGTCGACCACGAAGCGCAGGCGGTTCATGCCTTGCAGGCCACGACGGCGCGCGTCTTCCGGGTAACGCTTGTACTTGGCAAGGTGGCGCAGCAGGTCGCTCTGCCAGGTTGGCAGGGCGTTGCTGTTGGACGCAATGCTCGGTGCCGGTGCCGCGGACTTCTGCGGTGGCGTGTTGCTGGGCGGTGCGTCCACCGTTTGCTCGGTGGGTGGTGCTTCCTTCGGCGGCTCAGGCTTTTTCTCGGGCTTGGGCGGCTGCGGCTTGGCCTTTGGCTTGGGCGGCTTGGGGATGGCGATCTTGGGTTTGGGCGCTTCTGCCAGCTTCGGCAACGGTGGTTCCTCGACCGGTGCCGGTGGCTGCGGAGCTGCCTTTGGGGGTGGTGGTGGCGCAGGCTCCGGCAACGGTGCCAGTTCGACCATCATCGCTGCCGGGGGCAGTTCGATGGCCTGTGGTACCGACCAGTTGAGCGTCAGCAGCACGGCGACCACGTGCACACCCAGCACGATCGCCAGGCTGCCACCGTAGCGCGCCATGTTAGAGCGCGTTTTCATCATTTCTTGGCTGCCGTCTCGAGACCTACCAGACCGACTTTCAGGTAGCCGGCCGCGCGCATGTTGTTCATCACCTCCATCAGGTCGCCGTAATCCACGCCTTTGTCAGCCTGGAAGAAGATGGTGGTTTCCTTGTCACCCTTGGTCTTGGCGTCGAGCATCGGGCCAAGCTGGTCGGGTGCAGCAACCTGATCGTCGCCGACATACAGCTTCTGGTCGGCCTTGACGCTGACGAACACCGGTTTCTCTGGCCTTGGCGCCGGTTTGGCGGTTGAGGCCGGCAGGTCGACCTTGATGTCGACCGTGGCCAAGGGGGCGGCGACCATGAAGATGATCAGCAGCACCAGCATCACGTCGATGAACGGCGTAACGTTGATTTCGTGGTTTTCGGCGAGGTCGTCGCCACCTTCGTTGAGATGCAGGCCCATGGCTTACCCCACTTTCACCATGTGCGGGGCGGCGCGCTCGCTACCCTGGTGGTCCAGATCACGGCTGACCAGCAGCAGTACCTGAGCGGAGGCATCGGACACCTGCGCCTTGTAACCGGCAATGGAGCGGGCGAAGACGTTGTAGATGACCACGGCCGGGATTGCCGCGACCAGGCCCAGAGCCGTGGCCAGCAGCGCTTCGGCGATACCTGGGGCAACGACGGCCAGGTTGGTGGTCTGGGTCTTGGCGATGCCGATGAAGCTGTTCATGATGCCCCATACGGTACCGAACAGGCCAACGAACGGCGCGGTGGAGCCGATGGTCGCGAGGACGCCGGTGCCGCTGCTCATGGTGCGGCCGCTGGCATGCACCAGGCGCTCCAGACGGAAGCTGACGCGCTCCTTGATGCCTTCTTTTTCGCGGGCGTTAGTCGAAAGGCGCATCTCTTCGAGGGCATCGTGGACCAGGGTATGGGCCAGGGTGCCTTCCTTGTTGGAGACTTCGCTGGCTTCCTTCAGGGTGGTGGACTTCTTCAACTGGGCGATTTCACCCCGCAGGCGGCGCTTGGCGCCCATCAGCTCGAAGCCTTTGGCAATCCAGATGGTCCAGGTGATGATGGAGGCGATGGCCAGGCCGATCATGACGATCTTCACCACGATGTCGGCGTTCTTGTACATGCCCCATGGGGACAGGTCATGGGCCATGCCCAGCGAGGTGTCTTCGACCAGGGCTTGAACGCTTGGGTCTGCATCTGCCGGGTTGGTGGCAGTGGCACCAGGCGCCGGCGCATCGACCGGGGCAGCAGCGGGTGCGGCCGGGGCAGTAGCAGCCGCAGGTGTGGCTGCGTTGGTGGTTGGCTCATCGGCCATGGCCACCGGGGCCAGCACCAGGCTGAGTGTCAGCGCGGCGATGGCGCGCCAGGCGCGCGACGGGGTTGGCGAAGCGGAAGGTTGAGTACGTGTCATGCTGGCCGGACCTGATGAAGAAAAAGTGAACGTTCTCCAAGGCCTCGATGTAGGCCGAGAACAATTTGGCGGCCATTATTGCAAGTAATTCTTGTTAACAAAAGTAATATTGTAGCTTTTTTCGCCTATGGTCTAGCCGCCCATCGTGTAGCGTGGCCAGGCTGATCAATTGGTCTAGGGAGTTTAGAGATGTCAGACCTTTCCGTGATGGTGGTGGGTTGTGGTGATGTGGGTGGGCGTCTGGCCAAGCAGATGTTGGCTAAAGGCTGGCAGGTGAGCGGCCTGCGCCGTTCTGTTGGTCAGCTGCCCGCAGGGGTTCAGCCGGTTGCCGCAGATTTGGCCGAACCGTCGATACCGCAGGCCTGGCCACAGGGCCCGCTGGACTACCTGGTGTACTGCGTGGCGGCCAGCCAGCACGATGAGGCGGGTTACCAAGCAGCCTATGTCGATGGTTTGCGCCATGTGTTGGCCTGGTTGGCCGAGCGTGGCCAGCGCCCGCGTCGCCTGCTGTTCGTCTCAAGCAGCAGTGTGTATGCGCAGAAAGGCGGCGAGTGGATAGAGGAGGGCGCTGCCACCGAGCCTGAGGGCTATTCCGGGCGTGTGATGCTGGAGGCTGAACGGTTGGCACTGGCCAGCGGCATCCCGGCGAGCGTGGTCCGCCTGACCGGTATCTATGGCCCAGGGCGTGAGTGGTTGCTGAGCCAGGTGCGTCAGGGTTACCGCGTTGCCGAGGAGCCACCGCTGTATGGCAACCGCATTCATGCCGAAGATGCCGCCAGCCTGCTGGCGTTTCTGCTGCAGGCCGATGCTGATGGCAAGGCTCTGGACGACTGCTACATTGGCGTTGATGACGACCCGGCGCCACTGGCCGATGTGGTGGCCTGGCTACGGGCGTACATGGGGGTTACCGAATGGTCCGATGAGCAGCGGGTGCGGCGTACTGGCAGCAAGCGCTGCAGCAATGCGCGGGCGCGGGCGCTGGGCTGGGCGCCTGAGTATCCGAGCTACAAGGAAGGCTACGCCGCGATCCTGGCAGGAAAAGCCTAGCTGGCAGGTGGCGCGATCCCTTGTGGGAGCAACTGTCTTGCTCAATTTCTAAAAACTGACGCGATCCCTGTGGGAGCGGGCTTGCCCGCGAACACGGGCGAAGCCCGTGCCATCCACCGCGGTGTCTTCTTCGCGGGTAACCCCGCTCCTACAGGGACCGTGCATCATCTCAGCTGCGCTCCAGCGCCCATTGACGCTTGCCCGCTGCCAGCTCTGGCATTTCATCCGGCTGGGCACGGTTCACTGCCTGGAAAATCTCCAGCTTGTCACCATCGCGCTTGATGATGAACGGTGCGCCACGCTGGTTGCGCTCCAGCCACAGGCTGTCATTGTTGCCACCCATGGTCGCGCAATCACCTGCCAGGCACAGGGCGAAGCGGTCCGGCCCCGGTAGGCCGGTGACGTTGCCGGTATCGCTGAAGCGTACACTGGCACCTTTGCCTTGGCCGTCGACGATCTTCCAGTCACCACCCAGGTAGGCCTGGTAAAGCGCTTTCTCGAAGCTGCTGCCCAGTGGTGCATTGGCTGTCGCCGGTGTCTTGGCGCGCACGAAGGTTTGCTTGGCGCCGTTCTGGGCGACGGCCAGCAGCTCGTCGCCATCGAGCGAAAGCTGCTCGGTCTGGCCGCCTTGGAAACGGGCCTGCCATTGCTTTTCATTGGCGCTCAGCTGGCCGTCAGCGGCCTCGAAACCATTGCTATAGCTAGCTTGCTGATTGGCCACGTCGAGCTTCCACTCGAACACTGGGCCGTGCTCATTCAGCGCCTGGCGCAGGCTGCCGGCTTTGACCGCCGCAGTGATGGCTTCCTGGTTGATCCAGATGCCGTTGAAATCTTCGGGTTTGTGGCTGGTGCAGCCGCCCAGTAGCAGGGCTGCCAGCGCAAAGGGCAGTGCTTGACGCATGACGGGGTAACCTTGCAGAGGAAGGAAGGTGACGGGCAGGGCCCGTCACCAGGGCATCATTCGATGACCAGGATGGCGTCCATTTCGACCTGGGAGCCTTTCGGCAACGCGGCAACGCCGATGGCGGCGCGGGCCGGGTAGGGCTGTTCGAAGTAGCGGCCCATCACCTCGTTTACCTTGGCGAAGTGGCTCAGGTCTGTGAGGAAGATGTTCAGTTTCACGATGTCCTTGAACGAACCGCCAGCAGCTTCAGCCACGGCCTTGAGGTTCTCGAACACCTGCACGGTCTGGGCTTCGAAGCCTTCGACCAGTTCCATGGTCTTCGGGTCCAGAGGGATTTGGCCCGACATGTACACGGTGTTGCCGGCCTTGATCGCCTGCGAGTAGGTGCCGATGGCGGCAGGGGCCTTGTCGCTGTTGATGACGGTTTTGCTCATGATGACTCCTTGCGGTTGGCGGACTACGTACGCATGCGGGTGATGCGGACCACACCGGTCAGGGTACGCAGCTTCTTGATCACACGCGCCAGGTGCACGCGGTCGTGCACGCTGACCACCAGTTGGACCACGCTGATACGGCCGTCGCGTTCGTCCATGCTGATCTTTTCAATGTTGCCGTCGGCGGCGTTGACGCTGCTGGCCAGCAGGGCGATCAGCCCGCGCTGGTGTTCCAGTTCGACACGCAGTTCGACATTGAACTCGCCAGTGATGTCCTTGGCCCAGGAGAGTTGCACGCACTTTTCGGGGTTGTGGCGGATTTCACTGATGTTGCGGCAGTTTTCCAGGTGCACGACCATGCCTTTGCCGGCTGACAGGTGGCCGACAATCGGGTCACCCGGGATCGGTGTGCAGCACTTGGCGTAGCTCAGCACCAGGCCTTCGGTACCGCGGATCGCCAGCGGGCCTTCTGGCGCCGGCAACTGTTCGCCTTCGGCCGACAGCAGGCGGCGCGCGACCACGTAGGCCATGCGGTTGCCCAGGCCGATGTCTTCGAGCAGGTCTTCTAGCAGCTCCAGGCGGTACTCGGCGAGAATAGACTCGATGCGTTCCTGGGGGATTTTCTCCAGGCTGCTGTCGAAGCCAGTGAGCACCTTGTTCAGCAGGCGCTCGCCCAGGCTGATGGATTCGGAACGGCGCTGTTGCTTGAGCGCGTGGCGGATATTCGTGCGTGCCTTGCCTGAGACCACAAAGTTGAGCCAGGCCGGGTTTGGCCGAGCGCCCGGGGCGCTGACGATTTCCACTGTCGAGCCGCTTTGCAGCGGTTCGGACAGCGGCGCCAGGCGGCGGTTGATGCGGCACGCGATGCAACTGTTGCCAACGTCGGTGTGCACCGCGTAGGCGAAGTCGACGGCCGTGGAGCCTTTGGGCAACTCCATGATCCGGCCTTTGGGCGTGAACACGTAGACCTCGTCCGGGAACAGGTCGATCTTCACGCTCTCGATGAATTCCAGGGAGTTGCCGGCACGTTGCTGCAGTTCGAGGATACCCTTGACCCACTGGCGAGCACGCGCGTGGCTGCCCTTGGGCTGCTCGTCGTCGTTTGACTTGTACAGCCAGTGCGCGGCGATGCCGTTGTTGGCCATCTCTTCCATTTCGCGGGTGCGGATCTGGATTTCGATGGGCACGCCGTGCATGCCGAACAGGGTCGTGTGCAACGACTGGTAGCCATTGGCCTTGGGGATCGCGATGTAATCCTTGAAGCGTCCGGGCAGCGGCTTGTACAGGTTGTGCACGGCGCCGAGCACGCGGTAGCAGGTGTCAACCTTGTCGACAATGATGCGGAAGGCATACACGTCCATGATCTCGTTGAAGGCACGGCGCTTGCCGCGCATCTTCTTGTAGATGCCATAGAGGTGTTTCTGCCGACCGCTGACCTCGCCCTCGATGCCGTCGGCGGACAGGCAGTTGGCCAGCGAGTGCTCGATCTTGGCGACGATTTCTTTGCGGTTGCCGCGTGCGCTCTTCACTGCTCGATGAATCAGCGACGAGCGCATCGGGTGCATGGCCTTGAAGCCAAGGTCTTCGAACTCCACGCGCACGGTGTGCATCCCCAGGCGGTTGGCGATGGGGGCGTAGATCTCGAGGGTTTCCTTGGCGATGCGCCGGCGTTTTTCGCCAGACAGCACTTCCAGGGTGCGCATGTTGTGCAGGCGGTCGGCCAGCTTGACCAGGATCACGCGGATATCGCGGGCCATGGCCATGGCCATCTTCTGGAAGTTTTCCGCCTGTGCCTCGGCCTTGGTCTCGAAATTCATCTGGGTTAGCTTGCTGACCCCATCGACCAGTTCGGCCACGGTCTCGCCAAACTGCTGGCTGAGGGCTTCCTTGGCGATGCCGGTGTCTTCGATCACATCGTGCAGCATGGCCGCCATCAGGCTCTGATGGTCCATGTGCATGTCGGCGAGGATGCTGGCCACGGCCAGCGGGTGGGTCACGTAGGGCTCGCCACTGCGGCGGCGTTGCCCATCGTGAGCCTGTTCGGCGTAGAAATAGGCACGCCGAACCAGGTTGACCTGTTCGGGGCCAAGATAGGTCGACAGCCGTTCGGCCAAGGCTTCTATACCCGGCATGGGTTCACCTCCTGCCGAGGAAGAGGGCCTTGCGCCGTACGACGTCGACCTGGCATCAATCAGACAGCCTCGTTGTTCTCGTCCTCGAACGCGGCGAACACCGGATCCTCGGTGACGATCTCTTCAGCGGCGATGAACTCGTTGGTGACGATGCCTTCGGCAATTTCACGCAGGGCAACAACGGTTGGCTTGTCGTTTTCCCACGCAACGCGTGGCTCTTTGCCGCCGGTCGCCAGCTGGCGAGCGCGCTTGGTCGAGAGCATGACCAGCTCAAAGCGGTTATCCACGTGTTCCAGGCAGTCTTCAACAGTTACGCGGGCCATGGTCTTCCTCAGTAGCAATTGCGGTGGGCGTGCAGCCCATTAATGGGCAGGCGGACTCGATAGTATAAAAATTCACCAGCCAATAGGGAAGCGCTGTTTTGCCGGGCGGTACCTGCAAACCCTGCGATGCCCTCTTCGCGGGTGAACCCGCTCCTACAGGGACCGCGTAGCTTGTCGCGGCGGGTTTACCCGCGAAAGAGCCGGAACAGACACCCTCAGTGCATGAGCTTGACGATAACCTCAGAGCATCGCGTCACGCAACCGCGGGGTCAGCTCTTCGAACAAGGTCTGCACCGAGCGCAACGCCCGGCAATCCGGCCGGGTCAGCAACCACAGCTGAGTGTCGCAGCCGGGCAGGGGACCGCTGAGAGCATCCACCCCAGGCAGCGCATGCACCATGTAGTCCGGGAGTGCTGCCACGCCCAGGCCGGCCATTACTAACTGGGCGATGGTCGACATGCTGCTGCACTGGTAGCGCGGGCTCAGGCCCGGGTGTTGTTGGTTGCGCCAGACCACCGTAGGGTGGTCCTGCATCGAGTCGTCTGGTGCGATCCACGGCACGCTGGCGGGGGACTCGCTCAGGCGCTCGCGCCACTGTGGCTGGCCGCAGACTACATAGGAGGTCGAACCCAGGTTGCGGCCAACCAGGTGCTCCGGAGGTGTGTTGGTCAGGCGCAGGGCGATGTCGGCGTCGCGCCGGCTGAGGTTGGCGAAGGTATTGGAGGTGCCCATCTCCAGCGACAAAGCCGGGTAGTTGGACATGAACTCGGCCAGCGCCGGCAGCAACAGGCTGTGCATCACCGCCTCTGTGCAGGTCAGGCGCACCGTGCCGCTGACCACCTGCTCGCCACTGGTCATGGCAATGCGCGCCGCTTCCAGCGCCTGCTCGGCACGTTCGGCCTGCTCGGCCAAGGCCTGTGCGGTGTCAGTCGGCAGATAGCCCTTTCGGCTCTTGACGAACAAAGCAGTGCCCAGCGCTGACTCCAATCGGCGGATCGAGCGGAATACGGTCGAAACGTCGACTTTGAGCAGTTCGGCGGCTTTGGCCAGCGAGCGGCCACGTTCCAGTGCCAGGACCAGAGAGAGGTCTGCGTGGGTTATCTGATATTGCATTGATGCACGCTCTGCTTGCCAAATTGCCAATGTCTGTTGCGTCTGGGCCATTTTATAGTGAAACGGCCCCCCGGAATCAATGCGCCCGGTCGGGTAACCAGTCCCCACGATGGGAAAGTGAAAAGAACAACAGCTGCAACCATCGTCGCCCGTGAGGCGCCAGCCGTATCCCCACATCGCCGCAGCACATCAAAGGATGTACACCATGACGTCGGTAACCCCGTGCGCCAGTTCTTCCAGCGAGATGAATGACTTCCTCCAGGCCCATCCGGACACGCAGTACGTAGACCTGCTGATCTCCGACATGAATGGCGTGGTACGTGGCAAGCGCATCGAGCGGGCCAGCCTGCACAAGGTGTACGAGAAGGGCATCAACCTGCCCGCATCGCTGTTCGCCCTTGATATCAACGGTTCCACTGTCGAAAGCACCGGCCTTGGGCTGGACATCGGCGACGCCGACCGTATCTGCTTCCCGATCCCCGGCACGTTGTCGGACGAGCCGTGGCAGAAGCGCCCCACCGCCCAGCTGCTGATGACCATGCACGAGCTGGATGGCCAGCCGTTCTTCGCCGACCCGCGTGAAGTGCTGCGCCAGGTGGTGAGCAAGTTCGACGACCTGGGCCTGGATATTTGCGCCGCGTTCGAGCTGGAGTTCTACCTGATCGACCAGGACAACCTCAACGGCCGCCCGCAGCCGCCGCGCTCGCCGATCTCCGGCAAGCGCCCGCAGTCGACCCAGGTGTACCTGATCGACGACCTCGACGAGTACGCCGACTGCTTGCAGGACATGCTCGAAGCAGCCAAGGAACAGGGCCTGCCTGCCGACGCCATCGTCAAGGAAAGCGCCCCAGCGCAGTTCGAGGTCAACTTGCACCACGTGGCGGATCCGCTGAAGGCCTGCGACTATGCGATCCTGCTCAAGCGCCTGATCAAGAACGTCGCCTACGACCATGAAATGGACACCACCTTCATGGCCAAGCCCTACCCGGGCCAGGCAGGCAACGGCCTGCATGTGCACATTTCATTGCTGGACAAGAAAACCGGCAAGAACATCTTCGCCAGTGACGATCCGCTGCAAAGCGATACGCTGCGCCACGCCATTGGTGGCGTGCTGGAAACCATGCCGGCGTCGATGGCCTTCCTGTGCCCCAACATCAACTCCTACCGCCGCTTCGGTGCGCAGTTCTACGTGCCCAATGCGCCGAGCTGGGGCCTGGACAACCGCACCGTGGCCGTACGCGTGCCCACCGACAGCAGCGACAATGTGCGCCTTGAGCACCGTGTAGCCGGCGCCGATGCCAACCCGTACCTGATGCTCGCGGCGATCCTTGCCGGCGTTCACCATGGCCTGACCAACAAGGTCGAGCCCGAGGCACCGATCGAAGGCAACTCCTACGAGCAGCTAGAGCAAAGCCTGCCGAACAACCTGCGCGATGCCCTGCGCGCGCTGGATGACAGCGAAGTCCTCAACCAATACATCAGCCCGGACTACATCGATATCTTCGTGGCCTGCAAGGAAAGCGAACTGGCCGAGTTCGAAGTGTCGATTTCCGACCTCGAGTACAACTGGTACCTGCACACGGTGTAAGCCCATGAGCGCAAATGCGGTCCCTTTGATCGGTGTCAGCGCCTGCCGTCAGCAGGTAGGGAAGAACTCCTCGCATACGGTCGGCGACAAGTATGTCGAGGCGGCCGGCTTTGCCGGCTTGCCACTGATCTTGCCGGCCCGTGATGGCGGCAGCGACACGCAAGCGCTGCTGGCCCGCCTGCACGGCATTGTTTTTACCGGCTCGCCTTCAAATATCGAGCCGCATCATTACAATGGCGCCCCCAGTGTGGCGGGTACCCGGCATGATCTGGCGCGTGATCGCCTGACCCTGCCGCTGCTGCAGGCAGCCATTGCCGTCGGTGTGCCCGTATTCTGCATCTGCCGAGGCTATCAGGAGCTGAATGTGGCCCTTGGCGGCAGCCTGCACCAGCGTGTGCAGGAACTGCCTGGCTACCTTGACCACCGCGAACCTGAGGACGCCCCCCTGGAGGTGCAATACGGCCCTCGCCACTCGGTCAGCATCGAGCCAGGCGGGTTGTTCGAGCGCCTGGGGCTAGTGGCGCAGTTCGAGGTCAATTCGCTGCACAGCCAGGGCATCGACCGTCTGGCCCCGGGCCTGCGCGTCGAGGCACGGGCCCCGGATGGCCTGATCGAGGCGGTGTCCATGCCTGCGGCACCGGGCTTTGTGCTCGGGGTGCAATGGCACCCGGAGTGGCGCTTCAACGAAAACCCGGTTTCGCTGCGTCTGTTTGAGGCGTTTCGCGAGGCCTGCAATGCCTACGCAGCACGGGAGGGCTCACGGCAGGAATGATTCTGGCGTCAGCCGAAGGTCTCGGATGACTCGTCCCCGATAGCAAGCTTTCAATGAGTGAAAGCGAGCCTTGTACCCAAGGCTTGTTAAAACAATTCCAAAATTTACGGCAAATACTCATGAGCAATTACACAGAAGCCGGCCGCCCACCCGATGTGGCGGCCGACGCGGGCAACACTCAGCGCAGCAAAGGCCTGGCCAAGGGCCGCTTGGGCCTGCTGGCCAGCGTGGTGCTGGGCATTTCCACCATCGCCCCGGTCTATACCCTGACCGGGGCCCTTGGCCCGACCGTACGTGAGGTGGGCGCCCACCTGCCGGCCGTGTTCATCGTGGGCTTCCTGCCGATGCTGCTGGTTGCCCTGGGCTATCGCGAGCTGAACTCGGCGGAGCCGGACAGCGGTACTTCGTTTACCTGGTCGGCGCGTGCATTCGGCCCGATGATCGGCTGGATCGGCGGCTGGGGACTGGTGGTTGCCACCACGATCGTGCTGTCGAACCTGGCAGGTGTGGCGGTGGACTTCTTCTACCTGTTCCTTGGCCAGATCACCGGCAAGCATGAGCTGGCAGCGTTGGCCGACAACCTGTTGATCAACATCGTTACCTGTTGCGTGTTCATTGGTTTGGCAGTGTGGATCTGCTGTCGGGGTATCGCCACCACAATGACTGTGCAGTACGGCTTGGTGGCCCTGCAGTTGCTGGTGTTGATCGGCTTTGCTTTCGCCGCTTTCGGCGGCACCACCGCGCCGCCACCGCTGGCGTTCGATTTCGCCTGGTTCAACCCGTTCGGTGTCGAGTCGTTCTCGGCCTTTGCCGCTGGCCTGTCACTGTCGATCTTCATCTTCTGGGGCTGGGACACTTGCCTGACCGTCAGTGAAGAATCGGTGGGCAGCGAAGAGGTGCCGGGCAAGGCCGCTACCTGGACTGTGATGTTGATTCTCGGCCTGTACCTGTTCACTGCCATCGCCACCCTGCAGTTTGCCGGTATCAGTGAAACGGGTCTGGGCCTGAACAACCCGCGCATCCAGGAGAACGTCTTTGCCCACCTGGCCGGCCCGGTCATGGGGCCGCTGGCGATCCTGATGTCCATCGCTGTGCTGGCCAGTACGGCGGCGTCGCTGCAGTCCACCTTCGTGGCGCCGGCGCGCACCCTGTTGGCCATGGGTTATTACGGCGCTGTACCGCAGAAGTTCGCCAGCGTCTGCCCGCGCTCGCAAACGCCGCGCTATGCCACCATCTGCGCCGGCCTGGCCGCAGGCCTGTTCTACGTAACCATGCGTACGCTGAGCGAGAACGTGCTGGCAGATACCATCACGGCATTGGGCATGATGATCTGCTTCTACTATTCGCTGACCGCGTTTGCCTGCGTCTGGTATTTCCGCGGCAGCCTGTTCGACAGCCTGCGCCATTTCATCATGCGCGGCCTGTGCCCGCTGGTGGGTGGGGTGATCTTGTCGGTGATCTTCGTGCGTACCGCCATCGACAGTGCGTCGCCGGACTTCGGCAGCGGCTCGCATGTGGGCGGTCTGGGGCTGGTGTTCGTGATTGCCGCGATCATCTCGGTGCTTGGTATCGGCCTGATGATGCTGTCGCGCATGCGTGCGCCGGCGTACTTCCTCGGGGCTACCCTGCGTCAGCAGGCTACCTTGCCACTGCAGGAATAAACCAATGGGGCCGCTCTGCGGCCCCATCGATCTTTAGCCGATCATTTGCTTCAGCAGCGCCGCATGACGCTGCTGCTGCTTCTTCAACAGCAGCCGATTCGAGCGGAACACCGCTTTCAAGTCTGCCAGCGCCGCGTCGAAATCATCATTGATGATCACGTAGTCATACTCGTCGTAGTGCACCATCTCGCTGACCGCTTCCTTCATGCGCCCGGCAATGATCTCTTCGCTGTCCTGCCCGCGTCCGTCCAGGCGGTGGCGAAGCGCCTCCTGGCTTGGAGGCAGGATGAACACCGACAGCGCCTCTGGCATCAGCTTGCGCACTTGCTGGGCACCTTGCCAGTCGATTTCCAGGATCAGGTCGTAGCCTTGGTCCAAGGTGTGCTGCAGCGCGCTGCGCGAAGTACCGTAGAAGTTGCCGAACACTTCGGCATGCTCCAGAAAGTCTCCTTGCGCGATCAGCGTCTTGAACTCCTCGTGGACGACGAAGTGATAGTTCACCCCGTGCTGCTCGCCCGGGCGCATGGCGCGGGTAGTGTGCGAGACCGAGACGCGAATCTGCTGGTCGTCTTTGGTCAGGGCGGTGACCAGGCTGGTCTTGCCGGCACCCGAGGGGGCCGAAACGATGTAGAGGGTGCCGCTGCTGTGGTTCATGGTAGGGGTGGCCTTACTCGATGTTCTGTACTTGTTCACGCATCTGTTCGATCAGTACCTTCAGGTTGACCGCCGCTTGCGTGCTGCGTGGGTCGAAGGCCTTGGAGCCAAGGGTGTTGGCCTCGCGGTTGAGCTCCTGCATCAGGAAGTCCAGGCGCCGGCCAGCGGCGCCGCCACCCTTGAGCACGCGGCGCACTTCGGTGACGTGGGTGCTGAGGCGGTCGAGCTCCTCTGCCACGTCGCTTTTCTGGGCCAGCAGTACCATCTCTTGCTCCAGGCGCTGTGGGTCCAGCTCGGCTTGCATGTCGCCGAAGCGGTCGAGAATCTTCTGCCGCTGCGCCGCCAGCATCTGCGGCACCAGGGCGCGCAGGGTCGTGACTTCGCTGGCCATGTTGTCCAGGCGTTCGTTGATCAGCCGCGCCAGTTCCTGGCCTTCGCGCTGGCGCCCGGCCTTGAGTTCGGCCAACGCTTCGTCGAACAGCGCCATGGCTTCGGCGTTCAGTGCCTGTGGGTCGCTGGTGTCGGCCACCAGCACGCCTGGCCATGACAGCACTTCCAGCGGGTTCAGGGGGGCAGGCTGCTTGATCAGGCCCGCCACTTCTTCGGCGGCGGCAACCAGTTGCTTGGCGCGCTCATGGTCCACTTTCAGCGGTTTGCCATTACTGTCTTCGTTGAGGCGCAAGGTGCATTCCACCTTGCCGCGTGACAGGCCCTGGCGCAGGCCTTCACGTACACCGCCTTCGAGGTCGCGCAGGGCCTCGGGCAGGCGCAGGTGCGGCTCCAGGTAACGGTGGTTGACCGAACGCAGCTCCCAGACCAGGGTGCCTTGGCTGCCGGCGCGCTCGACACGAGCAAAAGCGGTCATGCTGTGCACCATGGGGAGTACCTCGCGTAGATGAATGAACGGTGGGAGCCTCTCGGCTGCAAGGCGCAGGATTGTAGCGCAGTGTCGCCGTGGCGCCCAATCCGCCTATGTTACCGACGGGTGGCTACTGCGGTAGGAAAAGGCGACGGGCTGTGCCGGGCGCGACAATAGGCATGTCTTCCCCGGGCTGCGGGCTCTATAATGCTCGGCAGATTCAAAGTCCCAGTACAGGTATCCCAGATGAAACGTCCAAGTGGTCGCGTTGCCGATCAGCTCCGCTCGATCCGCATCACCCGCAACTACACCAAGCACGCCGAAGGGTCGGTACTGGTCGAGTTCGGTGACACCAAAGTCATCTGCACGGTCAGCGTTGAAAACGGTGTACCGCGCTTCCTCAAAGGCCAGGGCCAAGGCTGGCTGACCGCCGAGTATGGCATGCTGCCGCGCTCCACCGGCGAACGTAACCAGCGTGAAGCCAGCCGTGGCAAGCAGGGTGGCCGCACCCTGGAAATCCAGCGCCTGATCGGCCGTTCGCTGCGCGCCGCGCTGGACATGAGCAAGCTCGGTGACATCACCCTGTACGTCGATTGCGACGTGATCCAGGCCGATGGCGGTACCCGTACCGCGTCCATCACCGGCGCCATGGTTGCCTTGTGCGACGCTTTGGCAGTCATCAAGAAGCGCGGCGGCCTCAAGGGCGGCAACCCGCTCAAGCACATGATCGCAGCGGTATCTGTCGGCATGTACCAAGGCGAAGCGGTGCTCGACCTGGACTACCTGGAAGACTCCGCAGCCGAAACCGACCTGAATGTGGTCATGACCAGCGCTGGTGGTTTCATCGAAGTGCAGGGTACTGCCGAAGGCGCACCGTTCCAGCCGGAAGATTTCAACGCCATGCTCGCTCTGGCGCAGAAGGGCATGAACGAGATTTTCGAGCTGCAGCAGGCAGCACTGGCTGACTGAAGCCAGCCACGGAGGTGCGGGGCATGAGCGATTCGAACCTGTCGATCACCCCGCCCAATGCCGAAATCCGGCAATGGGCGATGTTCTGCCACCTCTCCGCGCTGTTGGGCCTGGTAGTGCCGCTCGGGCACCTGCTGGGCCCGCTGGTGCTATGGCACCTCAAGCGCGAGCAAGACCCTTTTATCGACGCCCAGGGCAAAGAGGCGCTGAACTTTCAAATCAGCGTGACCATTGCCGGGTTCATCTGCTTTCTGCTGATGTTCGTGTTTATCGGGCTGGTGCTGTTTGCCATGCTCACGGTGGCAGTGATGATATTGATCATCATTGCGGCGGTGCGGGCGAATGAGGGCAAGCCTTATCGCTACCCGATGATCTGGCGGCCGATCAAATAGCCACTGGGGCTGCAACGCAGCCCCAATGGCCTTTTAGATGGTCAGCGTCCAGTCATAGTCGACGATCAGCGGCGCATGCTGGGAGAAGCGTGGCTGACGCGGCAGGCGAGCGTTGCGTACGAAGCGGCGCAGGCCCGGGGTGAGAATCTGGTAGTCGAACCGGTAGCCCAGGTTGAGCATCTCGGCCTGCTCGTTGTCTGGCCACCAGCTGTACTGGTCGCCTTCACGGCTGACTTCGCGCAAGGCATCGACATACCCCATCTCGCCAGTGATTGCATCCATCCAGGCGCGTTCTGGCGCCAGGAAGCCTGGCGACTGCTGGCTGTCACGCCAGTTTTTGATGTCGAGCTTCTGCTGCGCCACGTAGAACGAGCCGCAATAGATGTATTCGCGACGCTTGCGACGCTGCTTGTCCAGGTACTTGGCGAAGTCGTCCATCAACTTGAACTTCTGGTTCAAGTCTTCGTCGCCGTTCATGCCCGAAGGCAGCAGCAGGCTGGCAATACTGACTTTGTCGAAATCTGCTTGCAGGTAACGCCCGTAGCGGTCGGCTGTCTCGAAGCCCAGGCCGGTGATGACTGCCTTGGGCTGCATGCGCGAGTAAAGGGCCACACCACCTTGGGCTGGCACCTCCGCGTCGCAGGCATAAAGGAAATAGCCATCGAGCTGGAAAGCTGGGTCGTCGAGTTCAAAGGCCGAGGCGCGGGTATCCTGAAGGCAGATGACGTCGGCATTCTGGGCTTGCAGCCAGCTGAGCAAACCACGCTCGGCCGCAGCCTGAATGCCATTTACGTTCACACTGATGATCCGCATAAATGGCCCCATAAATCTCGTGCGTGTATGATACCCGAGCTCAACCCATTTAGCTAAATCCGTGGTGTCCGGGACTATTCATGCAGCCGTATCAGCGCGACTTTATCCGTTTTGCCATCGATCGCGGGGTACTGCGTTTCGGTGAATTCACCCTGAAATCGGGGCGTACCAGCCCGTATTTCTTCAATGCCGGCCTGTTCAACACCGGTTCCGCCCTGGCTGAACTGGGCCGTTGCTACGCCGCCGCCATCGTCGACAGCAAAATCCCCTTCGATGTGCTGTTCGGCCCGGCCTACAAGGGTATCCCTTTGGCGGCGACTACCGCCGTGGCCCTTGCCGACCAGCATCAGCTCGACGTGCCATGGTGCTTCAACCGCAAGGAAGCCAAGGACCACGGCGAAGGTGGCAGCCTGGTCGGCGCGCCGCTGGCCGGTGACGTGCTGATCATCGACGACGTGATTACTGCCGGTACCGCCATTCGTGAGGTCATGCAGATCATCAACGCCCAGCAGGCCAAGGCCGCTGGTGTACTGATCGCGCTGAACCGGGAAGAGCGCGGCAATGGCGAACTGTCGGCGATCCAGGAAGTGGAACGCGACTTCGGTATCCCGGTGGTCAGCATTGTTTCGCTGACCCAGGTGCTGGAGTTTCTGGCTGACGATCCACAGTTGAAGCAGCACCTGCCGGCTGTGGAGGCCTATCGGGCGCAGTACGGGATCTGATCCTGGCCTAGGAATGAAAAAGGCGACCTTCTTCAGAGGGTCGCCTTTTTTTGTGCCGCCTGATCTGGCCCTTTCGCGGGTAAACCCGCTCCTACATGGGGATTTCCTTTGTGGGAGCGGGTTTACCCGCGAAGAGGCCAGTGCAGGCTAACCGATCAATCAGCGCGGCTTGCGGTTGGTAATCAGGGTGCCCACGCCGCTGTCGGTGAAAATCTCCAGCAGCACTGCATTCGGCACGCGGCCATCAATGATGTGCGAGCTGTTCACGCCGCCCTGCACCGCATCCAGCGCGCACTTGATCTTCGGCAGCATGCCGCCATAAATGGTGCCGTCAGCGATCAGTTCGTTGACCTGCTCGGTGGTCAGGCCTGTCAACACCTGGCCCTGCTTGTCCATCAGGCCGGCGATGTTGGTCAGCAGCATCAGCTTCTCGGCCTTCAGCGCCTCGGCAACCTTGCCCGCCACCAGGTCGGCGTTGATGTTGTACGACTCACCGTTGGCACCCACGCCGATTGGCGCGATGACCGGGATGAAGTCGCCCTTCACCAGCATGTTCAGCAGGTCGGTGTTCACGCTCACCACTTCACCGACGTGGCCGATGTCGATGATTTCCGGAGTGGTCATCTCTGGCGTCTGGCGGCTGACGGTCAGCTTGCGGGCGCGGATCAGCTCCGCGTCCTTGCCGGTCAGGCCGATGGCGCTGCCGCCGTGGCGGTTGATCAGGTTGACGATGTCCTTGTTGACCTGGCCACCCAGCACCATCTCCACCACGTCCATGGTCGCCGAGTCGGTGACGCGCATGCCGTCGATGAAGTGGCTCTCGATCGACAAGCGCTTGAGCAGGTCGCCGATCTGCGGGCCACCGCCGTGGACCACCACCGGGTTGATGCCCACAGCCTTCATCAGCACGATGTCACGGGCGAAGCCCGTCTTGAGCTCCTCGCTCTCCATCGCGTTGCCGCCGTACTTGATCACCAGGGTCTTGCCGACAAAGCGGCGGATGTAAGGCAGTGCTTCGGACAAAACCTCGGCTACATGGGAAGCGGCATCGCGATCGAGGGTCATGCAGGGCTCCTGTAAGGAACAGATAGTCGGTCAGAACGGCAGTTGCAGCTCAGGCTCTACCCGCAGCAACTGGGTGCGGAAAACATCCTTGATACGTTGCAATTCGGCGTCGCTGTCGGCCTCGAAACGCAGCACCAGCACCGGGGTGGTGTTGGAGGCGCGAACCAGGCCCCAGCCATTGGCGTAGTCGACCCGCACACCGTCAATGGTGGTCAGGTGGGCTTCGCCCCAGTCGGCGTCGCGTTGCAGTGCATCAATGATGCTGAATTTACCCTCGTCGGTCACATCAATATTGATTTCCGGCGTGGAAATATCATTCGGGAAGGCGGCAAACAGGTCTTCGGCGCTCTGCTGGGTCTTGCTGAGGATCTCCAACAGGCGCGCGGCGCTGTAGATACCGTCGTCAAAACCGTACCAACGTTCCTTGATGAAGATGTGACCGCTCATCTCGCCTGCCAGCAGCGAACCGGTCTGCTTCATCTTCTTCTTGATCAGCGAATGGCCGGTTTTCCACATCAAGGCGCTGCCACCGTGCTGTTCGATCAGCGGGGTCAGGCGGCGGGTGCATTTGACGTCGAAGATGATCTCGGCACCTGGGTTGCGCGACAGCACGTCCTGGGCAAACAGCATCAGCAGGCGGTCGGGGTAGACGATACTGCCGGTGTTGGTCACCACGCCGACGCGGTCGCCGTCACCGTCGAAGGCCAGGCCGATATCGGCACCGGTTTCCTTGACCTTGGCGATCAGGTCTTCGAGGTTCTCCGGCTTGCCCGGGTCCGGGTGGTGGTTGGGGAAGTTGCCGTCGACCTCGCAGAACAGCGGGATCACTTCGCAGCCCAGGGCTTCGATCAATTGCGGTGCAACCACGCCAGCGGCGCCGTTGCCGCAGTCCACCACCACCTTGAGCTTTTTCGCCAGCTTTACGTCGCCGACGATCTGCTGGAAGTAGCGGTCGAGGATCTCGACCTTTTCCACGCGGCCTTGGGCCAGGGTCAGGTCGTTGGTTTTCAGGCGGGTCAGCAGGGCCTGGATCTGTTCGTTGGCCAAGGTGTCACCGGCGATGACGATCTTGAAACCGTTGTAGTCCGAAGGGTTGTGGCTGCCAGTCAGCATCACACCGGACTTGCCGGCTAGCACGTTGGCTGCGTAGTACAGCGCCGGGGTAGGCACCAGGCCGACGTCGCTGACGTGGCAGCCCGCATCGACCAGGCCCTTGATCAGCTGTTCCACCAGCATCGGGCCCGACAGGCGGCCATCGCGCCCTACCGAAACCTGCGGTTCGCCCTGGGCCAGGCTTTGCGCGCCGATGGCGCGGCCGATCCAGTAGGCGGTTTCGGCGTGAAGGGTCTTGCCGACCACGCCGCGTATGTCATATGCGCGGAAAATGCTGTCGGGCAATGCGGCGGGGACCAGGTGGGCCATGTCGTTCATCTCTGGAAGCTCCATTAGTCAAAGGCTTTCTGGGCAGGCGCAAACTGAACGCTTGGACGGTGGTTTCGCCAGAGAGTTCGCCATCCTTGGCCTGAACGGTCATTTGCCGGCTCAGTGGCTGCCGGAGTGACCGAAGCCGCCAGCGCCACGCTGGCTTTCGTCGAATGCTTCGACGATGTCGAAGTGAGCCTGCACCACCGGTACCAGCACCAGCTGGGCGATGCGCTCGCCCACCGCGATGGTGAACGGCGTGTTGCCGCGGTTCCAGCACGACACCATCAGCTCGCCCTGGTAGTCCGAATCGATCAGGCCGACCAGGTTGCCCAGCACGATGCCATGCTTATGGCCCAGGCCCGAGCGCGGCAGGATGACTGCCGCCAGGCCCGGGTCGCCGATGTAGATCGACAGACCGGTAGGAATCAGAATGGTCTGGCCCGGCTCGAGGAGGGTGTCTTCCTTGAGCAGGGCGCGCAGGTCGAGGCCGGCGGAGCCGGGGGTGGCGTACGCGGGTAGCGGGAATTCGCTGCCCAGGCGTGGGTCGAGGATCTTGGCTTGAAGAGCGTGCATGTAACTTATTGAACCTGGTTAAGCCGTTCGGCGATGAAGGCGACCAGTTGCCGGGCAATCTTGCCCTTGCTGGTCTGCGCGAAGAGGGTCTGGTGCTGCTGGCGGTCGATCACGGTCAAGGCATTTTCTTCGCTGTTGAAGCCGATGCTGGGGTTAGCCACATCATTGGCGACGATCAGATCGAGGTTCTTGTCCTTGAGCTTGCGCGTGGCGTAATCGAGCAGGTGCTCGGTTTCGGCGGCAAAGCCGACGCTGAACGGGCGGTCGGCGCGGCCAGCAATGGTGGCAAGGATATCGGGATTACGCACCATCTGCAGCAGCATGCCGTCGCCGGTCGTAGGATCTTTCTTCAGTTTTTGTGTGGCAACCACTTCGGGGCGGTAGTCCGCAACCGCTGCCGAGGCAATGAACAGGTCGCACGGCATGGCCGCTTCACAGGCCGCGAGCATGTCTCGCGCGCTGACGACGTCGATGCGGCTGACCCGGTCAGGGGTTGGCAAGTGCACAGGGCCCGTGACGAGGGTCACCCGAGCCCCTGCTTCGGCGGCCGCTTCGGCCAGGGCGAAGCCCATCTTGCCGGAGCTATGATTGGTGATGTAGCGCACCGGGTCGATGTTTTCCTGGGTCGGCCCGGCGGTGATCAGCACGTGCTTGCCGGTCAGTGCCTGGCGCTTGAAGCTTTCCGCGGCGCACCAGGCCAGGTCGGTGGCTTCTAGCATGCGCCCCAGGCCGACGTCGCCACAGGCCTGGCTGCCGGATGCCGGGCCGAACACCTGAATGCCACGGCTCTTGAGCAGCTCGAGGTTGGCCTGGGTGGCCGGGTCGCGCCACATGGCCTGGTTCATCGCCGGCGCCACGGCGACGGTGGCGTCAGTGGCCAGCACCAGCGTGGTCAGCAGGTCGTCTGCCATGCCCTGGGCCATGCGTGCCATGAGGTCGGCGGTAGCTGGGGCGATCAGCACCAGGTCCGCCCACTTGGCCAGTTCGATATGGCCCATGGCAGCTTCGGCGGCCGGGTCGAGCAGGTCCATGTGTACGGGGTGGCCCGACAGCGCCTGCAGGGTCAGCGGGGTGATGAATTCGGCACCACCCCGGGTCATGACGACGCGCACCTGCGCGCCGTGCTCCAGGAGACGGCGAATCAGCTCGGCGCTTTTGTAGGCGGCAATGCCGCCACCCACGCCGAGAACGATGCGCTTGCGATACAGCCGCTGCATAGGCTTGCCTTTTTCCAGTGAGAGCGGGCGACGACGTTTGAAATGCCTGCGGCGGAACGTCGCATGTACGAGGCGAAATAGATTAACACAGGGCCGAAATGGGCCGCAGCAAAGGCAGGGGTGGAATGAACATCAGGGAGTGGCCGGCGCAAGAACGGCCTAGGGAGAAGTTGTTGCAGCGAGGGGCAGGGAGCCTGACAGATACGGAGCTGCTGGCCGTTTTTCTCGGCTCAGGCGTACGTGGGCGTAATGTCGTGGAGCTTTCGCGAGGCTTGTTGGTGAAGTTCGGCAGCTTGCGCCGGTTGCTGGAGGCCGACCGCGAGGCCTTCGTCGGCGAGCTTGGGTTGGGCCCGGTGAGGTACAGCCAGCTGCAGGCACTGCTTGAGATCGGCCGCAGGCACCTTGCAACGTCGATTGAGCGCGAGTCTGCCATGGACAGCCCGGCAGCGGTGCGACGCTACCTGAAAGCCATGCTCAGGCATGAGGCCAGCGAGGTGTTCGGGTGTCTGTTTCTCGATACCAAGCACCGGCCACTGGCATTTGAGATCCTGTTCAGGGGCACGATAGATCGGGCGAGTGTCTATCCGCGAGAGGTGGTGCGACGGGCGTTGGTGCACAACGCTGCGGCATTGATCCTGTGCCACAACCATCCTTCAGGGATCAGTGAACCGAGTCAGGACGATGTGCATTTGACCCTGTCGTTGAAGCGGGGGCTGGCGTTGATTGATGTGCGGGTGCTGGATCACATCATCATTGGTGATGGGGAGCCGTTGTCGATGGTCGAGCATGGGTGGATTGTGGCCTGAGGGACTACTGAGAGCCTTATAGGGTCAGTACGGGCCCTTTCGCGGGTAAACCCGCTCCTACAGGGGTAGCGTCAACTACCAGGCTGGCGCTGTCCTGTAGGAGCGGGTTCACCCGCGAAGAGGCCGTTACAGGCTTACTTGGTCACCGACACCTTGCTGAAATCCAGCCGTCCGAACGGGCTCACCTGGTACCCCTCGACGCCTTGGCGCAGCAAGGTCGCCGCCGTCGGGTGCGCCAGTGGCACCCACAGCGCCTGCTGCTGGATCAGTGTCTGCGCCTGTTGGTACAGCCGGCTGCGCACGCTCTGGTCGTTGGTGGTGCGCCCGGCGCTGATCAGCTGGTCGAGGCGGCTGTCGCAGAAGCGTGCGAAGTTGGTCCCTGACTCGACCGCCGCACAGGAAAACTGCGGGCTGAGGAAGTTGTCCGGGTCGCCGTTGTCGCCCGCCCAGCCCATGAACAGCAAGTCATGCTCGCCGGCCTTGGCGCGGCGTATCAGTTCGCCCCACTCGATCACGCGGATCTCCGCTTTCACGCCAATCTTCGCCAGGTCGGCTTGCAGCATCTGCGCGCCAAGGCTGGGGTTGGGGTTGAGCAGGCTACCCGAGGGCCGGGTCCAGATGGTGGTACTGAAGCCTTCGGCCAGCCCGGTCTTGGCCAGCAGGGCTTTGGCTTTCTTCAGGTCCAGCGGGTAGCCGGGCAGGTCCTTGGCGTAGCTCCAGGTGTTAGGCGGGTAGGGGCCGTTGGCAGCCACCGCAGAGTCTTCGAACACGGCCTTGAGGTAGGCCTGCCTGTCGAAGGCCAGGTTGATCGCCTGGCGCACTTCCGGCTTGTCCAGCGGCGGGTGCTGGCTGTTGATGGCGACGAAGGCAGTCATGAATGCCGGGGTGGTGGCCACCTTGAGGTTACCGTCCTTGCCCGCTTCGGCAATGTCCAACGGCTTGGGCGACAGGGCAACCTGGCACTCGCCACGCTTGAGCTTCTGCAGGCGCACGTTGGCATCGGTGGTGATGGCGAAGATCAGCGGGTCGACCGACGGCTTGCCGGCGAAGTAGTCCGGGTTGGCGCGGTAGCGCACCACGGCGTCTTTCTGGAAACGCTGGAACACGAACGGCCCGGTGCCGATCGGTTGGTTGTTGAGCTTTTCCGGTGTGCCGGCCTTGAGCAGCTTGTCGGCGTATTCGGCGGAGTAGATCGAGGCGAAGCCCATGCTCAGGGTGGCCAGGAAGGTGGCGTCCGGGTGGCTGAGGGTGAAGCGCACGGTGTTCGGCGACGGTGCCTCGATCGCCTTGATCAGGCTGCCCAGCTGCAGCGATTGGGCATGCGGGTAGCCGCCCGGCGCGGTCTTGTGCCAGGCATGGGCCGGGTAGAGCATGCGCTGGAAGCTGAACAGCACGTCGTCGGCATTCAGCTTGCGGCTTGGCTTGAAGTAGGGGGTGCTGTGAAACTTGACGTCATCGCGCAGGGTGAAGTCATACACCAGGCCGTCGGCCGATACCGTCCAGTTGGTCGCCAGGCTCGGCACCACCTTGCCTTGCGCCGCATCGAACTCCACCAGGCGGTTCATCAGCACGTCGGCGGTGGCGTTGGTAGTAGTGAGCGAATTGTACTGCACCACGTCGAAACCTTCGGGGCTGGCCTCGCTGCAAACGCTCAGCGGAGCGGCCTGGGCAACGCCGGCGGCGAACAGGGAGGTGAACAATAAGGAAAGTGCGGCGGCACGCATGGTGGCTCCTTGGCTGTCAGTGGCCCATCTGCCAGTGCAGTCTGTAAAAGGCCTACCCTAGTGCGCCCGCCGGCAAATGACCACACCCTTTTTTGCAAATCTTGCGACGAGCGGTCGACGACTGGCGGGGCCTGCCGCTATGCTGGCCCGGCGCGTTCTGGCTAGCGGTAATGTGCATCTACTGTTGTTGCAGCCAAGTCTTTCTGGTATAAAGCAGCGCTCTTTTCTAGGGGCTCGGCCTGTCGCATCAGCGGATCCGGTCGATAAGGCCTCCAGAATCACGGCGCCCAGGCGCCAAAGACTGAGAGATTAAGCGGCCAACCCATGCCGGGTTGGGCATGTGGTTTTAGAGGGCTGAGTCATGTCGAGAGTCTGTCAAGTTACTGGTAAGGGTCCAGTAACCGGGAACAACATTTCCCACGCAAACAACAAAACCCGTCGTCGTTTCCTGCCGAACCTGCAGCACCACCGTTTCTGGGTTGAATCCGAGAAGCGTTTCGTGCGTCTGCGCGTTTCCGCCAAAGGCATGCGTATCATCGACAAGCGCGGCATCGACGCCGTTCTGGTTGACATCCGTAAAGCTGGCGCCAAGGTTTAAGGGAGAGCATCATGCGTGAATTGATCCGTCTGGTTTCGAGTGCCGGTACCGGCCACTTCTACACCACCGACAAGAACAAGCGCACCACCCCGGACAAAATCGAGATCAAGAAATATGATCCGGTTGTTCGCAAGCACGTGGTGTACAAGGAAGCCAAGATCAAGTAATTGATCGGCGACCTGAAAAAAAAACCCGCATCCGAAAGGACGCGGGTTTTTTTTGGGCTGCAGCAGGGTCAGTTGAAGGCGAAACTCTGGATCATCAGGTCGGCGTCGGCCTTGATCTGGATGCGCGCTGCGTCGTAGTCGCGGGTGGACATCTCGTTGGGGCCAACCACGCGAGTGCGCCCGGTGAGGGCGCAAATGGTGCCTTTCAGCTCCGGCACGTAGCGGGTGCCGACCAGGTGAGCGAGGGTTTGCAGAACTTCTTCGTTGGTCATGCTGATTTTCCTTGTGAGGCTGAATGGCCCGAAACGGGCAGGGTCATCCTCACGCATGCCTGCAAAATCCCTGCGCTACATAATTATTTCTGCTCGAACATCACATAGATCTTGCGGCACGGCTCCAGCACCTCCCAAGTGCCTTTGAAGCCGGCGGGGATGACAAACCGATCGCCGGCACGCAGGGTTTTAGCCCCACCGTCCTGGTCGCGCAGCACCGAAACGCCCTGGACGATCTCGCAGTATTCGTGCTCCGTGTAGTTCACTGTCCACTGGCCCACCTCACCTTCCCATACGCCAGCGGCAAACTGCCCACACGGGCTGGAATAATGGTTGTAGACCGCCTGGTCCGGTTCGCCCTTGAGAATTTTCTCTGCTGCCGGGCGGTAGCGTTCGGCTTCGGTGAGGACCTGCGCGAAGTCGATGATGCTATCAATACTCATGGTTCGGCTCCTGTTGTTGTTTAATAAAATGAACATCAGTAGGCTTTTGAGCCTCTCGTGTCAAATATATTGATAGTTTACACCGGCTGGTTTAGGGTATCGCTTGCCAGTGTGCGCTTGGCGCCCGGCCAGAATTCTGACAACGCCTGTGAGTCCTCAGTGCGGCGTTGCACCTAAACAAGAGGAGGAGTTTCGTATGACCACCCTGACCCGTGCGGACTGGGAACAACGTGCCCAGCAACTGAAGATCGAAGGCCGTGCCTTCATCAACGGCGAATACACCGATGCCGCATCCGGTGAAACCTTCGAGTGCCTGAGCCCGGTCGACGGACGCTTCCTGGCCAAGGTTGCCAGCTGCGACCTGGCCGATGCCAACCGCGCTGTTGAAAACGCCCGTGCCACCTTCAACTCCGGCGTGTGGTCGCAGCTGGCCCCGGCCAAGCGCAAGGCCAAGCTGATCCGTTTCGCCGACCTGCTGCGCAAGAACGTCGAAGAGCTGGCGCTGCTGGAAACGCTGGACATGGGCAAGCCGATCGGCGACTCCTCCAGCATCGACATCCCAGGTGCGGCCCAGGCCATTCACTGGACTGCCGAAGCCATCGACAAGGTCTACGACGAAGTCGCCCCGACCCCGCACGACCAGCTTGGCCTGGTTACCCGCGAACCCGTGGGTGTGGTTGGTGCCATCGTGCCGTGGAACTTCCCGCTGCTGATGGCCTGCTGGAAGCTCGGCCCGGCGTTGGCCACCGGTAACTCGGTCGTGCTCAAGCCGTCCGAAAAATCGCCGCTGACTGCCATCCGCATCGCCCAACTGGCGATCGAAGCCGGTATCCCGGCTGGCGTGCTGAACGTGCTGCCAGGCTATGGCCACACCGTGGGCAAGGCACTGGCCCTGCACATGGACGTCGATACCCTGGTGTTCACCGGTTCGACCAAGATCGCCAAGCAGCTGATGGTTTACGCGGGCGAGTCGAACATGAAGCGCATCTGGCTGGAAGCCGGTGGCAAGAGCCCGAACATCGTCTTTGCCGACGCCCCGGACCTGCAAGCTGCCGCCGAAGCCGCCGCCAGCGCCATCGCCTTCAACCAGGGCGAAGTGTGCACTGCAGGTTCCCGACTGCTGGTCGAGCGTTCGATCAAGGACAAGTTCCTGCCGATGGTGGTAGAAGCCCTGAAAGGCTGGAAGCCAGGCAACCCGCTGGACCCGCAGACCACTGTCGGTGCCTTGGTCGATACCCAGCAGATGAACACCGTACTGTCGTACATCGAGGCTGGCCACAAGGACGGCGCCAAGCTGCTGGCCGGCGGCAAGCGCACCCTGGAAGAGACCGGCGGCACCTACGTCGAGCCGACCATCTTCGACGGCGTGACTAATGCCATGCGCATTGCCCAGGAAGAAATCTTCGGCCCGGTGCTGTCGGTGATTGCCTTCGACACCGCCGAAGAAGCCGTGGCCATTGCCAACGACACCCCGTATGGCCTGGCCGCTGGTATCTGGACTTCGGACATTTCCAAAGCCCACAAGACCGCCCGTGCCGTGCGTGCGGGCAGCGTCTGGGTCAACCAGTACGATGGTGGCGACATGACCGCGCCGTTCGGTGGCTTCAAACAGTCGGGCAACGGCCGTGACAAGTCGCTGCACGCACTGGAGAAGTACACCGAGCTGAAGGCGACCTGGATCAAGCTGTAACCCGGTAGGTCCTTTTCGCGGGCAAGCCCGCTCCTGCAGGTCTTAGTGACCGTTGCAGGAGCGGGCTTGCCCGCAAATGGGCCCCTGGAAATATTGGCTGGGAGGCTGTAATGCGTTGGGGTACCTACTTCGCCGTACTGGCATCGGTGCTCAGTGTCGGGCTGGCGCTCGGCGTGAGCATGCCGCTGGTGTCCCTGCGCCTGGAGGCCTGGGGCTACGGCAGCTTCGCCATCGGCGTGATGGCGGCAATGCCGGCGTTGGGCGTACTGGCCGGCGCCAGCCTGGCCAGCCGCCTGGCAGGGTGGGTTGGCGTACCGTCGGCGATGCGCCTGTGCCTGTGGGGCGGGGCGCTGTCGATTGGCCTGCTCGCGTTGCTGCCTAGTTACCCGTTATGGCTGCTGCTGCGGCTGATGATCGGCATGTCCCTGACCGTGGTGTTCATCCTCGGCGAAAGCTGGATCAACCAACTGGTGGTCGAACAGTGGCGTGGCCGGTTGGTGGCGCTGTATGGCAGCAGCTACGCCTTGAGCCAGTTGGCCGGGCCGTTGGTGCTGGGTTTCCTTGGCTCTGATGACGACTTTGGCTTCTGGGCGGCGACCGGCCTGCTGCTGGCCGCGCCGCTGGTTCTGCTGGGGCGTGGTGGGGCGCCGAGCACGGAAGCCTGCAGTGTCACCTTTGGCGACCTGTTCGCTTTCTGCCGACGCTTGCCGGTAATTGCCTGGGCCATTGCCCTGTTCGCCTCGTTCGAGGCGATGATCCTCACGTTGCTGCCGGTGTATTGCCTGCAGCAGGGCTTCAGTACCGAAATCGCCTTGTTCATGGTGAGTACCGTGGTGGTGGGTGATGCGGTGCTGCAGTTGCCCATCGGCGCGCTGGCCGACCATATGTCGCGACGTACCTTGTTTACTGGCTGTGCGGTGACCCTGCTGGTGTCCAGCCTGGCGATCCCGCTGCTGTTGCACACACCGGTTATCTGGCCATTGTGGGTGTTGTTCGGCGCCAGTGCCGGCGGCCTGTTCACCTTGTCGCTGGTGCTGATCGGTGAGCGCTACCGCGATGATGAGTTGGTACGGGCCAATGCCCACGTGGCTCAGCTGTGGGGTATTGGCTGTTTGCTCGGGCCGTTGTTGGCGGGGGCGGGGAGCCAGTGGATCAGCGGGCATGCGTTGCTGTTCCTGATGGCGGCCGGGGCTGCGGGGTTGGTGGTATTGACCCGGCGGCGCGGAGCCTTTGAGCCGGTTTCTGCCTGATGATTGTTGGGGGCCGCAAGGCCCCCGGAATCGCAGCTACAGCATCTTCTCCAAGCCAACCGCCTTGCTGATCCAGGCATTGAGCCGCCGCCAGACCCCACCCGGCTCAGACGTCAGCACGTGCCGGCGGCCATTGTCCTCGGTCGCCCACACCAGCTTGTTACCTATCAGTTTCACCTGATAGCTCAGCGCAGGCGCCATACCCTGCTGGGCCAGCTCGCGGGTGTATTCGGCCAGCTCCGGGCTGTCCACCAGTACCCCAACCTCGGTGTTCCACAATACTGAGCGCGGGTCGAAGTTGAACGAGCCGATGAAGGTCTTGCGCCGGTCGAACACGATCGCCTTGGTGTGCAGGCTCGAATCCGAGCTGCCACGGAAACTCAGTCGCCCCGCGCTGGGGTCGCCTGGCTGGCGGCGAAGCTCGTAAAGCTGCACCCCGTGCTCAAGCAAGGCACGACGATAGGGGGCATAGCCTCCATGCACTGCCGGCACGTCGGTGGCTTCCAGCGAGTTGGTCAGCAGCTTCACCGAAACGCCAGCGTCGGCGCGGCCGGTCAGGTACAGCAGCCCCGGTTCGCCCGGTACAAAGTAGGCCGATGCCAGGACCAACTCGCGGTGCACGTTAGCCAGGTCCGGTGCCAGTTGCTGGCTCAGCAGTAATTGCGGGTCCGGTTCGTCTTCGGCCAACACCTTGCTGGGCGCATCCCATAGCGCCTGGGCGTGAGCCCAGATCAGCTCGTTGCGCCACACATCCAGGCGCGGCTGCGACTGGTAGGCCATCAAGCGGTCGTACAGGGCCTTGCGCTGGGTCCTGGCTTTAGCCAGCGACACTTCCAGGCGCTGGCGGCTGGCCCGCAGGTCGTTGGCATCCGGGTCATGCCAGAGGAAGTCGGTGATCGGCCGGCTGAGGGCGCTGTTCCAGTACTGGTCGAAGCTGTGCCCCAACTGCTCGGCTACCGGGCCCACGCCCAGCAGGTCGATGTCGGTGAAGTTGAGGTTGGGCTCGGCATCGAAATACTCGTCGCCCAGGTTGCGCCCGCCGACGATGGCCATGCTGTTGTCCACCAGGAACAGCTTGTTGTGCATGCGCCGGTGCTGGCGCGACAAGTTGAACAGCCGGCCCACGGCGCGCGTAACGCCGGTACTGCGCCCCAGATGCAGTGGGTTGAACACTCGAATCTGGATGTTCGGGTGGGCATTAAGGGTGCCCATGACGGTGTCCAGGCCGTCGCTGGTGGTGTCGTCGAGCAGGATGCGCACGCGCACGCCACGGTCGGCAGCGCGCAGCAGTTCATGCACAAGGGCGCGGGTACTGAGGCCGTCGTGGACGATGTAGTACTGCAGGTCGATGCTCGCCTGGGCGTTGCGTATCAGTTCGGCGCGGGCGCGAAATGCCTCGTTGCTGTTGGGCAGCAGGCGAAAGCCCGAGCGGCCGCCATAGGGCGCGGCTTGGCGCAGCACCGAGCGGCCAAAGGCCGAGTCGTGGGCAGGCAACGCCTGACTGGTTTCGCGGGGCGCGCTGATGCTTGTGCAACCGGCAAGGCCGAGCAACAACACCAGCAGCAGAGGCAAGGCTCGCTGGAGTCTCAAGGGTGGACCGTCCTGTGCAGCAAGGGCTTTAGGGGTTTGACCGTGACGGGCGGCGCAAAGTTACGCGTCGGCGCTTTCGTCATCCAGTAGACGAAGGGCGGTTTCACCTACCTTACGCACGGAGGCTTCGATTTGCGGCGTTGGCCTGGCGGCGAAATTCATGCGCAGGCAGTGGCGGAACTTGCCCGAGGCCGAAAAAATGCTGCCCACGGCAACCTGCACGCCCTGCTCCAGTAAAGCGCGGTTCAGCCGAAGCGTATCGAGATGTTCGGGTAATTCCACCCACAGCATGAAGCCGCCCTGGGGCCGGCTCACCCGGGTGCCCGCCGGGAAGTAGCGGGTCACCCAGTCGCCCATCAGGTCGCGGCCACGCTGGTACTGGCTGCGCATGCGCCGCACATGGGGCTGGTAGTGGCCGCCGGCGATGAAGTCAGCGATGGCCAGCTGAGGCTGGCTGGCGGTGCTGCCGGTGCTGATGTACTTCATGTGCAGCACGCGCTCCAGGTAGCGCCCGGGCGCCACCCAGCCGATCCGCAGGCCGGGCGCGAGGGTTTTGGAAAACGAACTGCAGAGCAGCACGCGGCCATCGTCGTCGAACGACTTCAGGGTGTGTGGGCGTGGGTAGGTATAGGCCAGGTCGCCGTACACATCGTCTTCCAGAATTGCCACGTCATAGCGTTGGGCGAGGCTCAACAGGGCCTTCTTGCGTGCCTCGGGCATGATGTAGCCCAGCGGGTTGTTGCAGTTGGGGGTGATCTGGATGAGCTTGATCGGCCACTGCTCCAGGGCCAGTTCCAGCGCCTCCAGGCTGATGCCGGTGACCGGGTCCGTGGGGATTTCCAGCGCTTTCATGCCCAAGCCTTTGAGGGTTTGCATGGCGCCGTGGAAGCTGGGCGAGTCGACCGCGACGATGTCGCCTGGCTCGCAGACCGCTCGGATGCTGCATGACAGCGCCTCATGGCAGCCGGTGGTGATCACCAGGTCGGCCGGCCCCAGGCGGCAGCCGGAGTCGAGCATCAGCCGGGCCACCTGTTCGCGCAGGGCCAGGTTACCGTGGATGTTGTCGTAGTACAGGCCAGGCATGTCCTGGCGCCGGCTCAACTGGGCAAGGCTGCGCAGCAGCGGCTTCAGGGTGGGGCTGTCGATGTCGGGCATGCCGCGGCCGAGTTGCACCACATCCTGGCGCGGCGTACTGCGCACCAGCTCCAGCACCTGTTCCCACTGCGAGATGTCCACCGGGCGCTGGGCCGGGCGGCTGACTGCGGGCAGTGCCGGCAACTGGCGTTGGTCGCTGACGAAGTAGCCGGACTTGGGCCGCGGCGAGACCATGCCGCTGTCTTCGAGCATGCGGTAGGCCTGCTGCACGGTGCTCAGGCTGACCCCGTGCTCCTCACTCAGTGCGCGCACGGACGGCAGGCGCTGGCCGGGGCGATAGAGCCCCTGCTCGATGCGGGCGCCGAGTATTTCGGCGAGATTCAGGTAGAGGGTCACGGCATACTCCTGCGCTGCATTGGCATAGCGACCGGTACAGTTGGCCCGAAAATACAGCATTCAGTCGGCCAGCGGCCAATTCTGTATGGGAATAATAAGGCTGTATTGGATCTGTATTGTCGAGGGTGCCGACGCGCATGCTTTCTCCACGGTAACCACTGAACGGGAGGATGCGGTGATGGGTGGCATGAGCGATGTGCGCTTGCAACTGTTGGCCAAGGAACTGGAAGCCGGGCAGCAGGCCAAGGTGTTCAACGCGCCAGAGGGTTTGGGGCGTTGGGGGCTGATGCTGCATCGCTGGCATACCCGCAGGGCGTTGCTGCAGCTGACCGATGACGAGTTGCGCGATGTCGGGCTGAGCTGGGAGCAGGCCCGGATAGAAGGGCGGAAACCCTTCTGGAAGGACTGACACGGTTAACTTGGTTTTGCTCATGTGAAACGCCCTGAGGTTGGATTTTTATCCAACGTCAGGGCGCAGTTCAGGGGCCGCACAGCACTCAAGTCAGCTCTTTGAGGCGATGCCACAGCATCCCCAGCGCCAGCAGTGGCGAGCGCAGGTGCTTGCCGCCAGGGAAGGTGATGTGCGGCACTTTGTTGAAAAGGTCGAAGCGCCCGCTTTCCTGGCCACTGATGGCTTCACCCAGCAGGCGCGCGGCCAGGTGGGTGGCGTTGAGCCCATGGCCCGAGTAGGCCTGGGCGTAATACACGTTCGGCTGGCTGGCCAGGCGGCCAACCTGCGGCAGGCGATTGGCACCAATGCCGATCATGCCGCCCCACTGGTAGTCGATGCGCACGTCGGCAAGCTGCGGGAACACCTTGAGCATCTTCGGCCGCATATAGGCGGCGATGTCCTTCGGGTCGCGGCCTGAATAGTGGCAGGCACCGCCAAACAGCAGGCGGTGGTCTGCGGACAGGCGGTAGTAGTCCAGCGCCACGCGCTGGTCACACACCGCCATATTCTGCGGCAGCAATGTGCGTGCGCGTTCTTCGCCCAGCGGCTCGGTGGCGATGATGTAGCTGCCGGCCGGCAGCACCTTGCCGCCCAGCTCGCGATTGAGGTCGTTGTGGTAGGCGTTGCAGCACAGTACCAGGGTCTTGGCGCGTACCCGGCCTTGGGCAGTATGCACCTGCACTTCAGTGCCGTAGTCGATGCGGGTGACTTCGGATTGCTCGAACAACTTCACGCCCAGGCGGGCGGCTGCGGCGGCTTCACCCAGTGCCAGATTGAGCGGATGCAGATGCCCGGAGCCCATGTCGACCAACCCGCCCACGTAGCAATCGGCACCGACCACGCTGTGGATATCGTCCTTGCCGACCAGCCGCAGCTCATGTGCATAGCCCAGGCTGCGCAGTTCCTCGGCGTCTTGGGCAAAGCCCAGCAGCTCGGCGGGTTTGTTGGCCAGGTCGCAGTAGCCCCAGGCCAGGTCGCAGGCGATGGCATGCTTTTCTACCCGCTCGCGCACGATCTGTACGGCCTCCAGGCCCATCAGTTTCATGGTGCGCACGCCTTCTTCTCCGATGACCGGGAGGAACTGCTCCAGACCATGACCGACCCCTCGGATCAGTTGCCCGCCATTGCGCCCACTGGCGCCCCAGCCAAGTTTGCGCGCTTCCAGCAGGATGACCGAGAAACCACGCTCTGCCAGCTCAATGGCGGTGTTCAGGCCCGAGTAGCCGCCGCCGATGATGCACACGTCGGCGTTGTGTTCGCCTTGCAGGAAGGCGTGGTCGGGGTGTGGCGCGCTGCTGGCGGCGTAATAGGAGGCGGCGTGCTGCGCGCTGTGGATCATTGGGGCGGCCCTGAAAAATGGAGGGGGGACGAGGATAAGCTGTGCCATCGCGGCCGGGCAACCAGCGAGGGCTTCATGCTCGTTCGCGGGTGAACCCGCGAATAAGCCTATAATCCAATCACTTTGTCAGCTTGTATCCCGTCATGTCCTGTAACCGCCACAAGATCCACTTCCTGCGCGAACTCATCCCCTCTTTCGAGTGCGAGCCCGGCTGCCACGACTGCTGCGGCCCGGTCACCACCTCGGCGGAGGAAATGGCCCGCCTGCCGCGCAAGTCCCAGGCCGAGCAGGACGCTGCTCTGGAGCGTCTGGACTGCGTGCACCTGGGCCCCAACGGCTGCACGGTGTATGAAGAGCGGCCGATGATCTGCCGGCTGTTCGGTACCACCCCGCGCATGGCCTGCCCGCGGGGTCGTGGCCCTGAACCGATGATCGACCCCGCCGCTGAACAGTTGGTCCACCAGTTCATTGCCACCACCCGCCAGGTGCTGGTCTAGCCTCAGTCCGGGATCGGCAGGCAGAGGCTCTCCTTCACCTCTTCCATCACGATGTAGCTCTTCGATTCGCGCACGTGCGGCAGTTTCAGCAGGATGTCGCCGAGCAGCTTGCGGTACGAGGCCATTTCCGAAATACGCGCTTTCACCAGGTAGTCGAAGTCGCCCGACACCAGGTGGCATTCCAGCACGTGGGGCAGCTTCAAAACCGCGCGGCGGAACTCCTCGAAGGTATCGCCCGACTTGTAGTCCAGGCTGATTTCCACGAACACCAGCAGGCTGCCCTTGAGGTGCTGCGGGTTCAGGCGGGCGTTGTAGCCCATGATGATGCCCTCGCGCTCCAGGCGGCGAACCCGCTCGGTGCAAGGGGTGGTGGACAGCCCAACTTTCTCGCCCAGTTCGGTGAAGGAAATACGCCCGTCATTCTGCAGGATACGCAGGATGTTGCGGTCGATCTTGTCCAGTTCACGCTTGGTCTGGTGCTGGGTTCTCATAGGGGATGCCCCTCCGTGAAAGGCGATTTTGCCGAGAATTCTCGCCAATAATAGGCTTTTATATAGTGAATTGCACTGGTCTCAAATTCCTATACTGCGCCCATTCATGCCATTTCAATAAAAGTGTGCGGCGCGCCGCGTGTGAGGGATAAAACGATGCGAGTTCTGGTACTTGGTAGCGGTGTAATCGGAACCGCCAGTGCCTACTACCTGGCCCGGCAAGGTTTCGAAGTGACGGTGGTCGACCGCCAGCCGGCGGTGGCCATGGAAACCAGCTTTGCCAACGCCGGCCAGATCTCGCCCGGCTATGCCTCGCCCTGGGCTGCCCCTGGTGTACCGCTCAAAGCCATCAAATGGCTGCTGGAGCGTCACGCCCCCCTGGCCATCAAGCTCACGGGCGATGTCGACCAGTACCTGTGGATGGCACAGATGCTGCGCAACTGCACCGCCAGCCGCTACGCGGTGAACAAGGAGCGTATGGTGCGCCTGTCCGAGTACAGCCGTGACTGCCTCGACGAGCTGCGCGCCGAAACCGGCATCAACTACGAAAACCGCAGCCTGGGTACCACCCAGCTGTTCCGCACCCAGGCCCAGGTCGATGCTGCGGCCAAGGACATTGCTGTGCTCGAACAGTCCGGTGTGCCCTACGAGCTGCTCGACCGCGACGGCATTGCCCGCGTCGAACCCGCCCTGGCCGGCGTGAAAGATATCCTGGCCGGCGCCCTGCGCCTGCCGAACGACCAGACTGGCGACTGCCAGCTGTTTACCACCAAGCTCGCCGACATGGCGTTGAAGCTGGGCGTGGAGTTCCGCTTCGGCCAGGACATCCAGCGCCTGGACTTCGCCGGTGACCGCATCAATGGCGTGTGGATCGACGGCAAGCTGGAGACGGCAGACCGCTACGTGCTGGCGCTGGGCAGCTACTCGCCACAGATGCTCAAGCCGTTGGGCATCAAGGCTCCGGTGTACCCGCTGAAAGGTTATTCGCTGACCGTGCCGATCACCAACGCCGACATGGCTCCGACCTCGACCATTCTCGACGAGACCTACAAGGTTGCGATCACCCGTTTCGATAACCGCATCCGCGTTGGCGGGATGGCTGAAATCGCCGGCTTTGACCTGTCGCTGAACCCGCGCCGGCGCGAAACACTGGAGATGATCGTCAACGACCTTTATCCTCGCGGCGGTGACTTGAGCCAGGCCAGCTTCTGGACCGGCCTGCGCCCGGCGACCCCGGACGGCACGCCGATCGTGGGTGCCACGGCGTTCCGCAACCTGTTCCTGAACACCGGTCACGGTACCTTGGGCTGGACCATGGCGTGCGGTTCCGGTCGCTTGCTGGCCGACCTGATTGCGCGCAAGAAGCCGCAGATCAGTGCCGAAGGCCTGGATATCTCCCGGTATGGCAACAGCCGGGAAGTGGCTAAGCACGGGCAAAGCGCGCCGGCTCACCAGCAGTAATAGCCTGTGCCGGCCCATTGGCGGGCTTGCCCGCTCCCGCAGGAACACCACCGCTTTTGAAAGCTGTGCACGACCTGTGGGAGCGGGCAAGCCCGCGAAGAATCCACCACCGATTTCAACCCGAACCACCATAAGGCAGCCGCCATGCGTCCCGCCCGCGCCCTGATCGACCTCCAGGCCCTGCGCCACAACTACCGTCTGGCCCGTGAACTGACCGGTGCCAAAGCCCTCGCCGTGATCAAGGCCGACGCCTATGGCCACGGCGCCGTGCGCTGCGCCCTGGCCTTGGAGGCCGAGGCCGACGGCTTTGCGGTGGCCTGCATCGAGGAGGCACTGGAACTGCGCGCCGCCGGTATCAATGCCCCGGTGCTGCTGCTGGAAGGTTTTTTCGAAGCCAGCGAACTGGCACTGATCGCCGAGCACGACCTGTGGTGCGTGGTGCACTCGCTGTGGCAGCTGGAAGCCATCGAGAAAACCCCGCTGCACAAACCGCTCACCGTCTGGCTGAAGCTGGACAGTGGCATGCACCGCGTTGGCCTGCACCCCAAGGACTACCACGATGCCTACCAGCGACTGCTGGCCAGTGGCAAGGTTTCGCGCATCGTGTTGATGAGCCACTTCGCTCGCGCCGACGAACTGGACGCTGACGCTACCGCCCAGCAAATTGCCGTGTTCGAAGCTGCCCGACAGGGCCTGGCCGCCGAATGCAGCCTGCGTAACTCACCCGGCGTGCTGGGCTGGCCGCAAGCGCCCAGCGACTGGGTACGCCCAGGCCTGATGCTGTACGGCGCCACGCCGTTCGAAGTGGCGCAGGCCGAGGCCGCACGCCTGCAACCGGTGATGACCCTGCAATCGCGGGTGATCAGCGTGCGCGAGCTGCCTGCCGGCGAGCCGGTGGGCTATGGTGCCAAGTTCGTCAGCCCTCGGCCGACCCGCGTGGGTGTGGTCGCCATGGGCTATGCCGATGGCTACCCGCGCCAGGCGCCCAACGGCACCCCAGTGCTGGTCGCCGGCAAGCGTACCCACCTGATCGGCCGGGTGTCGATGGACATGCTCAGCATCGACCTCACCGACGTACCGCAAGCCACTGTCGGCAGCCCGGTCGAACTCTGGGGCAAGCAGGTGCTGGCCAGTGAAGTGGCCGCGCAGGCGGGCACCATTCCGTACCAGATCTTCTGCAACCTGAAGCGAGTACCACGGGACTACGTCGGCGAATGAGACGCTGAAGCGGACAGGTTGGGGGCGGTGTGTTGTAAATACTGAACGGCATTGCCATGATATCGTTCACATCCACCCCCCTTTCACCGTTTCAGGAGGCTCCAGCTTTGGACGTCGGCGAACGACTGCAAGCCATCCGCAAGCTCAAGGGCCTGTCGCAGCGCGAACTCGCCAAGCGTGCTGGCGTGACCAACAGCACCATCTCGATGATCGAGAAGAACAGCGTAAGCCCCTCTATCAGCTCGCTGCGCAAAGTGCTGAGCGGCATTCCCATGTCCATGGTCGAATTCTTTTCGGTCGAGCTGGAGCCGCAAAGCCCCACTCAGATCGTCTACAAGGCCCACGAGCTGATCGATATCTCGGACGGTGCGGTGACCATGAAGCTGGTGGGCAAGTCGCACCCCAACCGTGCCATCGCTTTTCTGACCGAGGTGTACCCGCCAGGTGCGGACACCGGTGCCGAGATGCTGACCCACGACGGCGAGGAGACCGGTATCCTGCTTGAAGGCCGCCTGGAACTGGTGGTCGGCAACGAGATTTTCGTTCTCGAAGAAGGCGACAGCTACTACTTCGAAAGCACCCGCCCGCACCGCTTCCGCAACCCATTCGACCAGCCGGCGCGGCTGATCAGTGCTGCGACGCCTTCAAACTTTTGATCCAGCGCAGTGCATTGATTCGGCAATACCCCTTTCCTGTGTGGGGTCGTTTCACGGCCTCTGGGTTCCCGCTATACTTTTCAACGCTCGCCGATCCGTGGCCGCGAGCGTGATTAGCCACCATGAGGGTGTTCGCGTGAATCAAATCAAGAAGATGCTGGCCGTACCAGCAGCCGTATTCGCCCTCTGGGCAATGAGCGCAACCGCTGCGACCAATGACGACATTGCCAAGCGGCTGGAGCCGGTTGGCCAGGTGTGCGTCCAGGGCCAGGAGTGCAAAGGCATGGAAGTGGCCGCTGCAGCGGGTGGCGGGGGAGCCAAGACGCCGGATGAAATCATCGCCAAGCACTGCAATGCCTGCCATGGCAGCGGCTTGCTCGGCGCGCCTAAAATTGGTGACACCGCCGCGTGGAAAGAACGCGCCGACCACCAGGGCGGCCTGGATGGCATCCTGGCCAAGGCCATTACAGGCATCAACGCCATGCCGCCAAAGGGCACCTGTGCAGACTGCTCGGATGAAGACCTGAAAGGGGCGATCAAGAAAATGTCCGGGTTGTGATTTACAGCTGAATTGCATGAGGCCCGCCGTTGATGGCGGGCTTTGTTTTTGTGATGCCTGCGCTGGCCCTTTCGCGGGCTTGCCCGCGAAAGGTCCAGCACAGGCAACCAACCCGCTAGAGCCATGTCCATGGATGTCTCCAGAAGCCCCGATCGGGCTGAGCCTGATTCCATGAGAACTAGCATTTTTACCAGTTCTAATTTTCAGGGTTCTGAAGAACACTGACGCTTCTGATTGCAGTGGTGGCTAACAATGGATCTGGGCGATAACTGTCCCGAGCAACATGCAGCCGGTCGAACACAGCCGCAAAAGCTGATCCCCGGCAGCGCCCTTCGGCATCTGGCCTATTCGCCTTATGGCTATCTCTCGATTTTCCAGGCCGTGCTCGGCTTTAATGGTGGCCGACAGGACCCTGTTACCGGCTGTTATCTACTGGGTAACGGTCGTCGAGCATTCAACCCATCATTGATGCGCTTCATTAGCCCCGACAGCATGAGCCCGTTCGCAGCGGGTGGTCTGAACTCATATGCCTACTGTCTAGGGGATCCGGTAAACCGGGAAGATCCGAGTGGTTATTTCTCTTTATTCAAACCTATCTCGCGATTGTTCAGGTATTTTTTTCCAAAGAAAAAGCCTACGACGTCTGGTACGTTGCAACGGGCGATTGTTGTTGAAACCGAAGTAATTACCAAGACCTACAGTGATATACCTTCCGATACAAAGATCAAAGTGGTCAAATCGCTGAAAAGTGTGCCGGATGGCTATGTATTGAGGATGGTGCATGGCACTCAGAAAAAGCATGTTCAATCATTGTTGAGCGGGCTCGATCCTGGTTATGCAAAGAATGGATCCTACGGCGCGCACGTTTATGGCACAACGAATATTGATGCGGCCAGCAACTACACAGGCCAGGACGGATCTATAGTAGGGTTTTACGTCCATGAGTCTGAATCCTGGGTCCGCGGTAAGGACTATTGGTATGTTCATAAAAATGCGATAGCGATCGATAAGAGCGCGTATCACAAGGTTCATGTGAGCGAAGAAGTGGTATTTCCATTTTTAATTAGTAAGACGCTTAAAGTAAGGTGGGGTTGACCAGCGTTTGCCCTAGGCAACCAACCCGCTTGAGCTCATGTCCAACCCCTGAACCCACGGATGTTTCAGGAGGCTCTGATGCACCTCTGCGCCATCGACCAGGCTGTCGAGCAGGTTTTGTCCCGGCTGCCAACCCATATCCACATGGGGCTGCCTTTGGGCCTGGGCAAACCCAATGCCTTCGTCAACGCGCTTTACGCCCGCGTACGCGAGCTGCCCGAACGGCGCCTGACCATCTATACCGCACTTTCCCTCGGCCGCCCGCCACTGGGCGATGGCCTGCAGCGGCGCTTTCTCGAACCCTTCGTCGAGCGTGTCTTCGCTGACTACGAAGAGCTCAGTTACCTTGCAGACCTGCGCAACGACACGTTGCCACCCAATATTCGGGTCGAACAGTTCTTCATGCAGCCCGGCAGCCTGCTGCACAGCGAATCGGCGCAGCAGGACTACGTCAGCAGCAATTACAGCCATGCCGCACGGGATATCAACGCCAAAGGCCTGAACCTGATCGCCCAGTTGGTGGCCGCCACCCCTGAAAAGCCCGTGCACCTGAGCCTGGCCTGCAACCCAGACATCACCCTCGACCTGCTGCCGATGATCGCCAAGCGCCGCGCTGCAGGCGAAACCATCCTCATGCTGGGCCAGGTGCATGCCGAACTGCCCTACATGCCAGGCGATGCCGAGCTGCCCATCGATGCCTTCGACCTGCTGCTCGATGAAGTCGAGCAACGTCGGCTGTTTTCCACACCAAACATGCCGGTCGGCATTCAGGACCACTGCATCGGCCTGCACGCCAGCAGCCTGGTACGCGATGGCGGTACGCTGCAGATCGGCATTGGTGCCATGGGCGATGCAGTTGCGGCGGCATTGCTGGCACGTCAGGGCGACAACGCCGGTTACCGAGCGGTGCTCAAGGCGCTGGATGTCGGACCGTGGCAGGCGTTGATCGAGCGAGAAGGGGGCCTGGACACCCTTACCCACGGCTTGTACGGCTGCAGCGAGATGTTCGTCAACGGCCTGCTCGTGCTGGCCGAAGCAGGGCTGCTACGACGCCCGGCGGACGAGCAGGGCGCAATACTGCATGGCGGCTTTTTCCTCGGCCCGCAAGCGTTCTACCAGCGCTTGCGCGAGATGCCGCTGGAGCAGCGCGCGCAGTTTGCCATGACCCGTATCAGCTTCATCAACGAGCTCTATGGGCAGGAGGCACTCAAGCGTCGACAACGTCGTGATGCGCGCTTCATCAACACCGCGTTCGGCATGACCCTGCTCGGCGCCGGGGTGGCCGACCAGCTTGAAGACGGCCGCGTGCTCAGTGGCGTGGGCGGGCAGTACAACTTCGTTGCCCAGGGCCATGCGCTGGAGGGCGGGCGTTCGATCCTGCTATTGCGCAGTTGGCGCGAGGCAGGCGGAGAGGTGACCTCGAACCTGTTCTGGACCTATGGCCACTGCACCATTCCCCGGCACCTGCGCGATATCGTGGTGACCGAGTACGGCATTGCGGACTTGCGTGGGCAGACTGACAGCGAAGTGATTGCGCGGTTGTTGGCGGTGAGCGATTCGCGGTTCCAGCCGGGCCTGATCAAGCAGGCCAAAGACGCTGGCAAGCTTGCCGACGACTTTCAGCTGGAGGCGCGCTTTACCGACAATACCCCGCAACGCCTGGAGGCGATCAGGGCACAGCATGCGCGGCTGTTCCCGGAGTATCCGATGGGCACGGACTTTACGGCCGAGGAGCGGGATCTGTTGCGGGCGCTGAACTGGTTGAAGAGCAAGTTCAAGCTGAGCGAGGTGCTGGAGCTGGGCAAGGCAGCGTTGGATGCACCGGGGCCGGAAGGGTATGAGCGGCATCTGGCGCGGATGGGGCTGGAGGTTCCGCAAGGGTTGAAAGAGGAGCTTTATCAGCGGCTACTGCTGGCAGGGTTACAGGCGACAGGATAATCGTTTGCGCACACTGGCCCCATGTAGGAGCGGGTTTACCCGCGAATGCGATATTGAATCTGCCATCGCATTCGCAGGTAAACCCGCTCCTACACCGGGACGGTGAGGCCTTATTCGATGAAGCTGACCACACCACCTTCCAGCGACTTCACCCGGGCCAGCGATTCAACGCGGTAGCCCTGGCTGTCCAGTTCGGCACGGCCGCCCTGGAACGACTTCTCGATCACGATACCCAGGCCCGCCACGGTGGCACCTGCCTGCTTGATGATCGAGATCAACGCCTGCGAGGCTTTGCCGTTGGCCAGGAAGTCATCGATCACCAGCACGCGGTCGCTGCTGTTGAGGTGACGCGGCGAAATGGCCACGGTGTTCTCGGTCTGCTTGGTGAAGGAATACACCGAGGCGGTCAGCAGGTTTTCGGTCAGGGTCAGCGACTGGTGCTTGCGAGCGAAGATGACCGGCACACCCAGTTTCAGACCGGTCATCACCGCCGGGGCAATGCCCGAGGCTTCGATGGTGACGATCTTGGTCACGCCGGCATCGGCGAACAGGCGGGCAAACTCGTCACCGATCAGCTGCATCAGCGCCGGATCGATCTGGTGGTTGAGAAACGCGTCGACTTTGAGAACCTGATCGGAAAGCACGATGCCTTCTTCGCGAATCTTCTGATGCAGTGCTTCCACTGTGATTTCCTCGATGTAACAAAGGTTGCCGCTGGAGGCGGCAAAGTTAAAGAGTAATGGTTGATCAGCGTTTGAGCATTGCCCGGATATCGGCCAGGGCGTTGTTGCCGCGAGCGGCCTTCACCTCGACCGGCGCATCGTCCAGGCCCTCCCAGGCCAGGTCGTCCGGTGGCAGTTCGTCGAGGAACCGGCTGGGCGTGCAGTCGATGATTTCACCGTACTGCTTGCGCTTGGCGGCGAAGGTGAAGGCCAGGGTCTGGCGCGCGCGGGTGATACCCACGTAGGCCAGACGGCGTTCCTCTTCGATGGTGTCGGCCTCGATGCTGGAGCGGTGCGGGAGGATTTCCTCTTCCATGCCCATGATGAACACGTAGGGGAATTCCAGGCCCTTGGAGGCATGCAGGGTCATCATCTGCACGCCCTCGGCGTTCTCTTCCTCTTCCTGCTGGCGCTCGAGCATGTCGCGCAGCACCAGCTTGCCGATGGCGTCCTCGATGGTCATGTCACCCTCTTCGTCCTTCTCGAGGGTGTTCTTCAGCGCTTCGACCAGGAACCAGACGTTGCTGATGCGGAACTCGGCAGCTTTGTCGCTGGCAGTCTGCTGGCGGATCCAGTTTTCGTAGTCGATGTCGCGGATCATCTCGTGCAGCGCGGCAATCGGGTCTTCCAGGGCAACCTTGTGGCGCACCCCGTCCAGCCAGTGCTTGAAGCGCTGCAAACGCTCGGTGTAGCGCGCGTCCAGGTGCTCGCCCAGGCCCAGCTCTTCGCTGGCGGCGTACATCGAAATGCCGCGCTCGGTGGCGTAGTTGCCGAGCTTTTCCAGGGTGGTGGAGCCGATCTCGCGGCGCGGCACGTTGATTACCCGCAGGTAGGCGTTGTCATCGTCCGGGTTCACCAGCAGGCGCAGGTAGGCCATCAGGTCCTTGACCTCCTGGCGGCCGAAGAAGCTGTTACCGCCCGACAGGCGATACGGCACCTGGTGGTGCTGCAGCTTCAGTTCGATCAGCTTGGCCTGGTAGTTGCCGCGGTAAAGGATGGCAAAGTCGCTGTACGGGCGGTTGGTGCGCAGGTGCAAGGTGAGGATTTCCATGGCCACGCGTTCGGCCTCGGCTTCCTCGTTCTTGCAGCGGATCACGCGGATCTCGTCGCCCACGCCCATTTCGCTCCACAGCTGCTTTTCGAACGCATGCGGATTGTTGGCGATCAACACGTTGGCGCAGCGCAGGATGCGGCTGGTGGAGCGGTAGTTCTGTTCGAGCATGACGATCTTCAGGGAGGGGTAGTCCTCCTTGAGCAGCATCAGGTTCTCGGGGCGCGCACCACGCCAGGCGTAGATCGACTGGTCGTCGTCGCCCACCACGGTGAACTGGTTGCGCATGCCGATCAGCATTTTTACCAGCAGGTACTGGCTGGCGTTGGTGTCCTGGTATTCGTCCACCAGCAGGTAACGCACGCGGTTCTGCCAGCGCTCCAGCACCTCGGGGTGCTCCTGGAACAGCTTGACCGGCTGCAGGATCAGGTCGTCGAAGTCCACCGCGTTGAACGCCTTGAGCGTGCGCTGATAGTGGGTGTAGACGATGGCGGCGGTCTGCTCGCGCGGGTTGCGCGCCTTTTCCAGGGCTTCTGGCGGCAGGACCAGGTCGTTCTTCCAGGCACCGATCATGTTCTTGATCTCGTCGATGCCGTCGTCGCCGGAGTATTCCTTCTGCATGATGTCCGACAGCAACGCCTTGATGTCGGACTCGTCGAAGATCGAGAAACCCGGCTTGTAGCCCAGGCGCTCGTGTTCCTTGCGGATGATGTTCAGGCCCAGGTTGTGGAACGTACACACGGTCAGGCCACGGCCTTCCCCCGGGCGCAGCAAGGTGGCGACCCGCTCCTTCATCTCGCGCGCAGCCTTGTTGGTGAAGGTCATCGCCACGATGTACTGGGCGCGGATGCCGCAGTTCTGGATGAGGTGGGCAATCTTGCGCGTGATCACGCTGGTCTTGCCCGAACCTGCACCGGCGAGCACCAAAAGAGGGCCGCCGACATAGTCACGGGCTTCCTGCTGCCGGGGATTGAGTCGGGACATGCTAGAAACCGGGGGTCGCCAGAAAATAGCCGCGCATTCTAACAGGCATGGGGCCGTTGTGGCGCGACCGTCTGACGTTTGAGTCAGACTTTTGTCCGCCTAATTATTAGTGTCACTAATGCTAGTAGCTGAAAAAATCATATTTGCCGGTTTGACTCGTTTCGCGCAGGATGCACGACAAAATACGTCGGAATGCTACGCTCGAAAAAACCATGTATAAAAGTGAAAATCATTTTCATTGAATGCAGTAGCATCCCCTCCAGATCTCGTTGCACCGTCAAGCCCTAAGGAGCCCGCTTGTCCACGCCTGTCGAACCTTTGCGTTTGCTGCTGTTGGCCGATGAGCCGGAATGGGCTGCCTCGTTGCACGCGTGCATGCCCGCACTGGGGGGCAGCGCCGTGTTACTGACTGCGCCAAACTGGGAGGCGGTCGACAGCCTGTTCAGCCATGATCGCCAGGCCGTCGTGCTGGCAACACCCGCCTTGCAGCCCGCCCCCGGGCGTTGCGAGCTGCCGACTATTCTGCTGCTTGAACACGAGCCTGAGGCAGCGCCCAGCGCTGTCAGTGACTGGCTGGTGCGCGACCAGCTCAACGCCGATACCCTGCGCCGCTCACTGCGCCATGTGCGAGAGCGAGGGGTGCTGGTCGCCACCTTGCAGCGCCTTGCCGAGCAGGACCCGCTGACCGGCATCGCCAACCGCCAGGGCTTCCAGGCTTTGCTTAATGCACGCCTGGCCGAAAACGAAGGCCGTGGTGTCGCGCTTGGCCACCTGGACCTGGACAACTTCCGCCACGTCAACGACGCCCTGGGCCACCAGAGCGGTGACCGGTTGATCCTGCAGGTGGTGGCACGGCTGAAGCATCAGCTGGAGGCGGGCGACCAGCTGGCACGTCTGGGTAGCGACGAGTTCGCCCTGCTGATCGACACCCGTCGCGATGCCAACCGCGCCGAATGGATTGCCGAACGCATCGTCGAGGCCTTGGCAGAGCCCTACTGGATCGACGGCGAAAGCCTGCTGCTGGGCTGCAGCCTGGGCATTGCACATGCTCGCGCGCAGAGCGGCGCCGATCCGCTGATGTGGCACGCGCACATCGCCATGCGTCAGGCCAAGGGCAGCCAGGGCTGCACCTTCCATGTGTTCAACGAACGCATCAACCGCAACGCCCGCAGCCTTGCCGACCTGGAAAGCGAGTTGCGCCGCGCCCTGCGCCGCGACGAACTGGAGCTGCACTATCAGCCCCGCCTGAACCTGGCTGACGGGCGCATTGTTGGCCTGGAGGCGCTGGTGCGCTGGCGCCATGCCGAGCGCGGGCTGCTGCCACCCAGTGAGTTCGTGCCACTGGCCGAGCAGAGCGGCCTGATCGTGCCCTTGGGTTATTGGGTTATTTCCCGTGCCCTGCGTGACATGCAGGCATTGTGCGAGCGCGGCCTGGAACCGCTGCACATGGCGGTCAACCTGAGTTTTCGCCAATTCCAGGATAGCCAGCTACTGGCCACGTTGAGTCGCCTGATCCTCGAGCACGGTGTGGATGCCCGCTGGCTTGAGTTCGAGCTGACCGAGACGGCGGTGATGCGCCGCAACGAGGTGGTGCGCCAGACCATGGACGCGCTGGGCCGCCTGGGCGTGCGCTTCTCGCTCGATGATTTCGGCACCGGGTTTTCTTCGTTCGTGCACCTCAACAGCCTGCCGATCACCTTGCTCAAGGTGGACCGCAGCTTTGTTGCGGAAATGGAAATGCGTGAAGAGAACCGCAAGCTGGTACACGCCATGATCAACCTGGCGCACAACCTCAACCTCGAGGTGGTGGCCGAGGGTGTGGAGAGTGAAGAGCAACTGGCGTTGCTGCGCGGGTTTGGCTGCGACCAGGTGCAGGGTTTTCTGGTCAGCAAACCGCTACCGATAGGGGAATTGATGGCGTATTTGCTGCAGGCGCCCGGACGCCAGTTGGAGGCTGTCCTGTAGGAGCGGGTTTACCCGCGAATGGGCCGGGCCTGCTGGCCAATCTCCACCAGACGTTCACTGTTGCCGCCACCACCGTATTCGCGGGCAAGCCCGCTCCTACACACTGATCTGCGGTGGACACACACACCGGGGTTGGACACAGGCCGTTGTAGGAGCGGGTTTACCCGCGAAGAGGCCCCCACGTCAGGCCGAAGCCGTCGCCTTCCCGGCAGCCCAAGCCTTCCCCAACAACCGCTTCATCCGCCACTCAAAGCCAAAGGTCAGCGCCACCGCCGCACATGCCAGCCCCAGCGCCAGCCCCCACCAGATCCCTACTGCACCACCACCCAGGGTAAAGGTGAACAGCCAGGCACTCGGCGCCCCCACCAGCCAGTAGCACACCAGCCCGATCAGGAAGGTGGTCTTGGCATCTTTCAGGCCACGGATCGAGCCCATGGCAATCGTCTGCATGCCGTCGAACAGTTCGAACCACGCCGCCACCATCAACAACTGCACGGCCACCTGGAAGATCGCGGCAAAGGCCGGGTCATTACGGTCGATGAACAGCCCTACCAGTGCTTCGGGCAGCAGCAGGAACAGCGCGGCGAAGGCAAACATGATCATGGCCCCGAACCCGATGCCCACCCGCCCGGCGCTGCGCGCCGCCAGCAGGTTGCCAGCGCCGTAGTACAGGCCGACGCGCATGGTCACCGCATAGGACAAGCCCGTCGGCACCATGAATGCCGTGGACACGATCTGCAGGGCAATCTGGTGCGCCGCCAACTCGGTGCTACCCAGCACGCCCATGCACAGCGCGGCGAAGGCGAACAGGCCCACTTCCACCATGTAGGTACCGCCAATCGGCAGGCCCAGCCGCCACAGCTCGCGCAGGGCCGCCAGTGATGGGCGTGACAGGCCCTTGCGCAGCGGGTAGGCGGCATAGGCCGAATGCCAGCGGATATACAACGCCAAGGCAGCGGCCATGCCCATCGACACCACTGCAGTGACCAGACCGATACCCATCAGGCCCAGCTTGGGCAGGCCGAACATGCCTTCGATCAGTGCCACGTTGAACAGGTAGTTAAGCACTGTGCCGAACAAACTGATGACCATCACCGGGGTCGAGCGGCCCAGCGCGCTGGTGAAGCCACGCAAGGCCATGAAGGTCAGATAGCCGGGCAGGGCCAGTGGCAGCAGGGTGAGAAATTCGGCGGCCGAGGCCACGTTCTCGGGCTTTTGCCCGAAAAGCAGCAGCACAGGTTCAAGGTTCCACAGCACCAGCGCGGCGAACAGCGCCAAGGCCCAGGCCAGCCACAGGCCGTTCTGCGCCAGCCGGGTGGCGCCCTCGATGTCGTTGGCACCCTTGCGAATGGCCACCAGCGTGCCGACTGCGGCGATCACGCCCAGGCAGAAGATCGATACGAACGAATAGCTGGCTGCCCCCAGGCCACCCCCCGCCAAGGCCTGGGGGCTGATGCGGGCCATCATCAGGGTGTCGGTCAGCACCATCAGCATGTGCGCCAACTGCGAGGCAATCAGCGGCCCGGCCAGGCGCAGCAAAGCCTTGAGTTCTGTGGTGGGCGCGACGTGCATGGGGGCAGTCCTTCATTCTGGGGTGATCAACGAAGGGCGATTCTGAGGCTTCGGTCAACTTTGCACAAAAGGATAAAAGCGATAGTTGGCATGAGTTGAACTCATGTATATAGGCTTCTCGGTGATTTGCCTCACACGCCCATATTGCAGGTGCCTCATGCCACGCCAGCTACCACCGCTGTATGCCCTGCGCGCATTCGAAGCTGCCGCGCGGCTAAGCTCCTTCACCCGTGCGGGCGAAGAGCTTTCTATCACCCAAAGCGCCATCAGCCGGCATATCCGTACGCTGGAGGAGCATTTTGCCTGCCGCCTGTTCGTGCGCAGTGGCCGCAGCCTGCAACTTACCGAAGCGGGGCGGGTACTGCTGCCGGGCGTGCGCGAGGGCTTCGCGGCGTTTGAGCGGGCCTGTGAAACCTTGTGCGGTGAAGACGAGATATTGCGCATGAAAGCCCCCTCGACCCTGACCATGCGCTGGTTGCTGGCGTGCCTCAGCCGCTTTCGCCACCTGCAGCCGGGCAATGAGGTGCAACTGACCAGTGCCTGGATGGATGTCGACCATGTGGACTTCAACCAGGAGCCGTTCGATTGCGCGGTGTTGCTCAGTGATGGGGTGTTCCCGGCGGAGTGGGAGGTGCGCAAGCTGTTCCCTGAGTTACTGATCCCGGTCGGTGCGCCGGACCTGCTCGACGAGGAACCTTGGGATGTACGTAGGCTGGCCTCTATCGAGCTGCTGCACCCTACGGTGGACAAGCGTGACTGGCGGGAATGGCTGGAGCGTATGGGGCTTGGCGACGAGGTGTCGCTCAAGGGCGGCCAGGTGTTCGATACCCTTGAGCTGGGCATGATTGCCGCGGCGCGTGGCTATGGAATATCCATGGGCGATTTGCTGATGGTGGCCGAAGATGTGGCGCAGAAGCGCTTGAGCCTGCCATGGCCGACGGCGGTGCCCAGCGGCATGGATTACTACCTGGTGTGGCCGCGCACCCGGCGAGGCGGCGAGCGGTTGCGGCGGTTGAGTGCGTTCCTGGAAGGCGAGGTGGCGGCAATGGATTTGCCGGATGTGGAAATCCTGCCGCCTCTTTGATCACCTGCACCGGCCTCTTCGCGGGCTCGCCCGCGAAGAGGCCGGTGCAGATTTACATCGAGCCCAGGTTCAACGCCTGTGCGCAGGCCTGCAGCGACCGGCGCTCGCTTTGCGCATACAGCGCCAGCTCATCCTGTACCTGCAACCCCAGCGCCGCTTCGAACGCTTCGCGGTTGGCGTTGCTGCCGTATTCGGCCTGCGCATCGTCACCCAGGTTGGACTGGAAGATCCCCGCCGCACTCACCGGCAGGAAGTCCTCGTACACCAGCGCCTCGAAGTGCACGTGGCCCGCGTCGATCAAGCCTTGCAGGGTGGTCGGGCGGCCTTCCTGGTCGCGTGCTGCCAGGCCTTTCTCGGTGGCGAAGTAGCGGAAGTACGCCAAGCCCTGTTCACGCATCTGCGCCAGGTCATCCGGGAATTCGGCAAAGTTTTCCTGCAGCAGCGCCATGTAACGCTCGGCATTGGCTTCGGCCGGAGCGCCACCCAGCGCAGCGCGGGTAGCGTCGAGCAACTTGTCGTAAAGCTGGCGACCTTTCGGCGTCAGCGCCGCGCCGCGTTGCTCGATTTCGCCAAAGCGCGCGGTGTGGCTGCCTTCGCGGCCTTGCTGGTCGCGGAAGGCGACCGTTTCCTGCAGGGCCTTGAAACTGGTCTGGCGCAGCAGGATCGGGTGGCGGCGGGTGGGCGGGCCTTCAACCACGGCCTTCGGCGGGATGCCCTTGGCAGGCATGCCGAGCTGGATTGCATCGATATCCAGGGTACGCGGGGTCAGGTGGTTGATGTGCGGGCCCTTGAAGGCCACCACATCGGCGATCAGGCGGTGTTGGTCGTGCAGCTGCTGGTACTGCTCGGCCGTGACGGTAGCGTCCTGGTGCCAGCGGAAGGTGTGCAGCGCCTCCTGCACGAACGTCTCTGCATCCGCGGCGTCAAGGCCACCCTCGCGCTCACACTGGGCGATCAGTTCGAGGGCGCGGGAGGTGAAGATCTGGCGCTTGGCCAGGATGCTCTGTGCCAGCTCGCGCAACTGCGGGTTGTCGATCAGCTCCAGGCGCAGCAGCGAGGTGAACACACGGAACGGGCTGACATGCAGCGATTGCTCGTGCACCGCGCGGAAGGCAGTGGAATGCACCGGTACGCCAGCGGAGCTGAGGTCATAGTAGCCGACCGGCTGCATGCCCATGACAGCGAACAGGCGGGCGATGGTGGCCAGTTCTTCGGCGGTGCCGACGCGGATGGCGCCGTGACGTTCCTGGTCCAGGCGCTCGATTTCGCCGGTCCAGCGCAGGGCCTCGGCCACTTCGGGTTGCTGGGCCATGACCTGCTGGTTGATTTCGCTCACCAGCTCCAGCAGCGTGCCGTACAGCGGCACTTCCTGTTTGTACATGAGCGACATGGCGGCAGAGAACTGCGCGCGGATGCTGTCTGGGCTGACGAAATCGTTGGCGGGCATCGCTAGCTTCCTGGTTGGGTTCGGACGCTTACATGAAAGCTGGGAATGCACTTTGCTCACAAGCGAAAAAAAGTGAGTGTGTCATTCCTTTTTTGATCGACCTCGACGGCCGTTTCACGGCTAAAGCCGCTCCTACAGGGACCGTGCAAGGTTGGGGTCTTGCGCAGGGCCCCGTAGGAGCGGCTTTAGCCGCGAAGAGGCCCTCAAGCCTGAAGCTGTTCGTGGATCCACTCCACCAGCGCCCGCACCTTGGGCACCTCCGCCGCATGTTCAGCGTACGCCAGATAGTGCGCCCCGGCACTGCGCATCGCATGGTTCCACGGCACCACCAGGCTACCGTCGGCCAGTTCCTTCGCCGCCAGGTAGCGCGGCACCAGCGCTACCCCGCACCCGGCCTGTGCTGCGCTCAACGCCATATAGAACGTATCGAAGCGCGGCCCGTGGTAGGCGCTGACGCTCTGCAGGTCCTGCTCCAGGAACCACTCATGCCAGGCCTCCGGGCGCGAGGTGCTTTGCAGCAGCACCAACTCGGCCAGCTCCTCGGCACCGGCCAGCTTGCGCCCGGCCAGCAGCTCTGGCGCACACACCGGCACCACCTCTTCGCGAAACAACTCCACGCAAGTGGCCCCCGGCCAGGTGCCCTGGCCATAGAAGAACACCACGTCAGCCGAGCCTTGCAGCAGGGCGAACGGCTCCATTTCGTTGCGAATGTCCAGGTGGATATTGCTGTGCCGTTTGCCAAACCCCTTGAGGTGCGGGATCAACCAGCGCACGCCAAAACTCGGTTGAGTGGCTACCTTCAATATCTCGGTCTGCTCGCCGTAGGTGAGTACGTAGCGGCTGGACATGTCCACCTGGGTGAGGATTTTGTTGACCTCGGCCAGGTACAGGCTGCCGGCCGGGGTCAGTTGCAAGCGCCGGCGGATGCGCAGGAACAGGTGGTGGCGCAGCATGTCTTCCAGCTGCGCCACCTGCTTGCTGACCGCGCTCTGGGTCAGGTGCAGTTCTTCGGCGGCACGGGTAAAACTCAGATGGCGGGCTGCAGCTTCAAAGCACTGCAGGGCGGTCATGGAGGGTACCAGGCGTTTTGACATAGCGGTCTCTGCGGCTCAAATCATTACCTGACGGAATGATATGCGGAATAAAGGTCGTTTGTTGTACCTATGTGATCGGATTAATACTGATCCACATCATTTTTCCACCCCATCACCGATGTAGGAGATGCACAAATGGTTGCTGGATTGCTCGAGCGCCTTGGCGTTGCCGCCGAGGCTTACACCCAGGGCGACTACCCTGTTCACACGCCGATCGACGGCAGCCAGATCGCCTCGGTGAAACTGCTCGGCAAGGCCGAGACCATCGCCCGCATCGATCAGGCCCAGAGCGCTTTCGAAGCCTGGCGCAGTGTGCCTGCTCCGCGCCGTGGCGAACTGGTGCGCCTGTTCGGCGAAGTGCTGCGTGAGCACAAGGCCGACCTCGGCGAGCTGGTCTCGATCGAAGCCGGCAAGATCACCCAGGAAGGCCTGGGCGAAGTGCAGGAAATGATCGACATCTGCGACTTCGCCGTTGGCCTGTCGCGCCAGCTGTACGGCCTGACCATCGCTTCCGAGCGCCCGGGCCACCACATGCGTGAAACCTGGCACCCGCTGGGTGTGGTCGGCGTGATCAGCGCCTTCAACTTCCCGGTTGCCGTGTGGGCCTGGAACACCGCCCTGGCCCTGGTGGCCGGCAACTCGGTGGTATGGAAACCGTCCGAGAAGACTCCGCTGACCGCCCTGGCCTGCCAGGCGTTGTTCGAAAAAGCCCTGAAAGCCTTCGGCGATGCTCCGGCTGGCTTGGCACAACTGGTGATCGGCGGCCGTGAAGCTGGCGAAGCCATGGTCGACGACCCGCGCGTACCGCTGGTCAGCGCCACCGGCAGCACCCGCATGGGGCGCGAAGTCGGCCCACGCGTTGCTGCCCGCTTCGGCCGCAGCATCCTGGAACTGGGCGGCAACAACGCCATGATCCTGGCCCCGAGCGCCGACCTGGACCTGGCCGTGCGCGGCATCCTGTTCTCGGCTGTCGGCACTGCCGGCCAGCGTTGCACCACCCTGCGCCGCCTGATCGTGCACCGCTCGATCAAGGACGAAGTGGTTGCCCGCGTCAAAGCCGCCTACGGCAAAGTGCGTATCGGCGACCCACGTAAAGACAACCTGGTCGGCCCGCTGATCGACAAGCAGTCGTTCGACGCCATGCAGGGTGCACTGGCCAAGGCCCGTGACGAAGGTGGCCAGGTATTTGGTGGCGAGCGTCAGCTGGCCGACCAGTACCCGAACGCCTACTACGTTTCGCCAGCCATTGCTGAAATGCCGGCGCAAAGTGACGTGGTGCGCCACGAAACCTTCGCACCGATCCTGTACGTGCTGGCCTACGACGACTTCGAGGAGGCCCTGCGCCTGAACAACGAAGTGCCACAAGGCCTGTCGTCGTGCATTTTCACCACCGACATCCGTGAAGCCGAGCGCTTCCAGAGCGCCTCGGGCAGCGACTGCGGCATCGCCAACGTCAACATCGGTACCAGCGGCGCCGAGATTGGCGGTGCGTTTGGTGGCGAGAAGGAAACCGGCGGTGGCCGTGAGTCGGGCTCGGATGCCTGGAAAGGCTACATGCGTCGCCAGACCAACACCGTGAACTACTCGCGCGAGCTGCCGCTGGCGCAGGGTATCGTGTTCGACTGATGTATTGATGCTGCATGGCCGGGGGCCTGGCCCCCGGTTCGCGGGTAGACCCGCTCCTACAGGGTTCGTCCAAGCGACACCGACCCCTGTAGGAGCGGGTTTACCCGCGAATGGGCCGCCCTGCGGCCCCAACAAGAACAAATTGCTGGAGCCGGCCATGTCCGAACTGCGTCAACAATGCTTGTGGGAACACGTCAGCAAACCGACCGTCGCCGCCCAGGCCCTGGCCGGTGAGCACAAGGCCGATGTCTGTGTGATCGGCGGCGGTATTACCGGCCTGTCGGCGGCCATCCACCTGCTCGAACAGGGCAAGTCGGTGATTGTGCTGGAGGCCTGGAAGATCGGCCACGGTGGCTCCGGGCGCAACGTCGGCCTGGTCAACGCCGGCACGTGGATCCGTCCCGACGACGTCGAGGCCACCCTTGGCCAGAAGCAGGGCAGCCGCCTGAACAAGGTGCTTGGCGAAGCCCCGGCTGAAGTGTTCGCCATGATCGAGCGCCTCGGCATCGACTGCCAGGCCCAGCACAAAGGCACGCTGCACATGGCGCACAACGCCACCGGTATCGCCGACCTCGAAGCGCGTCACGAACAATGGCGCCGCCGAGGTGCCGACGTCGAGCTGCTGACCGGTGCCCAGTGCCAGGAATACTGCGGTACTGACAAGATTTCCGCTGCGCTGCTTGATCGCCGTGCCGGCACCATCAACCCCATGGGCTACACCCAGGGTCTGGCGGCTGCTGTAACGCGCCTGGGCGGCAAGATTTTCCAGCAGTCTTCGGTCGAAGGCCTGGAGCGTGAAGGTGATGGCTGGCGGGTGAAGACTGCGCGTGGCGCTGTGCGCGCCGAAAAGGTGGTGATTTCCACCGGCGCCTACACCGAAGGCGACTGGAGCAACCTGCAGAAGCAGTTCTTCCGCGGTTATTACTATCAGGTAGCCTCCAAACCGCTGCAGGGCACCGCAGCCGACAAGGTGCTGCCACATGGCCAAGGTTCGTGGGACACCCGCACCGTGCTCAGCAGCATCCGCCGCGACGATCAGGGCCGCCTGCTGCTCGGCAGCCTGGGCCGGGTCGACAACAAGCCGGCGTGGTTCGTGCGCAGCTGGGCCGACCGCATCCAGGGCCATTACTACCCGGAGCTGGGCAAGGTCGAGTGGGAAATGCACTGGACCGGCTGCATCGACTTCACGCCTGACCACCTGATGCGCCTGTTCGAGCCGGCGCCTGGGTTGGTGGCGGTGACCGGGTACAACGGGCGCGGTAATACCACCGGCACCGTGATTGGCCGGGCGTTTGCCGAGTTCCTGCTCAAGGGCGAGGCGGACAGCCTGCCGATTCCGTTTTCGCCGATGAGCGGTGTGAGCGCGCCTTCGCTGCGGACGGCGTTCTACGAGTCCGGCTTCTCGCTGTACCACGCGGGGCAGTGCCTGAGGGTTGTGTTGTAAGTACTGGCCTATTCGCGGGTAAACCCGCTCCTACAAATTGTTCACCGCCTGAGAGGGCTGTGGTGAACCTGTAGGCGCGGGTTTACCCGCGAAGAGGCCAGCACAGGCTTACTTGTGCAGCCAGCTGAGGAAGCCACCTTTCTTGATCAGGGCCGGCTTCTGCAGCAACAACGACTCCCGGCTCTGCCGCCGGAACCGCTGCAATTTGCTCAACGCCGTCTGCACTTCGCCACGCTGCTGCAAACAGCTCTTCACCTGTTCCTTGTCGATCCGGTACAGCACGCAACTGGTCAGCGTGCGGAATTCGGCCAGCGAATCTTCGTCGTCGATGATCCCCTCGATCCCAAGCACCTCTCCCGGCCCCATGCGCCCGGCCTCCAGCCGCTTGTCTCCGTCGCGCACCGAGGCCGATACCACACCGCTGCCAATCACCAGCAGATGATCGGAATGCTCGCCCACCTCCAGGATCACCTGGTCCGCCAGGTACTCGACTGCAGTCATGCGCTGGCTCAACGCATCGCGCTCTTCATCACTTAGCGAGCGGAACACTCGAACCTCATCCAGCACCTCGCGCTGGCGGCTGCGCGGCGGCACAGCCAGGTCGACGTTCCACATCACCCCGCTGGCCTCCAGATGCCGGTGCGCCAGGTCGAACAACTGGTTACGTGCATCGCCCTTGGTGCCCGCATCGGCCACGAAGCCGCTGGCCTCGTACTCCACCGACTCCAGAGTCGAGGCCTTTACCGTCACCTTCGGCTTCGGGGTCGCAAGGATGGCACTGACGCCCTGCAAGGCTTTTTCCAGCGCATCGAACACACGCTTGGGCCGCACCTTGGCCGGGACCACCACGCTGATCGATACCCCGTGCACATCGGCCGGGCGACTGTGGTTGAGCAGCCGCGCCTTGGCCGCCACCGAGTTGGGGATTACCGCCAGGCTGCCGGTACCGGTCAGCAGGCGCGTGGCGCGCCAGTCGATGTCCAGGACCTTGCCTTCGGTGCCGTCGATGGAGATTGAGTCGCCAATCTGATAGGGCCGCGTGGTGTTCAGCACGATGCCGCTGAAGACGTCAGCCAGTGTGCTCTGCAGCGCCAGGCCGATGACGATGGCCATTACCCCGGAGGTGGCCAGCAGGCCCTTCACCGGCAGTTGCAGCACGTAGCCTGCGGCCGCGACCACGGCGGCGAGGAAGATCAACGCCCCCAGCACATCCTGCAGCAAGCGCCCGCCATGGCTGCCACGGGCCACCAGCAACAGGCCGAACACCACGGTCACCGTGCGCGCACCGAACAGCCACCAGCCGATGGCCAATACCGTGGCCATCAGGTTGCGCGAAAGATCGTCGGGCCACGGCGGTGGTTGCAGCGGGCTCATGCCGGCGGCCATCAGCACCGCGCTGAACAGCAGGAAGATCACCAGGCGCGCGCTGATGCGCCAGGCATGACGCTGAATGGGGATCAGTTGCCAAAGCACGAGGTCGAGCAGGATCAGGGCGCAACCGAGCAACAACGGGGACGACTGGATGAACGCCAGCATGGTGGTCTCGGGGGTGAGGGGAGGGCTGTGGGTAGTAATAGAGCAGGTTTGCCGGGCAGGCAATGCAAGCCTGTGCTGGCCCCTTCGCGGGTTTGCCCGCTCCCACAGGTAAAGCGCTGGTTTTGAACCTTGTGCGATCCCTGTGGGAGCGGGCGAGCCCGCGAAGAGGCCAGCAAAACCAACGCCAATCTATCGTTCCTAAAACAGAACGCTAAAGCCAAAAACCGCTATCTACCGCTCCAAAGGTGATGGTTTTAATCTTCTCCCATCAACGCGAAACACCCAACTTACTGAACATCAAAACCCTTAGGAGCTACCCCCATGACCCACTTCAAATACAACCGCCTGAACAAAGACGACGCCGCCGTACTGCTGGTCGATCACCAGGCTGGCCTGCTGTCCCTGGTCCGCGACATCGAGCCGGACGCGTTCAAGAACAACGTGCTGGCCCTGGCCGACCTGGCCAAGTTCTTCAACCTGCCGACCATCCTCACCACCAGCTTCGAGCAAGGCCCCAACGGCCCACTGGTGCCAGAACTGAAAGCCCTGTTCCCGGACGCCCCGTACATTGCCCGCCCTGGCCAGATCAACGCCTGGGACAACGAAGACTTCGTCAAGGCCGTGAAGGCCACTGGCAAGAAGCAACTGATCATCGCCGGCGTTGTGACTGAAGTGTGCGTAGCTTTCCCGGCCCTGTCTGCCCTGGAAGAAGAGTTCGACGTGTTCGTGGTGACTGATGCTTCCGGTACCTTCAACGCCATGACCCGCGACGCCGCCCACGACCGCATGAGCCAGGCGGGTGCGCAATTGATGACCTGGTTCGGCGTGGCCTGCGAGCTGCACCGCGACTGGCGCAACGACATCGAAGGCCTGGCCGCGCTGTGCTCCAACCACATCCCGGATTACCGCAACCTGATGACCAGCTACAACGCCTTCAACGCCAACAAGTAAGCGCAATCGCCGCGGGCACCGCCAATCGGTGCCCGCCCAGGGCAGCACACCTATCCAATCCAGCGCCCGTCCGCCGTTGCACAGTGGATGCGGGCAAGCTCATCCCAAGGAACGCCGATGAACACCGCACTCCATGACAACCGCGAAGTGGTGACCGTATGCCTGCAACACAAGGTGCTTGATAGCTCGCCGGGCACCCCCGCAGCGCAACCGCCGCGCTGGAAACAGGCGCTGCTGACCTACCTGGTGATCTGCCCGATGACCATGGTCATCCCGCAACTGCTGGCGCCGCTGTTTGCACGCTTCCCGCAACTGGGCGGCGTGATCACCGGCAACCTTATCGTCAACCTGTTCGTCATCCTGCCCGTGGTGTTCTACATCATGCCTTGGGTAACCCGCCGCTGCGCCAACTGGCTGCGCGGCTGAGCCGACGCCTTCACCTCGAAACGTTCAAGGAGATACCGCTATGAGCACGTTCGTTACCCGCGATGGCACTTCGATCTATTTCAAGGACTGGGGCAGCGGCAAGCCCGTGCTGTTCAGCCACGGCTGGCCGCTGGATGCCGACATGTGGGACTCGCAGATGGAGTTCCTGGCCAGCCGCGGTTACCGCGCCATCGCCTTCGACCGCCGGGGGTTCGGCCGATCGAGCCAGCCGTGGAACGGTTACGACTACGACACCTTCGCCGATGACATTGCCCAGCTGATCGAGCACCTCGACCTGCGCGATGTCACCCTGGTGGGCTTCTCGATGGGGGGCGGTGACGTCAGCCGCTATATCGCCCGCCACGGCAGCGAGCGGGTGGCCGGGCTGGTGTTGCTGGGCGCGGTGACGCCGGTGTTCGGCAAGCGTGAGGACAACCCTGACGGTGTCGACCTGTCGGTGTTCGAGGGCATCCAGGCCGGCCTGCGTGCCGACCGCGCGCAGTTCATCGCCGATTTCGCCACGCCGTTCTACGGCCTGAACCATGGGCAGCAGGTGTCCCAGGGTGTGCAGACGCAGACCCTGAACATTGCGCTGATGGCGTCAATCAAAGGCACCCTGGACTGTGTGACAGCCTTCTCGGAGACCGATTTCCGTCCCGACATGGCCAAGGTCGATGTGCCGACGTTGGTGATCCATGGCGATGACGACCAGATCGTGCCGTTCGAGACCACCGGCAAGCAGGCGGCGGAGCTGATTCGCGGCGCCGAGCTGAAGGTGTATGCCGGGGCGCCGCACGGGTTTGCGGTGACCCATGCACAGCAACTGAATGAGGACTTGCTGGCGTTCCTTCAGCGGTAATGGTGGGAAACATTCGCGGGTAAACCCGCTCCTACAGACGTTGTAGGAGCGGGTTTACCCGCGAAGAGGCCGGCCCAGGCAGCAAAAAGCTTGACCAGAACTAACCTTCTTCAACCCACCGCACATCCATTCAAGCCCAGGCCTTGCATCAACCGGCATGCTTCGCAGTCCCCCTGCCGGCCCCTAGTCGGAGAAGCCTATGTCCCAGGATCGCAACGACAAGACCCGTCGCCAGTTCCTCGCCACCAGCACTGTGCTCGGTGCCGCTGGCGCGCTCTGGTCCGCATTGCCCTTCACCGGCCAAGCCGGTTCCGCTCACGCATCCAGCCAAGGAGGTTCCATGACCGCCGACCTGATTCTGTTCAACGGCAAACTGCACACCGTTGACCGCGAAAAGCCCACCGCGACCGCCGTCGCCATCAAGGACGGCCGCTTCATCGCCGTGGGCAGCGACGCCGAGGCCATGGCCCACAAGGGCGCCGCCACGCAAATCATCGACCTCAAGCAGCGCACGGTGATCCCGGGCCTCAATGACTCGCACCTGCACCTGATCCGCGGTGGCCTGAACTACAACCTCGAGCTGCGCTGGGAAGGGGTGCCGTCGGTGGCCGATGCCCTGCGCATGCTCAAGGACCAGGCTGCGCGCACGCCAACCCCGCAGTGGGTGCGGGTAGTCGGTGGCTGGAACGAATTCCAGTTCGCCGAAAAACGCATGCCCACCCTGGAAGAAATCAACCAGGCTGCGCCCGATACCCCGGTATTCCTGTTGCACCTGTATGACCGCGCGCTGCTCAACCGCGCTGCGCTCAAGGCCGTCGGCTACGACAAGAGCACCCCGAACCCGCCAGGTGGCGAAATCCAGCGTGACAAGTTCGGCAACCCGACCGGCATGCTGATCGCCCGCCCCAACGCAATGATCCTCTACGCCACCCTAGCCAAGGGGCCGAAGCTGCCGCTGGAGTACCAGGTCAACTCCACCCGCCAGTTCATGCGCGAACTCAACCGCCTGGGCCTGACCAGCGCCATTGATGCCGGCGGTGGCTACCAGAATTTCCCCGATGACTACTCGGTGATCCAGGAGCTGGCCGACAACAACCAGCTGACCGTACGCATCGCCTACAACCTGTTCACCCAGAAGCCCAAGGAAGAACTGGACGACTTCAAGAAGTGGACCTCCAGCGTCAAGCTGCACAGCGGTACCGACTTCTTGCGCCACAATGGCGCGGGCGAAATGCTGGTGTTCTCTGCCGCCGACTTCGAGGACTTCCTCGAGCCGCGCCCGGACCTGCCGCAGACCATGGAAGAAGAACTGGAGCCGGTGGTGCGCCACCTGGTCGAGCAGCGCTGGCCATTCCGCCTGCACGCCACCTACAACGAATCGATCACGCGCATGCTCGACGTGTTCGAGAAGGTCAACCGCGACATTCCATTCAACGGCCTGCCCTGGTTCTTCGACCACGCCGAAACCATCACCCCGCAGAACATCGAGCGCGTGCGTGCGCTGGGCGGTGGTATTGCCATCCAGGACCGCATGGCCTTCCAGGGTGAGTACTTCGTCGACCGCTACGGCGCCAAGGCCGCCGAGCAGACCCCGCCGATCAAACGCATGCTCGAGATGGGCGTGCCGGTCGGTGCCGGTACCGATGCCACCCGAGTGTCCAGCTACAACCCGTGGACTTCGCTGTACTGGCTGGTCAGCGGCAAGACGGTCGGTGGCATGGAGCTGTACCCGGAAGGCCTGAGCCGTGACACCGCGCTGCAATTGTTCACCCAGGGCAGCGCCTGGTTCTCCAGCGAGCAAGGCAAGAAGGGCCAGATCAAGGTAGGCCAGCTGGCTGACCTGGCAGCATTGTCGCTGGACTTCTTCAGTGTCGATGAAGAGGCGATCAAGGGCATCGAGTCGGTGCTGACCATCGTTGATGGCAAGGTGGTGTACGGTGCTGGCGAGTTCGACAAGCTTGGCCCGCCGCAGGTGCCGGTGCTGCCAGAGTGGTCGCCGGTGACCAAGGTGCCTGGGCACTGGCGCGTTGGTACGCCATCGTTGGCAGCCGCGGTGCACCAGTGCTCGGGGCCGTGCGGGGTGCATGCACACAGCCATGACAAGGCGCGCAAATCGAGTGTCCCGGTCAATGACTTCCAGGGATTCTGGGGTGCGCTGGGCTGTTCGTGCTTCGCTTTCTAAGGTGAGCTGATGTGAAGAACGGGGGCCAATATCTGGCCCCTTTTTTGTGTCTTCAGTGCCGGCCCTTTCGCGGGTAAACCCGCTCCTACAGGGCCTTTGCTGCCTTTTCGCAGGTAACCCGCACCTACGGGGCCTTTGTGGTCCTTTCGCGGGTAAACCCGCGCATACGGGGGCTGCGCGGTCCTTGTAGCGAAAGGGCCGCAAAGGCCAGCATCAATGGTGAGCCTTATGCTCCCCGCCAGCCAACAAATGCCGAATTCGCACTTCAACCCCATCGGTCTGCAGCATCCTGACCCGCGCCTCGATCTTCAGTTCACCACGGGTCACCCGGTGGTGATGCCGCAGATGCTCCAGCCACGATTCCTCGAAGAAGAACTCCAGCCACAACGCCGGATCAGCACTGTCCCGCATCAACCCCCACGACAATGCGCCATTGCGCTTGCGCATCGCTTCCAGCTCCCGCGCCGCCTGCTGGAAGGCCTCGGCCTTGGTGGGGGCGATGTGGTACTCGACGGTGACCATCACCGGTCCGACTTCCTTGTCCATGTCATCGCTCAACACCGGCACCGGCCAATGCAGCGACGGCGTCAGCTCTTCTGCCTCGGTTTCCGGCAGCGTCACCTTGCAGGTCAGCAAGGTACCCAGCGCCAGGCCGCCTGCGGCCACCAGCAGGCTGAAGGTGAGCGTTGCATGGCTGGCCAGCGTGCCCCACAGCAGGCCGCCACAGGCCATGGCGCCGAAGAAAATCAGAATGTATACCGACAAAGCCCGCGCCCGTACCCAGGCTGGCACCGAAGTCTGCGCAGCCACCTGCAGGTTGGACAGCACCGCGATCCACGCCGCGCCACTGAGCAGCATCGCGGGCAGCAGCGCATAGAAGTTGCGCACCAACGCCAGGGCCAGCAGGAACAGGGCATACAGCAGGCTGGCCAGTAACACCAGGCGGTCACGGCTGATGCGCTCACGCAGGCGCGGCAGCAAGGTGGCACCCGCCACTGCGCCAATACCGATGGCCGCCAGCAGCAGGCCGAAGTCCGCTGCAGTGCCGTGCATCTCGCCACGCACGATCAGTGGCAGCAGCGAAGTGCCGGCGCTGGCGCAGAAAAAGAACGCCAACGCGCGTAGCATCACGGCCTGCAAAGGCTTGGCACTGCGGGCAAAGCGCAACCCAGTGCGCATGGCGCCAACGAAGCGTTCGGCCGGGAGCAGTGGTTCCTTCACCTCGCGCTTCCACAGGAACAACACCAGAATCACACCCGCGAACGAGATGGCATTCAGGGCAAAGGTCAGCCACGGGCCGACCATGCTCACCACCACCCCCGCCAGTGCCGGGCCGATGGCCCGTGACACGTTGATGCCGACACTGGAAAGCGCCACCGCGTTGGCCAGGTCCTCCTTGCCCACCAGTTCCGGTGTCAGTGCGCTCCACGCCGGCATCATCAGCGCTGTACCAATGCCCAGTGCCAGGGTCAGCACCAGCAGCAAGGTGACGTTCATCATCCCGAGCAAGGTCAGGGCCGCCAGCACAACCGCTACGCAAGACATCCACAGTTGCACCAGCAACAGGTAGCGGCGTTTGTCGACGATGTCCGCCGCTGCGCCCGCCGGCAGGGCCAGGAAGAACATCGGCAACGAGCCGGCTACCTGGATCAACGCCACGTGCAGCGGGCTGGCCGACAGCGTGGTCATCAGCCAGCCGGCGCCCACCTCGTGCATCCAGGTGCCGATGTTGGAGGCGATGGTGGCGATCCACAGCATGCGGAAGGTGGTGTTACGCAACGGGCTCCAGGCACCTGAAGGGGATGTACTCATGTCAGAAGCTGCCTTTGAGTGGGTATTCGATGATCAGGTAGATGCGGTCGATATCATTGCCCGCCTGGGCCTGGTTGGCGCGGTGGCTGACGTGGGAGAGCGACAGGCTCAGGTCCTTGGCAGCCCCCGACTGCACCACGTATTTCAGGTCGATGTCGCGTTCCCAGTGCTTGCCGCCGTCGCCGTACTGGTTCACATAGGCGCCGCCCGCCGGCGCATGGCTGCCGTCGATGCCGCGGCCGCTGACATAGCGGCCCATCAGGCTCAGGCCAGGTGCGCCGAGGGTGGCGAAGTTCAGGTCATAGCGCAGTTGCCACGAGTGCTCGCCAGGGCCGTTGAAGTCGGCGTACTTGATCGCGTTGGCCAGGTAGATGGCGTCGCCGCCGACGAAGTCGAACGGGGTGTCGCCCTCGACCTTCTGGTAGGCCAGGCTCAGCGCCTGGGCGCCGAAGCTGTACCTGGCCAGCAGGCTGTAGGCGAGGGTGCCGATCGCCCCGGCGCTGGCGTTGCCGGTGTCGCGGGTTTTGTACAGGTTGCCGTCCAGGCGCCAGTTGCCCTCGGCCACGTTCAGGTTGAGGTAAGCCTGGCGCCAGGTGTTTTCCAGCTGCCCGGCATACAGTGCGGCGCCGAACGGCCCGTTGGGTGCGAAGGTGGCACCGGCCAGGCTGATGGCCCGGTTATGGGTGGTCGCGCCGTAGCCGCTGAAGTCGTCGTGGGTGGAGCTGTTGTCCTGGTTGTTGAAGGCAGTGAAACGCCCGGCCTGCAGGCGCCAGTCGGGCTGGTCGGTGTTTTCCACCCACCAGCCGGTGGCGTATTCCGGGTGCAGGCGTTTGTCACCGGTGTCGAACACCGGGGTTTCCACCATCATCTCGCCATAGCGCAGTTGGGTGTTGCCTAACTGCATTTTGAGCGCGGCACCGGCGCTGGAGTACTCGGACTCGGCGCGGCCATCGCTGTCGCGTGGCAGCAGGCCGGTGCCGCTATGGCCGCGGCCGCCGTCGAGCTTGAGGCCAAGAAAGCCATGGGCATCGATGCCGACGCCGACAGTGCCTTCGGTGAAGCCGGAACGGACCTCGCCGATGAAGCCTTGGGCCCATTCCTGGCGGTAGTTCTGGCCGCTGCCGGAGGGCGAGCGGAAGTCACTGTGCAGGAAATAGTTGCGGCTGAGCAGCGACCAGCCGGGCGCCTCGGCGTGGCTCAGCGCCGGCCAGAGGGCGAGGGTGGCGAGCAGGGCGCGGCCTGGTCCGTGAGTGGCGCGGATCATGAGGGGCTCCGGGGGATGATCCGGGAGTGTGGAAGAAGAGTAGACCCAAGGTCTTGTAAGGGTGTGCTGGGTGGGGATTTGCATTACCTGTACCGGCCCCGAGCCTTGTGCAATACCTGTGGGCGCGGGCAGGCCCGCGAAGAGGCCGGCTCAGCCAGCCAGGCACTCAAGCCATGTCGCTGATGGCGAACTCCTCAGCCAGATGATCGATCAGCGCTCGCACCGAAGGCAGCAACCCACGTCGCGATGGGAAGATCGCATGCACGATGCCGCAACGCGGGTGCCAGTCCGGAATCAGCTCAACCAGGCGTCCTGCCGCCAGGTCCTCACGCACCGCCACCCGCGGCAAGTGTGCAATCCCCACTCCGGCTACCACGAAGTGGCGCAAGGCAAACAGGTCATCAGTCACCATGCGTGGTGTATGCGGGATGACGATGCTGCGGCTGTTGTCCTCACCCTGGAACAGTTCCCACTGGTACTCGCGCTGGGCACTGCCCCAATGCACGCTGGGTAGCGTGCCCAGCAGCTGCGGATCAAAGCCTTTGGGCAGTTGCGCCAGGTATTGAGGTTGACCGACCAGGCACTGGGTGCTGTTGCTCAGCACCTTCATCACCATGTCAGTGTTCTCCAGCGGCGGAAAGCGCACCCGCAGGGCGATGTCGAAGCCCTCATGCAGCAGGTCGACACGGCGGTTGGTACTTTCGATGAACAGCTCCACCTGCGGGTACTTGAGCATGTAGCGGGTCAGCATCGGCCCGACCCAGGAGTTGAGCAGGGTGGTCGGGCAGCTGATGCGGACCAAGCCGCGCGGTTCGCTGCGGTTGCGCTCGATGATCTCCGCCGCGCCCTCGGCCTCCACGCGCATGGCCAGGCAACGGTTGTAGTAGGCCTGGCCGATCTCGGTCAGCGAGCAGTGCCGGCTGGTGCGGTGCAGCAGCCGCACGCCCAGGCGGTCTTCAAGGTCGGCGATGCGCCGGCTGAGTTTTGACTTGGGCATGTCCAGCGCCCGCCCGGCCGGGGCGAAGCCGCCATGTTCGACGACCTGGGTGAAGTAGTAGAGGGAGTTGAGGTCTTCCAATGATCGGTCTCCGGGTATTTGGTTGCCTGTGCCGGCCTCTTCGCTTGTAGGAGCGGCTTTAGCCGCGAAGAGGCCGGCACAGCCCCTACAAATCCATCGTTCATAATTCAGAACGCTAAAGCCAGATTCTGCTAACTACCGCCGCAAAGGTGATGATTTTAATCTGTGCCCATCAACGCGAAACACCCCGGATTGCTGAAAAATTCATAACCCTTGGGAGCACAGACCATGAGCAAATTCACCTACAACCGCCTGAACAAAGACGACGCTGCCGTACTGCTGGTTGACCACCAGGCTGGCCTGCTGTCGCTGGTGCGCGATATCGAGCCGGACAAGTTCAAGAACAACGTGCTGGCGCTGGCTGACCTGGCCAAGTTCTTCAACCTGCCGACCATCCTCACCACCAGCTTCGAGCAAGGCCCCAACGGCCCGCTGGTGCCGGAACTGAAAGCCCTGTTCCCGGACGCGCCGTACATTGCCCGCCCTGGCCAGATCAACGCCTGGGACAACGAGGATTTCGTCAAGGCGGTGAAGGCGACCGGCAAGAAGCAGCTGATCATTGCAGGTGTTGTGACCGAGGTTTGCGTGGCGTTCCCGGCGCTGTCGGCCTTGGAGGAAGAATTTGAGGTGTTCGTGGTGACCGATGCTTCCGGCACCTTCAATGAAATGACCCGTGATGCCGCGCATGACCGCATGAGCCAGGCGGGTGCCCAACTGATGACCTGGTTCGGCGTGGCCTGCGAGCTGCACCGCGACTGGCGCAACGATGTCGAAGGGCTGGCTGCACTTTGCTCCAACCACATTCCGGATTATCGCAACCTGATGACTAGCTATAACGCGCTGACTGCGGGTAAGTAATCAACCATCAGCAACGCGCACAAAGGCCGGCTCTCTCTGTAGGGAGCCGGTTTTTTTGTTGCGCTTTGTTCCAGTCGTTGACCTGTATTGGCGGCATTGTTAGCGTTTCACCCGAGCGCGAAGCCAGTTGTCATTCAGCGGCAGTAACTGGATCAGGAACCCCATCGATGGCTGAATCATCAGTGTAGGGTGAGACCTCCACACCCCGGCTTGAGGTGTGCATATGAACATCGAGCATCTGATGGGCCACTGGAAACAGTGGCCCTTTTCTGTGGTTGGTACTGACACCCCGTGTCGACGAGGACTCTGTGGGAGCGGGTTCACCCGCGAAGAGGCCGATACAGGCGACTCAGTTCATGGGCTGTGACTCAATCCCATCCAGCAATGCCTCAACCAGACCTTCTGCCATTTCAAGCGCGTTCAGGTTGCTCCAGAACAGGCTCTTGCCTGTGTCATCCAGATGTTCCAAGGCTTTGTAGCCACAGTCGTAGGCACCGCGCAGGTATTGGGCGACATGCACCAGGGCATCGTGGGCGGAAACGCCTGGGTTTACGGTGAACAATGGGGGATGGCCGGCATCGCAGCGGCTGAAAGAGCGTTGTGTGGTGTTGGGGAGGGGTGGATCGGGGACGATTCTTTTCATGGCAATTCCTTCTCCAGGATTGAACTGCAACCACCCGTTTCCACGCAGAAGGCGGCAGTTGTGCGCGGGGTGGAAAACCGGGGAGAAGGCAAGCCGGTAGGCCAAACGGCCTCACGCGCACAACTGCCATAACGGCAGCCCTTCATCACATCCGGGTTTCCACACCCGATCGCTGAACCGACAGCGACCCGGTTAGCCTAGAGAGCAGGCCTTCCCTGGACAATCAGACGGGCGTCGACACGGTGTGTAGGATAATTCCTTGGGATTGGCGTGAACGTAGGAAATGGTTCGCGGGGAAGTAGGACCCAGCTGAGAATTAGACGATTTGTGATGGTTTTTGTGTGTTCGCGTCATGGCGGCGAGGTGATCGTCAGGAAATTGCAGGATGGCTTCCAGGTGCCTGGCGATAGTTTTTGGGCGCCCATGAGATCGAGCGCCGCCCGCGCGGCGCTTCGCGGGTAAACCCGCTCCTACGTTTGTTTCTGGCCAGTCCCTCCTGTGCCAGGCGCGCGCGACCGCCTTGTTTGTACGACGCGATATCGAGGCGTGCGCCAGGGGGCTCGCGTGCGCATCCCACAGGAATAACTGGCCCGAAACAAATGTAGGAGCGGTTTTACCCGCGAAGCGACGCGCGGGCGGCGCTCGATCTCACACGCACTACAACCCTCAAGGCATGTGCCAAAAGGCCTCAATCCGCATCCGAATCAAACAACCTTTCCAACTCCACCCGCGCCTCCTTGGCCGTCTGCATCACCTTGGCCCGGTCATCACGCACTTGCCCCTGGGCCTCCAGCACCTCTTCGTCATGCTGGGTGAACCGCGCAATACGGTCTGCCGCCTGTTCATCGCTCAGGCCCAACCCCACCAGTGCCCGACGGGTCATTTCCAGGCTGGAATAAAACGTCTCGCGAATCGGCTCGGCGCCCACATCCGCCAGTTTGTGCACATGCTGGCGGTTACGCGCCCGGGCCAGCACCTTCAGGTGAGGGTAAAGACGCTTCACCCGTGCGGCGGTATGAATGGCGGCTTCAGGGTCATCAATGGTGATGATGAAGTACTCCGCTTCACCCACCTTGGCGGCATGCAACACCTCCGGGCGCAGCGGGTCGCCGTAGAACACCGGCACCTGTTCGAACATACGGGTCATCTCGATGGTGTCCACCGAGGTTTCCAGGGCAATGAACGGGATCTTCTGCGCCCGCAGGATGCGCGCGACGATCTGGCCCATGCGGCCCATGCCGGCGATCACCACCCGCGGCGTATCCGTCTGGATCTGCTTGTATTGCTCGGGCACTTCACGCGCCGGTTGCGGGCGTTTGAGGGCGCGGGCGCAACCCAGCATCAGCAGCGGGGTGATGGCCATCGACAGGGTAATGGTCATCAGCAGCAGGTCGTAGGTCTGGGTGTCGAACAGGCCCTGGTCCTTGCCCAGCTTGAACACCACGAAGGCGAACTCGCCACCGGCCGCCAGCACCATGCCCAGGCGCAGGGCGCTGGCGCTGTTCAGGCCGCCGACCCAGCGGCCGACGCCTATCAGCAACAACAGCTTCACGGCCACCAGCAACAGGGTCAGGCCCAGCACCACCAGTGGCATTTCCAGTAGCAGGCGCAGGTTGGCGCCCATGCCCACGCTGATGAAGAACAGCCCCAGCAGCAGGCCCTTGAAGGGTTCGATCTGCGATTCCAGCTCGTGACGGTATTCCGAGTCGGCCAGCAGCAGGCCGGCGAGGAAAGCGCCAAGGGCCATGGAGATACCCGCTTCTTCCATCAGCCAGGCGGTGCCGATCACCACCAGCAGTGCGGTGGCAGTAGACACTTCCGGCAGGCCGGTGCGGGCCACGGTGCGGAACACCGGGCGCAACAGGTAGCGACCGCCGATGATCACCACGGCGATGCTGGCGAATACCTTCAGGCCGTGTTGCAGGCTGTCGCCTTGGCTGGTGTCCGGGCCACTGGCGGCCAGCAGCGGTACCAAGGCGATCAGCGGGATCGCGGCGATGTCCTGGAACAACAGGATGGCGAACGCCAGACGGCCGTGCGGTGCATTGAGCTGCTTGCTCTCGGCCAGGCTCTGCAGGCCAAGGGCGGTGGACGAAAGCGCCAGGCCCAGGCCGAGCACGATGGCTGCTGGCAGCGTCTGGCTGAAACCGAACAGGGCGATGGCGCCGATGACTGCACCGGTCAGCACCACCTGGGCAGTGCCGACACCAAACACCGACTTGCGCATCAGCCACAAGCGTTTGGGCGACAGTTCCAGGCCGATGATGAACAGCAGCAAGACCACGCCCAGTTCGGAAATGTGCGCCACGCTTTCTGTGTCGCGGATCAGGCCAAGTGCTTGCGGGCCGATGACCACACCGGCGAGCAGGTAGCCGAGCACGGCACCCAGTTGCAGGCGCTTGGCCAGGGGGACGGCGAGGACGGCGGCAAGCAGGAAGATCACCGCGGTTTGTAGAAGGCTGCCTTCGTGTGGCATTGGCTCGTACTCCATAAGCTGCCGGGGCAGCGTTCGAACAGTTTGACGGACAATTCTGAGGGGTGGGGTGGGGTCAGACAATCATCTGACGGGAAGAAACATTGTCCTGTTCAGGGTGACAATCGGTGCCGGCGCTTATCTGAGCATGCCCGCTTCCACAGGTATTACCCAGGCTTCAAGGCCATTGCTGTCTCTGTGGGAGCGGGCGCGCCCGCGAGGAAGGCAGCGCTAATCCGACTGTTCACCGCCACCAAACTGTGCCCGATACTGCGCCGGCGTCATGCCAATTCGCTCAAAGAATACCTTGCGCATGTGTCGGTCACTGCCAAACCCGCACTGCGCCGCCACCACCTTCATCGGCAGGTCACCGCATTCGAGCAGCTTGCGTGCGCGATCGATGCGCGCATTCTGCAGGTACTGCAGCGGCGTAATGCCCACCTCACGCTGAAACGTCCGGGCAAAGTTGCGCCCGCTCATGGCCACCAGTTCGGCCATTTTCTGCACGGTGAACGCCTGCTCGATGTGGTCGACGATATAGGCCTGTACCCGGGCAATCGGCGAGTCATCGCGTGGTACCGCAGCCAGCAACGGCCCGTAGGGTGTCTGCCCGCCCTGACGGTGGCGGGCAACTAGAAGTACCTTGGCCACTTCCAGGGCCAGCGCCTTGCCATGGTCCTCGGCCACCACCGCCAATGCCAGGTCGATCCCAGCAGTGATACCGCCCGAGGTGATCAGGCAGCGGTCCATCACGTAGATTTGCTCGGTCTCCACCTTGGCCTCGGGGAACGCCTGTGCCAGGCGCTCCACGTAGTTCCAGTGGGTGGTACAGCGATAGCCATTCAGTAACCCGGCCCGCCCCAGCAGGAACACCCCGGTGCAGATGGCGCCGAAGCGCTTCGCCTGGCGTACGGCCTTGGGCAGCCAGCGCTCGATCCCTGGCAGGGCGGTGTCATAGGCCCCTGGGCCGCCCGGCACCAGCAACAGGTCGACGGCCTCCGGCAAGTCTTCCAGGCGCTGGTCTGCCACCACCTTCAGGCCGCATGAGCCGCGCACCACTGCTTGCCCCTCGGCCAAGGTCAGCAGCCGATATTGCCGTGCTGCAGGCAAGAACCGGTTGGCGATGGCGAATGCATCCATGGGGCCGGTGACATCCAGCAGTAGCACATCGTTGAACAGCACCATGGCCACGGTGCGGTGGGCGGGTTTTTCCTGCATGCCTCTGTCGCCTTGAATGCCGGCCGCAGGTAGCGGCCAGAAGCTGAATACGAAACGCATCTTAAGATATCGGCAAAACGCCCAGGGCCAGCAGCGCACAATTAACAACAATTCAGGTTTGGCTCAGGACTTCGTCATGTGCCGGGGGCGAGACTTTCTGCATTGAACAGGAGAGTCGCCATGTACCCTGGGACGCCCGAAGCGCCGCTGCAAACCCCCGGCGCACTCACGCCCGCGCGGCTGCGCCGGGCCAAGGAGCTGATGTTGCACAGCCCGTTGTCGATCATTGAGATCGCTGCGGTATGCAACCTCACACGCAGCCACTTTTCCCGCGCCTTCAAAGTCAACACCGGCCTTTCGCCGCAGGCCTGGCGCCTGCTGGCGCGCATGGAAAAGGCCAAGCGCTTGCTCGCCACCGAGGCGCCTATCACCCATGTGAGCCTGGAATGCGGTTTTTGCGACCAGGCCCATTTCACCCGCGCTTTCAGCCGCCTGGTCGGCCAGCCACCCAAGGCCTGGCGGCAGGCGCAGGTACTTTCTTAAGCCGAAGCTATCCACCGGTATAACCCCCTGCGGACAGTGCCGGCCCGTTATCCCAACCCAAGGAGTCACCCCCATGAGCCAACCCGATTACAAGCGCCTGAACAAAGACGACGCCGTGGTGCTGCTGGTCGACCACCAGACCGGTCTGATCTCGCTGGTGCAGGATTTTTCGCCCAACGAATTCAAGAACAACGTGCTGGCCTTGGGCGACCTGGCCAAGTTCTTTGGCCTGCCGACCATCCTCACCACCAGCTTCGAGCAAGGCCCGAATGGCCCGCTGGTGCCCGAGCTGAAAGAGATGTTCCCGGATGCGCCGTACATTGCCCGTCCGGGCCAGATCAACGCCTGGGACAACGAAGACTTCGTCAAGGCAATCAAGGCCACGGGCCGCAAGCAACTGATCATCGCCGGTGTGGTGACCGATGTGTGCGTGGCATTCCCGACCCTGTCGGCGCTGGCGGAAGGCTTTGAAGTGTTCGTGGTGACCGATGCCTCGGGCACCTTCAACGAAACCGTGCAGCAAGCGGCTTGGGTGCGCATGACCCAGGCGGGTGCGCAGATGATGAACTGGTTCTCGGTGGCCTGCGAACTGCACCGCGACTGGCGCAACGACATCGAAGGGCTGGGCAACCTGCTGTCGCAGCGTATTCCCAACTACCGCAACCTGATGAACAGCTACGCGGCGCTGGCCTCGCGTTGATGTAAACCTGTATTGACCTCTTCGCGGATAAACCCGCCCCTACAATGGCCGCGCCGACTGTAGGCGCGGGTTTACCCGCGAAGAGGCCGGCACAGGCTATGCGTGACGCACAGGCAGACTGAAACGAATCCGGCATCCACCCAACTGCGACACCAGCGCCTGCAACTGCCCGCCGTGGGCCTGGGCCACCGAACTGCAGATCGCCAAGCCCATCCCCATGCCACCGGTCTTGGTGGAGTGAAAGGCATCGAATACACGCTCCCGCTCGTCCGCCGCGATACCCGGCCCGTTGTCGTCCACGCAGACCTCCACCCCATCCTCGACCACCGCCGACGCAATCTTCAGCACCCCGTCACTGCGATACCCCGACAACGCTTCCAGGGCATTGGTAATCAGGTTGAACACCAACTGCTGCAACTGCACTGGGTCGGCTGTCACGCACACCCCGGCCTTCAGCTGCGTCTGCACATCCACCTTGCCCTTGGCGGCGTCGGCCGAGGTCAGGCGCACCACCTCGCGGATCAATTCGTCCAGCTTCACCGCCTTGAGTTGCATCGGTGACTGCTTGGCCAGGGACCGCAGCGCCCGCACGATGTTGCCGGCCCGTTCGCTGTCGTTGCGGATGTCTTCCAGGCCGGCAATTGCTTCTTCCAGGTCGGGGTTGGGGCGTTTCAACCAGCGCAGGCTGGCCGCGGCATTGGAGGCGATGCCCAGTAGCGGTTGGCTGATCTCGTGGGCGATGGACGCTGACAGCTCATTCATCGCCTGCAAGTGCGCACTGCGCGCCAGTTCCGCACGCGAGCGGCGCAACTCAGCCTCCATCTGTGCGCGGATCTGGTTTTCTTCGGCCAGGCGTGTGTAGAACTTGGCCGTTTGTAGCGACACCGCTGCCTGTGAGGCGAGGATTTCCAGCATGGCCAGGCGCTGACCGCCGAACAGGTTGGGCACAAGGCGGTTTTCCAGGTACACCAGGCCGATCAGCACGCCTTGGATCACCAGCGGCAGGCACAGCACCGAGCGGGCGTTGCGCGCCTGCAGCTGTTGGCGGAAGGCCTCCGGGCACTCACTGAGGGCATCGTTGAGCACCAGCGGTTTGCGGGTGCGCATGGTGGTGTTGATGACTGACAGCGGTGCCTGGGTCATGAACTTCTGGCAGTTGTCCATGCTCACGTGCAGCCCGGCATCGTCGATGTAGGCCAGGGCGGCCATCTGGAATTCGGCGCCGCTTACAATCAGCAGCGCGCCATGGTCGGCACCGGAGTGCTGGGTCAGGTGGCCCATCAGGGTTTCGATCAGGCCTTCGAGCAGCACTTCTTCGGACAGCGCCCGCGCGGCTTCGATGCCGGCTTCGAGGTCCAGCCTGGCCTGGTGGGTGGCACGGTAGGTCTCCTGAATCGGCTGGGTGCGCAGAAACGGATGCAACGTCTCAAGCTGGTGCACCTTGCCGGTCGCGCCCCAGATATGGAAGCAGTCGCGGGCGATACGCAGGTGCAGGTTGGCGCCGGAAATCAGGCCGCTGGGGATGCACACCTCGGCCAGCTGTTCATGGGCCAGTGCCTGCTCGTGGATGAAACCGGCAGCGGTGGCGGCGATTTGCGCCTGGTCGAAGCAGCGGATCGCGGCCAGGCCGTCGCCTTCGAGCTTGGCGATGACGCCCTCGATCAGCAACTGCTTGCTGCGGAAGGTGGCCGGGTTGAAGCCGGCCCAGCGGCTGAAGCGCTCGCGCAGGGCCTGCAGCTGGCGCAGCTTGTCGGCAAGACTGCCCGGGGCCTCGGGGCTGCCCAGGGCCAGGGCGCGGAACAGATGATAGTCAGCCAGGTTGATGTGCGCCGGTGCCGCCCAGCTGTTGTCACCGGCCAATGCCAGGTCGCGCATGGCCTTCGGGATATTGCCCATGTAGAAGGCGCACATGGCGGCGAACAGGTGCTGGAAGAACCGCGTGGTGGGCGATCTCGAGGCAGTGGCCGGGGCCGGGCAGGGCATGCCGCTCAGGTTGGCGACGAACGCTTGCTGGGCCAGCAGGATCTGCTCGATATCGCCATAGCCGTGGCGACGCACAGTGGCCAGGCCTTGCGCCACTTCCTCGACCACGTCCGGCAGGTAGCGGCCCATGAACAGCGAATCTGAAACCAGGTGGTTGCAGGCATAGCAGCTCATCGCCAGGTCACCGCTCAGGCGCGCCGAGTCGACCGCGTCCAGCGCGGTACGTCGGGCGAATTCCATGGGCGAGGTCCAGGCGCTGACCTGGTCCAGGGCCAGCAACGCGCTGGTCAGATCAGCGTCGAAACCGTGCCGCTCGATCAGCTTGAGCGCGGCCAGGCAACAGGCATGGCCATCATGGTAAGCGCCAAAACGCTCGGCAATCATCACGCCGTACCAGGCCATGCCGTAGGTGCTGCCAGGGGCAACGCCGTGCAGTAGCGACATCTCCATGAGCTTGGCCAGGTGCAGGAAGCAGATGTCGTCCTTCACGAAGAAGGATGATGACAGAGTGGCCAGCAGGCTGATGGCAACCGTCACTTCCTCCGAATCGGTGCGCGGCAGTGACTCCAGGCAATGCCGGTCCTTCTGTTCGATCAACGCCTGCACATGGGCATGACTGGCCTCGACCTCTTGCCAGTCGACGCCCCGCACCGGGCTTATGCCCAGCAAGTCCAGGCCGTCCAGGGCGCTGTCGATAGCCGCCTGATAGTCACCGTGCAAGGTGTACAGCAGTGCCTGCAGCCGGCACGCCCGCGCCTGGTCCAACACCGAGCGGGCACGCTGGCGGCATTCAGTGAGGCGGGCCTGCGCTGCGATCGTTCGCGACAGTTGCATGTCGCACTCCGTCGCCATGCAGGCGACGGCAAAGCCATGCGTGGCGCGGCTTTCCAGCGTGGCGCTGTGGTGCAGCAACTGCTCGGCGGTGTGCAGGTAGCCAGCGGCCTGTTCGAAGGCGCCGGTGTCGCGTGCGCGGGATGCGGCTTCGCGTAAAAGCTGCAGGAACGCTTCGCAGTCATCCGCTGCAAACCCGCATGGGCTGGCGCGTTGCAGCTGGCTGGCGAGCTCGAACAACACCTCGTGCGTTCGCCCTGGCCAAGCCTGGCGCATGGCCAGGGCGATGCGTGCATGCAGCGAGGCGCGCTCGTGCACGGGCGTGAGTGCATAAGCGGCCTCCATCACCCGGTCATGAGTGCAGCCTAAGCCATTCTGGCCCGGTTGCAGGAAACCGGCGCGAATCAAGGCTTTCAACGGTTCGCCCGGCGGTTGGGCGAGTACCTGCCGAAGCAGGCGTTCATCGCAGTGGCTGCCCGCCGCGCTGACGACCCGCAACAGGTCGCGTTGCGGTGCCGTCAGGCGCTCCAGGCGGTGGACCATCAAGTCGGCGACATTGTCGGAATAGCAGTGCCGGGCCACGGCCTGCAGGCACCATGACCAGCGCATGGCCTGGGTGTCGAAGATGAACAGCTGGTCTTCGACCATGGCCCTGAGGATCTGGTTGATGAAAAACGGGTTGCCCGCCGTCTTGCCGTGCACCCGTTCGGCCAGCTGATATGCGTCTTCAGGGGCAACATGGAAGCGCTCGCCAATCAGCTCGGTCACTGCCCCCACGGCCAGTGGCCGCAGGTTCAGCGTGGTGCTTCGCACCGTTGCGGGTATGGCCAACGGTGCGCTGGTGGTGGGCGTATCGTTGCACTGGGTGACAATCAGCAGCAGGTTAGCCGGCACGTTAGCCAGCAGTTGTGCCAGCAGTTGCCGGGTGGCGTCGTCGGCCCATTGCAGGTCGTCGAAGAACAGCACCAGCGGTTGGCCAGGCCGGCTGAAAACCTGCAGGAATTCAATGATCGCGTGCAGTTCCTTGTGCAACGCAAGGCGCGTGGGCTTGGCGGGTAATTGGGGCAAGGGGCCGAGAATCAGTTGCAGGTCCGGGGCCAGCTTGCCAAGCAGACGGCCATGACTTTTGATGCGGCGCTGGATTTCGCGGCGCAGGGTGACGAGGTCCTGACTGTTCTTGGCCAGCAACTGGGTAGTCAGGGCACCGAGTACTTCGATCCAGGGCGTGTAGGGCACTGCTTGGGCGTGGCTGTTGCACGTGCCGACGGCCCAGTAACCTTCGGCGTTGGCCTTGAGAGCTGCTTTGACCAGGCTCGACTTGCCCATGCCAGCAGCGCCGTAGATGACCAGGGCTTGTGGTTTGCTGTCGCGATGCAAGGCCTTGAGCAGCAGGGCGATAGCCTTTTGCTCGGCGCTGCGGCCATACAGGCGTGCGTGGTCGGGCGCTACCGGGTCGGCGCAGCCTGGGGTGAAGGGTGCCATGGTTTTGTGGGCGGCCCACTGCCGCTGGCAGTGAGCCAAGTCCACTGCAAAGGCGCGCGCGCTCTGGTAGCGGGCGTCCGGCTCTTTGGCCAAGGCCTTTGCCAGGACCAGGCTGAGGGGGGGCGGCACCTTGCTGTCCACTTCACTGGCCGCCCGCGGCTGCACACCAGCATGCAGCTGTCGCCAGTGCTGGGTGTCGCGCCCGGCCAGCGGCAGTTCGCCTACCAGTAACTGGTAGAGGATTGCCCCCAGGGCATAGATATCACTGCGTCGGTCGCTGCTGCTTCCGTGCGGGCAAACCTGCTCCGGCGCCAGGTAGGCCCAGTTGCCGAGCGGGGTGCCCTGTTCGCTGATCCGTTCTGCTGGGTCGGCGCGAAAGAAGCCCAGGCGCACCCGCTGGTGGGCGCGCAGGTACACATGTTCGGGCTGCAATGTACCGTGCAGCGCATTGCGTTCGTGCGCTTGCGCCAACGCATGGACAGCGTTCACCGCGATGTCTAGAAACGGCTCCAGCGCCGCAGGGCCTTCAGCGATCAGGTCGGCGACTGAGAGGCCGGCCGGGTACACCAGCAAGGGGCCTTCGGCCGAGCGCACGAACGCCGAGGGGATCACCGCCCACTGCGGGTCCAGTTGCAGGCGGTAGTCACGCTCCAGGCGCTGACAGGCGGAAGGTGCCTCTAGCGGCGCGCGCACGGCGATCCAGGCTTGGTGTGAAGCGGGGTCGCGCAGGCGGAAATAGCTGAGCTCACCTTCCTGGCCCAGCGCGCTGATCTCGCACCGGTTCAGCCAGCCCTCGTCGATTGACTGGTCGTAATCGATGGGCCTGTGGGTAAGGCGTTCATCGAGCATAAAGCACCCCCGCTAGCGACATCCTGAGGCGCGAGTATACGCAGCGGGCCCAGCGTGGATGCGGGTTACAGCCTGCTTGGCAGGAACGGGCACGCTGTTGTCCGTTATCGTCCCCTGAGGGCTGGCGGGCTTTTGTATAGTCCTTTGGCCAACCTATCCCTCGGGATAATTGTCTGAACGCGTACGCTGGCCTAGGCTGCCCCGGACAGCGAAAACGCCTGTGCCCGCGCGAGGAAGCCATGATCCGAATAGGCAATGCCCAGGTGTCGCTGGAGCGGCGCGAAGTCTTTGTCGACGGCGAGCCGATCCTGTTGGGTGGGCGCGCTTTCGACGTGCTGGCCACGCTGATCAGGGCCAAGGGCCGCGTGGTCGGCAAGGACGAGTTGTTCAGCCAGGTGTGGTCCGGCACGGTGGTCGAGGACAATAACTTGCAGGTGCAGGTGTCCTTGCTGCGCAAGGCCTTTGGCGACCGTAGCCTGATCCAGACCGTGCCGCGCCGGGGCTATCGCCTGGCCGCGCAGATCAGCCTCGAGGTGCCTGGTCAGGCACTGGGCAGGTCATTGCTGCGCAGCCTGGCCGAGACTGTCGAGCCGCTCGATGAGCGCGTGAATGTGCCGGTGCTGGTGGTGGATGACGACCCGTCAGTGCGCACCGCGTTGGGCCGGCTGTTGCGCTCGCAGGACATCCCGCACCACTTGTTTGCCAGTGCCGAGGCGCTGTTCGAGGCCCGCCTGGAAACCCCCTGTGCCTGCCTGCTGCTGGACATGCACTTGCCGGGTACAAGCGGCCTGGAGGTACAGGATGCGCTGTGCCGGCTGGCGCTGCCCTGGCCGATCGTGTTCATGACCGGCTTCGGCACCATCCCGATGACCGTCCAGGCCATGCGCGCCGGGGCGGTGGAGTTTCTGACCAAACCGTTCGATGAAGACCAGTTGCTGACCCTGTTGCAGGCAGTGCGCGCCCGTGCCGTGGCCGAAGGCCGCAAGTGGCTGCAGGCGCGTCAGGTCGAGGAAAAGTACCAGCGCCTGACTCAGCGTGAGCGCCAGGTCTTCTCGCTGGTGGTAGGCGGCTTGTCGCACAAGCAGATCGCCAGGCAGATCGGCACCAGCGAGGTGACGACCAAGGTGCATAAGAAGAACATCATGAACAAAATGCAGTCCCGCTCGCTGCTGGAGCTTGCGGCCATGCACAACCTCCTCGGAGCGCGGTCTGCGAGCCTGGGCGGCGCATGAGCAGAGGGGTGTGCATCGTCGACGACGATGCCTCGGTGCGCAAAAGCCTGGCTAACCTGCTGCGCTCGGCGGGGTTCGAGACCTTGTCGTTTTCCGCCGGGCACGCATTCCTGGCCTCGCCACTGGCGGGCGAGGCGGGTTGTGTGTTGCTGGACCTGAAGATGCCGGGAATGAGCGGGCTGGAGGTACAGCGTGAGCTGGCACAGCGGGGGAGGCGCTTGCCGGTGATCTGCATGTCGGCACATTGGGATGATGGCTCGGTACGGGCAGCGATGGGCCTTGGGGCACTGGCCTGCCTGGGCAAGCCGTTTTCTGAAGAGGTGCTGCTGAAGGTGGTTGAAGAGGCTTTGGCTGGCGGTCAGTGAGGTACGGCTGTGCCGGCCTCTTCGCGGGTAAACCCGCGCCTGCAGGGGGCATCACAGCCCTGGCAATCTAACTGCTCCCCGGCCGGTACTGCAGGGCCTCGGCCAGGTGCGTCCGGCCAATCTTCTCGCATCCCTCCAGGTCCGCCAACGTCCGCGCCACCTTCAACAACCGGTGCGCCGCGCGTAGCGACAAGGTCAGCCGCTCGCAGGCCCCTTCCAGCCAGACTTGGTCCGCCGCTACTAACCCACAGTGATGCCTTAAACCTTCAAGGTCGAGAAATGCATTCGCACACCCTTGTCGCCTGTGCTGCAGCTCCCGCGCTTCAGCCACCCTGACGGCGACATCGGCACTGGTTTCACCGCAAGGCTGGTTGTTCAATGTAGTGCTCTCGCGAGCCACGGTCAGGTGCAGGTCGATGCGGTCCAGCAGTGGCCCGGACAGCTTGTTGCGATAGCGCGCGATCTGCTCGGTGCTGCAGCGGCAGCGGCCAGTGGGGTCGCCCAGGTAGCCGCAAGGGCAGGGGTTCATCGCCGCCACCAGCTGGAAGCGCGCGGGGAAACGCACTTTGTCGCGGGCACGGGCAATCACGATTTCACCTGACTCCAGTGGCTCGCGAAGCACTTCCAGTACGCGCCGCTCAAACTCCGGAAGTTCGTCGAGAAACAACACGCCGTGATGGGCGAGCGTGATTTCACCTGGTTGCGGTCTGCTACCGCCACCGACCAGCGCCGGGCCGGACGCAGAGTGATGGGGATGGCGAAAGGGGCGCTGTGGCCAGCTGTTCAGCGGCGCTTTCCCGCTGACCGACTGGATTGCCGCCACTTCCAGCGCTTCGTGCTCGTCCAGCGGTGGCAGCAGCCCGGGCAGGCGGCTGGCGAGCAAGGTCTTGCCGGTGCCGGGCGGCCCGGTGAACAACAGGTTGTGGTACAATACACCCCTAAAATCTACCTGTCTTTGTGCGATGACGACCAGACCGAAAGCCTATAGCTATGTGCGTTTCTCAACCCCTGAACAGGCAAAGGGTGATAGCCGTCGGCGTCAGTACAAGGCGGCAATTGAGTACGCAGACAGGCACGACTTAGAGCTTGTGAAGGATGCCAACTACGCTTTCTTGGATGCCGGGGTAAGTGCGTACCGAGGGAATAACGTCAATCGGGTATCTAGTAGTCTCGGTCGGTTTTACGAATATGTAAAAGAAGGGAAGATAGAATCTGGTTCTTACTTGTTAGTTGAATCGCTTGATCGGCTCAGTCGGGAGCAGGTTACGGAGGCGTTACCAAGGTTCTTGGACTTGTTAAACAGCGGGATCATTGTCGTGACGTTTGGCGATGGCACTGTTTACAAAAAGTCTGCCGAGCCGATGCAGTTGGTCATGTCTATATTCCATATGTCCCGTGCTCACTCGGAATCCTCGGTAAAGGGACAGAGAGTTTCAGACGCATGGCAGCAGAAGCAGGCCTTAGCGCGATCCGAAGGCGTACCCCTTGGGGCTGCATGCCCTCAATGGTTATCGTTTGATGGTGGGGCTTACAAGGCCATTGAAGACCGTGTCAGTGTTGTGAAAAGAGTGTTTGATCTTACTGTCCAAGGATATGGGCAGCGAGCAATTGTGAAAATGTTTAATAGTGAAGGTGTTCCGGTTTTTGGGTCTGAAAATAGGAACAAATCTGGATTATGGGGTAGCAGTTCGGTTGCCAAGATTCTGGGAAACAGATCGGTGCTTGGAGAATATCAACCAACTGTCTGGACAGAGGGGCGACGTCGGACCGCTGGCGAACCAATTAAAGGTTTCTATCCCGCCGTGGTTGACGAAGAGTTGTATTACGCTGCTTTGGAAGGGCGAAGTTCTAGAAACGTTTCGAAGGCAACGAAGACTTCCTCTAACTTCAATGTTTGGGCGAAGGTTGCGCAATGTGCATATTGCAAGTCACCAATGCATCTAGTTAATAAAGGCAAGCCGCCGAAGGGAAGCAAATATCTTCGCTGTTCAAGGTCCGCAAAGGGGGCGTGCATTAATCGATCAATTAGGCTGGATCAAAGTGAAGTTGTCTTCAAGGAGGTTCTTGCTAAGCTGAATTTGGCGTCATTGATTAAAGATAATGCGCAGGTATTGCGTAAGCGTATTGTTGAACTAGATGGGCGACTCGAATCCGCAAAGATCAAACTGTTAGAAGTTTCTGAGTTGTTGCAGTCTTATCCGTCTAAAACGCTGGCCCAAACTGCTGCAAATTTCGAGGGAGAGATTGCGCGCTTGGAGTCTGAACGTGATGAATGTAAGGCAACTCTTGCGTCTGAACACATTACAGACAAAAATGATTTCTTCCGAAGGCTTGATTTGACGTCATACGAGGGGCGATTCCTAGCGAATCAGCAAGTTCAACGGTTGAAGGTTCGAGTGTTGCTTAAACACGACGAAATGCGAACCCAATATAGTGTGTACATTGGTGATTTGCCAAAGTTCTTCTATATGTGCGAGCATGGTGAGGAGTGTCTGTTTGTGCCTATATCTGCTGAGTTGCTGCGTGCCAGTATCCGGCAGGGTGATATGCAATTGACGAAGCTTCTAGTGAAACCTGACTTGCTTGTTCAAAAAGCATTGTCAGATGATTCGATGGAGAAATTCAAAGATAATGTGCCAAGTAGTATTGATGCACATCATTTGCACTTCAGTGCGGCGGACAATGAGTTGGCTAGCGAAAAGTTACTAAGTTATTTTGAAAAAAGGTTCTGGGGTGGCGCGAAGAAAGAATCTTAAACGGGGTTGGATGTGCGAATTGATCTTCGCGGCATGGGACCAGAGATGGTACCTTAATTTTGACCTCCCCCGGCCCTGTGGGGGGTTAAACCCCACGTTTGATCCGGTAGACGGTGGCAACTCCGACATCTGCAAGTTTGGCAATGTCGTTCGCAGACATAGTTGGGTGTTTTTCAATTAGCATCTGCACCTTTGTCCATTTTTCGACATTCTTTCCCTTTCCCTTTGGCGTCCAGCTTGGGTCCGCAAGGCGTTTGTTTTCCAAGCCTTGTCTAATTCGTTCAATCCGCTTTTCCTGATCAAGGCGAGCCATTGTTGCCATGAGGTCCAACAGCATACTGTTGATCACTTCCATGATCTGACCTGTCATCCCCTTGTCTTCAATCAGCATGTGACTTGTAGGTAAGTCTGCAATCACCAATCGTAAACCCTTTGCTTTGATCTTGGCCTTCAGTGTTTCCCAGTCCGACTGCGACAATCGACTTAGACGGTCAACGCTTTCACACACGATGCATTCACCAGTCTGCGCTTTATCCAGCATCCGCATTAGTTCAGGGCGATCTAACGTTGTGCCACTGACGTTTTCCGAATACACGCCAGCAACAATCAGACCTTTCTCAGCTACGAATGCTTCCAGGCTAGCTTTGGCCCTCAATGCGTCTTGGTCCTTAGTGCTAGCTCGGAGGTACAGATGTGATTTCAATTTTATTATCCTTTATAGTTAAATTTGATAGGTCTATGATAATCCGATCATATAGCTATGATCAATAGGCTTTTGATAGGTCGAAACGAGAAGGTGTCGGACTACTAAAAAAGTAGACTTCTTTGATAATGAAGCTGGTGGGGCACAAGGTTAGGTGGGATAGAAGGACAGCATCGCCTTATCAATCCCGAAGGCAAGCCGAAGCAACCTGCCTAACGGGTCCACAATCCTTGAGATGAATCCTCTGGCTGTGAAGGGCGTCGGTCAGTGATGATTGACACTTTCAACGCTTGGTTCTTTTCCTGGCCAGCGACAGAATTTCTGTCAGGGTCTCTACGTCATTGGTTGCGTAAATTAGGTCGGTGATTTCATGACGGATAGTCTCTGGCTTCACTAGCGCTGTGTCACTTTCGGAAAAGAAATCCTGCACCGACGTTCCAAGGACTTCAGCGATTGCGGTCAACGTATCAACCCCAGGAGCGTATGTCCCTCGCTCGAAACGACTGACCGTTAGTGGTTCATATCCACATCGTTCAGCAAGCTGCGCCTGGGTAAGCCCTCTGGCTTGCCTCAGGGTCTTGATCCTTACCCCCAGGGCTTTCAGGCTCGATTTTGGCATCTTTGTCGCTCGCAAAGGAACGAATGCTTGCACCCCCCGCTTACGCCAAGAAGATCATATCATGATCACTATTCCTGTAAAAAATGATCATGATATGATCACTTCTGTTGCGACGTGACACGTTTCACGACCAGTTCAGTGGCATTTACAAGGAAATGGGCTCAGACCATGCGATGGAATAAGCTGATAATCGGTGTCGGCACTATGTTGAGTACGCTGTCATCCTATGCGGCAATCACTAACGAAACCGGGGATATCAACATTGGGGTGTCACGAGACATCCTTCAACCCACCGTTGTATGTGGCAATGCCACTCCCTTCATGAAGCTTTTCGAATTTATTGCAAACGGCCAGCGTGATATCGGAATCAAGTATTTTGATAAACAGATAAACGCTGGCAGTTGTGTTCAGGTTCCAGCACAATCGGTGGTCGTGTTGGGTGTGAAGATGGCAAGTATTTCTGGCGTAGAAAGGAAAGTCCCGTCAGTTTATGTTGTTGCGAAGGTCAAGGGTGCAAGTTTTGTTGGATATACGGCGGCGCAACATTTAACTGGTAGGGGCTTTGATATTATCAAAGAAGTTCAAATTGTTAACAAGCGGCTTGGATCGCCGTTGGTTCAGTAACCAAGGCATCCTGGGCTGTGTCATTGGTTTTGCTTCTCAGGGACGAGAACGAAAACCTTCGGTAGCTTTCCCCTGTGTTGAATTGCTTGTCTCGGGTCTTTGCCAGATAACTCAAATGGTAAAAGCAGGCTGCAAAAGTCTCCGGGTTGTTTCTTTCGATTCTATGATATTTGCTAAAGTGAACAGAGCCGCCTGTAAGCTCTTTCCAGCGGCTTTCAAGCAATCCCCATAGGCCGCTATTCCCATTGCCAGAAATCGCTCCCAGAGTGCGCTGTAGGGCCTGAAAGCCCACGAAAAGATGATAGTGTGGCTTACGGCTAAATCCAATCTCTTTAACCCAACCATGAATAAAGCGTTTGTGGCGCCCCCAGTTCTTTGAACCTAGATCGGCTTTGATGATTCGAAGGTATCGACTGACAATCGAATTCTCTAGCTTATTGTCGTGGGCGTGGTCATCAGGGAAATGCAGATCAAGGCGAACCAATGTTATGCGAGAGTGATAGCTTTGTAGTGCCGACATTTCGCGGTGGATCCTATCCAGAATCACCTTGTACGTTGCGAGTTTCCGGGTTTTGCTACAATTTACTTTTAGTCCTTTATAGGTGTCCAGGTAAGTTTCTTTCATTATCATTGTTCGTGTTCATGTTTTCATAAAATATATCCCAGTGCTATCTGGGGTTTGGTCATTCACCTTTTGTGCTTGTTGTGGGATTGGTATTGTCATCCTTTAGGATATTACAATATTGCACGCAGCAGCCTCCCCTGAGCGCTGCCACCCATGCGGTGGGTAGCGTTTTCAGCGGCGGATAAAAGAGGTGTTGATGTGGTGATTATAGGATAGCGTAGGCAGATTCTAAACATTCGACGGAAAAATGTTCGTCTGCCTTGATAGTCGGGGATGCAAGCGCATAGGTAGCTGTGCGCCAGATTTGTATCATTGAGGGCCTAGGGGCATGGGGATCATGCTCTCGGGTATTTGATCACCACGTTCTCCACGAGGTCAATGATAAAGTCGGTCGCTTTTACTTCCGAAACGGTTATTGATGCTGGGTGTGCGGCGCTGTTCCGTATCCCGAGTTTAGTTTCAAGAATTTTCCTTACGTCATTAGTAATTGTGCCGCTTTGTCGTAGGAATTCTATAAGTTTTCCTTCGGGTATTTCTGAGAAATCATCTTCCTTTGTGATTGAGTTGATCTTAACCCTTTTGTCTGTGTTTGCGGCTAGCACAGCGTTGAATTCGTTAAGTTTGTTCTCGAATACATACTTGCATAGGTGATCAACGGTGAGCAGCCATGTCATTACAATGGCGGATCGGCGTGCACCTATTTCATAACAGTCGATAGCTTCTTGTAGGAAACTTCTCTCTAGCATGTTTTGGATGTTTGGAAGCAAGTTCCTTAAAAGCAAGCTGGTTTCTATTCGGGCTGGGCCGGAGTGTAGTGTTTTTTGGATTTCAAGCTGGGAATGTCTCGTTAGTACATATCCAACTTTGTTCTTTATGAATTTTTTGCCTTTTTTTGCATTCGAGTTGTTTGCTAAGTAAGCAGCTATATTGCTGTAAGGCGGTATTCTCAAATCTGTAAAGCAGCAGGCCACTTCGGAGGGGCGAGCGGCTACTACTTCGTTTATAACTGTCAGGTAATAAACGAAGTAGTCAATCAGCTCTGCTGCTGTGCGAGTAGAGAGGTCTGGAATTTCCAGTGCAAAGGCTTCTAATTTACTCATTCAGGTTCTGAGCTTTTTCCATGTCGTGTTCAATGTGATTCCGGCCAACCGTGGTCAACTTGATTGTCCCAGTAGAGTCAGTGCTAAGCCATGCTTTTGTATTGGCTGTATCTAATACGCTTTGACGGAGCGCTTTGGGGACTTTAACTGAAACGGTGCGGTAGCATGTATAGAGATGATCTTCAGTGATTTCTTCAAGGCTGAGTCCGTCCCTGAGGAAGTAAGTAAAGATCAGGTTTTGCTCCATGTTTGATTTCGGAGCGTATTTCGCATGAAACTCTTTCAATCGACCAAGTGGCCCCTGGTTTAAGTCTAAATCACTTAAAAGCTTTGGTTCTTCTTTGGATGGGCGTTTTACTTTGCGTTGGGCGGATGTACTCGCTTTGGCTGGCGGGGTTATTTTCGCTGGTGCAGTAGGTGCGGGTAGCGCGGCAATTGGTTCTGCCTCTGGTACGTCCATACCTACTTCAACAGGTGGCAATGTGGGCTGAACACTTGCTATTGGCATGTGTTGGAATCGATCTTTGAAGTCGCTATAGAGTTCTAAAATCAGCGCCTCTGACCCCTCCACCTCAATCATTCCTTGTGACAGATCGATCTTCAACTTCGCTACTGACATAGCCGCCTCTCTGGGTATTGTTGCCTTCTGCCAGATATATCACATTGCCATGCTGTTTCGGAATACCAGTCTGCACTGGGTGTTTTGTTGCACAACATAAACAGGTTGTGCGCCCCGGCCGCAGCCAGCAGCAAGGCACGCTTGGCTGCCAGTTGGCCCTGCACTTCGCTCAGGTCCGGGTAGGGGCGTTGCTGCAGGATCAGGCCGTTGGCTGCGTAGGGCGGCAGCGGCACCTGGCCGTTCAGGTGGGCGACCAACTCCAGCAGGTGGCCCACCGCATACACCACCAACCCGCCGGCCAGGCTGGCTTCCTCGGCATTTTCCCGTGGTACCACCAGCGCCCGGCCTGCTTCGCGTGCCGCCAGTGCCGCAGGCAGCACGCCCTGCACCGGGCGCAATTTCCCCGACAGCGCCAGTTCGCCCAGGCATTCCATATCGACCAGGGTGGCAATCGGCACCTGGCCGTCGGCGGCGAGGATGCCCAGGGCGATGGCCAGGTCATATCGGCCGCCATCCTTGGGCAGGTCGGCGGGGGCGAGGTTCTGGGTAATGCGCCGCTGCGGGTACTTCAGCCCGGAGTTGACGATGGCGCTGCGCACCCGGTCCTTGCTTTCCTTGACCGTGGTTTCCGGCAGGCCGACCAGGGTGAGATGAGGCAGGCCGTTGGCCAGGTGGGTTTCGACGCTGACCGCCGGTGCCTGCACGCCTACCTGGGCGCGGCTGTGGACGAGGGCTAGAGACATGAACACTCCGTTGTTGCTGGAAAATGCCGCTTCCTGCGGCTGGGCAAAGAATAGCCAGTGCTGCCATGGCAGGCGCAACAAGTGTGCGTCGTGGTTTTTCAGGGCAGGGGTTTTCCCTGCGCTTTCATGCGCTTCGGCAAAAATGGATCCAATAGGCTTTGCGCAGTCGTCAGGTATGACTTAGTGTTGTTGGGCAACCGCAGTTGCCATGGGATGGCACTGCGTCTTCTTTCAAATGGACTTGAGGTATTGCACCGTGCAAATGCTCACCCGCACGCACCAGGCAATTCGCGAACTGGTGCAGGCCAGTGCATTCGTTGAACTCAACCGCTTTTTCGACAAGCTTGAGGCTCAATGGCGCCAAGCCCCGCCCGGCGAGTTCCCGGCCTACCTGGCGGCCATTGAAGGGCACATGCTGCTCGACCAGGAAAACCAGGGCGACAGGGCCCTGAGCCAAGTGCTCAGAGCCTGGATTGACGCGTGCCCCAGGGCTTACCACCCACAAGTGGTAATGGGTATGCACTGCTTCCACCGGGCCTGCCAGGTGCAGGTTGATGGCCCACGCAACGCTGCACGCTTGCTGGCGGTCGCGCAAATTTGTGAATCCGCCACCGCGCACCTGTTGCGTGCAATGGACCGCTCTGCGCACCCCGTGGCAGCGGCCATTGGCATGCTGCGCATCAGTGCGCAGCTCCATGAGCCTGGTTGGTTGCTCCAACTGTTCCAGGGGGAGCCTGCACGCTTCAGGCCCAGTGCCCATGCCGATGTAGAGGTACAGGAAACTGCAGCGCCGTTGCTGGTGAGGCATGGGTTGTTGCCCTTGGCCGAGCTGCCACAGGCGCTACCGCACTACCTGGGCAAGCGGGTCGACCATGAAAACGAGGACCCTCGCTATTACTGGCTGCGCCATGCGCTGATCGCCCGCCCCGGTTGCTTCGAAGCGATCCAGGCCCTTGCTGTGTACCTGCTGCCCCGCTGGGGCGGCAGCCTTGATGCGTTCGAGCTGTTGGTCAATGGCCCGCTGTGCGCAACCTGGGACGAGCGTTTGCGTAATGCGCTGCGCTGGATGGCTGTCGAAGGCCGGCTGAAGCTGCCACAGGCTGACAAGGTGCAGGCCGTCGCCGACTGGCAGCACGTGTTCGAAGACTGGTCACAACGCCCGTTGAGGCCCAGGGAACGTGCTGTCGTTCTGGCATGGCTGGGGGCGCTGCACAGCAGGGCATTGGGCGACCATGCTGGCGCTATGCGCGATTTTGCCGCGAGCGTGGCGTGCAATGCCGATCTTGGCGCCATCCGCGCCATGGGCGTGCCGTTTCGCTGTTTGGTCGAGCTGATACTGCGCGATGGCATGGTAGATGAGAGGCAACTGCTACACGGCGCTATTGAGCGCCTGTGTGACGGCCGTTCACATGCTGCTGCCTGTGCATTACGCGCGGCCGGGCACCGTTTTGGGCTGTGGGCGCTGCCACGCTCGGCCGAGCAGGCAAGGCTATGGTTGCAACGGGCGGTGAATCGCCAGTGCGCGGGCCAGGCACCGGGGTTCGAAGTGCTTGAAGTGGCACGGGTGCTGTGGGCAGCCAACCGGCATGAAGTGGCCTGCTACCTGTACGAACGCTTCGCCGAACTGAACCTGCCGGGTGCTGCCCTGGCCTTGTACGAGCTGCACCATGGCTGTCTGGCCAACACCCCGGCGCATTACCTGGATGACGAGGCCGCCGGGTACTGGCTGCAGCGTGCGGTGGAGGCGGGCAGCAGGCAGGCCAAATACAACCTAGCCTGCCTGCGCATGGACGGCGATGAGGATTTGAACGAGCGCAGTGCCATGCTGGCGGTCAGGCGCCTGCTTGTCGACGCGCTGGGCAACCCGCAGATCAACGCGCGTGCGCGTTTGCATCTGGGGATTTTGTTGCGCCGGTTTGGTGAGGCGCAGGAGCGGACCGAGGCGGTTGCTTACCTGCTGAGCCTGGTCGAGCACCCGGACCCGTGGCTTGCAGGGCGTGCCAGCGCCGAACTGGGGCTGGCCTGGATGCAGGGGCGTGGCACCCGCAAGCAAAGCCGCTTTGCCGCCATCGAATGGGTCAACCGAGCGGCCAGCTTGCAACCAAGGGATACGGCCATTGGTGATATCCAGGCCCAGATCCTCAATTCGCACAACCGGGTGAAGACATTGTTTACTCAGTGCGGGGCGGCGTTGTTCCGCGGCACCTTGCATGCAAGCGAGCTACCACCGAAACAGGCCTTTACCCACGCCGAGTCGTTACGGGTTCAACCTGCATCGGAGGGGCTTAGGCGCGCACATAAACCCAGGCTGTCAGGCCCGATGCGAGGGTGACGGCGACACGCTTGTAGTCGGCAACTTCATAGCGGTCCGCCGCTGCCAGTTCGTCTTCGCTGATCTGGAAGACCATACCGGCCACGCTGTCGTTGGCCTGGCTGCTGGGGGAAACGATGGGGTGATGGGACTTGCCGCTGGTCGCCAGTACGTCCGGGTCAGTGATCTCGACCCAGTCCAGGCGGTAGCCCGGCATACGGTCGGCCTGGCCGTTCAGCTCACGGCCAAAGTTGGCCAGTTGCACGGCTTTATCCTGCAAGGTGCCGTAGGAAAACAACAGTACCGGGTATGCGCTGGAGGGCTGCATTCACTCATCCTGTGAAGTTGGGTTCAGCCGCGCTTCCAGCTCGGCTACCTGTTTTTCCAAGGCCTCGAGGCGTGCGCGGGTGCGCGCCAGCACGACCATCTGGCTGTCGAACTCATCGCGGCTGACCAGGTCCAGCTTGCTGAAGGCACCTTGCATCAACACTTTGAACTGGCTTTCCAGTTCCGCACGGGGCTGGGCGGCATCGCTGCTGAACAGGCGCGAGGCCTGGTCGCTCAGGGCATCGAGAAGGGCTTTGGGCGCGAGCATGGGGCTGTCCACTGAAACGGAGAAATGGCCGCCAGTGTAGCACGCACAAACCTGGCGCCTGAGTGCACATTGGCCTTTGTGGGAATGGCCTTGCGTGGCGATTGGGCTGCACAGCGGCCCCGGCAATATCGGCACCAAGGCACAAATCGTAGGGGCGCTTCGCAGCCCCATCGCGACGCAAGGCCGCCCCCACAAAGAGCGCGTGCGGTTTTCAATCAGTTGCACATTTTTCGCGCAGCTTGCCCCGCCTCGGCGCACCGAAACTGTGCATGTTTCCAATGCTGGCGACTGGCCAATCCCGACCAAATCACATAACGCTCTGTTTTTCGGCGCTTTGTCCGAACTGGCAAGGATTCTGCAAAGATCTGTACGAGCCATGCACTGAAGCAGTTCCTTGTGACCAGGCAGTGCGCACGCGGAGCCGGATGCCGACGACGCGTTACAAAGCCAACCGCTGCGCTTAGACTTGAGACGGGTTTGTTTTCCTGGGGCAAGTCCACCAAATCGGGAGAGAGTTTCATGAAGCTAGTCACAGCCATCATCAAGCCGTTCAAGCTGGACGACGTGCGCGAGTCGTTGTCGGAAATCGGCGTGCAGGGCATCACCGTCACCGAAGTCAAAGGTTTCGGTCGGCAGAAGGGCCACACCGAGCTGTATCGCGGTGCTGAATATGTGGTCGATTTCCTGCCCAAGGTGAAGATCGATGTCGCCATCGATGACAAGGACCTTGATCGGGTAATCGAAGCCATCACCAAGGCAGCCAACACCGGCAAGATTGGTGACGGCAAGATTTTCGTGGTGAATCTGGAGCAGGCAATCCGCATCCGTACCGGCGAAACCGATACCGACGCGATTTAAGCAGCAACAAAGCCTCACCAAACCCAACGCCCCAGGAGAAAACAACATGACTCTGCGTAAGATCGCAGGGCTAGGAGCCCTATTGTCCCTCGTAATGCCCGGGCTTGCCCTGGCAGAGGAAGCTGCCCCAGCGCTGAACTCCGGCGACACCGCCTGGATGCTGACCGCAACGGCGCTGGTGCTGTTCATGACCATTCCAGGCCTGGCCCTGTTCTATGGCGGCATGGTGCGTTCCAAGAACGTGCTGTCGGTGATGATGCAGTGCTTTGCAATTACCGGCCTGATGAGCATTCTCTGGGTCGTCTACGGCTACAGCATGGCCTTCGATACCGCCGGTATGGAAAAGGGCGTGCTCAACTTCAACTCTTTCGTTGGCGGCTTCTCCAAGGCCTTCCTCAGCGGCGTCACGCCCAACAGCCTGACCTCGGCCACCGCGCTGTTCCCTGAAGCGGTGTTCATCACCTTCCAGATGACGTTCGCCATCATCACCCCGGCCTTGATCGTCGGCGCCTTTGCCGAGCGCATGAAGTTCTCGGCGATGCTGGTCTTCATGGGCATCTGGTTCACCCTGGTGTATGCGCCGATCGCACACATGGTGTGGAGCGGTGACGGTGCCCTGATGTGGGACTGGGGCGTACTGGACTTCGCTGGCGGCACCGTGGTGCACATCAACGCCGGTATCGCAGGCCTGGTCTGCTGCCTGGTACTGGGCAAGCGCAAGGGCTACCCGACCACGCCGATGGCCCCGCACAACCTCGGCTATACCCTGATGGGCGCAGCGATGCTGTGGATCGGCTGGTTCGGTTTCAACGCAGGCTCTGCTGCTGCCGCCAACGGTACTGCCGGCATGGCCATGCTGGTCACTCAGATCGCTACCGCCGCCGCCGCCCTGGGCTGGATGTTCGCCGAGTGGGTCGGTCACGGTAAGCCAAGTGCTCTGGGCATCGCTTCGGGCGTGGTTGCTGGCCTGGTTGCCATCACCCCGGCTGCGGGCACCGTCGGGCCGATTGGTGCGCTGATTATCGGCCTGGTTTCGGGTGTGCTCTGCTACTTCTGCGCCACCACGCTCAAGCGCAAACTCGGCTATGACGATTCCCTGGATGCCTTCGGCGTGCACGGTGTTGGCGGCATCATCGGTGCCATCCTCACGGGTGTGTTCGCGGCCCCGGCGCTGGGCGGCTTCGGTACCGTCACCGACATCGGCATGCAAGTCTGGATCCAGGCCAAAGGTGTGATTTTCACCGTGGTCTACACCGCCATCGTCACCTACGTGATTCTCAAGGTGCTGGATGTGGTGATGGGCCTGCGGGTCAACGAAGAAGAAGAGTCGGTCGGCCTTGACCTGGCTCAGCACAACGAGCGCGGCTACAACCTGTAACTGCGACGCGGTAAAAACTTGCCCGGCTTGCCGGGCATTTTTTTGCCAGTTTTTCAGCATTTCCCGCACGGCAAACGGTTTATTCGACACGTTCGTGACGTAGGTAAAAAACTTACAAGCCACAGGGCGTTTATGGTGCTTTGCTTTTTCCACGGGCGCGCTAGAATGCGCGCCGAAGGGTGTTTGACGAGTAGTCCACACACTTCGCCAGCCTTTGCTAGGCTTGCCAATAGCGTGTGGCCAGCAGGGGCTAATGGATTTGTCAGGTCCTGCCAGGAGCAGGGCCTGCTGGGTGCCGCCTCCCATCAGGAGTGCCGACCCAAGGGCAGTGGCCTAACCCACGGCCAGTTGAATTTTCACTGGTGGCTGCCGGTCTACGGCTGCACTGGTCTATAACCAACCTGCTTTTCGCAAGTCATGAGGTAGAACATGAGCGACGACGATCTGGAAAATGATGACCTCGAAGTAGGCGACGAAGACGAGGGTGATGAGGTCCTTGAAGGGGCGGCTGATGACGGCGTTGAAGACGCTGGCGATGACGACAGCAGCCCGGCACCCGTTGCCAAGGGCAAATCCAAGGCCGCAGTCTCGGTAGACGAGATGCCGAGCATGGAAGCCAAGCAGAAAGAGCGTGATGCACTGGCCAAGGCGATGGAAGAATTTCTTTCTCGTGGTGGCAAGGTGCAGGAAGTCGAGGCCAACGTGGTCGCTGACCCGCCCAAGAAGCCGGACAACAAGTACGGCAGCCGCCCTATCTGAGTGGCTGATCGCAAAAAAGCCCGCCGTCGCTGCGGGCTTTTTTACGCCTGTGGGTTTTGTGTTGCCCGTGCCGGCCTCTTCGCGGGCATGCCCGCTCCCACAGGTTCACCACAGGGTTCAGGACCTGCGCGGTCCCTGTGGGAGGGGGCGTGCCCGCGAATGGGCCGCAAAGCGGCCCCGTCAGCGCCAGCGTGCAAGCACGTCAGGTAGTTGCGACAGGCGCTGGATCTCGGCGTCCGGCGCCTGATCGCCAGCCCAGGCCTTGCCTTGCGGGTTGAACCACACCGCCCGCAACCCGGCGCGCTGGGCACCGGCAATGTCATCGCCAGGGTGATCGCCGATGTGCACTGCCGCACCCGCGTCCACCTCGCCGCGGCGCAACGCTTCAAGGAATGGTGCAGGGTCTGGTTTGCCGATGCCCAGGTCCTCGGCGCACAGGGCAAAGCGGAAGTAATCCGCCAGCCCTAGCCGGCTGACGTCGGCATTGCCGTTGGTGACCACGCCCAGGATGTATTGATGGCGCAAGATTTCGAGCACCGGCTGCACCTCTGGGAAGATCTCCACCTGGTGGCGGGCATGCAGGAACACTTCGAAGCCTTCGTTGGCCAGCGCCTGTGCGTGCTGCTCGCTGTAGCCGACCTCTTCCAGAGCATGAAACAGCACGCGCCTGCGCAGGGCACTGATGCGGTGCTTGAGGCCGGGCTCTGCTTGCACCAGGCGCTCGCGGATGGCGAACAGGTGTTCCACCGGCACACTGCCGAGGGTGGGTGCGTTGGCCTCGAGCCAGTCGCGCAGCACGACTTCCGCGGTAGCAATCACCGGCGCGGTGTCCCACAGGGTATCGTCGAGGTCGAAGGTGATCAGCTTGATGCTCATGAGTCTGTGCCTTTGCTGCGTTTGGCCCGAGGATGGGCGCTGTCGTACACCGCGGCCAGGTGCTGGAAGTCCAGGTGGGTGTAGATTTGCGTCGTGCTGATGTCGGCGTGGCCGAGCATCTCCTGCACCGCGCGCAGGTCCTGGGATGATTCCAGCACATGGCTGGCGAAGGAATGGCGAAGCATGTGCGGGTGCAGGTGTTGGCCCAGCTCACGCTCACCGGCGGCCTTTACCCGCAGCCGAACTGCCTGGGGGCTGATGCGATTGCCCTGGCGGGTGATGAACACTGCACGGTCGCGTGGGTTGCCGATGCCGCGCAAGCGGTACCAGGCCTGCAACGCCTCGCGAGCCTTGCGACCCACCGGCAGTACGCGGGCTTTTCCACCCTTGCCCAGTACCTGCACCAGGCCGGCGGCGAGGTCGAGGTGATCAAGATCGAGGTTGGTCAGTTCCGATAGGCGTAGGCCTGAGGAATAGAACAGCTCGAGGATCGCCTGGTCACGCCGGGCAATGAAGTCGTCGTCGACGCCACCATCGAGCAGCTGCAGTGCGCGATCGGTATCCAGTACCTTGGGCAGCCGACGCTCACCTTTGGGTGCGCTCAGGCCGGTGGCCGGGTCGTGCTGGCACAGGCCTTCGCGGTTGAGGTAACGGTACAGGCCGCGTACTGCCGACAGCAGGCGTGCCAGGCTGCGCGGGGACTGGCCATGGTGGTGCAAGCGGGCGATCAGCTGGCGCAGTTGCTGGATTTGCAGCGCCTGCCACTCGGCAATGCCGTGTTCTTTGCAGTAGGCGATGACTTTTTCCAGGTCGCGACGGTAGCCCAGCAAGGTGTGCTCCGACACCTGGCGCTCGTTGCGCAGGTGTGCGCAATAAGCCTCCAGCTGGCGTTTCATCAGCGTACCGAGCGCAGTGTCTGGGTAACGCGTGGCACAACGCGGCCGAGCACTTCGGCGATATAGCCGAGGAAAAGGGTGCCGACGCTGCTCTTGTAGTGTTGCGGGTCGCGGCTGCCGATGGCCAGAACCCCATGCAGCCCTTGGTACTCAAGAGCTGCCACGGCGCTGGAGCCTACTTCCCGGCGCTGTTCTTCACCGAACAGGAAAGCCAGCTCGTGCTCGCGCAGGTTGCCACTGACGGTCTTGCCACCGCCCAGCAGGGCACCGATGGCTTGCTGCGCCTCGGCATTGCTGACCCAGCGCCCCACCGGCGCGACGTTGTCGCCGAACAGGATCAGGCTGACGAAGGGCACCTGGAATTCCTGGCGCAGGCTGTCTTCGACCGCCATTACCACTTCTTCCAGGCTGCCGGCATCGAGCAGGTCAAGGATCAGCCGGCGGGTCTTGTCGAACAGCCGGTCGTTGTCGCGGGCCACGTCCATCAGTTGCGACAGGCGATGGCGCATTTCGATGTTGCGGTCACGCAGCAGCTTGAGCTGGCGTTCCACCAGCGACACGCTGTCTCCTCGCTGGTGCGGGATGTGCTGTTCGATCAGCAGCTCGTCGTGCTCGGCGAAGAAGGTGGGGTGGGCGCGCAGGTAGGCGACCACCGCTTCGGCATCGAGCTCGTCGGACTGCTTGGGTACAACCTTGGGCTGATCGGTCATGGCGGTTACTCGTTTAGAGACGAACCTGTCCTTCGTAGACGCGTACGGCCGGGCCGGTCATCATCACGGGCTTGCCGGGGCCGGCCCATTCGATGTGCAGGCGACCACCGGGCAGGTCGAGGGACACCGGGGAATCCATCCAGCCCTGGCTGATCGCCGCCACGGCTGCGGCGCAGGCGCCGGTGCCGCAAGCCTGGGTTTCGCCGGCGCCGCGTTCCCACACGCGCAGGTTGGCGCGGTGGCGGTCGATGACTTGAATGAAGCCGGCATTCACCCGCTGTGGGAAGCGTGGGTGGTTTTCGATCTTCGGGCCCAGCTCATGCACAGGCGCAGTAAACACGTCGTCGACACGCAGCACGGCGTGCGGGTTACCCATGGACACGGCGGCTATCGAGTACAACTGGCCGTCAACTTCCAGCGGGTAGCTTGGCGCCTGTGCGTCGGCGACAAAGGGAATTTCGGCAGGGATGAAGCGCGGCGGGCCCATGTTGACACTCACCTGGCCGTCGTTCTGCACGTCCAGCACGATGATGCCGCTCTTGGTTTCCACGCGGATGCGCTTTTTCGCGGTCAGGCGCTTGTCCAGCACAAAGCGGGCAAAGCAGCGCGCACCGTTGCCGCATTGCTCGACCTCGGAGCCGTCGGCGTTGAAGATGCGGTAGCGGAAGTCCACTTCCGGGTTGTTCGGCGCCTCGACGATCAGCAACTGGTCAAAGCCGATGCCGGTGTGGCGGTCACCCCATTGCTTGGCGTGCTTGGGCTGAATGTGCGCGTGCTGGCTGACCAGGTCCAGGACCATGAAGTCGTTGCCCAGCCCATGCATCTTGGTAAAACGCAGCAGCATGGGCTTACTCCGGCAGCAGGCTTTCGCCAGCATACAGTTCGGCGACGGTCTCGCGGCGGCGTACTTCGAACGCCTGGTCGCCGTCGACCAGGATTTCAGCGCAACGGCCGCGGGTGTTGTAGTTGGAGCTCATGACAAAACCATAGGCGCCCGCGGACTCTACGGCCAGCAGGTCACCTTCGGCCAGGTTGAGTACGCGGTCCTTGCCGAGGAAGTCGCCAGTCTCGCAGATAGGGCCGACCAGGTCATAGGCACGGCCTTCGCCTGCACGTGGCTTGACCGCGCTGACACCCATCCAGGCCTGGTACAGGGCCGGGCGGATCAGGTCGTTCATCGCTGCATCGATGATCGCGAAGTCCTTGTGTTCGGTGTGCTTGAGGTATTCCACGCGGGTCAGCAGCACGCCAGCGTTGGCGACGATGTAGCGGCCAGGCTCGAACACCAGGGCCAGGTCGCGCTCGCCCACGCGTTCGCGGATGGCCTTGATGTAGTCGGCCACCTGTGGTGGCTGTTCGTCGCGGTAGCGCACGCCGACACCGCCACCCAGGTCCAGGTGGCGCAGGTGTATGCCGCACTCGGCCAGGCGGTCGACCAGCACCAGCAGGCGGTCGAGGGCGTCGAGGAATGGCTCGACGGTGGTCAGTTGCGAGCCGATGTGACAGTCGACACCGACCACTTCCAGGTTCGGTAGCTGTGCGGCGCGTACGTAGATGGCCTCGGCATCGGCAATGGCGATGCCGAACTTGTTTTCTTTAAGGCCGGTGGAGATGTACGGGTGAGTACCGGCATCGACGTCCGGGTTGACCCGCAGCGACACCGGGGCAACCTTGCCCATTTCGGCGGCGACTACTTGCAGGCGCTCCAGCTCGTCGGTGGATTCGACGTTGAAGCAGTGCACGCCAACTTCCAGGGCACGGCGCATGTCTTCACGGGTTTTGCCAACGCCGGAGAACACCACGCGGTCGGCACGCCCGCCAGCGGCCAGTACACGCTCCAGTTCACCACCGGAAACAATGTCAAAGCCTGCGCCCAGGCGCGCCAGCACGTTCAGCACGCCAAGGTTGGAGTTGGCCTTGACCGCGAAGCACACCAGGTGCTCGGTGCCTTGCAGGGCGTCTGCGTAGCTACGGTACTGGGCCTCGATGTGGGCGCGCGAGTACACATAGGTGGGGGTGCCGTAACGTTCAGCAATGGCCGACAGGGCCACGCCTTCCGCGAACAGCTCACCGTCGCGGTAGTTGAAAGCGTTCATCTGGTTTCCTTACTGCGCTGGCGACTGCTCGGACTCGGACTCGGACTGCAGCTCGGGCTGCTGTTCTTGTGCCGGGGCCGGCTTGGCTTTTGGCTGGTGCTGGTGCGACGTGTGCGCTTTGCCGTTATCGCCATCTTCAGGCAGATACAGCGGGCCTTTCTGGCCACAGGCCGAAACGAGGCAGGCAACAGCGACCAGCGCCGCGAAGGAGGAAATCAGGCGCTTCATGGGTGAAATCCTTAGAAAAATGCAGTATTGCGCCCGAGTATACCGAGCGACCGGCGGCTTGCCTATGCAAGGACCGGTCCGCCGGGCGGGCTATGCTTAGCCTCTGCGCAGCCCCCCGTAGGAGCGGGCTCGCCCGCGAAGAGGCCGGTGAACGCAACGGCTAAACCTTTGCATTCGGCGGCAAGCGCCCGTATCTTGCCCGGCTTGCCTGTAACGCAGCCAATTTCGAGGTTCCTGCAATGAGTTTGAGTGAAGCGCGTTTCCATGATCTGGTCGACGCGACCCAACAGGCCCTGGAAGATCTGTTCGACGAGAGCGGTCTGGACCTGGACATGGAGAACTCCGCCGGTGTCCTGACCGTCAAGTTCGAGGGCGGCGCCCAGCTGATCTTCAGCCGTCAGGAGCCATTGCGCCAGCTGTGGCTTGCCGACCGCTCCGGTGGTTTCCACTTCGATTACGACGAAGACAGCGGCAAGTGGGTGTGCGAAAAGAGCGAAGAGTTGCTGGGTGAAATGCTCGAGCGTATCGTCTGGGAGCGGGCCGGCGAGAAGCTGGACTTCGACGAAATCTGACATGAGTAGCGCCCAGGCCCGGCCGCCCAAGCCGCTTTACAGCAACGTCAGCCCTGCAGTGCCGTCACCGTGCATCAGCGTATGCCGGCTGGACGAACAGCGGGTGTGCACCGGTTGCCATCGGCATGTCGAGCACATTCGCGAATGGCGCTCGGCCGATGACGAACGGCGCCGTCAGATCTGCCGCGAGGCCCAGGTCTTGCGCGAGCAGGCTAAGGCACACTGAGCGCAGGGGCTTGAGTATTTGCCCGGCTGTGGTAGTGTCGGGTTCTGCGTCGGTGACGCCAAAGCCTTCTCAAACCCCGCCCTTGGGCGGGGTTTTGCTTTATTTGCACATTGAAAACTGCCTGTTCAAAGGAGTCTGACTGGATCATGAGCACCAAGCCTTCCCTCATCCTCACCCGATTGGACGTACAACGTCTGGAGCGTCTGATCGACAGCCTCGACGAGAGTACGCCGGGTGTGCTCGCCCTGCAGGACGAGCTTGACCGCGCCGAGCAGGTGGTCGGTCACGAGGAAGTGCCGGCGGGCGTGGTGACCATGAACTCGCGGGTGCACTGCCGTGAGGAAGCCAGCGGCAAGGACTACCACCTGACACTGGTGTACCCCAAGGATGCCGGGCCGGAAGGCAAGGTCTCGATCCTGGCGCCGATTGGCTGCGCTTTGCTGGGGCTGTCGGTGGGCGAGCAGATCGACTGGCCGGCACCGGGGGGCAAGACCCTCAAGCTGAAGCTGCTGGAAGTGGAGTACCAGCCGGAGGCGGCGGGCGATTACGACCTGTAAGGGCCAGGGGGCCGTTTCGCGGCCCGTTTGCAGCGCAAGGCTGTTGCTACAGAGAGATGCACTCTTTTGTCGCCGCCTTGTGCTGCGAGTTCAGGCGCCCTCCGCCAAAACCTGCTCCAACCCCTCATTCAAAGCCTGCTCCAGCACCCGCTTGTAGCTCAGGTAGGCCTGCGTTGCCCCCAGCCGGTCATCCAGCAACTCGGACAAATCCAGGTCGGTGATATAGCACCGGTACTGCGCTGTGCCACGGCGCTGACCGATGATCTGCCTGGCCACCACCGCATACAGCTGCTCACCATGTTCCAGCTCGGAAAACTCCTGCTGGTCGCAGTACAGCGTCACATGCGCCACGCCCGCTACACCCGCCTGGATAATCGCCTGTACCTCATAGTAAGGCTGGTCGCTGCCCTCGGCCGGGGCCAGGCGCGGCTCGATGTTGCGTGCCTTGCCTGGGCCGGTGGGCAGCAGCTGCGCGTAGTGGATATCCAGCGAGGCGGGTCGCAGGCTATCGAGGGGCAGGCGGGCATCGCGGCGCATCACCACCGAGCGCAGAAAACGTTGCAGTGGCAACAGCAGATGCGCTTCGTCATGCAGCGGCAGGCGTTGTTGCCACAATGCGTTGTATTCATCCAGCACATACACATCGGCCCAGCCGCCCTGCAGGCGGTAGAACACCTGAATGCAGGCTGGTCGGCCTTGCTCCAGCACCAGGCGCAGGTCGTGGTCCTGCAGCGCATTGGCATCCAGGTACAGCGGGCTGTAGGTGCCTCGCTCTTCGCCCAGGTAGGCCAGTAGCGCCTCATGCTCGGCCAGGGTGGTCAGGCTGACATGCTCGGGCAACAGCTCCAGCACATGGGTGTGGTGGGCCACTTGCAGCAGGTAGCGGTGGTGGAGCCCTTGATCCCGCAGCAGCTGCGCGGTGTCGAAAATTTCCTCTACGCGCTGGCCGATCGGCTGGGCGCGGCTTTGGCAGAAGCAGCGTACTCGCACCCTTGGCCGGTGGCCGCGCTGCGCCGGGCTGTTGAGGAAGTCGCGCAGGCAGCGCACCAGCGCGTGTTCACCGTCATAGCGCTGGACCAGTACCTCGTTCCAGCTGTTGACGGTGACCTGGTCCAGGGTCAGCACCAGGTTTTCGCGCACGCCAGCGTAGCTCAACGCGTCGGTGCGCTCTGTGGTCATCAAAACGTTCAGCTCGCGGTGGTGGCGCAGCGGGTCGACGCCGACGTTGACCAGCAACAACACCTCATCGGCAACGCTGGGCTGCAAAAGGCGCACTTCGCTGACGGTCGGCAAGGGCAGGGGGATACTTTGCCGCAGACAGCCCAGCAGGTTGAACAGCTCAAATTCCCCAAGGTCGCTGGCCCCTGGGTGCAGCGCCATGCGGGTGCTGCTGTCGATCACTCCGTTGCGATGGGCCCAGGTCAGCAGTTCGAGTAGCTCGCGGCAGCGTTTGATCGGGCTGAAGTGCTGCACCTCATGGGTGCTCAGGTTGCCGCTGTACAGCTCCCAGTGGTAGCTGCCCGGCTCCTTGCGGTTGGGTGCCTGGACCAGCGTCAGGGTGCCTTCGGCGAGGTCAGGGGCGATGCCGGGGTTAATCACTTCGACCTTGCCGGCGCGGCGCTCGAAGGCTGCGTACAGGCGCCGGCCCAGCACATTGAGGTCGCGCTGGTCGGCGCGGCTGCTGGCGTTCTGGGTGCGAGCGAACTGGCTGAGGAAGCGATAACTGAGGTTAAGCTCGGCCACCAGCTCACGCCGCTCGACGGCAACCTGCTGCACTTTCCATTGGCTGCGGCTGTCCAGCAGGGCCAACTGGCGCTGGTCCCAGCCCCACTCGTCGGTCAGGCGCTGCAGCAGCCGGCGTTGCCAGCCATGGCTGCGGCCTTGGTCGCTGAGCTTCTTGTTCACCTTCAGGTACAGGCTGCGCCGTACCAGCTCCAGGCGCGCGGGTTCGCCGCGTTGCAGCAGGTAACGTTCGATGCGCCGGTAGACCATCACGTAGGGGTCCAGCTCATCGAGGTCGAGCTGGTTGGCAAATACTGCCTGCTTGTAGTCCAGGCTCAGGCAGCGCACCGCAGGGTGTTCGCCGGCGTAGGCTTCGGTCAGCAGCAGTTTGAGCAGCGATTTGTAGGGCGAGTCGATGCCTTTGAACAATTGCCACAGGCCAGCGCCGACGAACTCACCGGGCGGAATGTGCGCCAGGTTGCCGAGGTCAAGGGCTTCCTGGCTGCGGATAAAGCGCTTGGACAGCAACGTCTGGGTGTAGCTGTAGTAGTTGTGTTCCTCGTACACCGGTACCAGCCACCACAGCGGCGTACGCCCGGCCAGCCACAGGGTGGTGCGGTAGAACTCGTCCAGCAGCAGGTAGTGCTGGGTGGTGCCGCAGTCGTCGGAGCCGAGCTGGCCATCGCGCTGACCCTGGGCGAAGCCCTGTGTGTCGATCAGGAAAAAGTGTGCTTCGGCGCCCAGGCTTGCCGCCCAGGCCTCCAGCAGCTGGCACTTGCGGCGCAGCTCACCCAGCAGCTGTTCGGGCAAGCCGGGTGCATGGCACACCCACAGGTCCATGTCGCTGTGCTCGGCCTGCGCCAGCGAGCCCAGGCTGCCCATCAGGAACAGGCCGTGGATCGGGCGTGGCGGGTTGCCATGCTGGGCCTTGTAGGTGAACGAGCGGGCCAGGCGTTGGGCATCGGCCACCAACTCGGCGCTTGGCTCGTAAGCCGATACGCCCGCAGGGGTGCTGCCGGAGACGTAACCCGGCAATAGCGGGTGGTTCACGTGAAACAGCAGCGGCAGCAACGACAGTACCTGTTGCTGGCGTGTTGACAGGCCTTCCTTTGCCCGCTGCAGTCGGCCCTGGTTGAGATGCAGGAAGCGCGCACGCAATGTCGCCAGGACCTTGCGGTCGATGCCTTCGTCCAGGTCAGGGCGGATTTCGTGAGGGTGGTTCATTGCGCGCTCGGGCAGGCCATTGAAGCTGTGGCGAGTTTAGCCTGAGTGGCGGGGTCGGATAAGCGGTAATTGAAATTCTGGCGCCATTTTTCCAGCGCTGGCCTGCTCCAGCTTTCGCTGCGCTTCAGGCATGATGGGCGCATTGAGTTCATGTAGAGAGTGTCCAATGCGTGTATGGATCGATGCCGACGCCTGCCCCAAGGCGGCCAAGGATCTGATCGTCAAGTTCGCCCTCAAGCGCAAGTTCGAGGTGGTGATGGTGGCGGGGCAGGCGGTGGCCAAGCCGGCGTTCGCGATCGTGCGTCTGATCGTGGTGCCCAGCGGCATGGATGCGGCCGACGATTACATTGTGGAGCACGCCGTGCCTGGCGAGCTGGTGATCTGCAGTGACGTGCCGCTGGCCGACCGCCTGGTGAAAAAGGGCGTGGCCGCACTGGACCCGCGTGGGCGTGAGTTCGACGAGCGCAACATGGGCGACCGCCTGGCGGCGCGCAACCTGTTCACCGAGCTGCGTGAGCAGGGGCAGGTGGGGGGCGGGCAGGCGGCCTATGGCGAACGTGAGAAACAGGCGTTTGCCAATGCACTGGACCGGATCATTGCCCGCCTCTCGAAAAGCTGAGCGCTGACACGGTTCCTGTCGGCGACAGCCCAGCGTGGCGCGGTGGATGGCACCGGCTTTGCCGGTGTTCGCGGGTAAACCCGCTCCTACAGGTGATCGCGCAGGCTTTTCATGAGTTGCCCCCACAGGTACCGCGTGACCTTGAAGCCTGTGCTGGACCTGTGGGAGCGGGCATGCCCGCGAAGAAGCCAACGCAATAACTTACTCGTGCGTCAGCTCCAGCACTCGGTCTACCAGCTTGTAGATCCCGCCCGCCGCCTCGCTGATCGACTTGGCCTCCATGTACGCCGGGGTCGTCACGAGCTTGCGCTGGGTGTCTTCGACAATGTCGTGTACATCGCACGCTTCATGGGTGCCGCCCATCTTCTCGACAGCCGCCGCAGTGCCGGCATCGCTGCCGATGGTGCAGACCACGCCCGGCCCGTAGATCTTCGCCGCAAGCGCCGGCGAGATGCAGATCAGGCCAACGGGTTTGCAGGCGTCGGCAAAGGCTTCGGCCAAGGCCAGCACGTCTGGGTTCACGCTGCAGTTGGCGCCTTCCACGGCAAAGTTGGACAGGTTTTTAGCCACCCCGAAACCGCCCGGCACGATCAGTGCGTCGAAGTCTTCGGCCTTGGCTTCACGGATATCCTTGACCTCGCCGCGGGCAATGCGCGCCGACTCCACCAGCACATTGCGCGATTCGGGCATTTCTTCGCCGGTCAGATGGTTGATTACATGCATCTGTGCGATGTTCGGCGCGAAGCACTGCACCTGCGCACCGCGCTGGTCGAGGCGCAGCAGCGTGATCACGCTTTCGTGGATTTCGGCGCCGTCATACACGCCACAGCCGGAAAGAATCACCGCTACTTTTTTTGTCATGCTCATTACTCCAGTGTCGAGGCGCTAAATGTCCTCTAGTTTGGCAGATGTCGCCATAGGGATTCCTGCGGGGGCGGCCTAATCTTGGTGGATAACGCCTGAGGTCGCGCCCATGGACCTGATACTGCTGGCCGTGCCGTTCTTTTTTGTGCTGATAGCCGTCGAGCTGGTCGCCGACCGCGTGCGCGGCCAGCACAACTTCACCCTGGCCGACTCGATCAACAGCCTGAGTACCGGCGCACTGTCGACCAGTACCGGCCTGCTGACCAAAGGCGTAGGGCTGGTCACCTATGCTCTGGTCTTCGAGCACCTGGCGCTGTTGCAATTGCCGGCGCAGGCAGGGTGGGTCTGGTTGCTGGCCTTTGTCCTGTACGACTTCTGCTACTACTGGCTGCACCGCCTGGGGCATGAGCGCAACGTACTGTGGGCTGCGCACTCGGTGCATCACCAGAGCGAGGAGTACAACCTCACCACGGCGCTGCGCCAGACCAGTAGCGGGTTCCTCTTCTCGTGGTTGTTCTACCTGCCGCTGGCGCTGCTGGGTGTGCCGCCACTGGTGTTCATCACCGTCGCCTCGCTCAACCTGCTGTATCAGTTCTGGGTGCATACCCGGCATATCCCTAAACTTGGCTGGCTGGAGTGGGTGTTGATCACGCCGTCCAATCATCGCGTCCACCATGCGCAAAACCCTGCTTACTTGGATCGCAATTACGGTGGTGTGTTCATTCTCTGGGACCGTCTGTTCGGCACGTTCAAGGAGGAGGACCCGGCCGAGCCGGTGGTGTTCGGGGTGACCACGCCGCTGGCCAGCTGGAACCCGCTATGGGCCAACCTGCAGTTCTATGCCCAGCTCTGGCACGACGCCCGGCGCACCACCAGCCTGTGGGACAAGCTGCGTATCTGGTTCATGCCTACCGGCTGGCGCCCGGCCGATGTGGCCGCACGCTACCCACAGGCCAAGCAGGACCTGGCGCTGTTTCGCAAGTTCGAGATTGCCCTGGGGCGCGGGCAACAAGCCTATGTGGCGGCGCAGTTCGTGGTTTATGTGGCCTTGGGCAGCTACCTGATGGACGTGGCCGACCGCGTGCCGGCCGCCGCGCTGGTGCTCGGCTGGTCACTGATGGCGTTTGGTTTGTTCGTGCTGGGCGCGTTGCTGGAGAACCGGCCCTGGTCTGCACGCCTGGAGCTGGCGCGGTTGTGTCTGAATGCGCCGGCATTGTACCTGGCCGGCGCCTTGGGCTTAGCGGTGGTCGCCCCGCTGGCCTGGTTTCTGCTCGTGGCTTACAGCCTGCTCAGCCTCTGGGGGCTGGGCCTGGCTCGCCGCCCTGCGCTCCGCGCGCAGAGTACGGAAGCGCCGGCGCAGCCACAGCAGGCCGCCCAGCGCCACCAGGCCGCCAAGCACCCATAGCTCGTAACGTTTGACGTTGCCCAGCAAGCCTTCGAGGATGGCGCCGAAGTGGTAGGCGGCGGCGCCCAGGGCCACTGCCCAGATGCCCGCGCCAATCCCGTTCAGCAGCAGGTAGCGACGTGGCGGGTAACCCGACAGGCCGATGGCCACCGGCATGACCGTGCGCAAACCATAGACAAAGCGGAAGCTCAGCACCCAGATATCGGGGTGGCGGCGGATATGGTCCAGCGCCCGGTCGCCCATTGCCTGCCAGCGCGGCTTGCGCGCCAGGATCCTGCGCCCGTGGCGTCGGCCCATGAAGTACCACAACTGGTCGCCCGCGTAGCTGCCGAAGAAGGCCACCAGGCACACCAGATTGATATCCATGTAACCGCGGAACGCAAGGAACCCCGCAAGCACCAGAATGGTCTCGCCTTCAAAGAAGGTGCCTAGAAAAAGGGCGAAGTAGCCGAAATCCTGCAGGAATTGTTGAAGCATTTTCTGAGGTGCTGGCGAAATGAACGCGCAGCCTACCCCTTCGCGCGCGTTCGTGAAAGTGTCCAAATGTGTCTCGACGTGAACAATTCCAGCGCAGACAATGCCAGAGGCCCCTTGCCACGGCTTGCCCATATGTGTAACACGGGCGTCATAATGGGCGCTTATCTTGCCGCTCAATAGATGATAGGGCGTTAACGTCCTCAGGAACGCCAGATGAATAATGAAGTGCTAAGCCCTGTCGCGATCAAGGATGCTCAGGAGCTCCCAGAAGAGATGCTGCAGACCCCGCCAGACCTGCCTCCGGCGGCTGAGCCTGTAGCGGAGCCGGTGGCCGAGCCTGCAGCTCCGGTGCCCGCGCCGTCCCCGGCCATCGCCGTCCCTGGCCTGGACGACAGCAGCCTGTACATTCATCGCGAACTCTCGCAACTGCAGTTCAATATCCGGGTGCTGGAGCAGGCACTGGATGAGAGCTACCCGCTGCTGGAACGCCTCAAGTTCCTGTTGATCTTCTCCAGCAACCTCGACGAGTTCTTTGAGATTCGTGTCGCAGGCCTGAAGAAGCAGATCAACTTCGCCCGTGAACAGGCCGGCGCCGATGGCCTGCAACCGCACCAGGCGCTGGCGCGTATCAGCGAACTGGTGCACATCGAGGTAGAGCGCCAGTACGCGATCCTTAACGACGTGCTGCTGCCAGAGCTGGAAAAGCACCAGATCCGCTTCATCCGCCGCCGCTACTGGACACCCAAGCTCAAGACCTGGGTACGCCGCTACTTCCGCGACGAAATTGCCCCGATCATTACCCCGATTGGCCTCGACCCGACTCACCCGTTCCCGCTGCTGGTGAACAAGAGCCTCAACTTCATCGTCGAGCTCGAGGGGGTGGACGCCTTCGGTCGCGACTCGGGCCTGGCGATCATTCCGGCGCCACGCCTGCTGCCGCGGGTTATTCGCGTGCCGGAAGAGGTGGGCGGCCCGGGCGCAAACTATGTGTTCCTGTCGTCGATGATCCACGCGCACGCCGACGACCTGTTCCAGGGCATGAAGGTGAAGGGCTGCTACCAGTTCCGACTGACGCGCAACGCCGACCTGGCGCTTGACTCTGAAGAGGTCGACGACCTGGCCCGCGCGCTGCGCGGCGAGCTGTTCTCGCGCCGCTACGGTGATGCCGTGCGCCTGGAAGTGGCCGACACCTGCCCGAAACACCTGTCGGACTACCTGTTGAAGCAGTTCAGCCTCAGCGAAAGTGAGCTGTACCAGGTCAATGGCCCGGTCAACCTCACCCGCCTGTTCAGCATCACCGGCCTGGACAGCCACCCGGAGCTGCAATACACACCGTTCACCCCGGCGATCCCCAAGCTGCTGGCGAACGCTGACAACATTTTCAGTGTGATCAGCAAGCAGGACATCCTGCTGATGCACCCGTTCGAGTCCTTCACGCCAGTGGTCGACCTGCTGCGCCAGGCCGCCAAGGACCCGCACGTGCTCGCCGTGCGCCAGACCCTGTACCGCTCGGGGGCTAACTCGGAAATCGTCGACGCCCTGGTGGATGCAGCGCGTAACGGCAAGGAGGTCACTGCGGTGATCGAGTTGCGTGCGCGTTTTGACGAAGAGTCCAACCTGCAGATGGCCAGCCGCCTGCAAGCGGCCGGTGCGGTAGTGATCTACGGTGTGGTCGGCTTCAAGACCCACGCCAAGATGATGCTGATTCTGCGCCGCGAGCAGGGCGAGATCGTGCGTTATGCGCACCTGGGTACCGGTAACTACCACGCCGGCAACGCCCGCCTGTACACCGACTACAGCCTGCTGACCTCTGACGATGCGCTCACCGAAGACGTCGGCAAGCTGTTCAGCCAGTTGATCGGCATGGGCAAGACCTTGCGCATGAAGAAGCTGCTGCATGCGCCGTTCACCCTGAAAAAGGGCATGCTCGACATGATCGCGCGGGAAACCCAGTTTGCCCTTGAAGGCAAGCCGGCGCACATCATCGCCAAGTTCAACTCGCTGACTGACGCCAAAGTCATCAAGGCGCTGTACAAGGCCAGCCAGTCGGGCGTGAAAATCGACTTGGTGGTGCGTGGCATGTGCTGCCTGCGCCCGGGCATTCCGGGGGTTTCGCACAACATCCAGGTGCGCTCGATCATTGGCCGCTTCCTCGAGCACACGCGGGTGTTCTACTTCCTCAATGGCGGCGAAGAGCAGATCTACCTGTCCAGCGCCGACTGGATGGAGCGCAACCTCGACAAGCGTGTCGAGACCTGCTTCCCGGTGGAAGGCAAAAAACTGTTGCTGCGGGTGAAGAAGGAGCTGGAAGGCTACCTGACCGACAATACCCACGCCTGGACCTTGCAGCCGGACGGGCGCTACGTGCGCAGCACCCCGACCGGCAACCAGAACCCGCGCAGCGTTCAGGCGACCTTGCTGGAGCGCCTGAGCAACCCGGTCCTCAACGTACGCTGAGGACGAAGCCGACCCGGGCCAGCCACTCCGCCTCGTTGGCGAAGTCGGCCTGGGTCAGCTGGTTCTGCTCCAGCCAACCGTCAGGGAAGGCTACATCCAGGCTGTTGTCCCCGCCGTGCAGATCTACCTTTGGCATTTGCTGAGTGCCGCGGATGTGGTGGAACAGGATGGCAAAGCGCAGCAGCACGCACAGGCGCAGCAGCTTGACCCCTTCATCACCCAGTTCGGCGTAACGGTCCTTGGGGATGTTGCGGCGGTGGCCGCGTACCAGCAGGGCCATCATCTGCTGATCTTCCCGGGAAAAGCCTGCCAGGTCCGAGTGCTCGATCAGATAGGCGCCGTGCTTGTGGTAGTGATAATGGGCAATGTCCAGCCCGATTTCGTGCACTTTCGCGGCCCAGCCCAGTAGATCGCGCCAGTTTCCGTCTTTCAGGTTCCAAGCGTCGGCCACCTGGTCGAATGCGTGCAACGCCTTGCGCTCGACGCGCGCAGCCTGGCCCTGGTCCACGTGATAGCGCTCCATCAGCGAGTTCAGGGTGCGTTCGCGCACGTCTTCGTGGTGGTGGCGGCCAAGCAGATCGAACAGCACACCTTCGCGCAGGGCGCCGTCGCAGTGGTCCATGCGGTTCAGTTCAAGGGCATCGAAGATCGCTTCGAGAATCGCCAAGCCCGCCGGGAAGATAGTGCGGCGGTCTGGCTTGACGCCGTCGAAGTCGATCTTGTCGACCTCGCCCAGCTTGAACAGCTTGCGTTTGACCCAGGCCAGGCCTTCGGCGTTGACCTCGCCATTGCCCAGGCCACCGGCCTTGATGGCAGCGCCGATGGCGCGAATGGTGCCGGATGAGCCGATGGCCTCATCCCAGGTCAGGCGGTGCAGGGCATTTTCGATGCTCATCAGTTCCAGGCGCGCGGCCGTGTAGGCCTGGGCATAGCGGGCCGGGGTGATCTTGCCGTCGCGGAAGTAACGCTGGGTAAAGCTCACGCAACCCATCTGCAGGCTTTCACGCAGCAGCGGCTCGAAGCGCTGGCCGATGATGAACTCGGTACTGCCGCCGCCGATGTCGGCCACCAGGCGCTTGCCGGGGGTGTCGGCCAGGGTGTGCGACACGCCCAGGTAGATCAGGCGCGCCTCTTCACGGCCAGAGATGACCTCCACCGGGTGGCCGAGGATGGCTTCGGCGCGCTGGATGAATTCGTTACGGTTGCGCGCTTCGCGCAAGGCGTTGGTACCGACGATACGCACGGCGCCTGCCGGCATGCCGTTGATCAGCTGGGAAAAGCGCTTGAGGCAATCCAGGCCCCTTTCCATTGCCTCTTCACTGAGCATGCGCTCTTCGTCGATGCCGGCGGCCAGTTGAACCTTCTCGCCGAGCCGCTCAAGGATACGGATTTCGGTATGGTGGGCCTTGGCCACGACCATGTGAAAACTGTTGGAGCCAAGGTCGATGGCGGCGATCAGGGACAGGTTCTTCGCGATGGTATGCGGCATGATCTGGTTGTTCTCGGTCGTTAACCTGGCAATCGTGCCACGATAGCAGGCTATCGCCAACGCGTGACACTCAGCCGTTGTACTGGCCTTGATGCAAGGCAATGTGCCATTCGATTCTATGACGGCCATATGACAGTTTCGATTCGCGCCGTCTTGCGCAACTATAGTTACACTCAATCGTCCGTGGCTTCCTGTCCGGCGTAGGTGCGGCTATCATGGGCCACGTTTTTTGCTTACGACCCTGGAGATATCCATGAGCAGCGATCTGATCAAACATGTCACCGACGCCTCCTTCGAAGCCGATGTCCTGAAGGCCGAAGGCGCGGTACTGGTCGACTACTGGGCTGAATGGTGCGGTCCATGCAAGATGATCGCTCCGGTTCTGGACGACATCGCTTCCACCTACGAGGGCAAACTGACCGTCGCCAAGCTGAACATCGACGAGAACCAGGAAACCCCGGCCAAGCACGGTGTGCGTGGTATCCCGACGCTGATGCTGTTCAAGAACGGCAACGTCGAAGCCACCAAGGTTGGTGCACTGTCCAAATCGCAGCTGGCCGCATTCCTCGACGCCCACCTGTGATGTGAAAAGGCCCCGCAAATGCGGGGCTTTTCTTTTTCAGAGCACTAGACGCAGAAAAAAGCAAGTGTTACATTCGGCCTCGCACTGCTTTTCCAGTGCCCTCTACATGCCGTCGCCGAAGCATCCCTAATTCGAATCAGTACGCGATCCTGTCGCCATCCAGCGGCGCGGCCTCATTAAGCCAGAAGCTTAATTCTCCCTTCTTACATGATTACGTCATTCCCCTTATGAACCTGACTGAACTCAAGCAAAAGCCGATTACCGATCTTTTGGAAATGGCCGAACAGATGGGCATCGAAAACATGGCCCGTTCGCGCAAACAGGACGTGATTTTCGCCCTGCTGAAGAAGCATGCGAAAAGCGGCGAAGAGATCTCGGGTGACGGCGTGCTGGAGATTCTCCAGGATGGTTTCGGTTTCCTGCGTTCGGCTGATGCGTCCTACCTGGCCGGCCCAGACGATATCTATGTCTCGCCCAGCCAGATCCGCCGTTTCAACCTGCGTACCGGCGACACCATCGTCGGCAAGATCCGCCCACCGAAGGAAGGGGAGCGTTACTTCGCCCTGCTGAAGGTCGATACCATCAACTTCGACCGCCCGGAAAACGCGAAGAACAAGATCCTGTTCGAAAACCTGACGCCGCTGTTCCCGAACAAGCGCCTGAAGATGGAGGCCGGTAACGGCTCCACCGAGGACTTGACCGGTCGCGTCATCGACCTGTGCGCCCCGATCGGCAAAGGCCAGCGCGGCCTGATCGTTGCCCCGCCGAAAGCCGGTAAGACGATCATGCTGCAGAACATTGCGGCCAACATCACCCGTAACAACCCTGAGTGCCACCTGATCGTCCTGCTGATCGACGAGCGCCCGGAAGAAGTGACCGAAATGCAGCGCACCGTGCGTGGCGAAGTGGTTGCTTCCACCTTCGACGAGCCGCCAACCCGCCACGTGCAGGTTGCCGAGATGGTGATCGAGAAGGCCAAGCGCCTGGTCGAGCACAAGAAAGATGTGGTTATCCTGCTGGACTCGATCACTCGACTGGCGCGTGCCTACAACACCGTGATCCCGAGCTCCGGCAAGGTGCTGACCGGTGGTGTCGACGCCCACGCCCTCGAGAAGCCCAAGCGCTTCTTCGGTGCTGCGCGTAACATCGAGGAAGGCGGTTCGCTGACCATTATCGCCACTGCGCTGGTTGAAACCGGCTCGAAGATGGACGAAGTGATCTACGAAGAGTTCAAGGGTACCGGCAACATGGAGCTGCCGCTGGACCGCCGCATCGCCGAGAAGCGAGTGTTCCCGGCCATCAACATCAACCGTTCCGGTACCCGCCGCGAAGAGTTGCTGACCGCTGACGACGAACTGCAGCGTATGTGGATTCTGCGCAAGCTGCTGCACCCGATGGACGAAATCGCTGCCATCGAGTTCCTGGTCGACAAGCTCAAGCAGACCAAGACCAACGATGAGTTCTTCCTGTCGATGAAGCGCAAGTAAGCGAGCGTTTCAGGCTGGATTGATTGGGGCCGCCTTGCGGCCCTTCGCGGGCAAGCCCGCTCCTACACAGGTCACTGCGGCCCTTGTAGGAGCGGGCTTGCCCGCGAAGGGGTGCAAAGCGGCCCCAATGCATTTTCACCCCCAAACAAGGCCCGAACGGCGCTACACTCTGCACCCCGACCGATACGGCCAACACGAGGCTCCTGCATGCAGTATCGCGACTTGCGCGACTTCATCCGTGGCCTGGAACAGCGCGGCGAGCTCAAGCGCATCCAGGTACCGATCTCCCCCGTCCTGGAAATGACCGAGGTCTGCGACCGCACCCTGCGCGCCAAGGGCCCGGCATTGTTGTTCGAAAAGCCCACCGGCTTCGACATCCCAGTGCTGGGCAACCTGTTCGGTACTCCGGAGCGGGTGGCCATGGGCATGGGCGCCGAGTCGGTCAGCGAACTGCGGGAAATCGGCAAGCTGCTGGCCTTCCTCAAGGAGCCCGAGCCGCCCAAGGGCCTGAAGGACGCCTGGTCGAAGCTGCCGATCTTCAAGAAGGTCGTGTCGATGGCGCCAAAAGTGGTCAAGGACGCGGTGTGCCAGGAAGTGGTGGTCGAGGGTGACGATGTCGACCTTGGCACGCTGCCGATTCAGCACTGCTGGCCTGGCGACGTGGCGCCGCTGATTACCTGGGGCCTCACCGTGACCCGTGGTCCGAACAAGGACCGCCAGAACCTGGGCATCTACCGCCAGCAGGTGATCGGCCGCAACAAGGTGATCATGCGCTGGCTCAGCCACCGTGGCGGCGCCCTCGACTACCGAGAGTGGTGCGAGAAGAACCCCGGCCAGCCGTTTCCGGTCGCCGTGGCCCTGGGCGCTGACCCAGCGACCATTCTCGGCGCGGTGACCCCGGTCCCGGACACCCTTTCCGAGTACGCCTTCGCCGGCCTGCTGCGAGGCAATCGCACCGAACTGGTCAAGTGCCGTGGCAGCAACCTGCAGGTACCGGCAACCGCCGAGATCATTCTGGAAGGGGTGATCCACCCAGGCGAAATGGCCCCGGAAGGCCCTTACGGCGATCACACGGGCTACTACAACGAAGTGGACAGTTTCCCGGTGTTCACCGTTGAGCGCATCACCCACCGGCAAAAACCGATCTACCACAGCACCTACACCGGCCGGCCGCCAGATGAGCCGGCCATTCTCGGCGTGGCGCTGAACGAAGTGTTCGTGCCGATCCTGCAGAAGCAGTTCCCGGAAATCACCGACTTCTACCTGCCGCCGGAAGGCTGCTCGTACCGGATGGCGGTGGTGACCATGAAGAAACAGTACCCAGGCCACGCCAAGCGCGTAATGCTGGGTGTGTGGTCGTTCCTGCGACAGTTCATGTACACCAAGTTCGTTATTGTCACCGATGACGATATCAACGCTCGTGACTGGAACGATGTGATCTGGGCTATTACCACGCGCATGGACCCCAAGCGTGATACGGTAATGATTGACAATACCCCGATCGACTACCTGGACTTTGCGTCACCGGTGTCGGGGCTGGGTTCGAAGATGGGCCTGGACGCTACGCACAAGTGGCCGGGCGAGACTACGCGCGAATGGGGCCGGGTCATCGTCAAGGATGAGGCCGTCACCCGCCGTATCGATGAGCTGTGGGATCAGTTGGGAATAGATTGATGCAGGTAACGTTGCAGCCGTCCGGGGCGGTGCTGGCGCTTGAACCCGGGGAACGGATCCTGGATGGAGCACGGCGGCTGGGCTATGACTGCCCAAACAGCTGCCGCAATGGCAATTGCCATGTTTGCGCCGCGTTGTTGGTTGAAGGACGGGTTCGCCAGGATGGCGAAGTCCGCGACCATGGTGAGTTGTTCACCTGCATTGCCGAACCGCTGGAGGACTGCGTGTTGCTCTGGGACGGTGTGCTTGCCTTGGGCGAGCTGCCAGTGCGCAAGCTGGCGTGCAGCGTCAGTGAGTGCGTCGACGTCGGCGGCGACGTCTGGCGGGTGCGCCTGCGTGCGCCTGCCGGTAAACCTCTGCGTTATCACGCGGGGCAATACCTGATGATCGAACGTGAGGGCGGCAAGCAGGCAGCTTTCTCGCTGGCGTCCGCGCCACATGCCGGGCGTGAACTGGAGCTGCATGTGCTGGCGCGTGAGCCCAGTGCGGTGCAACTGATCGACCAGCTGAGGCGAGATGGCCTGGCGCGCATTGAAATGCCGTTTGGCGACACCCACCTGGCCGAGCTGCCCGACGGGCCGCTGGTGCTGATTGCCGCCGGCACTGGCATGGGCCAGATGCACAGCCTGGTCGAGCACTGCCGGGCTCAGGGCTTCAAGCACCCGGTACACCTGTACTGGGGGGTGCGCCGGCCCGAGGATTTCTATCAGATCGAGCACTGGGACGAATGGCAGCGTCTGCCTAATCTGTTCCTGCATCAAGTGGTCAGCGACCTGTGTGGCTGGGAAGGCCGCTGCGGCATGCTGCATGAAGCGGTCTGCGACGACATTGCCGACCTCAATAGCGTGCATGTGTATGCCAGCGGCTCACCGAACATGATCTACGCCACGCTCGACGCCTTGGTCGAAGCCGGTATGGATGCGCACCGCATGCGTGCCGATGTGTTCGCTTATGCGCCGCGCGGTTAATAACCGAAGTTTGAAAGTGTCGGTATAAGGCGGTAATTGTTACCGCCTTGGCCAATAACTTTCACCGCTGCTGAAACAGTACTTCCCAGTCGTCGGAGCCGTGTATGAAACACGTGCTCAAGGGCTTGAGTATTCCTGCAATTCTGGCCTATGGTTACTGCAAGCGCCCTTGGTAAAGCGGCCTGGGGCCGCAGCGTAATCGAAGCTCGCTACATCCGTAGTTCACAGGAATAATGGCGGCAGCTTATGTCGGCACTTGAAAGTATGTCTTGGGAAGTTTCATACCCTCCGGCACTTGATTTCGGTCAGCAACATACTCGCGAACAGTTGTTCAGCTCCATGAAAACAACCATGTCCAGGCATCAGGGTGGGCCGGTGTGGCTGTTTGCCTATGGTTCGTTGATCTGGCGCCCGGAGTGCAATTCGGTGGAGCGCCAGCGCGCGCGGGTACATGGTTATCACCGTGGCTTGTACCTGTGGTCGCATGAACATCGCGGTACCCCGGAAACGCCCGGGCTGGTGTTTGGCCTGGACCGCGGTGGCTCCTGCAGCGGCTTTGCCTACCGGCTGGATGAACGCAACCTGGACGACTCACTGATGGCCCTGTGGCAACGCGAGATGCCCTATCCGGCATACCGGCCGCACTGGCTCAACTGTCGCCTGGGCGATGGTAGCAAGGTGCAGGCCTTGGGCTTTGTACTGGAGCGGCATCTGCCGTGCTATGCCGGTAACTTGCCGGATACGTTGCTCAGCCAGATCCTGGCCAGTGCCAAGGGGCGTTATGGCACCACGCGTGACTATGTCGAGCAGACCTTGAATGCACTGCGCAGTCACCAGATGCCCGATCGCAACCTGGAAGCGCGATTCAGGCGTTGCCACAATCTGCGCGAAGTGTGAGCAACCTGTTCCGGCCTCTTCGCGGGTAATCCCTGTAGGCGCGGGTTTACCCGCGAATACGGTGGTGGCGACAACGGTGAACGGCGGGTGGAATTGGCCGGCAGGCCCGGCCCTTTCGCGGGTAAACCCGCTGCTACAGGCGACCGCGCAGAGGCCGGTACTGCCTTACCTGGCCAGCACCACCAACTTACCCACCGCCTGCCGTTGCCCCAGCTTCTCGATAGCAGCCCCGGCTTCTTCCAGTGGATAAGTCTGCGACACCAGCGGCTTCAACTTGCCCTCGGCATGCCAGGCAAACAGCTGGTGGAAGTTGGCCGCGTTGTCCTCCGGCTGGCGCTGGGCAAATGCCCCCCAGAACACGCCCAGTACCGCCGCGCCCTTGAGCAGCACCAGGTTGGCCGCCAGCTGTGGAATGCTGCCACTGGCAAAACCCACCACCAGCAGCCTGCCATTCCAGGCCAACCCGCGCACCGCTTGTTCGAACAGCTCGCCACCGACCGGGTCATAGATCACGTCCACGCCCTGGCCACCGGTCAGGCGTTTGATTTCTTCGCGCAGGTTGGCCTGGCTGTAGTCGATCAGCTCATCCGCCCCGGCAGCCTTGGCCACGGCCAGTTTCTCGGCACTGCTGGCCGCCGCGATCACCCGCGCGCCCATGGCCTTGCCGATCTCCACCGCCGCCAGGCCCACCCCGCCGGAAGCGCCCAGTACCAGCAGGGTCTCGCCGGCTTGCAACTGGCCACGCTGGCGCAGGGCGTGCATCGAGGTGCCGTAGGTCATGCCGAAGGCCGCAGCGGTGGTGAAGTCCATGCTCGCCGGGATCGGCAGAACGTTATAGAACGGCACCGCCACTTGCTCGGCGAACGCACCCCAGCCGGTGAGCGCCATGACCCGGTCGCCGACCTTGAACGCGCCGGCCTTTTCGCCGACGGCGGCCACCACGCCTGCTGCCTCGCCACCCGGAGAGAACGGCGGCGGTGGCTGGAACTGGTACTTGCCTTCGATGATCAAGGTGTCGGGGAAGTTGACCCCGGCAGCCTGCACGTCCAGCAGGATCTCGTTCTTCTTCGGCAGTGGGCTGGCCACCTCTTCCAGCACCAGGTTGCGCGCCGGACCCAGGGTTTTGCACAACACAGCTTTCATCGGGGCTATTCCTTTGCGGGTAGTGGCCGATAAGTGTAGGAGGGCCGCTTGGCAGGTCAACGAGCATGGCCCGCCCTGATGGGCCGGCATAAGCCCGAGCTTGGGTTTGAGCGGTGTGCTGGGTAAGCTGGCGCCAACTGTATTGAGGAGCGAATTCGTGAAAGCGTGGATCTTGATGGTGCTGGCGCTGCTGCTGCCGGCTGCGGCCATGGCCGAGGAAGCCAAGGAAGGGGTGCCCAAGGTCGCCTACATCAGTCTGAGCCCGCCCTTCGTTGGCAACTATGCGCTCGACGGCAGCCCGCGGCTGCGCGTGTACAAGGCTGACGTGGCCCTGCGCGTGACGGGCGACGAAGCGGCCAAGACGGTAAAGCACCACGAACCGCTGATCCGTAACCAGCTGGTGGCACTGTTCACCCAGCAGACGGTGGACAGCATGAGCAACGTCGAGGCCAAGGAGCATCTTCGCCAAGAGGCGCTGAAACAGGTGCAGCAGGTGCTGGAGGCGGAAGAGGGCAAGCCGATCGTTGAAGACTTGCTGTTCAACAACCTGATTGTGCAGTGACCTGAAACAGTGTGAGGTCCATCACTGGTAAGTCGGATTGAATCCAGGCTTACCCCGTGTGTAGGACCCTTCTGTCTTTCCTGTAAGCCATGCTGGGCCAAGTGCGACATGATCTACACGGTGGCTACCTCCAGATTGGACAGATGTCGGGTCAAATCGCGGCAAGGAAGTGGTCGGGAATACATGACCTTTACAATGCGGCCAGAGCATTTCGCCGCCGTGAGGGCTGCAGTTGGCTTTACGCTGGGTTTCACACATCCAGCAACAGAGCGGTCTGTTGTCAATGTTACGCTCGATGCGTGATGATCAGCCTGTTCCCGCAAGGGGCTTGTAAGACTCTGAGGATCCTGGTTCGACCAGCAATTACAGAGCCGGGCAGGTATATGGCGATGACAAGTCGACCTGTCTGTGAGTAGGGCGCCGAAAGGCGCCCTTTGTCTTTGTGCCAGTTTTCCAATTTTCGGCGGACGCTCGCGCATGCCTTCAAGACGCCAGGCTCCGACGAAACCGTACCAGCGCCACGCTGAAGAACACCAGGCCGATCAGCGTCAGCGCCAGGATATCCGGCCATACCACCGCCCACCCGGCATCCCTGAACAGGATTGCGGCACTCAGGCTGACAAAGTGCGTTGAGGGTGACCCTTGCATCACCCACTGCAGCCACTGCGGCATGCTGTCCAGAGGTGTGCTGCCGCCGGACAGCAACAGCATCGGGATGATCACCGGGATCGCCAGCAGGCCGAACTGCGGCGTCGAGCGCGCCAGGGTGGCGAGGAAAATGCCCAGCGATGTACTGGCGAACAGGTACAGCGCGGTCACGGCCAGGAACAGCCCCATCGAGCCAGACAGCGGCACGCCCAGTGCACCTTTGACGACTACCACCAACGAAATCCAGGTGCAGATCACCACCACCAGCGCGTTGCTGCCGATCTTGGCCAGCATGATCTCCAGCGCGGTCAACGGCAGCACCAGCAGGTGGTCGAGGGTGCCATGCTCACGCTCGCGCAGCAGCGCGGTCCCGGTGAGGATGATCGCCAGGATGGTGATGTTGTTGACGATCTGGATCACGGCCAGAAACCAGCCCCCCTCCAGGTTGGGGTTGAACAGCGCCTTGGGGTTGATCAGCACCGGGCTTTGCTCGTTACCACGCTGGCTGTAGTCGAGCAGCTCGCGCTCGAAGATGCGGCCGATGTAGCCGGCGCCCATGAACGCTTGGCTCATGGCTGTAGCATCGACGTTGATCTGCAGCTCCGGCGAGCGCCCGGCCAGCAGGTCGCTCTGAAAGTTCACCGGTATGTTGATGACGAAGGTGTACTGGCCGCTGTCCATGGCCTGGTCCAGGCGCTGCGGAGGCAGCGGCACGGCTGGCTGGAACTCGGGCGGTTGCAGGGCTTCGCTGAGCTTGCGCGAGAGCAGGCTATGGTCTTCATCCACCACCGCCACGCTGGCGTTGTGTACACCGATCACCGAGCCGGCTGCCGGCATGTAGATCGCCACGCTGAAGGCATATAGCAGGAACAGCAGCAGGACGCTGTCATGGCGCAGGCTGGTCAGTTCTTTCAGGCCCAGGCGCAGGGTGTGGTTCAGGCGCGACATGTCAGGCCTCCTGCTTTTTCAGCATTGCCAGGCTCAGGCCGGTGAACGCGGCAAAGAAGCTCAGCAGGATCAGGCACTGCGGCCACAACTCGCGCAGGCCTAACGCCTTGGTGAAGGTGCCGACTGCGATGTCGAGGAAGTAGCCCGCCGGGAACAACTGGCCCATCACCGCTGCCGCGCCGTCCAGCGACGAGCGTGGCACGATCAGCCCGGAAAACTGGATGGTCGGCAGGCTGGTAATGATCATGGTGCCGAGAATGGCGGCGATCTGGGTGCGGGTGAATGCCGAAATCAGCAGGCCCAGGCTGGTGGTTGCCAGCAGGTAGGCCACGCCGCCACATGCCAAAGCCAGTACGCTGCCCTTGAGCGGTACGGCGAACAGCCAGCGGTTCATCGCCACCAGCAGCGCCAGGTTGACCAGGCTCACAGCCAGGTAGGGCATCTGCTTGCCAAGCAGGAATTCCAGGCGGGTGAGGGGTGTGGCGTAGAAGTTGGTGATGGAGCCGAGCTCCTTCTCGCGCACGATGCCCAGTGCCGTGAGCATGGCCGGAATGAAGGCCAGTATCAGTGCCATCACACCCGGGCCGATGGCGTTCACGCTGACCACATCCTGGTTGTAGCGGAAACGCGTTTCCAGGCGCACCGGGTCCTGGCGCGGCTGCGGTTGTGGGCTGGCCTTTGCCAGTTGCTCCAGGTTGGCCTGGTGCACGGCTTCCACGTAGTTGCGGCTGGTTTCGGCGCGGAACGGCATGCCACCGTCGAGCCAGGCAGCCACCACCGGCTGGCGTCCTGCGTACAGGTCGCGACCAAAGCCGGGCGGAATTTCCAGTGCCAGTTTGATTTCCGAGCGTTGCAGGCGCTGGTGCAGCTCGCTGCTGTCGCGGATCGGCGCCTGTTCGGCGAAGTAGCGTGAGCCACGGAAGGCTTCGAGGTAGGCACGACTTTGCGGGCTCTGGTCCTGATCGTGCACGGCGAAGGCGAGGTTTTCCACATCCAGTGAAATGCCGTAGCCGAAGATCACCATCATGAACAGTGCACCCAGTAGGGCGAAGGCCAGGCGCACCTTGTCGCGCAGCAGCTCCTTGCCCTCACGGCCGGCCACTGCGAGCAGGCGACGCAGGCTGAAACCCTGGCGCAGCGGTAGGGTGGGGGTGGACGCCTGTTCCAGCACGCTGCTGTCGGTGGCGGCTGGCGCCAGTTCCTGGGCCTGTTCCAGGCAGCGGACGAACGCGTCTTCCAGCGTGTCGCCCTGGTACTGGTGCTGCAGGGCATCGGGCGTGTCGCAGGCCAGCACCCGCCCGGCGTGCATCAGCGAAATACGATCGCAGCGCTGGGCCTCGTTCATGAAGTGGGTGGAGAGGAAAATGGTCACGCCCTGCTCGCGGGACAGCTCTACCAGCAGGCGCCAGAAGTCGTCGCGGGCGGCCGGGTCGACGCCGGAGGTCGGTTCGTCGAGGATCAAGACTTCCGGGCGATGCAGAACCGCCACTGCCAGCGACAGGCGCTGGCGCAAACCAAGGGGCAGGGCGCCAGACGGTTGGTCGGCGATAGCGGCGAGGTCGAAGCGCTCGATCAGCTCATCGATGCGCTGGGCGCTCTCGGCTTTGGGCAAGTCGAACAGGCGGGCATGCAGGGCCAGGTTCTGCCGGGTGCTGAGCTCGCCATACAGAGAGAAACTCTGCGACATGAAGCCGACCCGCTTGCGTGTGGCCAGGTCGCTGGCGTCCACCGGGCGCCCCAGCAGGCTGGCGCTGCCCTCGCTGGCCGGCATTAGGCCGGTGAGCACTTTCATGGTGGTGGTCTTGCCGCAACCGTTGGAACCCAGGAAGCCGAAGATCTCCCCGCGGCCAATGGCGAAACTGACCTTGTTCACCGCTGTGAAGTCGCCAAAGCGCAGGGTCAGGTCGTGTGCCTCGATGGCGACCGGGCCGTCCGTGGCTTGGCGCGGCGGGATTGCCAGTGGTTGATGCTGCGCCTTGCCCGCGCCCTGGTAGTGGGTAAAGGCATCATCCAGTTTGCCGCTCGGGGTGACTGCAGCCAGTTCGTGGCTAGGGCCGGCGGCCAGCAGCCGGCCGCCATCGAGCATCAGGCAATGCTCGAACTGTTCGGCTTCTTCCATGTAGGCGGTAGCCACCAGCAGGGTCAGTTGCGGGCGTTGTGCGCGAACCTGTTCAACCAGCTCCCAGAAGCGCCGCCGCGACAGTGGGTCGACGCCGGTGGTCGGCTCGTCCAGGATAAGCAGGTCTGGCTCGTGGATCAGCGCGCAGCAAAGGCCCAGCTTCTGCTTCATGCCTCCCGACAGCTTGCCGGCCGGGCGCTGGGCAAAGCGCTGCAGGTCGGTGGCCTGCAACAGATTGGCCATGCGCTGTTCACACTCACGGCGGCCCAGCCCGAACAGGGTGGCAAAAAAACGGATGTTCTCGCTGATCGACAGTTCCGGGTACAGGTTGTTGCCCAGCCCTTGCGGCATGAACGCCACTTTGGGGTAGAGCGCCGTGCGATGGCGGCGTTGGCGGATCGAGCCACCCAGCACCTGCAGCTCTCCCTGCTGTAGGCGTTTCACGCCGGCGATCAGCCCCAGCAGGGTCGACTTGCCAGCCCCGTCAGGGCCTATCAGCGCGCAGCGGGTACCCACAGGGAGGCTGAAGCCTAGTGGGTGGAGGGCTATCACGTCGCCGTAACGGTGGCTGATGCCTTCGGCCAGCAGTGCCGGGGCGTTCATTGCAGGTTGGCCGGCCAGTCCACCTCAGCCGTGCGTACATAGCCGGCGCCTGGCATGCCTGGTTTGGCTTGCGGCACGGCGCCTGGGTCGCTCAGGCGCAGTTTGACCCGGAACACCAGCTTTTGCCGTTCGTCGCGGGTTTCCACCTGTTTGGGGGTGAACTGGGCCTTGGCTGCGACAAAGGCCACCTTGGCCGGCAGCGCGCGCTCGGGCAGGGCGTCGAGCACGATGCGCGCCTGGTCGCCTACGGTCAGCCGGCCGCTGGTAGAGGCCGGGAGGTACAGGTTCATGTACTGGTCGCTGGGGTCGATCAGCATCAGCACACGGCCGCCGGCACCCAGCACTTCACCGGGTTCGGCCAGGCGCAGCTGGATGATGCCGTTGATGGGCGCACGCAGGCTGCTGTCGTCGATTTCGCTGGTGAGCTGCGCCACTTGGGCTTCGGCGGCGCCAATGGCGGCCTTGATCGCTGCCAGTTGGGCGCGGGCAGCGACTACTGCTGCGTTGGCCGTGTCAAAGCGCGCCTGCTGTTGGTCGAGCAACTGCTGGCTGGCGAACTTGCGCTGGAAGATTTCGCGTACGCGCTTGAGCTCCTGGCTGGCCAACAGCAGTTCACTCTGGCGCAGTTGCACGGTGGCCTGGGCGGCGGCGTAGTTTTCCCGGGCGCGCAGCACTTCGGCTTCGGCCTGGCTGCGCTGGGCTTCCATGGTGCGTGTGTCGATGCGTGCCAGTAGCTGGCCACGGGTCACGTTGTCGCCTTCATCGACCAGTACTTCGGCCAGGCGACCGGGGATCTTGCTGGCGATCTGCACTTCGGTGGCTTCAAGGCGGCCGTTGCCCATGCTCAGGCCTTCGGGCAACTGGTCGTGAAGCGACTTCCAGTACCCCAGCCCGCCGGCCGCAGCGAGCAGTGCGATCAGTGCAGTGGCGAAGATTCTAGGGGCGTATCGGTTCATCGTTCTGCATCCTTGCGGTCATGCACAGTACATCATGCCTGGCGGCCATGTGTGGCGTGTTGATATCGGTCAAGCCCTTGACCTTAGCTGCGTATTCAGCGCAACGCGACAATCACCGCCCATTGCTCGGGCGTTACCGGCATGACCGACAGGCGGCTGCCTTTTTGCACCAGGGGCAACTCGACCAGACCGGCCTGCTGTTTCAGCCACCCCAGTTCCAGCACCCTTGGAAAGGTTTGTACGTGGGCCACATCCACCGCGCTCCACGGGTTCTTGTCGATCGTGGCCTTGGCATCGTGATAATGGCTTTCCGGGTCCAGCGCGGTCGGGTCCGGGTAGGCCGCGCGGGTGATTTTGGCAATGCCGGCGATGCCGGGTTGCGGGCAGCTGGAGTGGTAGAAGAAGAATTCGTCACCCACGCTCATGGCCCGCAGAAAATTACGCGCCTGATAGTTGCGCACGCCGTCCCAGCGCGCTTCGCCCAAGCGTGCGAGGGCTTCGATGGAGAGCTCGTCGGGCTCGGATTTCATCAGCCAGTAAGCCATGGATGCTGCTCCTGAAAAGGTTTGAAATAACCTGTTGCACGAAACCGACAGCCGGTTGGCGTCAAGGTTTGCGTGCGGACGCATGTTGTCGGAAAATGCGCCCCGTTTAAAGCGCGTGCGCCGGCGGTGCCCAGAATATCGCCGAGTACTGAACAGTTTGCCTGGGGGGCAATCTTCGATGAATCAACGTAAAAAGCCGGATCTGCTGTGGATCCTGGTGTTCATTTTTGGCCTGGGTGTGGTCACTACCGGTTATGCGCAAGGGTTCTGGGAGCGCAAGCTGGACAACGCCTATCAGATGCCGGTCGACGCCAGCCAGCCACAACGTTGATACCCCCCGCTGGCGCCGCTCAACGTGGCGCCAGGTACCAGCCACGGTCCGAGACCGTGCCCTTCAGCGGTACATCCCAACTGGCCTGCGCCAGCCGCTCGACCTTCTGGCATTCATGCGCCAGCCCCAGCAGCAACGGTTTTTTCCAGGTTTGCCGACGCGCCTGGTAGGCCAGGCTGCGATCATAGAAGCCACCGCCCATACCCAAGCGGCCGCCCACTTCGTCAAAACCGACCAGCGGTAGCAGAATCAGATCCAGCGCCCAGATCGGCCGCTGGCGTTTGCGATCGATGATCGGCTCTGGAATACGGAAGCGGTTGGGCTTGAGCTTCTCACCCTGCTCAAAACGCTGGAACACCATGCGCGTGCGCGGCCAGGCGTGCAGCACCGGCAGGTAGGTGCACTTGCCGCGACGCTGGGCTTCGCGCATCAGCAGGCGAGGGTCGATTTCACCGTCGTTGGGCAGGTACAGGGCGATGTGGCGGGCGCGGCGGAACAAGGGGTGTTGCGCCAGTTGGCGGTACAGGCCGAGGGTGGCCTGGCGTTGCTGGGCAGGGGTAAGGGCGCGGCGGGCATTGCGAAGCAGGCGACGAAGCTGGGGACGGGTGAGCGGCACGTTTTCGGTCATGGCACGGGCAATCCCAGATGTGCTGGCTTGGTACGAACAGTGCCTGCGCGGTGAATCGTCGTACAAAGCTTGAATAAAGTCGGCCAAAACGAATTGCCCGCCTTGGGGGGCGGGCAAGAAAATTCAGGCTCCCCGATAAGACCGCTATCGGTGTAGCCCTTGAACCCGAAAGTTCAAGGTGGAGATTGCAGGGGGCGTTAAGGCTTTCCGTCGGGCGGACATGCACACCGGCCCCAGCGTGCAACCCCCGTGGTTGTGCGTATCGGCTCAGGGACATAACCGACTGGCGCATCCCCCAGGGAGTGGCGCCAGTATACCAATCTCAGCCGATTTTGGTATCCGTGTCGTCGGACAAAGCCTTATCTACCCGATCCAGCAGGTCGCGCACCTGTTCGCGGTTTGTGCCGCTGACCGGCGCATCGTTGCGGTCTTCCTGGCGGTGCAGCATTTCGTGGGTAATGTTCAACGCCGCCATCACCGCGATGCGGTCGGCACCGATCACCTTGCCGCTGCTGCGGATCTCGCGCATCTTGCCGTCCAGGTAGCGCGCAGCGCTGACCAGGTTGTTGCGCTCTTCCGGCGGGCAGATGATCGAGTATTCCTTGTCGAGGATCTGCACGGTGACGCTATTGCTTGAACTCATGAGTCTTGCTCCAGAGCCTTGAGGCGTAAAATCATCGACTCGACTTTGCGCTTGGCGATCTCGTTCTTTTCGATGAGGTGGGCGCGCTCTTCGCGCCAGGATTTTTCCTGAGCTACTAGGAGTGCATTTTGCCGTTTTAGTTGCTCGACGCGTTCGATCAGCAACTCGAATCGGCTCATCAGTGCCTGCAGGTCGTTCTCTTGCGTGGGTTGCACTCGATTCGCTCCGTCGTTGAGTCACCTGGCGATGATGCCTCTCCCTGGGCGGCAACGGCCAGTGCCGATGGTCTTGGCGCGCCTGCCGGTGCTAGGATACAAGGTCTTCATTCTAGACATTGCGCCGTCTGGCGCCTAGCTGCCCATGCCCAATACTCAATCGCCCTACAACGCTTTCGCCATGCTGCTCTCGAGCAATGGCCATCCTGTCACCCCGGCCGAACTGCACGGCCTGCTGATTGGCCGCAGCTGCGCCGGCGCCGGCTTCGATGCCGATGCCTGGTTGGCCGATGCCGCCCAACTGCTGGAAATCGAGCCTGGTGACAGTGTCCGCAACGCCTTGGTCGGCTTGCAGGAAATGGTCAAGGGCGAGCTGACCAGCGACGACATGGCGATCGTCCTGCTGCTGCCTTCCGATGATGCTCCACTGAGCGACCGCGCCACCGCGCTGGGCCAGTGGTGCCAAGGCTTCGTGACCGGTTTCGGCCTGAACGCTGGCGGTAAGGACTTGTCCGATGAGGCCAAGGAAGTGCTGCAGGACCTGGTGGCCATTTCGCAGGTCCAGGAAGCGCTCGAAGAGTCCGAAGACGGCGAGAGCGACTACATGGAAGTCATGGAATACCTGCGTGTGGCGCCCCTGCTGCTGTTCTCCGAACTGGCCAAGCCGGCCGCACCCGCCCCCAAGCCCTCGCTGCACTGATCAACCAGGGGTAGTCTGCCCATGAGCCACATTCCCAAGGCCGAGTATGCCCGTCGGCGCAAGGCGCTGATGGCGCAGATGGTCCCCAACAGCATCGCCATTCTGCCCGCCGCCGCGGTTGCCATCCGCAACCGCGACGTCGAGCACGTGTACCGCCAGGACAGCGACTTCCAGTACCTCAGCGGCTTCCCGGAGCCCGAGGCGGTGATTGCTTTGATTCCAGGGCGCGAGCATGGCGAGTACGTGCTGTTCTGCCGTGAACGCAACCCCGAGCGCGAGCTGTGGGACGGCCTGCGGGCCGGCCAGGAAGGGGCGGTGCGCGATTTCGGCGCTGACGATGCCTTCCCCATCACGGATATCGACGAAATCCTGCCTGGCCTGATCGAAGGCCGCGAGCGGGTCTACAGCGCCATGGGCAGCAACCCGGAGTTCGACCGCCGGCTGATGGACTGGATCAACGTGATCCGCTCCAAGGCACGCCTGGGCGCCCAGCCACCGAACGAGTTCGTTGCGCTGGATCATCTGCTGCATGATATGCGCCTGTATAAATCGGCGGCGGAAGTGAAGGTGATGCGTGCTGCTGCAGACATTTCTGCGCGTGCCCATGTGCGGGCCATGCAGGCCTGCCGCGCCGGGCTGCACGAGTACAGCCTGGAAGCCGAGCTGGACTACGAATTCCGCAAGGGCGGGGCGAAGATGCCGGCCTACGGCTCGATCGTTGCGGCCGGGCGCAATGGCTGCATCCTGCACTATCAACAGAACGATGCGCCGCTCAAGGATGGCGACCTGGTGCTGATCGACGCCGGCTGCGAAATCGACTGCTATGCCAGCGACATCACCCGCACCTTCCCGGTCAGTGGGCGGTTTTCGCCCGAGCAGAAGGCCATCTACGAGCTGGTGCTAAAGGCGCAGGCGGCGGCGTTTGCCGAAATAGCCCCCGGCAAGCACTGGAACCACGCCCATGAGGCGACCGTGCGGGTCATCACCGCGGGCCTGGTGGAGCTGGGCTTGCTCGAAGGTGATGTGCAGGCGCTGATCGACAGCGAAGCCTATCGCGCCTTCTACATGCACCGCGCCGGGCACTGGCTGGGCATGGATGTGCATGACGTGGGCGAGTACAAGGTGGGCGGCGAGTGGCGGGTGCTGGAACCCGGCATGGCGCTGACCGTGGAGCCGGGTATCTACATTGGCGCCGACAATCAGGCCGTGGCCAAAAAGTGGCGCGGCATTGGGGTAAGGATCGAGGACGACGTGGTAGTGACCAGGCAAGGTTGTGAAATCCTGACTTCGGGCGTGCCGCGTACCGTCGCCGAGATCGAGGCGCTGATGCAGGCTGCCCGCAAGGCCGTGGCATGAGCCGGGTAAACCTGGCGATCATCGGCGGTGGCCTGGTTGGCGCAAGCCTGGCGTTGGCCCTGCAGGCCGGCGCCAAGGCGCGCGGCTGGAAGATCCTGCTGATCGAGCCGTTCGCCCCCGGCGACAGCTACCAGCCCAGCTACGATGCGCGCTCGTCGGCATTGTCCTTCGGCACCCAGCAGATTTATCAGCAACTGGGCCTGTGGCAGGTCATCGGCCGCCGCGCCGAGCCTATTCGCCAGATTCACGTGTCCGACCGTGGTCGCTTTGGCGCCACCCGCCTGGATGCCCTGGAAGAGGGCGTACCGGCGCTGGGTTACGTGGTGGAAAACGCCTGGCTCGGCCAGTGCCTGTGGCAAGGGCTGGACAGCGAGGTGGTGAGCTGGCGCTGCCCGGCCGAAGTGACCTCGATGCAGGCCATCGAACGCGGTTACCGCCTGCGGCTGAACGACGACACCCAGCTGGAATGTGACCTGGCGGTACTGGCCGATGGTGGCCGCTCTGGCCTGCGCGAGCAGTTGGGTATCCATGTACGCCACACGCCTTACCAGCAGAGCGCGTTGATCGCCAACATTACCCCGGGTGAGGCCCACGGCGGCCAGGCTTTCGAGCGCTTCACCGAAGAGGGCCCCATGGCCTTGCTGCCGTTGCCGGAAAACCGCTGCGCACTGGTGTGGACCCGCCAGGGCATGGATGCGCGGCGCCTGGCCGACATCGACGAGCGCAGCTTCCTGCGCGAACTGCAGGGTGTGTTCGGCTACCGCTTGGGCGCGCTGCGCCAGGTAGGCGCACGGCACCTCTACCCGCTGTCCTTGATCGAGGCCCAGGAGCAGGTGCGGCCGCACCTGGTGGTGCTGGGCAACGCAGCACACAGCCTGCACCCCATCGCGGGCCAGGGTTTCAATCTGTCGTTGCGTGACGTGCAATCCCTGGCCGAGGCGCTGCTGGCGGGGCCACAACAGCCTGGCGACCTGACCACGCTGCAGGCCTATCACCAGCGCCAGCGCCTGGACCAGGCGATGACCATCGGCTTCTCTGACCAGGTCACCCGCCTGTTTGGCAGCAATCAGCCGTTGCTGGCTGCCGGGCGCAACCTTGGCCTGCTTGGGCTCGACCTGCTGCCACCGGCAAAAAGCTGGTTCGCCCGCCAGGCCATGGGCCTGGGCACCCGCCCTGATCCGCGGGGCCAGGCATGAGCAACCCGCGTAAACTGGCGCGTCGGGCGCGCATGCTGCGCTGGATGCTGAACCTCTACCCACCATACCTGGGTGCCGGTATCCGTGTGCAGCACATCAGCCCGGACCTGCGTAGCGTCAAGGTGGCGATGAAACTGACTCGCTGGAACCGCAATTACGTCGGTACCCAGTTCGGTGGCAGCCTGTATGCCATGGTCGATCCGTTCTACATGCTGCTGTTGATCGAGCAGCTGGGGCGTGACTACATCGTCTGGGACAAGGCCGCCAGCATCGATTTCATCTCGCCGGGCAAAGGCCCTGTGTATGCCGAATTCCACGTCGATGATGCGCTGCTGCAGGAAATCCGCCAGCAGGCCGCCACCGGCAAGAAATGCCTGCCGCGTTTGCAGGTCGATATCCGCGATGGCGCCGGCGAGTTGGTGGCGCGGGTCGATAAAACCCTATACGTGCGGCTCAAGCCGCAAGCGAGGCTGGCGTAAGGCATGGACATGCGCGCAGATCTGTTGATTGTGGGTGCCGGTATGGTCGGCAGCGCCCTGGCCTTGGCGTTGCGCCACAGTGGCCTGCAAATTTTGTTGCTCGACGGTGGCCCGCTGACGGTCGTACCTTTCGATGCCCAGGCCCCGTTCGAGCCGCGTGTCAGCGCGCTATCGGCGGCCAGCCAGCGCATCCTCGAGCGCCTTGGCGCTTGGGACGGCATTGCCCAGCGACGCGCCACGCCGTATTCCGACATGCATGTGTGGGATGGCAGCGGCACCGGTCAGATTCACTTCTCGGCGGCCAGTGTGCATGCCCAGGTGCTCGGCCATATCGTCGAGAACCGGGTGGTGCAGGACGGCCTGCTGGAGCGCCTGCACGACAGCGACATCGGCCTGCTGGCCAATGCGCGGCTGGAGCAATTACGCCGCTCTGGCGATGAGTGGCTGCTGACGTTGGCCGATGGCCGGCAACTGCGTGCACCGTTGGTGATCGCCGCCGACGGTGCCAATTCGGCGGTGCGGCGTCTGGCCGGCTGCGAAACCCGCGAATGGGACTACCTGCACCATGCCATTGTCACCAGCGTGCGTTGCAGCGCCGGGCACCAGGCCACGGCCTGGCAGCGCTTCACTGACGAAGGGCCATTGGCCTTTTTGCCCTTGAGCCGCGATGGCCAGCAAGACTGGTGCTCAATCGTATGGTCGACCACTCCGGAGCATGCCGAGCAGCTGATGGCGATGGATGAAGCGGCCTTCCTGCAAGCCCTCGGGCGTGCCTTCGAGGGCCGCCTGGGCGACGTGTTGCAGGCCGACCCAAGGGTATGCGTGCCGCTGCGTCAGCGCCACGCCAAGCGCTATGTGGGTGAAGGCCTTGCATTGATTGGCGATGCCGCGCACACCATCCACCCGCTGGCCGGGCAGGGTGTGAACCTCGGCTTCCTCGACGCGGCGGTGCTGGCCGAGGTGCTGGTCAATGCTTGCGAGCGCGGCGAGAGACTGGCCGATGTGAAGGTGCTGAGCCGTTACGAGCGCCGGCGCATGCCACACAACCTGGCGTTGATGGCGGCGATGGAGGGCTTCGAGAGGTTGTTCCAGGCCGATCCGCTGCCGTTGCGCTGGTTGCGCAACAGCGGGTTGAAACTGGTGGAGCAGATGCCGGAGGCCAAGGCGCTGTTTGTGCGCCAGGCGTTGGGTTTGAGTGGTGACCTGCCAGATCTGGCCAAGGCTTGAGAGTGCCGGGGCCGCTCTGCGGCCCTTTCGCGACACTAGGCCGCTCCCACAGTGTGGCGCAATCACCTGTGGCAGCCCTTTGCAACATCCGGTAACGGCTAGGTAGGTGAGCCAGAAAATGGGATTCACTACCATTCGCACCTCTCATACGATCGAGGAGTGCATTTCATGTTGCCACGCAAGCCCCTACTGGCCGCCTTGGCCCTGACCCTGTTCGGCGGCACTGCCCAGGCAGCGGACGAAGTGGTGGTGTACTCCTCGCGCATCGACGAGCTGATCAAGCCGGTGTTCGATGCCTATACCGCCAAGACCGGGGTCAAGATCAAGTTCATCACCGACAAGGAAGCCCCGCTGATGCAGCGCATCAAGGCCGAGGGCGATAACGGCGTGGCCGACCTGCTGCTGACCGTCGATGCAGGCAACCTGTGGCAGGCCGAGCAGATGGGCATTCTGCAGCCGATCGAGTCCGACGTCATCGACCAGAACATCCCGGCGCAGTACCGCGCCTCGTCCCATGACTGGACCGGCCTGAGCCTGCGCGCCCGCACCATCATCTACTCCACCGAGCGGGTCAAACCCGAGGAGTTGAGCACCTACGAAGCCCTGGCTGACAAACAGTGGGAAGGCCGTCTGTGCCTGCGCACGGCCAAGAAGGTGTACAACCAGTCGCTGACCGCCACCCTGATCGAAACCCACGGTGAGGCCAAGACCGAGCAAATCGTCAAAGGGTGGGTCAACAACCTGTCCACCGATGTGTTCTCCGACGACAACGCGGTGATCCAGGCCATCGAGGCCGGGCAGTGTGATGTGGGCGTGGTCAACACCTACTACTATGGCCGTCTGCACAAGCAGAACCCGAACCTGCCGGTGAAGATCTTCTGGCCCAACCAGGGTGACCGTGGTGTGCACGTGAACCTGTCGGGCATTGGCCTGACCAAGCATGCGCCACACCCGGAGGCCGCGAAGAAACTGGTGGAATGGATGACCGGCGAAGAAGCGCAAAAGCTGTTTGCTGATATCAACCAGGAGTTCCCGGCCAACCCGAAGGTGAAGCCATCGGAGGAAGTGGCGGCGTGGGGCAGCTTCAAGGCCGACAGCATTCCGGTGGAAATTGCCGGCAAGCGCCAGGCTGAAGCCATTCGCTTGATGGATCGGGCTGGCTACAACTAAGCGCCAGGCCTTATCCTCTTTGGGCCCGTTAGGGCCCTTTCGCGGGTAAACCCGCTCCTACGGGATCTGCACTGCCTTGCGCGGTCCCCGTAGGAGCGGGTTTACCCGCGAACGACCGCGCAGCGGTCGCAATCGCACTCGAGATTTCAGCCTTGCCCCACACCCCCCAACGCCGCTGGTACCTCCCGGTCTCCCTGATCGCCGCCTTGGTGCTGCTGCCCCTGAGCGTGCTGCTGTTGTCCTGGCAATCCATCGACCAGCAGATCTGGTCCCACCTGCTCGACACCCAGATGGGTCGCCTGCTCGGCAATACCCTGACCCTGGTGGTGGGTGTGGGTGTGGGTGTCACCGTGCTGGGCGTCAGCCTGGCCTGGCTTACCAGCCTCTGCGACTTCCCCGGTCGACGCTGGCTGGACTGGGCGCTGATGTTACCGTTCGCCATCCCGGCCTACGTGCTGGCATTCGTCTTCGTCGGCCTGCTGGACTTCGCCGGCCCGGTGCAAAGCGCCCTGCGCGAGGTGTTCGGGCCAATGCGCCTGCCTCGTGTGCGTTCCACTGGTGGGGTAATCACCGTCCTGGTACTGGTCTTCTATCCCTATGTCTACTTGTTGGCGCGCACGGCTTTCCTGGCTCAGGGCAAGGGCCTGATGGAAGCGGCGCGGGTACTTGGGTTATCGCCCCTGCAGGCTTTCTGGCGGGTGGCCTTACCCATGGCTCGGCCGGCGATCGGTGCCGGTATCGCCCTGGCGCTGATGGAAACCCTGGCCGACTTCGGTGCAGTGGCCGTGTTCAACTTCGACACTTTCACCACGGCCATCTACAAGACCTGGTACGGCTTCTTCAGCTTGTCCAGTGCGGCCCAGCTGGCCAGCCTGCTGCTGCTGGCGGTGATGCTGGTGCTGTACGGTGAGCGCCGCGCCCGCGGTGCCAGCCGAAGCGGCAACGAACGGCCGCGCGCGCAGGCGCTGTATCACCTGCGCGGCCTCAAGGCGCTGCTGGCCAGTGGCTGGTGCCTGCTGGTGTTTGCCTGCGCTTTCGTCATCCCGCTGCTGCAGTTGCTGGTGTGGTTCTGGCAACGCGGTCGGCATGACCTGGATGAGCGTTACGTCGGCCTGGTGCTGCACACCCTGTACCTGGGCAGCATGGCGGCGCTGGTCACGGTATGCGTGGCGCTGCTGCTGGCCTTCGCCCGGCGCCAGGCACCGACGGGCGGAATCCGCGCCGGGGTTGGCCTGGCCAATCTGGGGTATGCCCTGCCCGGTTCGGTGTTGGCGGTATCGATCATGCTGGCCTTCAGTTACCTCGACAACCACCTGGTCATCCCGCTGTCCAGCTGGATGGGCGGCGCCGGCAAGCCGCTGCTGCTAGGCAGCCTCTCGGCGTTGCTGCTGGCCTACCTGGTGCGCTTCATCGCGGTGGCCTACGGGCCGCTGGAGAGCAGCCTGGAGCGAATCCGCCCATCACTCCCTGAAGCCTCGCGCAGCCTGGGTGTTGGCGGCGCAAGATTATTTTTCAAGGTGTATCTGCCGCTGCTGGTGCCGGGGGCACTTAGCGCCGCGCTGCTGGTGTTCGTCGATGTGCTCAAGGAAATGCCCGCCACCTTGCTGATGCGGCCGTTCGGCTGGGACACCCTCGCCGTGCGGGTGTTCGAGATGACCAGCGAAGGCGAGTGGGCGCGCGCCTCGCTGCCGGCACTGACCTTGGTATTGGTGGGGCTGCTGCCGGTCATCGGCCTGATTCGCCGTTCGGCACGTCGACCCGGTCACAGTCACTGAGGATGTCAGTTTGCGACCTTGCGGCTACAATGCGCGGCATTCGCGCGGCGGGTGTGAGTAACAAGAAAAGCTGACGACCCAACGTCATCGACCGCCGCCGCTTCGCCACGCCCGGAAGGAGAAACCCATGGGACAGCGCACGCTTTTGTATGACCTGCACCTGGCGCTAGGCGCCAAGACGGTCGATTTCGGTGGCTGGGACATGCCCCTGCACTATGGCTCGCAGGTCGAGGAGCACCACCAGGTGCGCAGCGATTGCGGCGTCTTCGATGTCTCCCATATGACCGTGATCGATGTCGACGGCACTGATGCCACTGTTTGGCTGCAGCGCTTGCTGGCCAACGATGTGGCCCGCCTCGACGACACCGGCAAGGCGCTGTATAGCCCACTGCTGAACGAACAGGGCGGTGTAATCGATGATCTGATCGTCTACCGCACGGAAACCGGCTATCGCCTGGTCAACAACGCCGCCACCCGTGCCAAGGTGCTCGATTGGCTGCAATCGCAGCGTGCCGGGTTTTCCGTGGACTTCCAGGTCCGCCCTGATCTGGCCATCCTTGCCATCCAGGGGCCGCGGGCCCGCGAAAAGGTCGCGGCCCTGCTCAGCCCCGCGCGCGCTGCACTCATCCGCGAACTGCGCCCGTTCGAGGGCGTTGCTGACGGCGACTGGTTCATTGCCCGCACCGGCTATACCGGTGAGGACGGCTTGGAGATCATCTTCCCGGGCGATCAGGCGGTGGCCTTCTTCAACGACCTGGTCGGCGCCGGTATCGCCCCAAGCGGCCTGGGCGCCCGCGATACCCTGCGCCTGGAAGCCGGCATGAACCTGTACGGCCAGGACATCGACGAAAACCACACCCCGCTCACCTCCAACCTGGGCTGGAGCATCGCCTGGGAACCGGCCGAGCGCGACTTCATCGGCCGTGTCGGCCTGCTTGCTGAAATCGAGCACGGCGTGCAGGAAAAACTGGTGGGTCTGGTGCTGGAAGAGCGCGGTGTACTGCGCGCCCATCAGGTCGTGCGTGTAGCCGGCATTGGCGAAGGGGAGATCACCAGTGGTAGTTTCTCGCCTACGCTGAGCAAGTCCATTGCGTTGGCGCGCGTGCCTATGGCTACCGGTGATCGGGCCGAGGTGGAAATTCGCGGCAAGTGGTACCCGGTGCGGGTGGTCAAACCGACCTTCGTGCGCCACGGCAAGATCCTGATCTGAACAATTTATAACCGGCGGGCGTACCGCTGAGCCAATCGAGGAATTCAAGACATGAGCAATATCCCCGCCGACCTGCGTTTTGCCGAAAGCCATGAGTGGGCTCGCCTGGAAGCCGACGGCAGTGTGACCGTGGGTATCAGCGATCACGCCCAGCAAGCCTTGGGTGATGTGGTGTTCGTCGAGCTGGCTGAAGTCGGCAAAGTGTTTGGCGCTGGCGACGCTGCGGGTGTGGTGGAGTCGGTCAAGGCCGCTTCGGACATCTATGCCCCGGTCGGTGGCGAAGTGATTGCGGTCAACGAAGAGCTGGCCGATAGCCCGGAACTGCTCAACGAAGAGCCTTACGGTTCGTGGATCTTCAAATTGAAGCCAAGCAACCCGGCCGAGCTGGACAAGTTGCTGGATGCGGCTGGCTACCAGGCGCTGATTGGCGAGTAAGACCGCGTCGCTTGCTTCGCGGCTAAAGCCGCTCCTACACAGGTACAGCGCTGCATTCGAGACGGGTGCAGCCCCTGTAGCAGCGGCTTTAGCCGCGAAGAGGCCGGGCCTGCAGACAAGTTTCCCCGCACAATCGGCAATCCCTTCCTAGACTTGTAAGTCTCCATGAGGCCTGGTCTAGGAAGAGAGCGTCGTCATGTCCCAGTCGCCATCCCTGCATCAACTGCAAGAGCTCAACCCATTTCTGCGCCGCCACCTGGGCCCCGATGCCACAGAGCAGCAGGCCATGCTCAACGCGCTGGGTATCGCCAGCCGCAACGAGCTGATCGAGCAGACCGTTCCCCCAGACATCCGCCTCAATCGCCCCCTCGACCTCCCTGCGGCACTGGACGAGCAAGCCGCCCTGGCCAAGCTGGCCGGTTATGCCGAACAGAACCAGGTCTGGACCAGCCTCATCGGCATGGGCTACCACGGTACCATCACCCCCACGGTCATCCTGCGCAACGTGCTGGAAAACCCCGGTTGGTACACCGCCTACACGCCCTACCAACCCGAAATTGCCCAAGGCCGGCTGGAGGCGCTGCTGAACTTCCAGCAAATGGTCATCGACCTCACCGGCCTGCCTCTGGCCAATGCCTCGCTGCTTGATGAAGCCACCGCTGCCGCCGAAGCCATGGCCCTGGCCAAGCGGGTGGCACGCAACAAGAGCAACGCCTTCTTCGCCGACGAGCACTGCCACCCGCAGACCCTTTCGGTACTCAAGACCCGCGCCGAGGGGTTCGGCTTCGAGCTGATCGTCGATTCTGTGGGTAACCTTGCCAAACACTCGGTGTTCGGCGCTTTGCTGCAGTACCCCGACACCCACGGCGAAGTGCGCGATTTGCGCCCGCTGATCGACCATTTGCACGGCCAACAGGCCTTGGCCTGCGTAGCCGCTGACCTGCTGAGCCTGGTGGTGCTGGCACCGCCCGGAGAGCTGGGCGCCGATGTGGTGCTGGGCTCGACCCAGCGCTTTGGTGTGCCGATGGGCTACGGCGGGCCTCACGCGGCCTATTTCGCCTGTCGCGACGACTACAAGCGGGCCATGCCGGGTCGCATCATCGGCGTATCGCGCGATGCCCGTGGCAACACTGCATTACGGATGGCCCTGCAAACCCGCGAGCAGCATATTCGCCGCGAAAAGGCCAACTCCAACATCTGCACGGCCCAGGTGCTGTTGGCCAACATTGCCGGCTTCTACGCGGTGTACCACGGCCCGGAAGGCCTGCAACGCATCGCGCAGCGTGTGCACCGGCTGACCTTCATCTTGGCTGCCGGCCTTGAGGCCAAAGGCATCAAACGCATCAATCAGCACTTCTTCGACACCCTTACTCTGAATGTTGGTGGTGCCCAGGCTGCCATCATTGAAAGCGCCGAGGCCGCGCACATCAATTTGCGCATTCTCGGTCGCGGGCACCTGGGCGTGAGCCTGGACGAAACCTGCAACGAACAGACGGTGCTGCGCCTGCTCGACATCTTCCTGGGGGTGGATCATGGCCTGGAAATTACCGCCCTCGACCAGCTGGCCCTGCCTGAAGGCATCCCCGCCAGCCTGGTGCGACGCACGCCATTCCTCGCCCACCCCGTGTTCAACCTGCATCACAGCGAAACAGAGATGCTGCGCTACCTCAAGCAGCTAGAGAACAAGGACCTGGCGCTGAACCAGTCGATGATTCCGCTGGGCTCGTGCACCATGAAGCTCAACGCCACCAGTGAGATGATCCCCATCACCTGGCCCGGTTTTGCCCAGCTGCACCCGTTCGCTCCGGCGGCCCAGGCGGCAGGCTACAAGGCGATGATCGACGAACTGGAAAGCTGGCTGTGCGCGATCACCGGCTTCGATGCGATCTGCATGCAGCCCAACTCCGGTGCTCAGGGTGAATACGCCGGCCTGATGGCCATTACGCGCTATCACCGCAGCCGCCATCAGCCGATGCGCACGTTGTGCCTGATCCCTTCGTCGGCCCACGGCACCAACCCGGCGTCGGCACAGATGGCCGGCATGGACGTGGTGATCGTCGATTGCGACAACGATGGCAACGTCGACCTGGCTGACCTCAAAGCCAAGGCGCACGCGGCCGGGGAGCGTCTGTCGTGCCTGATGATCACCTACCCTTCGACCCACGGTGTGTACGAGGAAGGGATACGCGAAATCTGCGATGTGGTGCACCAGCACGGCGGCCAGGTTTACATGGACGGTGCCAACCTCAATGCCCAGGTGGGCCTGGCGCGCCCCGCAGACATTGGGGCCGATGTTTCACACATGAACCTGCACAAGACGTTCTGCATTCCCCACGGCGGTGGCGGCCCGGGTATGGGGCCGATCGGTATCCGCGCGCACCTCAAGCCGTTCGTCGCCAGCCACCCGGTGGTGCCGGTGCCTGGGCTGGACCCGAACAACAGCGCGGTCAGCGCCGCGCCCTGGGGCAGCGCAAGCATCTTGCCGATCAGCTGGATGTATATCGCCATGATGGGCCCGCAGCTGGCCGACGCCAGCGAGGTGGCCATCCTTTCGGCCAACTACCTGGCCAGCCAGTTGGGCGCGGCGTTCCCGGTGCTCTACCGCGGCCGCAACCAGCGCGTGGCGCATGAATGCATCCTCGACCTGCGGCCGTTGAAAGCGCTGACAGGCATCAGCGAAGAGGACGTGGCCAAGCGCCTGATGGACTATGGCTTCCACGCACCGACCATGTCGTTCCCGGTGCCGGGCACGTTGATGGTGGAGCCGACCGAGAGTGAATCGAAGGCCGAGCTGGACCGGTTCGTCGAGGCGATGCTGGCGATTCGGGCGGAAATTGACGAAGTACAGCAGGGCAACTGGCCAGCGGAGAACAACCCGCTGAAGCATGCACCGCATACCTTGGCTGATGTGCTGGGGGGGTGGGACAGGCCGTATAGCCTGGAGCAGGCGGTGGCCCCCAGTGCTCACGTGCGCCAGCACAAATACTGGCCGGCGGTGAACCGAGTAGACAACGTGTATGGGGACAGGAATCTGTTCTGTGCGTGTGTGCCGGTGGAGGCTTATCGCTGAGGTAGGTGTTGGATGCTTCGCGGGTGCCTGTAGGAGCGGGTTTACCCGCGAAGCAGGCGACGCAGTTACTCGGCTACTGCATTTTTGGCCAGGATGGCATTGGCCAACTCCATGTCGGAAGCCTGCATCCCTGGGTTCTCTGCCCGTGCCTCGCGCATGGCCGCTTCCAGGAACGGCCCGCGGATCGCGCCTTCGCTGGCGACGAAGCTGCTGGCGTCATCCTGCGCGGCCACTACCAGCTTGTGATCCCGCGAGGTCAGGTAGCTCGATGCCGTGGTAGCACCGGAAGTCATCACGTTACGCCAGAAGGTATCGGCCATGGCCGAGCCAATAGGCAGCGAAAGCAAGGTAGCGGCGGCAATGGCGGTTTTGAGACGCATGTTGAAACACCTCGAAGGGTGATGGTTGAAGATGCGCGCTTGGATCTTTTCGGGCGAGGCAAGTTCCTTGAATACAAAGGACTTTTCGTCAGTTGCAGACGCGCAGCACTTCCTCGGCACGGGTCTGCCCAGCGGCCACTTTGGCCTCGCCGCAATGGCGCAGGTCAATCAGGCCATCGGCCAGCGCCTGGCGCCGCAATCGGGTCAGGTCGGCATCAGGGCCGATCAATGCGCGCAAGGTGTCGCTGGGCTCGAGCAGTTCGAATAATCCTGTTCGCCCCTGAAAACCGGTGCCGCGGCAGGCTCGGCAGGTGGCTGATGAACCTGCCTGGCAGTCGGTGCAGACGGTTCGCACCAGGCGCTGGGCCATCACCCCGATAAGCGTCGCCTTGATGAGGTAGTCGGCCACACCCAGCTCTTGCAAGCGGGTAATCGCTGCACAAGCGTCGTTGGTATGCAGGGTGGACAGTACCAGGTGCCCGGTCAGCGCTGCCTGAACTGCCACCAGGGCGGTTTCGCGGTCGCGAATTTCGCCGATCATGATGATATCGGGATCTTGGCGCAGCATGGCCCTGACCGCGTTGGCAAACCCCAGGTCCAGCGCGGGCTGCACCTGCAGCTGGTTGAAGGCTGGCTCCAGGCGCTCGATCGGGTCTTCGATGGTGCACAGGTTGACCTGTGGGGTGGCCAACAGTTTGAGGCTGGTGTACAGCGTGCTGGTTTTGCCGGAGCCGGTGGGGCCGGTGACCAGGATGATGCCTTGGCGCTGACGTAGCAGGCGCTGCCATTGGGCCAGTTGCTGGCCGTGCAGGCCAAGGCGGTCGAAGCCCTCTTGCAACTGGTGCGGGTCGAACAGGCGCAGCACCAGTTTCTCGCCAAACGGGGTGGGCAGGGTCGAAAGCCGCAGCTCCACTTCGCCACCACCGGGCAGGCGGCTTTGCAACCGGCCGTCCTGCGGCCGGCGTTTCTCGGCAACGTCCATGCGGCCCAGGTGTTTCAGGCGGCTGACGAGGGCCAGGGTGACCCCGGCGGGGAAGGCATAGACGGTGTGCAGCAGGCCATCGATGCGGTAGCGCAGTTGGCCCTGTTCGCGGCGCGGTTCCAAGTGGATATCGCTGGCGCGTTGCTCAATGGCGTACTGCAGCAGCCAGTCGACGATATGCACAATGTGTGCGTCGTCTGCGCTGGCCTCGGCCTGGCGTTTGCCCAGCTCCAGCAATTGCTCAAGTTCCCCCAGGCTGGCCGACTGCTGGTATTGCGCGCCTTTTACCGACTGGGCCAGGCGGTGGAACGACTGCGCTGACTCACGGATCTGCTGCGGGCTGGCCAGTACGCGACGGATCGATCGGCCGAGGCTACGGGCCAGGTCGGCCTGCCAGTCATCCTGGAAAGGCTGGGCGCTGGCGACGGTGACGCTGGAGGCATCGGCCGCGACGATGAGGATGCCGTGGCGCTGGGCGAAGGCTGGGGAGATCAGGCCGGTGACCTGGGGCAGGTCGAGTTGCATGGGGTCGATGCGCAGGTAGGGCTGGCCGACCTTGTCGGCCAGCCATTGGCAAAGGTACTCCAGGTCCAGAGGCTGACCAGGGTGCTGGCGGTTTTCCAGGCTGCAGGCGGCGATGTGTTCCAGCGGGTGGCTAGTGGGGTGGGCAGCGGCGTGTTCGAGTACTTGCAGGGTATCGCTGGCGTGCAGGTGCTGGTCAGCGAGCAGGGCCTGGAGCACACGCTTGAGGTCGAGTGCCGGATTGTCGGGGGTATGCATGGGTGGCGTCCGTGCCTGATCGGGTAGTGCTGATCAAGGCTAGCCGGGCGGCGGGTGGCTATTGGAGGTGAAAGGTTTCGGGATTTTGCTGCGCCTGTTCCGGACGCTTCGCGGGTGAACCCGCTCCTACAGGGATCGTACGTGCCTTGAGGTACAGGTCCAGCAGAGAGGGTGGTTCAGACCACTGCCAACGCCACTCGCTGCAAGTTGGTCAGGCTCACCTCACCCACACACACCAGGTTACGCAGTTTCTGTGCAATGACCTCGGCCCGGTGCCAGCTCAACCCGCCAATGCCGATTTCGATATCCAGCCAGTCATCCTGCTGGCTGACCTGCACGCTATGCGGGGTCAGGAACTGCAAGGCGAACAGGTTGAGCACCCGGCACAGGCTATCGGGCTCGGCCTCGGCCTGCAGGCGATAGTGCACGGTGCTGTGGGCGTTGGTGGCGGCCCAGGCGTCGGTACGGGGCTGTGCGTTCATGCTGGTCTCCGCAAATGAGGGAGAAATTCTTGCACGTTGTTGGCGGTATTTTTTCGCTATGATTGGGTGATTTCACCTTATTGGTGAATTATTTTATTCAAAAAAATCTGATTTGGAGAATAGATAATGCACAGCGAGCTGGACGCCTACGACCGTCGCATCCTCGAACTGCTGCAGGAGGACGCTTCGCTGTCCAGTGCACAGATCGCCGAGCGCGTCGGGCTGTCGCAATCGCCGTGCTGGCGGCGCATTCAGCGCTTGAAGGAAGAGGGGGTGATTCGTGGGCAGGTGACCTTGCTGGACCGCAAGAAGGTCGGCCTGAACACGCAGATTTTCGCCGAAGTGAAATTGAACGCCCACGGGCGCTCCAACTTCACCGAGTTCACCGAGGCGATCCGCGGGTTCCCTGAGGTGCTGGAGTGTTATGTACTGATGGGGGCTGTGGACTTTCTGCTGCGCATCGTCACGTCGGACATCGAGGCCTACGAGCGGTTCTTCTTCGAAAAACTGTCGAACGTGCCGGGGATTCAGGAGGTGAATTCGATTGTGGCGCTTTCCGAGATCAAGTCCACCACTAGCCTGCCGCTATCGCGTTGAGGCCATTCGCGGGTAAACCCGCTCCTACACCGTTGAGGCCATTCGCGGGTAAACCCGCTCCTACACTGGCCCCACGCCTGGCGCGGATCCTACGTAGGAGCGGGTTTACCCACGAAGCAGGCGGCGCGGTATCACGCCTTGAGCAGGTGCTTCCAGCCGCGGCTCTGGTCCACCGCCCGAGCCTGTTCGATACGCGCTTCCAGCACTTCATCGCTGATAGGCTGCTCGGCCAGCTCGTGCAGCTTTTTCAGATCGCCGTACAAGCGGTCCATTTGCGGCGCTTCCAGCACCTGGCGGGCGTGGTGCAGCCAAGCCAGAAGTTGCTCGATACGTGGCAGCTGCTCAGCCAGGTCTTCCGGGCGCTGGGTGTACAGCGGCAGCTTCAGCGCGCGGCCTTCCTCACCCAGCAGGTGACCCAGCCAGCTGGCCAACTGCGCCTTGCCCTGGCGTTCGCCGCGGCCCTTGCGCTCAGCGGTCCAGGTCCGGGCCATCAGCCAGCGTGAGGTTTCCAGCGAGAACTGGCCCCAGCGTACGTCTTCCAGCTCTTCGGCGAACTGCTCGGGCGCGGCGCGACGGATGTCTTCGTCATCGTTGCCGGCCTGAACCAGCGGGCGCCAGTCTTCAAGCAAGGCATCAAGGCTGGCGCGCAGGTCGCGGGTGGTGGCGCGCGGTGCTGCCTGGCCCAGGCTGGCGGTGAGTGCGCGCAGCTCGCTCAGGCACTCGACCCAGTCCTGGAGCAGGCGCCAGTGGCCGTTGTGGCGGTACTGCTCGGCCAGGCGCTGGCTGCTGCCCAGCAGTTGCCAGGCGAGGGCGGCATAGGCGTCGTCCAAGGCCATTTCGGCTTCCAGCGCGGTGTGCGGCAGGTCCAGCTCGTAGCTGTCCGGTTCCAGCAGGCGGTAACCGCGCTCAGCCTTGCTGATGTCGCACGGCATCAGTGGCAGGCTGGCGGCCAGTTCTGCAGCCAGTTCCAGCAGTGCTTGCGGTTCACCTTCACGCAGCTCCAGCTCCAGCTCGCAGATCTCTTCCTTGCACTTGCCGGCGATCACGAAGCCTTGGTCCAGCGCGGCCTCGATCACCACCTTGCTCTTGCCACGGCCCCAGGCGATTTCGGCGTATTCACGGCTGAAGTCGGTGGTGAACAGCGGCTTGATGGTTTTCTTGTCCAGATTGGCCAGTTGCTCGGGCCAGCAGGTGGCGTCCAGCTTCTTCAGGTCGAGCTTGACCTTGTCCAGGTTCCATTCGTACTCGTTGCGCTCGGACAGGCCAGCCACGCTCTGGCCGCGGCACTTGAGGGTTTGGATGACAGCGTCGCCATCGCGGCGCAGGCGCAGGGCGACACGGGCGGCGGACAGCTCACGCTCGGGGGTGTCGAAGTACTGGTTGAGCAGTTCACGGGTCTGCCAGCCGGACTTGTTGCGCTTTTTCAGCAGAGGGTGCTCGCGCAGTGCGGCAAGGGTCTCGCGGCTGGCGCGGAGCTTCAGTTCGGTTTCTTTGTGCATCACAGACTCGAAAGAGGGGGCGTGGTTGGCAGAGAGTCTACAGCAGTCAGCCCTCAACGGTTTATTCCAGACAGCGGATAGTCCTATGATGGGCAACGTTTCCGAGGAGTACGCGCATGCCGTTGCCGACGCTGAAAGACCAGTTTGCCGCCTTGATCGCCGCGCCTTCGGTTAGCTGTACCCAACCTGCGCTGGACCAGTCCAACCGCCAGGTTATCGACCTGTTGGCCGGTTGGCTCGGCGACCTGGGTTTCAAGTGCGATATCCAGCAGGTCAGCCCCGGCAAGTTCAACCTGCTGGCCAGCCGTGGCACCGGCCCAGGAGGGCTGGTGCTGGCCGGGCACAGCGATACCGTGCCCTATGACGAACAGCTGTGGGCCAGCGACCCGCTGAAGCTGACCGAAGCCGATGGCCGTTGGGTCGGCCTGGGCAGCTGCGACATGAAGGGCTTCTTCGCCCTGGTCATCGAAGCGGTCATCCCGCTGCTGGAGCACGACTTCAAGGAGCCACTGCTGATCCTTGCCACCTGCGACGAAGAAAGCTCCATGTCCGGCGCCCGTGCCCTGGCCGAGGCCGGCCAGCCACTGGGGCGTGCAGCGGTCATCGGTGAGCCTACCGGGCTGCGGCCAATTCGCATGCACAAGGGCATCCTCATGGACCGCATCGACATCCTCGGCCGCAGTGGCCATTCGTCGGATCCAAGCCTGGGCCGCAGCGCCATGGAGGCCATGCACGCAGTCATGGGCGAGCTGATGGGCCTGCGCCAGCACTGGCAAAACACCTATAGCAACCCGCAATTCACCGTGCCGACCCCGACCATGAACTTCGGCTGCATCCACGGCGGTGACAACCCCAACCGCATCTGCGGCCAGTGTGCCCTGGAATTCGACCTGCGGCCGCTGCCGGGCATGGATGTGGAGCAACTGCGCGCGGTGATTCGCGAAAAGCTGGTACCCGTGGCCGAGCGCCATGAGGTGCGCATCGACTATGCGCCGCTGTTCCCGGAGGTGCCGCCGTTCGAGCAGGCTGCCGATGTCGAACTGGTTCAGGTCGCGGAGCGCCTGACTGGCCATCGCGCTGAAGCGGTGGCGTTCGGCACCGAAGCACCTTATCTTCAGCAACTGGGCTGCCAGACCATCGTGCTGGGCCCTGGCGACATTGCCTGCGCCCACCAGCCCGGCGAATACCTTGAAATGTCACGAATCGAGCCTACCGTGCGTCTATTGCGTGACCTGATCCGGCACTATTGCCTGCACTAAACGTCAATCGAACTGATTCGTTCCTGCCTAGAGGAGACCGCGCGTGACCGCAAGCCTGTTCCGACGATGATCCTGAACGCCCCCTGCATCGCCGTTCTCCGTCCACTTATCCACAGGCCCTGTCATGCCCGATTACGTCAACTGGCTGCGTCATGCATCCCCCTATATCAATGCCCATCGCGACTGCACCTTTGTGGTCATGCTCCCTGGCGATGGGGTGGAACACCCTAATTTCGGCAATATCGTCCACGACCTGGTGCTGCTGCACAGCCTGGGCGTGCGCCTGGTGCTGGTGCATGGCTCGCGCCCGCAGATCGAAAGCCGGCTGGCCGATCGCGGCCTGACGCCGCACTATCACCGGGGCATGCGTATTACTGATGCGGCCACCCTGGACTGCGTGATCGATGCCGTCGGCGCCCTGCGCCTGGCCATTGAAGCGCGGCTGTCGATGGACATCGCCGCTTCGCCCATGCAGGGCTCGCGCCTGCGCGTGGCCTCCGGCAACCTGGTCACTGCGCGGCCGATCGGCGTGCTCGAAGGTGTGGACTACCACCACACTGGCGAAGTGCGCCGCGTCGACCGCAAGGGCATCAGCCGCCTGCTCGACGAGCGCTCTATCGTGCTGTTGTCGCCCTTGGGCTACTCGCCTACCGGTGAAATCTTCAACCTGGCCTGCGAAGACGTGGCTACCCGCGCGGCCATCGAACTGGGTGCCGACAAATTGTTGCTGTTCGGCGCCGAGCCGGGCCTGTTGGACGCTGACGGAAGGCTGGTGCGTGAACTGCGCCCGCAGCAGGTTGCTCCGCATCTGCAGCGTCTAGGCAGCGACTACCAGGGCGAACTGCTGGATGCTGCGGCCGAGGCTTGCAAAGGCGGTGTGGCGCGCAGCCACATCGTCAGCTATGCCGAGGACGGCGCGCTGCTCACCGAGCTGTTCACCCGTGGCGGTGGCGGTACGCTGGTGTCGCAGGAGCAGTTCGAAGTGGTGCGCGAGGCGACCATCGAGGACGTCGGTGGCCTGCTGGAGTTGATCAGCCCGCTGGAAGAGCAGGGCATCCTGGTGCGCCGTTCGCGCGAAGTGCTGGAGCGAGAGATCGAGCAGTTCAGCGTGGTCGAGCGCGAGGGCATGATCATCGCCTGTGCGGCGCTGTACCCGATTGCCGATTCCGAGGCCGGGGAGCTGGCTTGCCTGGCGGTGAACCCTGAGTACCGCCATGGCGGACGTGGCGATGAGCTGCTGGAACGCATCGAGAGCCGGGCACGGCAGATGGGTTTGAGTACTTTGTTCGTGCTGACTACGCGCACTGCGCACTGGTTTCGCGAGCGCGGCTTTGCGCCTAGTGGCGTGGAGCGGCTGCCGGCGGCGCGGGCTTCGCTGTACAACTACCAGCGCAATTCGAAGATTTTCGAGAAGCCCCTGTAAGCCTGTACCGCAGCTCATGTGGGAGCGGCCTTGCGTCGCGAAAGGGCCGCAAAGCGGCCCCGACATTATCAGCTTGATGCGCAAATATTGGGGGCACTTTCGCCCCTATCGCGACGCCGCTCCCACAATGGGGGGCGGCGTTTTCGTTTACACGGTATGCAGGTACCAGTTGTACTCGAGGTCGGAGATCGAGTGCTCGAACTCTTCCAGCTCGCTTTCCTTGCACGCGACAAAGATGTCGATGTACTTCGGATCGATGTACTTGTTCAGGATTTCGCTGTCGTCCAGCTCGCGCAGGGCATCGCGCAGGTTGTTCGGCAGGCTCTGCTCCAGCTGCTCGTACGAGTTGCCTTCGATCGGCTCGCCCGGCTCGATCTTGTTGGTCAGGCCGTGGTGCACGCCCGCCAGCACCGCAGCCATCATCAGGTACGGGTTGGCGTCGGCACCGGCCACGCGGTGCTCGATGCGCACGGCGTCCGGCGAGCCGGTCGGTACGCGCAGGGCCACGGTGCGGTTGTCCAGGCCCCAGCTTGGCGCGTTCGGTACGTAGAACTGCGCGCCGAAGCGGCGGTACGAGTTGACGTTCGGGCAGAGGAACGCCATGGACGCGGGCAGGGTCTCGAGCACACCGCCGACAGCGTGACGTAGCGCGGCGTTCTGCTCGGGATCCTCGCTGGTGAAGATGTTGTTGCCATCTTTGTCCAGCACGGAAATGTGTACATGCAGGCCGTTACCAGCCTGGCCCGGGTAGGGCTTGGCCATGAAAGTGGTGTCCATTTCATGGTCGTAGGCGATGTTCTTGATCAACCGCTTGAGCAGTACCGCGTAATCGCAGGCCTTGAGCGGGTCGGGCACGTGGTGCAGGTTGACTTCGAACTGCGCCGGGGCGCTTTCCTTGACGATGGCGTCGGCCGGGATGCCTTGCTCCTTCGCGCCTTCGAGGATGTCCTGCAGGCAGTCGGCATACTCGTCGAGGTCGTCGATCAGGTACACCTGGGTCGACTGCGGGCGCTTGCCCGAGATTGGCGAGCGCGGCGGCTGCGGGCGGCCATTCACGTTCTCCTGGTCGATCAGGTAGAACTCCAGCTCGAATGCGGCGCAGATGGTCAGGCCCATATCGGTGAACTTGCTCACCACCTGGCGCAGCACTTCACGCGGGTCGGCGAAGAACGGCTCGCCTTCCAGCTCGTGCATGGTCATCAGCAGCTGGGCGGTAGGGCGTTTTTGCCACGGCTCATTACAGAGCGTGTCGGGGATTGGATAGCAGATGCGGTCAGCATCGCCGATGTCCAGGCCCAGCCCGGTGCTTTCGACGGTGGAACCGTTGATGTCCAGGGCAAAGAGGGAGGCCGGCAGATTGATGCCTTTCTCGTAAACCTTGTGGAGGCTGGTGCGCTCTATGCGCTTGCCACGCACCACACCATTCATATCTGCAATCAGAAGGTCAACGTAGAGAACCTCAGGATGTTCCTTAAGGAACGCGTTCGCTTCGTTAAGCTGAACGGCACGCGGGGGTACCGACATGATGCAACACCTTTGTTGTTAAAAATATCAATCAAGGGGGGCTTGCAGGACCAGTCAACCGAAAAGCCATACTGATGTCAAGCCAACCCCATGACGCCCTGAAATGGCACATCTACGGCAGATTTGCTGCATATCGGGGCAGGCCATTATCCGCTATTTCTGCCTGAAAGGGTGATCTCAAACGTGCCGTGTTTTATTTTTTACGGAAGTGTTGTGTAAAAAAATGAACAAGGCTAAGCTCGGTCACAACCCAGAACACAATAATACGAGGGTCACATGGTCCGCTTGCCGCGACCTGAAAGTACTGCCTGCGCAGTGCAATCGGGTACTTCCGTCGTTTTTGCAAGCTTCGTCAATGGCGTGGTCGCCCTGGCCGCAATAATTGACGTTTGGCGTTCCCGGACCCGTCCTCGTAGCGGCTTGCCGCCCTTCGCTTCGTCTTCCTGCCTTTTGAACTCATTACGGACACAGCTGATTTCAGTGTATCCACTGTGGCTCTGCGCGTGGGTTTTTGCTTTAGCAATCGACTCCATCCAGAATCAAGTCGCGGACCACCTTACCTCCTGAGGTATTTATGAGTAACAACCTCGATCAGCTCACCGATTGGTTGAAAGAACACAAGATCACCGAAGTCGAATGCATGATCAGCGACCTGACCGGCATCACGCGCGGCAAGATTTCGCCAACCAACAAATTCATCGCTGAAAAAGGCATGCGGCTGCCCGAGAGCGTGCTGCTGCAGACCGTGACCGGCGACTACGTCGACGACGACATCTATTACGAACTGCTCGACCCTGCAGACATCGACATGATCTGCCGCCCTGACGAGAACGCCGTGTTCCTCGTGCCGTGGGCCATCGAGCCAACCGCACAGGTCATCCACGACACCTACGACAAGAAGGGCAACCCGGTCGAACTGTCGCCGCGCAACGTGCTGAAGAAAGTGCTCAAGCTATACGCTGACAAGGGCTGGCAGCCGATCGTCGCACCGGAGATGGAGTTCTACCTGACCAAGCGCAGCGAAGACCCGGACTTCCCGCTGCAGCCCCCGGTAGGCCGTTCCGGTCGCCCGGAAACCGGCCGTCAGTCGTTCTCGATCGAAGCTGCCAACGAATTCGACCCGCTGTTCGAAGACGTCTACGACTGGTGCGAGCTGCAGCAACTGGACCTCGACACGCTGATCCACGAAGACGGCACGGCGCAGATGGAAATCAACTTCCGTCACGGCGACGCTCTGCACCTGGCCGACCAGATCCTGGTGTTCAAGCGCACCATGCGCGAGGCGGCGCTCAAGCACAACGTGGCTGCCACTTTCATGGCCAAACCGATGACCGGCGAGCCGGGCAGTGCCATGCACCTGCACCAGAGTGTGGTCGACGTGGCCACCGGCAAGAACATCTTCAGCAATGAAGACGGCAGCATGAGCGAGCTGTTCCTCAACCACATTGGTGGCCTGCAGAAGTTCATCCCCGAGGCGCTGCCGCTGTTCGCGCCCAACGTCAACTCGTTCCGCCGCTTCCTGCCCGACACTTCGGCGCCGGTAAACGTGGAGTGGGGCGAAGAAAACCGCACCGTCGGCCTGCGTGTACCGGATGCCGGCCCGCAAAGCCGGCGCGTCGAAAACCGCCTGCCGGGCGCCGACGCCAACCCATACCTGGCCATCGCCGCCAGCCTGCTGTGTGGCTACATCGGCATGGTCGAAGGCATCGAGGCCAGCGCGCCAGTGCAGGGCCGTGGTTACGAACGCCGCAACCTGCGCCTGCCCCTGACCATCGAAGATGCCTTGGAACGCATGGAAAACAGCCGTGCGCTGGTGCAGTACCTGGGCAAGAAATTCATTACCGGGTATGTCGCGACCAAGCGCGCCGAGCACGAAAACTTCAAACGTGTCATCAGTTCGTGGGAGCGTGAGTTCCTGCTGTTCGCTGTCTGATCAACCCTGGTGCCGCAGGAGCGCGGCGGTCCAATAACGGAGAAGCACATGAGCGTCAACAACCCGCAAACCCGTGAATGGCAAACCCTGAGCGGGGAGCATCACCTCGCACCTTTCAGTGACTACAAGCAACTGAAGGAGAAGGGGCCGCGCATTATCACCAAGGCCCAGGGTGTGCATTTGTGGGATAGCGAGGGGCACAAGATTCTCGACGGCATGGCCGGTCTGTGGTGTGTGGCGGTCGGCTACGGCCGTGAAGAGCTGGTGCAGGCGGCGGAAAAACAGATGCGCGAGCTGCCGTACTACAACCTGTTCTTCCAGACCGCTCACCCGCCTGCGCTCGAGCTGGCCAAGGCGATCACCGACGTGGCGCCGAAGGGTATGACCCATGTGTTCTTCACCGGCTCCGGCTCCGAAGGCAACGACACAGTGCTGCGCATGGTGCGCCACTACTGGGCGCTGAAGGGCAAACCGCACAAGCAGACCATCATCGGCCGCATCAACGGTTACCACGGCTCCACCTTCGCCGGTGCTTGCCTGGGCGGCATGAGCGGCATGCACGAGCAGGGTGGCCTGCCGATTCCGGGCATCGTACACATCCCTCAGCCGTACTGGTTCGGCGAGGGTGGCGACATGACCCCTGACGAATTCGGTATCTGGGCCGCCGAGCAGTTGGAGAAGAAGATCCTCGAAGTCGGCGAAGACAACGTCGCTGCCTTCATCGCCGAGCCGATCCAGGGCGCAGGTGGCGTGATCATCCCGCCGCAAACCTACTGGCCGAAGGTGAAGGAGATCCTCGCCAGGTACGACATTCTGTTCGTCGCCGACGAGGTGATCTGCGGCTTCGGCCGTACCGGCGAGTGGTTTGGCTCTGATTACTACGACCTCAAGCCCGACCTGATGACCATCGCGAAAGGCCTGACCTCCGGTTACATCCCCATGGGCGGTGTGATTGTGCGTGACACCGTGGCCAAGGTGATCAGCGAAGGCGGCGACTTCAACCACGGTTTCACCTACTCCGGTCACCCGGTGGCGGCCGCGGTGGGCCTGGAAAACCTGCGCATCCTGCGTGACGAGAAAATTGTCGAGAAGGCGCGCACGGAAGCGGCACCGTATTTGCAAAAGCGTTTGCGTGAGCTGCAGGACCATCCACTGGTGGGTGAAGTGCGCGGCCTGGGCATGCTGGGTGCGATCGAGCTGGTCAAGGACAAGGCCACCCGCAGCCGTTACGAGGGCAAGGGCGTGGGCATGATCTGCCGCACCTTCTGCTTTGAGAACGGGCTCATCATGCGTGCGGTGGGTGACACCATGATCATCGCGCCGCCGCTGGTAATCAGCCATGCGGAGATCGACGAACTGGTGGAAAAGGCGCGCAAGTGCCTGGACCTGACCCTTGAGGCGATTCGATAAGCGTTTGCTAGGCTAGCGTTGTGACATTAAGTCGTTACATGGCCCTGCTTTCCTTGATACAGGGCCTTGTAACTTGCCAGACTAGCGACTGTTTCAGTCGCCGCGCGCTCTGCACCGTGGGTTCTGGCTGCTGGACAGTTGCTAAATAAAAATTCTGGAGCATTACGCATGAATAAAATGGGCAAGACGTTGCTGGCCGCCGCCCTGATGGGTGCCATGGCCTCCGCTGTTCAGGCTGAAGACAAAGTGTTGAACGTCTATAACTGGTCGGACTACATCGCTCCGGACACCATCGCCAAGTTCGAGAAGCAGACGGGGATCAAGGTCAAGTACGACGTCTTCGACAGCAACGAAACCCTGGAAGCCAAGCTGCTGGCAGGCAAGTCGGGCTATGACATCGTCGTGCCTTCGAACAATTTCCTGGCCAAGCAGATCAAGGCGGGCGTGTACGAGGAGCTGGACCGGTCCAAGCTGCCGAACTGGAAGAACCTCGACCCCGACCTGCTCAAGGCCGTTGGCGATGCCAGCGACAAGGACAACAAGCATGCCTTCCCTTACATGTGGGGCTCGATCGGCATCGGCTACAACCCGGAAAAGGTCAAGGCTGCGCTGGGCGTGGACAAGATCGATTCGTGGGATGTGGTGTTCAAGCCTGAGAACATCGCCAAGCTCAAGAGCTGCGGCGTGAGCTTCCTCGACGCCCCGACCGAAATGCTCCCGGCTGCGCTGCACTACCTCGGCAAGCCGACCGACAGCACCAAGAAAGAAGACCTGAAGGCCGCCGAGGACCTGTTCCTCAAGATCCGTCCTTCGATCACCTATTTCCACTCGTCCAAGTACATCGGCGACATGGCCAACGGCAACATCTGTGTAGCCGTCGGTTACTCGGGTGACCTGGAGCAATCCAAGGCCCGTGCCCATGAAGCGGGCGACAAGGTCAAAGTGGACTACGTCATTCCGAAGGAAGGTGCCGGTACTTTCTACGACATGGTCGCCATCCCGAAAGATGCCGAGCATAAAGACGCGGCCTACGAGTTCATGAACTTCCTGATGCAGCCGGAAATCATGGCTGAAATCACCAACGCTGTGCGCTTCCCGAACGGTAACGCTGCTGCCACCCCGTTCGTGGACAAAGACATCAGCAGCGACCCAAGCATCTATCCGCCTGCTGAAGTGAAGAAGCATCTGTACGCGATCGCTGCGCCTGACGCTTCCGTGCAGCGAGTGATCACCCGCAGCTGGACGAAGATCAAGTCGGGCAAGTAAGCCTGATGCGACACCTCTGGGCCGGGTTTGCCGGCCCAGAGCCATTGAAAGGTAATTGATGATTGCGGCATCGAAGCTGCGAAGTTAAGTTGCGCGCCGGTTTTGCGTGTGCGGCAGCATTGTCGCTACCCAGGCACTGATTGTGAGGACCCCCACTTGTCTATTTCTGTATTCCGCAAGGCCTTGATGGCCAGCGCGGGCCTGACGCTGGCATGCAGCGTCCAAGCGGCGCCGACGGTGCACTTCTATAACTGGTCCGACTACATCGGCCCGACTACACTCGCGGACTTCGAGAAAGCGACGGGCATCAAGCCTGTGCAAGACGTGTTCGACTCCAACGAAACCCTGGAAGGCAAGCTGCTGGCCGGTAACACCGGCTATGACGTGGTGGTGCCGTCCAACCATTTCCTGGGCAAGCAGATCAAGGCGGGCGCCTTCCAGAAGCTCGACAAGAACCTGCTGCCCAACTATTCCAATCTCGACCCGGCGTTGATGAAGCGCCTGGAAAAGAACGACCCGGGCAACCAGTACGCGGTACCTTACCTGTGGGGTACCAACGGCATCGGTTACAACGTCGACAAGGTCAAGGCTGCGCTGGGCGTGGATACCATCGATTCCTGGGCCGTGCTGTTCGAGCCCGAAAACATGAAGAAGCTCTCCAAGTGCGGTGTGGCCTTCCTCGACTCGGCAGACGAAATGCTGCCAGCGGTGCTCAACTACATGGGCCTCAACCCCAACAGCACCGACCCCAAGGATTACGCCAAGGCCGAGCAGAAGCTGCTGGCGGTGCGCCCGTACGTGACCTACTTCCACTCGTCCAAGTACATCACCGACCTGGCCAACGGCGACATCTGCGTCGCGGCAGGTTTTTCGGGTGATGTGTTCCAGGCCAAGGCCCGTGCTGAAGAAGCGAAGAAGGGCGTGAACCTGGCCTACGCCATTCCCAAGGAAGGCGGCAACCTCTGGTTCGACGTGCTGGCGATCCCCAAGGACGCCAAGAACGTCAAAGAGGCGCATGCCTTCATCAACTATTTGCTGAAACCTGAGGTTATCGCCCAGGTCAGTGATTACGTCGGTTACGCCAACCCGAACCCCAAGGCTGGCGCCCTGATGGACCAGGCCGTAAGGACTGACGCCGCGGTTTACCCACCGCAGGAAGTGCTGGACAAGATGTTCGTGAACTCAGAGTTGCCCCCCAAGGTGCAACGGCTGATGACCCGCAGCTGGACCAAGGTCAAGTCGGGCAAGTAAAAATCCAGACCCGCGACGGCACCGTAGAACAGGCCACGCGGGCACAAAAATCTTGTTGGGAGTTTCACTCATGGCAGTTGCCTCCGGTGCCTATAAAAAAGCCCTCGAGGGTGGCCAGCAACCCAAGCAGGTGCTGGTCAAGATCGACCGGGTCACGAAAAAGTTCGACGAAACGGTAGCCGTGGACGATGTGTCCCTGGAAATCCGCAAGGGCGAGATCTTCGCCCTGCTGGGCGGCTCCGGTTCCGGCAAGTCCACCTTGCTGCGCATGCTGGCCGGCTTCGAGCGCCCGTCCGAAGGGCGGATCTTCCTCGATGGCGTCGACATCACCGACATGCCGCCGTACGAGCGGCCGATCAACATGATGTTCCAGTCCTACGCGCTGTTCCCGCACATGACCGTGGCGCAGAACATCGCCTTCGGCCTGCAGCAGGACAAGATGCCCAAGGCCGAGATCGATGCCCGCGTGGCCGAGATGCTCAAGCTGGTGCACATGACCCAGTACGCCAAGCGCAAGCCGCACCAGTTGTCGGGCGGCCAGCGTCAGCGTGTGGCGTTGGCCCGCTCGCTGGCCAAGCGCCCCAAACTGCTGCTGCTCGACGAGCCGATGGGTGCACTGGACAAGAAACTGCGTTCGCAGATGCAGCTGGAGCTGGTCGAGATCATCGAGCGCGTGGGTGTAACCTGCGTGATGGTGACCCACGACCAGGAAGAGGCCATGACCATGGCCCAGCGCATCGCGATCATGCACCTGGGCTGGATCGCCCAGATCGGCTCGCCAGTGGACATCTACGAGACACCTACCAGCCGCCTGGTGTGCGAGTTCATCGGTAACGTCAACCTGTTCGAAGGTGACGTGGTCGACGACGCCGAAGGCTACGCGATCATTGCCAGCCCGGAGCTGGAGCGCAAGATCTACGTGGGCCACGGCATCACCACCTCGGTGGAAGACAAGCACATCACCTACGCCCTGCGCCCGGAAAAGATGCTGGTCACCACCCAGCAGCCAACCTGCGAGCACAACTGGTCGCGCGGCAAGATCCACGACATTGCCTACCTGGGCGGCCACTCGGTGTTCTATGTGGAGCTGCCGAGCGGCAAGATCGTGCAGTCGTTCGTTGCCAACGCCGAGCGCCAAGGTACCCGTCCTACCTGGGGCGATGAAGTGTACGTATGGTGGGAAGACGACAGCGGCGTGGTACTGCGGTCATGAAACTGCGCAAGCTCAAGCGAGCCTTCCAGCGTCTGGTCCCGGAGGGGCGGCACTTGGTGATCGGCGTGCCGTTCATCTGGCTGTTCCTGTTCTTCATGCTGCCGTTCTTCATCGTCCTGAAGATCAGTTTTGCCGAAGCTGATGTGGCAATCCCGCCGTATACCGAGATCTACACCTACGTCGAAGACAAGATCCAGCTGGTCCTCAACCTGGCCAACTACGGGCTGTTGACCGAGGATGAGCTGTACCTCTCGGCCTACCTGGGTTCGTTGAAGATGGCGTTCTTCAGCACCCTGCTGTGCCTGCTGATCGGCTTCCCAATGGCCTACGCCATTGCCAACGCCAAGAAGGAGACCCAGACGGTCCTGCTGTTGCTGATCATGATGCCAACCTGGACCGCGATCCTGATCCGCGTCTATGCCTGGATGGGTATCCTCAGCAACAACGGCCTGCTCAACGGTTTCCTCCTGTGGACCGGGTTGATCGACCAGCCGTTGCAGATCCTCAACACCAACCTGGCGGTCTACATCGGCGTGGTCTATTCGTACCTGCCGTTCATGATCCTGCCGCTGTTCGCCAACCTGGTGAAGCATGATCCGAGCCTGCTCGAAGCTGCCTCCGACCTGGGTTCGAGCACATTCAACAGCTTCTGGAAGATCACGGTACCGCTGTCGAAAAACGGCATCATCGCCGGCTGCATGCTGGTGTTCATCCCGGTGGTGGGCGAGTTCGTGATCCCGGAACTGCTCGGCGGCCCGGAAACCCTGATGATCGGTAAAGTGCTGTGGCAGGAGTTCTTCAACAACCGTGACTGGCCGGTGGCATCCGCCCTGGCAGTGGTGATGCTGGCGATCCTGATCGTGCCGATCCTGCTGTTCAACCGTAGCCAGGCCAAAGAGATGGAGGGCCGCGCATGAAACGCTTCAGTTTCTCCAAGCTGATGCTGGTGCTCGGCTTGCTGTTCATCTACCTGCCGATGTTGATCCTGGTGATCTACTCGTTCAACGCCTCCAAGCTGGTGACGGTGTGGGGCGGCTGGTCGATCAAATGGTACGTCGGCCTGCTCGACAACACCCAGCTGATGGGTTCGGTGATGCGCTCGCTGGAAATCGCCTGCTACACGGCGGTGGCGGCAGTGGCGCTGGGTACCCTGGCGGCCTTCGTGCTGACCCGCGTCACCCGCTTCAAGGGCCGCACGCTGTTCGGTGGCCTGGTCACTGCGCCGCTGGTAATGCCCGAAGTGATCACCGGTCTGTCGCTGTTGCTGCTGTTCGTGGCCATGGCGCAGATGATCGGCTGGCCGCAGGAGCGGGGTATCGTCACCATCTGGATCGCCCACACAACGTTCTGTGCGGCGTATGTGGCGGTGGTGGTGTCGGCTCGCCTGCGTGAGCTGGACCTGTCGATCGAGGAAGCGGCGATGGACCTGGGTGCCAAGCCGTGGAAGGTGTTCTTCCTGATCACCATCCCGATGATCGCGCCATCGCTGGCGGCGGGCGGCATGATGTCGTTCGCCCTATCGCTGGACGACCTGGTACTGGCCAGCTTCGTCTCCGGGCCTGGCTCGACCACCTTGCCGATGGAAGTGTTCTCGGCGGTGCGTCTGGGTGTGAAACCGGAGATCAACGCCGTGGCCAGCCTGATCTTGCTGTCGGTATCGCTGGTGACCTTCTTCGTCTGGTACTTCAGCCGCCAGGCCGAAGAGCGTCGTCGCAAGGCGATTCAGCAGGCGATCGAAGAGGGTGCTGCAGCCAACGCTTCGCAGCCGCAGGTCAAGCGCCCGAGCCAGCTCACGGCTTCAGCCTGATATAGAGCCTGTTCGCGGCGAGCCAGTGCCGCGAACAGGCTCGTACAGGCTCCGAAATTGCCTGGCTGATATTCACCAGATTTTCTTAGCTCAGTCGGCATATCATGATTGTTGGCGTAGATTGTCCATGCTGATCTGGGTGGCAAATGCGCTTGTCCTGCCGTTGTTGTTAACAGGCACGCTGGACGTACCTGCATTAGAGTTAAGGGCTTGTGCGGCCGCTGCGTGATTAGCTGAGTTTCCTGTAGCTTTACTGAAAGTTGGTGGTGGGGTCTCTGGGCGATTTAAAGCTTCACTGTAAGAAGGTGGTGGGGGCTCTGTAGGGGCACTAGGCCTTGCGCGATTTATAGCTTGACTGTAAGAAGGTGGTAAATCTTCAGGGAGAGGGGCCGACCGAGCAGCGTTAATGGTGCGCATTTTTAGCATGGCAAGTTGCCCGGCACCTATAATCAGTAGGGTTACTAAGGAAAGAAATCCTCCAGCCATTTCTAGTTTTTTGGACTTTGTAATCATTCCAGCGATCGCCAGCCCGCTTCCCACAAGCCCGGTGGCGAGTGCAGTATAATGAAGCCCCGCCCCAATGATACCGAAACTTAAGTGCCCTGTGGGATCAACGCGATTTACCGGGTCACCCGCACAATACATATAAGCGTTCAATCCACCTTTCCCGAATGGGCTAATATTATCTGGGCTGCAGAACCTCTCGAGCGTGGGATTATACATACGATACCCATTACCGAGCGCATAGCAGCCTGTTGCTGAGTCCAGCGGCTCGCCGTTGAATGCCAAGAGGGTATTCGATTCGCTACGGGCGTTGCAGTGGCCATAAGGGCTGTAGGGATACGCCTTCAGCGCGGCATGCCCTAACTCGGTCATGACGGTGTCAGTATTGCTAACGCCCATGAGTAAGTGACCTTCGTCAGCAACTGAGGCGCGTTGCGCTAAAAGACCGCCCGCATGCCGGAAGACCGAATGTGTCAGAGCGTCTTTGACTTCGGTAGCAATACGGCCGTTCTGATAAAAGCGCAGTGTTTTTTTTGCAGCGGCCACGGGGCCTCCTGGGATTCGACATTGAGCAGAGCGCTATCTGGTTATTGCTCGTACAGGTGAAAACATCAGCTTGAACACAGTGTGCAGTGGCGGGGAGTGCCCGGCTACTGGCAGAAATGTCAGGTCATCAAGCGAGCTGAGCCTGCCGCGTATCGCATGCCTTGGGATTGTTTTATCCGCCAGGCGGCTGCTTCGACCTGCGCCGCCCGCTTTCGCGGGTACCCTCAGTGGGTTCTTTGATTATTCAACTTGGCCGGAGGTCCTTACGGTGTCGCGCATAGATGAGGTTGAATGAGTGGCTTGCACCACTTCTTGGTACGTCGGTGGAGGTTCCTCAATTACTGGGTAAGTTGATGGATGTGCCTGCCTTACCTGTTCGTAAGTCGGTAGAGGTAAAATTGTAGTAGGTTGACGAGACGCTGGCGCATTAGCCGGTTGACGTGCGGGCATACTGTCAGCGAAAGCTGGTGGGGGGGCGAAAGCCGGAACTCGCTGATTGTTTGTCGCGATAGGCCTAGAATTAAGGTTGCGGCGAGGGGGCTGCGTTGGCCTGGTATAGTAAAGGGTGCGCATTCTTGGGTACATATATCGCCCAGTACCCATCATCGTTAGGCCTAGTCCCATAAGTGCTCCTCCAACCAATGTGAGTGTTACGTCTCTTTTCACTCCCCCAGCGACCGACAACCCGGCTCCGATAGTCGAAGCGGCGAGGCCGGTTAATACAAGCCCCGACCAAATGACACCGGAACTTAAGTGTCCTGTGGGATCAACGCGATTTACCGGGTCACCCGCACAATACATATAAGCGCTCAACCCACCTTTCCCGAACGGACTAAGATTATCAGGGCTGCAAAACCTTTTGAGTGTGGGACTGTACAGACGATACCCATTGCCGAGGGCATAACAGCCGGTTGCCAAATCCAGCGGCTCGCCGTTGAATGCCAAAGGAATATTCGACTCGTTGCGGGCGGGGCGGTGGCCATAAGGGCTGTACGAATACTCTTTTTTTGCAGCAGCCTCTAACTGGGTCATGAGGGTGTCTGTATTGCTGACGCCCATGAGCACGTAACCTTCGTCAGCAGATGATGCGCGTTGCGCTAAAAGACCACCCGCATGCCGGAAGACCGAATGTGTCAGAGCGTCTTTGACTTCGGTAGCAATACGACTGTTCTGATAAAAGCGCAGTGTTTTTTTTGCAGCGGCCACGGGGCCTCCTGGGATTCGACATTGAGCAGAGCGCTGTCTGGTTATTGCTCGCACAGGTGAAAACATCAGTTTGAACACAGTGTGCAGTGGCGGGGAGTGCCCGGCTACTGGTAGAAATGTCAGGTCATCAGTAAGCCATTTTGCTGAATCCGAGCCCTCATGCAGGCCTCGGATTTTTCCTTTCCGAGTCGGCTGCTTCGGCTAGGCTCGGCCCTTTCGCCATGAAACCGCCGGGGCCGGCAACAAAAATGCCAGCATGGCCCCCGCCAGTGATGTTTATCGAACCCTGAACTACGCTCACAGTCGCATCCCACAAATCATTTGTGCGCAAGCAAGGAGCCAGCATGGCGTTGATGCGTCCGCTGTCGGTCATCTGTCTGGGGTTGTTGTACATGCTCACCGGCTGTAGCAAGGAAGAGGTCCCCAAGACGCTGCCTCGGGTGGGGGTGCAGCAGGTACAACCCACCGATTTCGCTGCCAGGGTCACCCTGACCGGCGACGTACAGGCAAGGGTGCAGACCGATTTGTCATTCCGCGTCGGCGGCAAGATCATTTCGCGTAGCGTCGACGTGGGCGATCACGTCAAGGCCAACCAGGTGCTGGCCCGGCTTGACCCGAAAGACCTGCAGAACAATGTCGACTCGGCCAAGGCCGAAGTATTCGCCGCGCAGGCGCGGGTCACCCAGACCAGTGCGGCCTTCGTGCGCCAGCAAAAACTGCTGCCCAAGGGCTACACCAGCCAGAGCGAGTACGATGCTGCCGAGGCCGCGCTGCGCAGCAATCAGAGCGCACTCAAGGCCGCCCAGGCGCAACTGGCCAATGCCAACGAGCAGCTCAGCTACACCGCACTGGTCTCCGAGGCCGCCGGGGTCATCACCGAGCGCCAGGCCGAGGTTGGCCAAGTGGTGCAGGCGACCATGCCGATCTTCAGCCTGGCCGTCGATGGCGACCGCGATGCGGTGTTCAACGTCTACGAGTCGCTGCTGGTGGCGCCGCCCAGCGATGCCGGGGTAGTCGTGAGCCTGCTGGACGATCCCAAGGTCCAGGCCCGTGGCTTCGTGCGCGAAATAACCCCCACCGTGTCGGCGCAAAGCGGCACCGTGCAGGTCAAGGTGGGGCTCAAGGACGTGCCGCCCGGGATGCAATTGGGGGCACCGGTTACTGCCACCACCAATGCCCAGGGCCGGCCCAGCATCGAGCTGCCGTGGTCGGCGCTGACCAAGGCCTTGCATGAGCCTGCCGTGTGGGTGGTGGGCGAGGGCGACAAGGTGGAACTGCGCAAAGTCAAAATCCGCCGTTACCTCACCGGCAAGATCGTGGTCGCCAGCGGCCTGAAAGGCGGCGAGACCGTAGTGGTCAATGGCGGCCAGTTGCTGCACCCCGGCATGCAGGTACAGAAGGTCGACGCCAAGGGCCCAGGGGGTGAGCTATGAAGCGTCTGCTGCTGATGCTGTCGGCCGGGGTGCTGCTGGTCGGTTGCAGTAGCGAAGAAGAGGCACCAGAGGCGATCCGGCCAGTGCTGTCGGTCAAGGTCGAACCCCAGGTGCAGTCGCAGCTGGGCCGCTTCGCCGGCAGTATTCAGGCGCGCTTCGAAAGCACCTTGGGCTTCCGGGTTTCCGGGCGCATTGCCCGGCGCTGGCTGGACGTGGGCGCCCAGGTGAAACCGGGTGACACCTTGGCCACCCTGGACCCCACCGACCAGCAGAACCAGCTGCGCGCCGCCGAAGGCGATCTGGCCAAGGTGCAGGCACAGTGGATCAACGCCCAGGCCGATGCCCGTCGCCAGCAGCAGTTGTATGACCGTGGGGTAGGCGCCCAGGCACAGCTGGATATTGCCCAGACCAACCTGAAAACCACCAGCGCGGCGTTGGAGCAGGCGCGCTCCGCCGTCAGCCAGGCCCGCGACCAGCTCGACTACAGCACCCTGCGTACCGACCACGCTGCCGTGATTACCGCGTGGCAGGCCGAAGCCGGGCAAACCGTTACCGCCGGGCAAGCCGTGGTGACCCTGGCCCGGCCGGACGTGAAGGAAGCGGTAATCGACCTGCCGATCGATCTGGCCGAGCAGTTGAGCAAAGGCCTGACCTTCACCGTTGCTTCGCAACTGGACCCGACCATCAACACCACGGCCAGCCTGCGCGAACTGGAGCCCCAGGCCGATGCCACCACCCGGACCCGCCGTGCTCGCCTGACCCTGGCCAGCACACCGGCGGCCTTTCACCTTGGCACCGCCATCAGTGTGACCCTTAGCTCGGAAGTGTCCCCGCGCAGCGAACTGCCCTTGAGTGCCTTGCTCGAGCGCGACGGCAAGACCCAGGTGTGGGTGATCGATACGCAGCACAAGACCGTGGCCACCCGTGACGTGGCGCTGATCGACCGCACCGATGACAGCATCGTACTGAGCGCCGGCGTGCAGCCCGGTGAGCGCGTGGTCACTGCCGGCGTCAACAGCCTCAAGCCTGGCCAGAAGGTCACCTTCGACGAGGATGCGCAATGAAAGGAAGCTTCAACCTGTCCGACTGGGCGCTCAAGCATCAATCGTTCGTCTGGTACCTGATGTTCGTTGGCCTTTTGATGGGGATTTTCTCCTACTTCAACCTGGGCCGTGAGGAAGACCCGTCGTTCACCATCAAAACCATGGTCATCCAGACCCGCTGGCCCGGTGCGACCCAGGACGAAACCCTCTACCAGGTCACCGACCGTATCGAGAAGAAGCTCGAGGAACTCGATTCACTCGACTACACCAAAAGCTACACCCGCCCCGGCGAGTCCACGGTCTACGTGTACCTTCGCGACACCACCAAGGCCAAGGACATCCCGGAAATCTGGTACCAGGTGCGCAAGAAGATCCAGGACATTCGTGGCGAATTTCCCGCCGGTATCCAGGGGCCGGGCTTCAACGACGAATTCGGTGATGTATTCGGTTCGATCTATGCCTTTACCGCTGACGGCCTGACCCTGCGCCAACTGCGGGACTACGTGGAACAGGCAAGGGCCGAGGTCCGCGATGTACCCAACATCGGCAAGATCGAGCTGGTCGGCACCCAGGACGAAGTGCTGTACCTGAACTTCTCCACCCGCAAGCTGGCTGCCCTGGGCATTGACCAGCGCCAGGTAATGCAGGCACTTCAAGCGCAGAATGCGGTGACGCCGGCCGGCATGATCGAGGCCGGCCCGGAGCGCATCTCGGTGCGCACGTCCGGGCAGTTTGCCTCGGAAAAAGACCTGCAATCCGTCAACTTGAGGATCAACGACCGCTTCTTCCGCCTGGCTGATATCGCCGACATCGAGCGCGGCTATGTCGACCCACCCTCGCCAATGTTCCGTTACAACGGCCAGACAGCCCTTGGCCTGGCCATCGGCATGAAGGCCGGCGGCAACATCCAGGTGTTCGGTGCGGCGTTGAAAAAGCGCATGGACCAGGTGGTCCAGGACCTGCCGGTGGGTGTCGGTGTACACACCGTTTCTGACCAGGCCGTGGTGGTCAAGCAGGCGGTCGGCGGTTTCACCAGCGCGCTGTTCGAGGCGGTGGTGATCGTGCTGGCCGTGAGCTTTGTCAGTCTTGGCGTGCGCGCCGGGCTGGTGGTGGCCTGCTCGATCCCGCTGGTGCTGGCCATGGTGTTCGTGTTCATGGAGTACAGCGGCATCACCATGCAGCGTATTTCGCTGGGGGCGCTGATCATTGCGCTTGGCCTGCTGGTGGACGATGCGATGATTACCGTGGAGGTGATGGTCACGCGGCTGGAAATGGGTGAAAGCAAGGAGCAGGCGGCGACGTTCGCCTACACCTCCACAGCCTTCCCCATGCTTACCGGCACCTTGGTGACCGTGGCCGGGTTCGTGCCTATCGGCCTCAACGCCAGCTCTGCGGGTGAATACACCTTCACCCTGTTCGCGGTGATTGCCGTGGCCCTGATCGTGTCGTGGGTGGTGGCTGTGTTCTTCGCGCCGGTGCTTGGCGTGCATATTCTCAAAGGCGACAAGCTCAAGGCTCACGAGGCTGAGCCTGGCCGGGTCGGGCGGGCATTTGAAGGCGGGTTGCTGTGGTGCATGCGCAACCGCTGGTTGACCATCATCGGCACCGTGGTGCTGTTTGCCCTGGCGATCTTCTGCATGCGTTTTGTGCAGAACCAGTTTTTCCCGTCCTCGGACCGCCCGGAAATTCTCGTCGACCTCAACCTGCCGCAGAACGCCTCGATCGAGGAGACGCGCAAGGTGGTCGACCGCTTCGAGGCACGGATCAAGGACGACCCGGACCTGGTGCACTGGAGTACCTACATCGGCCAGGGCGCGATCCGCTTCTACCTGCCCCTCGATCAGCAGTTGCAGAACCCTTACTACGCGCAGCTGGTGATTGTCAGCAAGGGCTTCGAAGAGCGTGAGGCCATGATGGACCGCCTGCGGAAGATCCTGCACGAAGAGTTCGTCGGCGTCGGCACCAACGTGCAATCGCTGGAGATGGGCCCGCCGGTAGGCCGGCCGATCCAGTACCGGGTCAGCGGTGCCGACATCGACCAGGTGCGCAAACACGCCATCGAGCTGGCCACCTTGCTCGACCAGAACGAGCACATCGGCGAGATGATCTACGACTGGAACGAGCCGGGTAAGGTGCTGCGCGTGGAAATTGCCCAGGACAAGGCACGCCAGCTGGGGCTGTCGTCCGAAGATGTTGCCAATGTGATGAACAGCATCGTCAGTGGCGTGCAGATCACCCAGGTCAACGACAACATCTACCTGGTCGATGTGGTCGCGCGCGCCGAAGACAGCGAACGTGGCTCGCCTGATACCCTGCAGAACCTGCAAATTCTCACCCCTAACGGCACGTCGATCCCGCTGCTGTCGTTCGCCACCGTGCGCTACGAACTGGAACAGCCGCTGGTGTGGCGCCGCGACCGCAAGCCGACCATCACCATCAAGGCCTCAGTCAATGGCGAGATCCAGCCCACTGACCTGGTGGCCCAGCTGAAGCCAAAAATTGACGAGTTCGCCAGCAAGCTGCCGGTCGGTTACGAAGTGGCCACGGGGGGTACGGTTGAAGAAAGCAGCAAGGCCCAGGGGCCGATCGCCAAGGTCATCCCACTGATGCTATTCCTCATGGCGACCTTCCTGATGATCCAGTTGCACAGCGTGCAGAAGCTGTTCCTGGTGGTCAGCGTGGCGCCGCTGGGGCTGATTGGCGTGGTGTTGGCGCTGGTGCCTACGGGTACGCCGATGGGCTTTGTGGCGATCCTCGGCATCCTTGCGCTGGCGGGCATCATCATTCGTAACTCGGTGATCCTGGTGACCCAGATCGACGAGTTCGAAGCCCAGGGCCTGTCGCCGTGGGATGCGGTGGTGGAGGCCACCAACCATCGGCGCCGGCCGATCCTGCTGACCGCGGCGGCGGCGAGCCTGGGCATGATCCCGATTGCACGCGAGGTGTTCTGGGGCCCCATGGCCTACGCCATGATTGGCGGGATCATCGTGGCGACCTTGCTGACGCTGCTGTTCCTGCCGGCGCTGTACGTGGCCTGGTACAAGATCCGCGAGCCGCAGAAACACGCCTGAAGGCCCATATGGCCCCTTGTAGGAGCGGGTTTACCCGCGAATGCGATGGTGCATCGACCACCGTATTCGCGGGTAAACCCGCTCCTACAAGGGGCGTGTACTTTTAAATGGTTATATAAAAATTCTTAAACAGTATTTTTAAGAATAATCCCGCCTCACTACTATTGCCCTCAAGCCAGGCGCAAATCCCCTTCAAACCTCTGCCCGGCGCCCTCACTCCAAGGAGAACGAGCATGAGTGCATCTCTGCGTAGCATCGACGGTCAGGACGAAGCCACCATCTTGCGTGAAATCCAGAGCGCCTTGCGCGACCTGCGTTTCGGTGCGGTGGAGATCACCGTGCACAACGCTCAGGTCGTACAGATCGAGCGCAAGGAGAAGTTCCGCCTGCAACAGCCCGGCAACAAGCCCGGCTGATCGGCGCCACAACATCCAAAACTAGAAAAATGCCAATCGGGAGCTTCACCATGTCCATCCGCCGTTATGCGCTCGCCGCTCTGGCCAGTGCTGTTTTTGCCGGTTCCGCCATCGCCAAGGACTACGAACTGCTCAACGTGTCCTACGACCCGACCCGTGAGCTGTACCAGCAGTACAACGCTGAGTTCATCAAACACTGGCAACAGGCCCATCCGGGTGACAAGGTGAAAATCCAGCAATCCCATGGGGGGTCGGGCAAGCAGGCCCGTGCGGTGATCGACGGCCTGCGCGCTGACGTGGTGACCCTGGCCCTGGCCGGTGACATCGACGAAGTGGCCAAGCTTGGCAAGACACTGCCCGAGAACTGGCAGACCCGCCTGCCTGACGCCAGCACCCCGTACACCTCGACCATCGTGTTCCTGGTGCGCAAGGGCAACCCGAAAGGCATCAAGGACTGGGGCGACCTGATCAAGAAGGACGTGTCGGTCATCACCCCGAACCCGAAAACCTCCGGCGGTGCGCGCTGGAACTTCCTCGCAGCATGGGCGTACGGCCTGAAGGCCGGCGGTAGCGAAGAGAAGGCCAAGGCCTATGTGCAGGAACTGTTCAAGCATGTACCGGTGCTGGATACCGGCGCCCGTGGTTCGACCATCACCTTCGTCAACAATGGCCAGGGCGACGTGTTGCTGGCCTGGGAAAACGAGGCCTTCCTGGCCCTGAAGGAAGACGGGGGGGCCGACAAGTTCGACATCGTCGTGCCGTCGCTCTCGATCCTGGCCGAGCCGCCAGTGGCCGTGGTCGACAAGAACGCCGAGAAGAAGGGCAATACCGAGATTGCCACCGAATACCTCAAGCACCTGTACAGCCCGGCCGGGCAGAAGATTGCCGCCGAGAACTTCTACCGCCCGCGTGACGAGAAGGTCGCTGCGGAGTTCGGCAAGCAGTTCCCGAAACTGGACCTGGTGACCATCGACAAGGACTTTGGTGGGTGGAAGACTGCACAACCGAAATTCTTCAATGATGGCGGTGTGTTCGACCAGATCTATCAGGCACAGTAAGGGCCAAAGGAACGCGGGGCCGCGTTGCGGCCCATTCGCGGCACAAGGCCGCTCCCACAAGGAACCATAGTCCCCTGTGGGAGCGGCCTTGTGTCGCGAATGGGCTGCCCAGCAGCCCCAGGATACAAAAGCTTGCACCGGCCCGGGATTGTTTCCGGGCTTAGTGCGTTCAACCAGGGATATTTATGTCGCGTCGCATCTCCCCCGTCATACCCGGCTTCGGGCTGACGCTGGGCTACACCTTGGTGTACCTCAGCCTGATCGTGCTGATACCGCTGGCGGCCATGTTCATCCATGCCTCGCAGCTGACCTTCGAGCAGTTCTGGACCATCATCAGTGCGCCGCGGGTGATCGCTGCGCTCAAGCTGAGCTTCGGCACCGCCCTGTTCGCCGCCATCATCAACGGTGTGATCGGTACCCTGCTGGCTTGGGTGCTGGTGCGTTACACCTTCCCTGGGCGCAAGATCATCGATGCGATGATCGACCTGCCGTTCGCCTTGCCCACCGCGGTTGCCGGTATCGCCCTGACAGCCCTGTACGCGCCGCAGGGCTGGGTCGGCCAGTTCGCTACCGACCTGGGCTTCAAGATCGCCTACACCCCGCTGGGCATCACCCTGGCACTGACCTTCGTGACCCTGCCGTTCGTGGTGCGCACGGTGCAGCCGGTACTGGCCGACATCCCGCGTGAAGTGGAAGAGGCCGCAGCCTGCCTGGGGGCCAAGCCATTGCAGGTGTTCCGCCACATCCTGGCGCCGGCCCTGCTGCCGGCATGGCTCACCGGCTTTGCCCTGGCCTTCGCCCGTGGCGTGGGCGAGTATGGTTCGGTGATCTTCATTGCTGGCAACATGCCGATGAAGACCGAAATCCTGCCGCTGCTGATCATGGTCAAGCTCGACCAGTACGACTACACCGGCGCGACCGCCATCGGCGTGTTGATGCTGGTGGTTTCCTTCATCCTGCTGCTGCTGATCAACCTGCTGCAGCGCCGCATCGAAACCCCTTGAAGGAGGCCGGCATGTCCAGTTCATCCCTGAGTGCAAGTGCCGCAGCCAACGCCGCCCGCCGTGGCAGCGCCACGTCACGGCGTATCCTGATCGGCCTTGGCTGGCTGGTGTTCGCCCTGTTCCTGCTGCTGCCGCTGGTGATCGTGGTATCGCAGGCGCTGAAGAACGGTTTTGGCACCTTCTTCGAGGCGATCTTCGAACCCGATGCGTTGTCGGCGCTGAAGCTGACCCTGCTCGCCGTGGTTATCTCGGTGCCGCTGAACCTGGTATTTGGCGTAAGCGCTGCCTGGTGCGTGAGCAAGTACACCTTCCGTGGCAAGAGCATCCTGGTCACCCTGATCGACCTGCCGTTCTCGGTGTCACCCGTGATCGCCGGCCTGGTCTACGTGCTGATGTTCGGCGCGCAAGGCCTGTTCGGTCCGTGGCTGCAGGACCACGATATCCAGATCGTGTTCGCCCTGCCGGGCATTGTCCTGGCGACCATTTTCGTTACCGTACCGTTCGTGGCCCGTGAGCTGATCCCGCTGATGCAGGAGCAAGGCACGCAGGAGGAGGAGGCTGCACGGCTGCTCGGTGCCAACGGCTGGCAGATGTTCTGGCACGTGACCCTGCCGAACATCAAATGGGGGCTGATCTACGGCGTGGTGCTGTGTACCGCGCGGGCCATGGGCGAGTTCGGTGCGGTGTCGGTGGTGTCGGGCCACATCCGTGGCGTGACCAACACCTTGCCGCTGCATGTGGAGATTCTCTACAACGAGTACAACCACGTCGCAGCCTTCAGCGTGGCCAGCCTGTTGCTGATCCTGGCGCTCTTCATCCTGCTGCTCAAGCAGTGGAGCGAGAACCGTATTAACCGCCTGCGCCATAGCGCCGCGGAGGAATGATTCATGTCGATCGAAGTTCGTAACGTCAGCAAGCGCTTCAACAGCTTCCAGGCCCTGAACGCAATCAACCTGGACATCAACAGCGGCGAGCTGGTGGCTCTGCTCGGCCCGTCCGGCTGTGGCAAGACCACCCTGCTGCGCATCATTGCCGGCCTGGAAACCCCGGACCAGGGCAATATCGTGTTCCATGGCGAGGACGTTTCCGGCCATGACGTGCGTGACCGTAACGTCGGGTTCGTGTTCCAGCACTACGCGCTGTTCCGCCACATGAGCGTGTTCGACAACGTTGCTTTCGGCCTGCGCATGAAGCCCAAGGGCGAGCGCCCAAGCGAGAGCAAGATTGCCGAGAAGGTGCATGAGCTGCTGAACATGGTGCAACTGGACTGGCTGTCCGACCGCTACCCCGAGCAGCTTTCCGGTGGCCAGCGTCAGCGTATCGCCCTGGCCCGTGCCCTGGCGGTGGAGCCGAAGGTGCTGCTGCTGGACGAGCCATTCGGTGCGCTGGATGCCAAGGTGCGAAAAGAGCTGCGGCGCTGGCTGGCGCGGCTGCACGAGGATATCAACCTGACGTCGGTGTTCGTTACCCACGACCAGGAAGAAGCCATGGAAGTAGCCGACCGCATCGTGGTCATGAACAAGGGTGTGATCGAGCAGATCGGCTCGCCGGGTGAGGTGTACGATCAGCCGGCCAACGATTTCGTCTACCACTTCCTCGGTGACTCCAACCGCCTGGCCTTGAGCGAAGGGCATCACGTGCTGTTTCGCCCGCACGAGGTGTCGCTGTCGCGGCATGAGACCGAAGGGCACCATGCGGCCGAGGTGCGCGACATTCGGCCGTTGGGCGCGACCACGCGGGTGACCTTGAAGGTGGAAGGGCAGAGCGAGCTGATCGAGGCCGAGGTGGTGAAAGACCATGACAGCCTGACCGGGCTGGCGCGGGGAGAGACGTTGTTCTTCCGGCCGAAGGTATGGCAGAAGGTGGCGGATATCTGAGTCGCACAAGGAAAAGAGAGCCCGGGCATGGTCCCGGGTTTTTCTTGCCTGAACGTTTGACAGGGCAGCTTTACAGCCTTTTACAAGCGAGTGGCGGTAGCGTACTTGTTATGCCCTATGGGTATTAATAAATATCTTCTTATTCCTTTACGAATATTTCGCTCTCCCTATACTTGTCTCCAAGCACGCAAACTTACTGGAGGCGTCCCCATGCGCAATGAGTCGATTCGCTACCTGATTGTGCCGGGTTGGCAAGGATCGCCAGACAACCATTGGCAGAGTCACTGGCAGCGCACCCTGCCCAACAGTGCACGGGTTGAACAGCAAGACTGGCTCACCCCGCAGCGGCAGGACTGGGTGCACGCGCTGGAGCAGGCGATTGCCGCCGAGCGCTCGCCGGTGATCCTGATTGCCCACAGCCTTGGTTGCATCACTGTCGCCCATTGGGCAGCGCAGGCAAGCCCAGCCTTGCTGCGGCAGGTGCGTGGTGCACTGCTGGTGGCGCCGGCAGATGTCGAACGGCCCACTTGTGCACCCGTGCTGCGCAACTTTGCGCCGATCCCTACCGAGGTGCTGCCGTTCCCTAGCCAGGTCGTCAGCTCGGACAACGACCCGGCCGTGAACGTGCCACGGGCGCTGTACCTGGCCCAGGCATGGGGCGCCGAAGCGGGTTTGCTGAGCAATGCCGGGCACATCAACGTCAAGTCCGGTCATGAGCGCTGGGAACAAGGCTTCGCCTACCTGTATCGCTTGCAGAGCCGAATCGAGCAGCGCGCACTGCGCCGCGCCTGATCGCCCTTACTGTTCACCCTTTGCCTGACGCCTGGCCATTACGGGCCTGGGGCGGGAGTTCGTCATGACGTTTCAAAACCCGTTCGGCCAGCCGCTGCTGACCTTCCCCGAGCTGGACAAGAGCCCGCTGAGCATTCGTGCCAAGGCGCTGGTGTTCATCGACCCGCGCTCGCAGCAGCTGCGCGAGGACCTTGAGCGCCTGGCGCCACAACCTTTGCCGGTGCTGATCCGAGGCGAGACCGGCACCGGCAAGGAGCTGCTGGCTCGGCAGATCCACCGTACCAGCGACCGTGGAGGGTTGTTCGTGTCGGTCAACTGCGCGGCCATCAGCCCCACCTACGCCGATGCCGAGCTGTTTGGCTATAGCGCGGGCACCCATGGCGGTACGGCCAGCAGCCGCGCCGGCTGGTTCGGTTCGGCCAGCGGCGGCACCTTGTACCTGGACGAGATTGCCGACTTGCCGTTGGCCATCCAGGGCAAGCTGCTGGCGGCCCTGGAAAACCGCGAGGTCACTCGGGTGGGCGCGCAGCAGCCACAGCCGGTGGATGTGCGTCTGGTAGCCGCCACCAGCATCGACCTGGCCCGTGTAGTACGTGCAGGGCGCTTCAACGAGCGCCTGTACCAGTATCTGCGCGAGGGCGCGCTGGAACTGCCGCCGCTGCGCGAGCGGCGGGGCGATATCCTGCCGCTGGCCGAGTACTTCGTGGGCATCTACAGCGTGCGCCTGCAACGGCCTGTGCCCTTGGTGAGCGAGGCGGCGCAGCGGGTGCTGGAGGCGCATTTCTGGCCGGGCAATACCCGCGAACTGGAGAACGTCATCCACTTTGCCTTGCTGGTCAATGACGGCGAAGAGATCCTGCCAGAAGACCTCGAACTGCCTGACCCCGCGCGTTAGACATCGCTCATGGGTAAAGAGGCTGATGGTATTGTGTTTTTGGAATAAGCAGCTAAGTAAAAGATATTGTTGCGGAATAAAAAATTTGGGTATCGTCCGCCTCAAGCCCACTGGTGAACCGGTTGGGCACCCGATTTGCCATCGTCGATGGCCCAGATTCAGAACAAGGACCACCATGAAGAAGACCCTGCTGACCACTGCACTGGCTGCTGCCCTGTCGTTCTCCGGCCTGGCCGCTGCTGCCGAGAAACTGGTGGTTGCCGCTACCCCGGTACCGCACGCCGAAATTCTCGAACTGATCAAGCCGACCCTGGCAAAAGAAGGCGTGGACCTTCAGATCAAGGTCTTCACCGATTACGTACAGCCGAACGTGCAGGTGGACCAGAAGCGTCTGGACGCCAACTACTTCCAGACCCTGCCGTACTTGAAGAGCTTCAACGAAGGCAAGGGCACCCACCTGGAAACCGTGATCGGTGTGCACGTCGAGCCGTTCGGTGGTTACTCGAAGAAGATCAAGAACCTGTCCGAGCTGAAGGAGGGCGCCACCGTTGCCATCCCTAACGAAGGCAGCAACAGCGGCCGCGCCCTGATCCTGCTGCAGAAGGCTGGCCTGATCACCCTGAAAGACCCGAAAAACGCCCTGGCCACGCCAAAGGACATTGCCGAGAACCCGAAGAAGCTGAAGTTCCGCGAGCTTGAATCGGCCATGCTGCCGCGTGTGCTGGACCAGGTCGACCTGGACATGATTAACACCAACTACGCCCTGGAAGCCGGCCTGAACCCGGCCAAGGACGCGCTGGTGATCGAAGGTGCCGACTCGCCGTACGTGAACTTCCTGGTTGCCCGCCCGGACAACAAGGACAGCGAAGCCATCCAGAAACTGGCCAAGGCCCTGACCAGCCCTGAAGTGAAGGCATTCATTGCCAAGAAGTACCAAGGTGCCGTACTGCCGGCGTTCTGATTTCGCTTGCAACCCCGGTATGCGCCAACGCCGACACCTTTAGTGTCGGCGTTTTTTTTTGCCCTGCACGGGCAGACACACGCAGCATCTGTAGAGACAGCCTTGTGCTGCGAACGGGCTGCAAAGCAGCCCCTTACCTTGGGGGTACCAGCCGTAAGGTAGTCTGCGCCGGGATTACCCCCATCTGCGCCCGCTGATACTGCCCCTGCACATACCCCTCAGCCTGGTCCGCGTAATGCCGGTCAAACGGCACGCCACTCTGCCCGACCGGGTTGATGGTCAGGGCCTGTCCGGCATCGGCAAAGTCGATCAGTCGCCGCGTCGACGGCCCATAGGTTACCGGCCATGGCGCAGCGCTGATCTTCGCCGAAAGGTTGTTCGGCACTTCGTGGGTACCAGGTGCGGCGAACGGCCCAACGTTGAACAGCAGGTTCAGCGGCTTTTTCACCCCAAGCGGATGGTTGTGGGTCAGGGTATGGGCCTTGCCCCATTGCCAGCTGGCCGGATCACTGCCCAGGGTGTCGCGCAGGTGCTTCAAGCTGCTTTGCCACGCTGTGCGCACGACGGTGGTACGGTCCGTTCGCTGGCTGCCACCACGGGTGTTCCACCAGGGTGAATCGGCTTGTGCTGCCAGGCGTGGCAGGGCGGCGTCGATGGCGCGGGTGCTGATCAGCACCGGGAACCAGGTATCGCCCAGCTCGTCATGCAGGGCCGCGAATGCCAGTTCATAAAGGAATTGGTTGAACAGCGTGGCGCTGGTCGAGTCGAGCGGGTAGTCCCCAGCCCAAGCCGCCAGTTGCTCGACCAGCTCTTGCTCTTCATCACCTTCTGCCACCGCCCGCAGGGTTGCCAGAAGCGGGGCAAGCGTGCGCGGGCCATAGTCACTGGCGGTGTCCAACTGCAGTGCCTGGCTGTTTTGGGTGTCCCATTTCACCTCTGGGTTGGCCAGGTGGCGATCGAGCTGGCGGCCACGGTCGGGCAGGTTGTAGTAACCCGGTATCGGCACCGCCGCCGGTGGCTGGTAGTTGGCCGAGACGATATAGCCGCGGGCCGGGTTTTCCTGCTGTGGGTTGACGCTGAAGGGGTAGAAACCGAGCTTGTCGGCCTGGGCGCTGGTGCCGTCGAGGATGAACGCCGGGTCGACCCCGTCGGGGCGGATTGGCAGCTTTGCCGCCGCCCACCAGCCGATGTCGCCAAGGGCATTGGCCCAGACAAGGTTGAGCCCCGGCGCGTGAACCTTGGCGGCGGCCTCGCGCATCTTGCCCAGGGTGTCGGCGCGGTTGAGCTGGTAGAAGCCGTCGAGGATCGGGTTTTCGGTTTCCAGGAATGCCCACCACATGGCGATTGGCGTGGGGCCAGTGGTGCTGCCCAGTACGTCGTTGACGATCGGGCCATGGGGCGAGCGGCGCAGGCTGATGGTGACCGGCTGCTCGCCTTTGACGGCAATCGTCTGCTCGGTCTTTTCCAGTGTGCGCCACTGGCCATCGACCATCACCTGATCGGCGTTGGCAGGGTTGGTCTTTTCGGCGATCAGGTCGACGTCATCGTTCTGGAACATGGTCAGGCTCCAGCCAAAATCACGGTTGTGGCCGAGCAGAGCGAACGGGTTGAGTGCCTGGAAATAGCCGTAGAGATTGAAACCGGGCGCTGACAGTTCGGCCTCGTACCACACCGCAGGTACGGCGAAGCTGATGTGCGGGTCGCCAGCCAGCAACGGCTTGCCACTGCGGGTGCGGCTACCCGCGACCGCCCAGGCGTTGCTGCCTTCGAACTGCGGGATGCCGGCGTCGCCCAGTGCCTCATTGCTTAAGCGCGCAAGTGCTTCCAGGCTTTGCCAGTCGGCAGCGGCCAGTGGCGTGCCCAGTGCGCCCTCGGGTTGCCAGCCAAGGTCGAATATTTTCAGGTAGTCAGGCCCCAGCTGGTCGCGGATGTAGGTCAGCGCTGGCTCGGTGCGGAACGCGGCGGCAAAACTGTAGGCCAGGTAGCCGGCGATGCTCAGCGTGTCCTCGGCGGTGAACGGGCGCGGGGTGATGCCGAGCAGGTCGAATTCCGTGGGCTTGGGGTGGCTGGCCTGCCAACTGTTGACCCCCTCGAGGTAGGCTTGCAGGGCCTGCCATGCCGGCGCCTGCGGATCCTGCCGCTTGGCCATCAGCGCGGCCTGCTCGCGTATGCGCAGGCTGCGGAACAGGGTGTCGGTGGGCAGCAGCTTGTCGCCGAGCACCTCAGCCAGTTCGCCACGGGCCAGGCGGCGCAAAATCTCCATCTGGAACAGCCGGTCCTGGGCATGCACGTAGCCCAGTGCACGGTAAAGGTCCGGCTCGCTCTGTGCCTGCAGGTGTGGCACGCCGCGGGCGTCGTAGCGCACGCTGACCGGCGCTTGCAGGCCGGTAATGGCGACCTCGCCCTCGCGCTGCGGCAGCTTCCCCTGCACGTACCAGTAACCGGCGGCGCCAGCGAAAACGGTGACTACCACCGCCAGCAGGGTCAGGCTGCGCTTCATTCAGACTCCTTGTGCATTCAAACGAAAAATGTGGTCCGATCATCGGCGGATTCGCGAACAGAGCATAGCCCCAGGAAGGAGTTTCCATGTCCCTCAGCGAAAAACACAAAATGCTCACCGGCCAGCTCTACCATGCTGGCTGCCCTGAACTGCAGGCCGAGCAGATCGCCAACAAGCACTGGATGCACCGCTACAACAACAGTGTCGAACTGCTCAACGACGCACGCCACGGGCTGCTTGTGGAGCACTTTGGCCAGGTTGGCGAAGGCGCGGTGATTCGCCCGCCGTTCTATTGCGACTACGGCTACAACATCAGCGTTGGCCGTAATACGTTCATGAACTTCAACTGCGTGATCCTCGACGTGGTACCGGTGCGTATCGGCGAGGACTGCCAGATCGGCCCCAACGTGCAGATCTACACCGCCGACCATCCGCTCGATCCTGAAGTGCGGCGCAGCGGGCTGGAGAGTGGGCGGCCGGTGACCATCGGCGACAACGTGTGGATCGGCGGTGCGGCGATCATCCTGCCGGGGGTGACCATCGGTGATAACGCCATCGTCGGCGCCGGCAGTGTGGTGACCCGGGATGTGCCCGCGGGCGCGACGGTGGTGGGTAACCCGGCGAGGGTCCGTCAGCCCGACCAAGGGCAGTAGCAGCCTACCGCCAGGGTATTGGAGGCGTTGACCTGGCGGCCGTCGAGCAAAGCCTTGAGGATTGGCTCGATGAAGCTGTTGTTGGCGTTGCACACGGCGCCTTCGCTGTAGGGGCCAAAATAAGCCAGTCGGCCTTGCCGGTCCCAGATGGCCACGGCCGGGGACGCAGGCAGGTGCTCGCTGCCGGGCAGGTGGGTGATGGGTTGCAAGCTACCGATATTGGCCGGTAGCTGGCCGTGGCTGCCGGGCTTTTGCAGCACATGGAAGGTAACGTCGTGGCCAGCGAACTGGCTGATAAGGTCGCCCAGGTGCTGTTGGTTGCCAACGTTGCATGGGCAGGCCGGGTCCCAGAAATGCACGACGCGGATCGGGCCAGCACCGGCCAGCTCGGCAGGTAACTGTAACTGGCTGCCGTCGAACAGCGTGGCCTGGTTGTCGAACGGACGCAGGTAGCGAGCCTGAAAGGCGCTGTAGGCCTGCCAGAGAATTACGGCGCCGACCAACAAGGCGATGACCGTGCACAGCGGTTTGGTGATTCGGCTATTCATGAAGAGTCGGTGGCCCTTGTGGGAGCAACTGTCTTGCTCAATTTCTAAAAGCTGGCGCGATCCCTGTGGGAGCGGCCTTGCGTCGCGAAAGGGCCGCGCAGCGGCCCCAGGATCTCGGCATCATGCACAGATCGCTGGGGCCGCTTTGCGGCCCGCTCGCGACACAAGGCCGCTCCCACAATTAGTTCGGTGCTGGTTGTTCGAGGTGAGCAAGCTTGCCATGGCGCCGGCCAGAGCTGAAGATTCCAGATCAATACTTGCATCAATGTGGATGTACCCGATGCCCCCTGCCTTTCACCCCGACCGCCTGCGCACCAGCCTGGCGCCGTTCACCACTCGCCAGCCACTGTCGGCACAAGCGCAGGACTACCAGCGCTTCTATGGCCTGAACCTGCCGGCACACAGCTGGCTGGGCAGCTTTCAGGCAGCGGGGTTCGACCTGGTCGGGCAGGCATGGCTGCCCGAGCAGCCAAGCGCGACGCTGTTCCTGCTGCACGGCTATTACGACCACATGGGCCTCTACCGACATGTGATCGAGTGGGCACTCAAGCAGGGTTTCGCCGTGATCAGCTGTGACCTGCCCGGCCACGGCCTGTCCAGCGGTGAGCGGGCCAGCATCAATGATTTTGCGGTGTACCAGCAGGTGCTGGAGGCCTTGTTCGAACAGGCGCACACGCTGCAACTGCCGCACCCGTGGCACCTTTGTGGGCAGAGCACGGGGGGGGCGATTGCCGTGGATCATCTGCTGTACCACGGCGCACGCAGCCCCGTCGATGGCCAGGTCATCCTGCTGGCCCCGCTGGTGCGGCCAAGTTCCTGGCGCTGGTCGAAGTTCAGTTATTGCGTGCTGCGCCACTTCGTCAATGGCATCGAACGGCGCTTCAGTGAGAACACCAACGACCCGGCCTTCCTGCCGTTCCTGGAGGCCGACCCGCTGCAACCGCGTCGCCTGCCAACGGCTTGGGTGGGCGCACTGATCGCCTGGGTCAAACGCATCGAGGCCGCGCCGCGCAGTGCGCGTCGGCCATTGATCGTGCAGGGGGAGGCGGATGGCACGGTGGACTGGCCCTACAACCTCGAAGTGCTCAAGGCCAAGTTTGCCGAGCCGCAGATCCTGATGCTGCCCGAGGCCCGTCACCACCTGGCCAACGAGTTGCCGGGTATCCGCCAGCGCTACTTCGACTTCATCGACCAGCGCCTGGGCTGATCACTTCAGGTCGTTGGTGCTTTGGCCAACCGCCAGGCCGGCGCGTACAGCGGCCAGGGCCGCCTGGTAGTAAGCCTTGCCCTCGGGCGACTCGGCAAAGGTGGCGAACGCTTCCAGCTCGGCATCGGACAGGTCGCGGTAGACGTACAGCAGGGTGTTGTTCAGGTCTTCGCCAATCTGCCCCATCAACCGCTGGCGCTGGCCATCCAGCAGGCTCTGGGCCTGGCCGCCGCCGAACAGGCCGGGGATCATCGAACTGAGGCTGTCGGCGGCTACACCGGCGATGGCAAGGCTGACTTCGGCGCCGGCTTCACGCGCAGGCAGGGCTTGGGCCAGGTGGCCGATGACCAGCAGGCGATCGTCGCTGGCCTGGATCTTGGGCAGGCCTTTGGCGTTCTTGGCCAGTTCGTCCTTGCGGGTGGCCTTGAGCTCGGCCGCCACCACTTTGCGCCCTAGCGGTGACTGGAAGAAGGCCAGGGCCGGTGCCGGGTTGGCCAGGGTGGCGCGCAGTTTTGCCTGGGCGCGACGGTCCACCGCCTGGGCCTGGAAGCGCTGGTTGCTGTTGTTGACCAGCGCCTGGTAGACGGCGGGTGGCAAACTGTTGCGGTAGCGCTCCTGGGCAGCGGTCAGGGCATCGTTGAAGTGGGCGCGCTGGTCGGGCCAGCCGGCGGCCTTGTACAGTTGATCCAGGTTGTCTGCCCAGACAGGCATGGTGCAGATCATCAGCAGAATCAGGGAAAACAGACGGCGCATTCAGGACTCCTGTCGGCAGGTGGCTATTGTCCTTGGCCCGGCGCCGGTTTGTCGAGATACCCGCGTGTTTCTCGGCCAAGTGGCGCTGTGCGGCGACAGGGCGAATGGATATGATGCGCGCCATGCACATATCCCCTGAACACCCGATGCTTGCGGCCGTCGTCGACGATCTGGCCACCCATGGCTGGTCCCAGCAGGCGCACTTTCTGCCTGCCGACTTGGTGCGCGCGCTGGCAGCCGAGTGCCGGCGGCGTGATGCCGAAGGCGAACTGAACCCCGCAGGGGTTGGGCGGGGTGCTACCCAGGAGGTGCGCGAAGCCATTCGCGGTGACCAGATCCAGTGGATCGACCCGGGGCAGGCCGAGGCCTGCGACCAGTACCTGGCGGCGATGGATCAGCTGCGCCTGGCAATCAACCAAGGCCTTTTCCTGGGTCTGGAAGACTTTGAGTGCCACTTTGCCCTGTACCCACCGGGGGCGTTCTATCGCCGGCACCTGGACCGCTTCCGCGACGATGACCGTCGCATGGTCTCGGCGGTGCTTTACCTCAATGAAGGTTGGCAATCGCATGACGGTGGCCAGTTGCGTATGTTCCTGGCCGACGGTGTCGAGCACGATGTCGAGCCAGTGGCCGGTTGCCTGGTGGTATTCCTGTCGGGCGAAGTGCCTCACGAAGTCCTGCCGGCCGGGCGTGAGCGGTTGTCGTTGACCGGCTGGTTCAGGCGGCGTGGCAATGACCCGTTCTGAGAGGCCCAAGGTGCTGGTGAGCGCCTGCCTGTTGGGGCAGCCAGTACGCTATGACGGCCGGGCAAGCGGTCATCCTGATTTGTTGCAGCAGTGGCAGGCCGAAGGGCGCGTGGTGCCGTTGTGCCCGGAGGTAGCCGGCGGCTTGCCGACACCGCGGCCGCCAGCGGAGATCCCGGGAGGGCAGGGCAGCGCAGTGCTCGATGGCGACACGCAGGTGCTGACGGTGACGGGTGAAGATGTCAGTGCCGCGTTTCTGGCGGGTGCGCGGTTGGCGCTGGAGCTGGTACGGCGGCATGGCATTCGTGTAGCGGTGCTGAAGTCTGGCAGCCCTTCGTGTGGCAACCGGTTGACCTATGATGGCACCTTCAGGGGTGTGAAAGTGGCGGGGGAAGGGGTAACCACGGCGCTGCTGCGGCGGGCGGGCGTGCAGGTGTTCAGCGAGCTGGAGCTGGACCAGGCGCGGCGGGCTTTGGCTGATAGATCTGTTTGAACCTGTGCCGGCCCTTTCGCGGGTGAACCCGGTCCTACCACGGTGGTGGACACCCATCGGGGGTTGGACACAGGCCGTCGTGTAGGAGCGGGTTCACCCGCGAAGAGGCCGGCCCTGCTGGCCAATCTCCACCCGCCGTTCACCATTGCCGCCGCGAACGTATTCGCGGCTACAGGTTGCAAAGAAGACCTCACTGCCCGGCTGCAGTCTCCTGCACACCCTTGAACCACTTCTGCTCAAGCTCGGCAGTCCGGCCACTCTCTTTCAAACGCTGCAACGCATTGTTTACGGCACTTTCAAACGCCGGGTTGTCCTTCTGGAACGGGATTACCAGCTTCTTCTCACCAATCGGCAGGCTTACATCGAGCGGGCCGTCGTCTGTGAGCGATTCACTCGACGGGGCGAATGCGATGTCGTACTTGCCACTCTCGACACCCGCCAGCACTTCGGCAGACGGGGCTTCGACGAACTCGGCGCGCAAGTCCAGTTCCTTGGCCAGGGCCTGGCCAAATTCGATGTCGAAACCTGTCAGGTGGTCGTCTTGTTTGAAGGCGTATGGCGAGTTCTCGGCCTGTACGGCAATGCGCAGTTCGCCCCGGTCGGCGATTTCGTCGATCAGCTCTGCCTGAGCCAATGGACTGATCAGTACTGCCAGCAGTACCCCTATGGTCGAACGCATGTATGCCCCTTTTCATTTAGCAGTTTGAAATCGATCGTCACGGCTTTCTTCCTCGCCGTGATCGAGCGCAGCCTATGACCTTCAAGCCTCGGCATTGTTTAACCCTGACTGAAATATTTCTGCCAGGCAATGTGAACACCTTGGCGGATATTTCAACTAAGGTGAACTACCGCCGCCTTTGGATTACAGGCTGCGGTCAATAAGTGAATCACAGGAGAAGTGAATGAACAGCCTATTTTCGCGTGCTGCCGTTGCCGGTCTGCTGATGGGAGCGTCGGTGTTCGCCAGTGCCACTGACGCCCTGAAGAGCCAGGAGCCGCCCAAGGAGGCGAAGGTCTTCATCGTTTCCCCCGCCGATGGTGCAACGGTCGACAAGACCTTCACCGTCAAGTTCGGTATCGAGGGTATGGGCCTCAAGCCTGCGGGTGACCAAACCCCGCACACCGGGCACCACCATCTGCTGGTGGATGTCGACAAAGAGCCGGTGGCTGACATGCCGCTGCCAACCAGCCTGATGCCAGAGGCCGGCGTCGCACTGCCGAAGGGCCCGCAAGTGCTGCACTTTGGCAAGGCACAGACCGAAACCAGCATTACCCTGACCCCGGGCAAGCACACCCTGCAACTGATTCTGGGTGACCAGTATCATGTGCCATTCAAGCCTAGCGTCGAGTCGACGAAGATCACGGTTGAAGTGAAATAAAAAAAGGGAGGCCTTCAGGGCCTCCCTTTTTCATACTGCACCGAGATTTAGAACAGGACGCGGGAACGGATGGTGCCCTTGACCTGTTGCAGTTTCTCTTGCGCAAGGTCCGAGTACTCGGCGTCAACGTCGATTACCACGTAACCGACTTTCTCGTTGGTCTGCAGGAACTGACCGGAGATGTTGATACCGTTCTCGGCGAAGACCTTGTTGATCTCGCTGAGCACGCCCGGGATGTTTTCGTGGATGTGCAGCAGACGGTGTTTGCCTGGGTGCGCTGGCAGGGCCACTTCTGGGAAGTTGACCGAGGACACCGAAGTACCGTTGTCGCTGTACTTGACCAGTTTCTCGGCCACTTCCAGGCCGATGTTGGCCTGGGCTTCGGCGGTGGAACCACCAATGTGCGGCGTCAGGATCACGTTGTCGAGGCCGCGCAGCGGGCTTTCGAACTCTTCGTCGTTGGAGCGTGGCTCGACCGGGAACACGTCGATGGCGGCGCCGATCAGGTGCTTGTCCTTGATGGCAGCGGCCAGGTGGTCCAGCTCGACCACGGTGCCACGGGCGGCGTTGATCAGGATCGCGCCCTTCTTCATCGAGCGGATTTCCTTCTCGCCGATCATCCACTGGGTGGAGGGCAGCTCAGGCACGTGCAGCGAGACGATGTCAGCTAGGCCCAGCAGCTCGTTCAGGCTGGTGACCTGCACGGCGTTGCCCAGTGGCAGCTTGGTCAGCGGGTCGAAGAAGTACACCTGCATGCCCATGTTCTCAGCCAGTACCGAAAGCTGGGTACCAATCGAGCCGTAGCCGACGATGCCCAGTTTCTTGCCGCGGATTTCGAACGAGTTGGCCGCGCTCTTGATCCAGCCACCACGGTGGCAGGAGGCGTTCTTCTCAGGGATGCCGCGCAGCAGCAGGATGGCTTCGGCCAGCACCAGCTCGGCCACCGAACGGGTGTTGGAGTACGGTGCGTTGAACACGGCGATACCGCGCGCGCGGGCAGCTTCCAGGTCAACCTGGTTGGTACCGATGCAGAAGCAGCCAACAGCGACCAGTTTCTTGGCGCAGTCGAAGATCTCTTCAGTGAGCTGGGTACGCGAACGGATGCCGATGAAGTGGGCATCAGCGATCTTTTCCTTCAGCTCGGCTTCCGGCAACGAACCAGTGAGGTATTCGATGTTGGTGTAGCCGGCGGCCTTGAGAGTATCGACCGCGTTCTGGTGCACACCTTCAAGAAGAAGGAACCGGATCTTGCTCTTGTCGAGAGAAGTCTTGCTCATCTGCGTAAACCTGTATCCCGGAGATAAATTGGCGAGGGGTGATGCCAGGCGCGAGGGCAGCCTTAGCATGAACAGCGGGAGGGCTATGCTAGCATACGCGACACAATCTGAGCTTATCCCGACAGGTGAAGAGTGCTCAGGGTGACCATGAATAAGTCGAGAGTTCCAGCGATGACCCACCCCGCTGTTATTGAAGAACTGATGACCCTTGTCGACCCTGGCAAGGTCCTGACTGACCCGGTTTCCCTCGAAGCGTATGGCAAGGACTGGACCAAACATTACCCGCCAGCGCCCAGCGCCATCGTCTTTCCCAAAACGATAGAACAGGTGCAAGCCATTGTGCACTGGGCCAATGCGCACAAGGTGGCGCTGGTGCCCTCTGGCGGGCGCACCGGGCTTTCTGCCGGCGCCGTGGCGGCCAATGGCGAGGTTGTCGTCGCCTTCGACTACATGAACCAGATCCTTGGCTTCAATGCTTTCGACCGTACTGTGGTTTGCCAGCCAGGGGTCGTCACCCGCCAGTTGCAAACCTACGCCGAAGAGCAAGGTCTCTATTACCCGGTGGACTTCGCTTCCAGCGGTTCCAGCCAGATTGGCGGCAATATCGGCACCAATGCCGGCGGGATCAAGGTGATTCGTTACGGTATGACTCGCAACTGGGTGGCCGGGCTGAAAGTGGTCACCGGCAAGGGCGAGTTGCTGGAGCTGAACAAAGACCTGATCAAGAACGCCACCGGCTACGACCTGCGCCAGCTGTTCATTGGTGCCGAGGGTACGCTGGGCTTCGTGGTCGAGGCCACCATGCGCCTGGACCGCGCACCGCGCAACCTCACCGCCATGGTGCTGGGCACACCGGACTTCGACGCTATCATGCCGGTACTGCACGCCTTCCAGGGCAAGCTGGACCTGACCGCTTTCGAGTTCTTCTCCGACAAGGGGTTGGCCAAGATCCTCGCCCGCGGCGATGTGCCTGCGCCATTCGCGACGGATTGCCCGTTCTATGCGCTGCTGGAGTTCGAGGCCAGCACTGAAGAGGTTGCCAATGAAGCATTGGCTACCTTCGAGCACTGCGTCGAGCAGGGTTGGGTGCTGGATGGGGTGATGAGCCAAAGCGAAACCCAGCTGAAAAACCTGTGGAAGCTGCGCGAGTATCTGTCGGAAACCATCTCGCACTGGACACCGTACAAGAACGACATTTCCGTCACCGTCTCGAAAGTGCCTGCGTTCCTGCGTGATATCGACGCCATCGTCTCAGCGCATTACCCGGACTATGAAGTGGTGTGGTACGGCCATATTGGTGATGGCAACCTGCACCTGAACATCCTCAAGCCTGAGCATATGAGCAAGGACGACTTCTTCGCTTCGTGTGCCAAGGTCAACAAGTGGGTGTTCGAGATCGTCGAGCGTTACAACGGGTCGATTTCTGCCGAGCATGGCGTGGGCATGACCAAGCGTGACTACCTGGGCTACAGCCGCTCCCCCGAAGAAATCGCCTGCATGAAGGCAATAAAGGCCGTGTTCGACCCTAACGGCATCATGAATCCGGGTAAGATCTTCGCACCTGAATAAAAAGCAGTATCCAGAAGGAGTCGGCCATGAGTTACCAGCACCAGTACGTAGACGGCACGCGCATTCACTTCCCGCTGGGCAAGGTGGTGTGCATCGGCCGTAACTATGCCGAGCACGCCAAGGAACTGGACAACCCGATCCCCACCGAGCCGCTGCTGTTCATCAAGCCAGGCAGCTGCGTGGTGCCGGCCGAAGGTGGCTTCAAGATCCCGGCCGAGCGTGGGTCGGTGCACTATGAAGTTGAAATTGCCGTGCTGCTGGGCAAGCCGCTGTCGACCCACCCGAGCGAGGAAGAGGTGCTGGACGCCATTTCCGGTTACGCACCGGCGCTGGACCTGACCCTGCGCGACGTGCAGGCCAAACTGAAGGAAAAGGGCCTGCCTTGGGAGCTGGCCAAGTGCTTTGACGGCGCTTGCGTGCTGCCACCGTTCGTCTCGGCCGCCAGCTTTGAGGACGTGACAGACATCCCGGTGCGCCTGACCGTGAACGGCGAAGTGCGCCAGGAGGGTAACAGCGCGATGATGCTGAACCCGATCGTGCCGATGATCCAGTACATGGCAGCGCATTTCTCGCTACAAGCGGGGGATGTAATCCTCACCGGTACCCCGGCGGGTGTTGGGCCGTTCAATGTCGGTGACGAGCTGGTGCTGGAACTGCCGGGTGTGAGCCGCTTCGAAAGCCGGGTGCTTTAACTCGAAACCGCGTCGCCTTCTTCGCGGGTAAACCCGCTCCTACAGGGAACGCGTCGCCTTCTTCGCGGGTAAACCCGCTCCTACAGGGATTGCAGCACCTTGGGAGCGGGCATGCCCGCGAATGGGCCGGCGCTGTTTACCGATTTTTCACACCCAATCCGGATAATGCGCGTACCTACGCCCATTTCCCCAGGATCACCGCATGCCGTCTTCCTCCAGCGCCCCGGTAACCCCCAAGCGTCGTTTCTACCTGCGCTGGCCCTTCGGCCTGGCCGTGGCGGCGGTGATCGGCTATGGCGTGGCCGTGGCCATGCACTGGGATGACCGCGGTGCACTGTGGGTAAAAGAAAGCTTCGAAAGCACCGCCGAGCGCAGCGAAAGCGTGTGGCTGCCGGATTACCAGGTGGACATCGACGCCAAGCCGTTGCCAGGCATGGAGGATGACGAAGCCTCGGACGTTGCCTTCAACCCGCAAACCCGTACCCTGTTCGCGGTCATGGGCAAGAACCCGATCCTGGTCGAACTGAGCCTGGAGGGCGATGTACTGCGCAAGATCCCGCTCAACGGCTGGAACAACCCCGAAGGCATCGCGGTGCTGGAAGACGGCAACCTGGCCATCACCGACGAGCGCCTGCATGACCTGACCGTGGTCAAGGTGAACGCGCAGACCACCGCGCTGAACCACGATGACTTCCCGAGCCATGACCTGGGCCCTTCGGCCAAGAGCAACAAGGGCTTCGAGGCCATCGCCTGGGACCCGCTGCGCCAGCGCCTGATCATTGGTGAGGAGCGCCCGCCCAAGCTGTACACCTGGAACACCGATGGCCGCAGCCCGCTCAAGGGTGAGAAGCAGCCGTTGCCTAGCGATGAGCTCGACTTGCGCAACCTGTCTGCGCTGGGTGTCGACCCGCGTACTGGCCACCTGCTGGTGCTTTCGGCCGACTCCAACATGCTGCTGGAGCTGGACGAGCAGGGCCAGCAAGTCAGCTTCATGACGCTGCTGGGCGGCTTCAACGGGCTTGAAGGCACCATTCCGCGGGCTGAAGGGGTGGCCATGGACGACAAGGGCACCTTGTACATGGTCAGCGAGCCGGCGCTTTTCTATCGATTCAAAAAGAACTGACAACATCATCAGAATTGCCTGACGCTTGCATTAAGCTTTGCTTCAGCCATTCATGATTAGATTCGCCACCCCTGTGTCGAGTCTGTCCCTATGCGTCGTTTTGTTCGCCTGTTTCTTGTTCTGGCTGCCCTTGGTCTGCTCCTGCTTGGCTGGGCAGGGCAGGAGTTTCGCCTGTTCGAGCGTGGCTGGTTCAATCTGAAGACCTGGTGGCAGCCTGTGGAGCGCAGCATTGGTCTGGATCGCTACCGGGTGGTGCTGGAGGCGCAGCCGATCGAAGGGCTGGATGATGACATTTCGGCGCTGACCTACGACCCCGACCGCAAAACCCTCTTCACGGTCACCAACGCCCGTTCGGAGCTGATCGAGCTGTCGCTGGATGGCCGTATCCTGCGGCGTGTGCCGCTGACTGGCTTCGGCGACCCGGAGGCTGTGGAGTACGTTGGGCCTAACAGCTATGTGATCACCGACGAGCGTCAGCAACGGCTGATTCGCGTGCGGCTGGAAGACGACACGATGTTTCTCGATGCCGGTGATGCCGAACAGCTGACATTGGGTATTGGCCTCAATGGCAACAAAGGCTTCGAGGGCCTGGCCTACGATTCGGCGGGCAAGCGCCTGTTCGTGGCGAAAGAGCGTGACCCGATGCTGATCTATGAGGTGCATGGCTTCCCGCATGACAATCCGGAAAAGCCCTATGCCGTGCATGTGGTGCAGGACCGCAAGCGCGATTCACGGTTGTTTGTGCGGGATTTGTCGAGTTTGCAGTTCGATGAACGCAGCGGGCATTTGCTGGCATTGTCGGACGAGTCGCGGTTGGTGCTGGAGCTGGATGTACAGGGCCAGCCGCTGAGTACCTTGTCGTTGCGCAAGGGCTTCCAGGGGTTGCAGGCGACGGTGCCGCAGGCGGAGGGCATTGCGATGGATGACGCGGGGACCATTTACCTGGTCAGTGAGCCGAACCTGTTCTATGTGTTCAAGCAGCCGACTGACTGATCGCCTGTCAGGGCCTGTTCGCGGGTAAACCCGCTCCTACAGGGATCGCCACGGTTCCAGGCCGGTGGGGTACCTTGTAGGAGCGGGTTTACCCGCGAAGATTGTTACTCGGCTTTGAGGCTCTTAACGCCCTCAGCAGTGCCCAATAACAGTAGATCCGCCGGCCGCGCCGCGAACAGGCCGTTGGTCACCACGCCGACGATGGCGTTGATCTGCGCTTCCAGTTCCACCGGGTTGGTGATCTGCAGGTTGTACACATCCAGGATCACGTTGCCGTTGTCGGTGACCACGCCTTCACGGTACACCGGATCGCCACCCAGCTTCACCAGCTGACGTGCCACGTGGCTGCGGGCCATGGGGATCACTTCGACCGGTAGCGGGAAGGCCCCCAGTACCGGCACCAGCTTGCTGCCGTCGGCGATGCAGATGAAGGTCTTGGCCACGGCCGCGACGATCTTTTCGCGGGTCAGGGCTGCGCCGCCGCCCTTGATCAGGTGCAGGTGTGCGTCGCTCTCGTCAGCACCGTCCACGTAAAACTCAAGCTCGCTGACGCTGTTCAGTTCGTAGACCGGGATGCCATGGCCCTTCAGGCGCTGGGCAGTGGCTTCGGAGCTGGCGACTGCACCGTCGAACGCGGTCTTGTGCTGAGCCAGGGCATCGATGAAGAAGTTGGCGGTCGAACCGGTACCGACGCCTACGACGCTCTTTTCATCCAGCTTGGGCAGAATGAAGTCGACAGCGGCCTGGGCGACGGCCTGTTTGAGTTGGTCCTGGGTCATGCGGGCTCCGGAAGGGGCAGGGCGGTTTCAAAGTCACCTAGTATAACGGCTCGCACGGCTTTGCTGTGGTCGCCCGACGTAGCGCTAGGGTAGACTCCCAGCCCTCGTCCCGCGGCCCAGTGATGCTTTCCCGATGCTCGAACAGTACGTCAAGAAGATCCTCACCTCGCGCGTCTATGACGTTGCCGTCGAAACCCCGTTGCAGAGCGCCGGGCAGCTGAGCAAGCGCCTGGGCAACCAGATTTTGCTCAAGCGCGAAGACCTGCAGCCAGTGTTCTCGTTCAAGCTCCGCGGCGCGTATAACAAGCTGGCCCAGCTGAGCCCGGAAGAACTGGCCCGTGGCGTGGTCACCGCCTCGGCCGGCAACCACGCCCAAGGCCTGGCCCTGGCCGCGCGCGAAATGGGCATCAAGGCCACCATCGTGATGCCCAAGACTACTCCGGAGATCAAGGTTGAAGGCGTGCGCTCGCGCGGTGGCAAGGTGGTGCTGCATGGCGATTCGTTCCCTGAAGCGCTGGCCTATTCGTTGAAACTGGTCGATGAAAAGGGCTTCGTCTACGTTCACCCTTACGACGATCCGCACACCATCGCCGGGCAGGGCACCGTCGCCATGGAAATCCTGCGCCAACACCCTGGCCAGCTGGATGCGATCTTCGTGCCGGTGGGCGGTGGCGGCCTGATCGCTGGCATTGCTGCCTACGTGAAGTACCTGCGCCCGGAAATCAAGGTAATCGGTGTCGAGCCGGACGATTCCAATTGCCTGCAGGCGGCCATGGCTGCCGGTGAGCGCGTGGTGCTGCCGCAGGTCGGGCTGTTCGCCGATGGCGTGGCGGTGGCGCAGATTGGCCAGCACACGTTCGATATCTGCCGCCACCATGTGGACGAAGTCGTCACTGTCAGTACCGATGAGATCTGTGCAGCAATCAAGGATATCTACGACGATACCCGCTCGATCACCGAGCCTGCTGGCGCGCTGGGTGTGGCGGGCATCAAGAAGTACGTCGAGCTATACGGCGTCAGCGGCCAGACCCTGGTGGCCATCGACTCCGGTGCCAACGTCAATTTCGATCGCCTGCGCCATGTGGCCGAGCGTGCCGAGCTGGGTGAGAAGCGCGAGGCGATCATCGCCGTGACCATCCCTGAGCGCCCGGGTAGCTTCAAGGCCTTCTGCGAGGCTATCGGCAAGCGTCAGATCACCGAGTTCAACTACCGCAAGCACACCTCTGACGAAGCGCATATCTTCGTTGGGGTGCAGACCCACCCGGAAAACGACCCCCGCGCAGCGCTGGTGCAGCAACTGACCGAGCAGGGCTTCCCGGTTACCGATCTGACCGACAATGAACTGGCCAAGCTGCATATTCGTCATATGGTCGGCGGCCACTCGGCCGGTGCCAGCGACGAAATGGTGCTGCGCTTCGAATTCCCCGAGCGGCCGGGGGCGCTGTTCAACTTCCTCAACAAGCTGGGCGGGCGCTGGAACATCTCGATGTTCCACTACCGCAACCATGGCGCGGCTGATGGGCGCGTGGTGGCGGGGCTGCAGGTGCCGGAGGACGAACGTCACCTGGTGCCGGCAGCGCTGGCCAAGATCGGTTACCCGTACTGGGACGAGACCGAAAACCCGGCCTACAAACTGTTCCTGGGCTGAGCGGCTAAGCTAGGGCTGATGGCCCGCGAAGAAGCGACCGCAAAATGCCCGTTTAAGGACGACCGAGACATGGAACACCTGACCACGCTCAAGACCCTGCACATCATCGCCACCGCGCTGCTGCTTCTGGGCGCCCTGGGCCTGGCGATCTGGACCTGGCGCGCCCGCCGCCAGGGCGATGCCGAAGCCTACGCCAAGCTGCTACGCCGGCCGTTGGTGTTCGTCTGGCTGATGATGGGCCTGTGCCTGGTGAGCATGCCGTTCACCGGCTGGTGGCTGGTACACCTGGTGGGCTGGCCACTGGGGCAGACCTGGGTGTTGGCATCCAGTGTCATCTATACCTTCGGTGCGTTTGCCGTGTGGTGGCTGCTGGTGCGGCTGAACCGGCTGCGCAAGGCCGAGGTAGTGGGGTTGCGGTTTACCCTGGCGCTGGCGGTGTTCAGTGGGGTTTGCTTCCTGTCCATTGCCGGGCTGATGGGGGCCAAGCCGGTCTGACAGCCTTGTGCTGATTGTGCCGGCCTATTCGCGGGTGAACCCGCTCCTACAGGTACAGCGCAGCCCTCAAGGCCTGTGGTGATTCCTGTGGGAGCGGGCGTGTCCGCGAAAAGACCGGCACGGAAAACCTCAATCCCGCAGCGAGATCACCGGCCATCCACGCTTATCCGCCTCGGCCCGCAGGTCCGGGGCCGGGTCCACAGCCACTGCATGCGTCACCCGCTGCAACAACGGCAGGTCATTCATCGAGTCGCTATAGAAGTAGCTGTCCTCAAGATCAAAGCCGTTCTCCAGCATCCAGCGTTCCAGCCGCGTCACTTTGCCTTCACGGAAACACGGTATATCGGTACTACGCCCGGTGTAGCGGCCGTCGCGCACCTCGCATTCGGTTGCCAGCAACACCCGCACCCCCAGGCGCCGGGCGATCGGTGCGGTGACGAAGCGGTTGGTAGCGGTGATGATCACCAGCTGGTCACCCGCCTCGCGGTGCTGCTGCAGCAAGGCCAGGGCCTTGGGCAGGACGATGGGCTCGATGCAGTCGCGCATGAAGTCGCGGTGCCATTCGTCGAGCCGGGGCATGGGTGTTGCCGCCAGGATTTCCATTGAAAAGGCCAGGTAGGCCTGCAGGTCCAGGGTGCCATTGAGGTAATCCTGGTAGAAGCTGTCGTTGCGTTGCTTGTAGGCGACCGGGTCGAGAATGCCGCGCTCGCAAAGATAGTCACCCCAGGCATGGTCGCTGTCGCCACCGAGGAGGGTATTGTCCAGGTCGAATAAAGCCAGGCGCATCGCGGTCACTCGTATCAGCCACAGGGTAGGCCCGCAGAATACGGAGTTTTCACGCAGCTGCACATAAGCTTGGCGGGCGCGTTGCTGCGCTCGCAAGCTTTGTGGAACAATGCGTTGACATGCGTTTGCGAGGTTGCTGCCGTGATCGACCCGGATGGTTTTCGCCCCAATGTCGGGATCATTCTCACGAATGATGCCGGGCAGGTGCTATGGGCTCGACGGATCAACCAGGATGCCTGGCAATTCCCCCAGGGTGGTATCAACCCTGACGAGACGCCGGAAGACGCCCTGTACCGCGAGCTGAACGAAGAAGTTGGCCTTGAACGCGACGATGTAGAAATTCTTGCCTGCACCCGTGGCTGGTTGCGTTATCGTTTACCCCAGCGATTGGTACGTACCCACAGCCAGCCGCTGTGCATCGGCCAGAAGCAGAAGTGGTTCCTGCTGCGCCTGGTGAGCAACGAACAACGGGTGCGGATGGACCTGACCGGCAAGCCGGAATTCGACGGCTGGCGCTGGGTGAGCTATTGGTATCCGCTGGGCCAGGTTGTGACATTCAAGCGCGAGGTGTACCGGCGCGCCCTGAAAGAGCTAGCACCGCGTCTGTTGACGCGCGACTGACGACGGAGTTCGACCCCGAGCCATGCTCAATACGCTGCGCAAGATCGTCCAGGAAGTAAACTCCGCCAAAGATCTCAAGTCGGCGTTGGGGATCATTGTCTTGCGCGTCAAGGAAGCCATGGGCAGCCAGGTCTGCTCGGTCTACCTGCTCGACCCGGAAACCAACCGCTTCGTGCTGATGGCGACCGAAGGCCTGAACAAGCGCTCCATCGGCAAGGTCAGCATGGCCCCCAACGAAGGCCTGGTTGGCCTGGTCGGTACCCGGGAAGAGCCGCTGAACCTGGAAAACGCCGCCGACCACCCGCGTTACCGCTACTTTGCCGAAACCGGCGAAGAGAAATTCGCCTCCTTCCTGGGTGCGCCGATCATCCACCACCGCCGTGTGGTCGGGGTACTGGTCATCCAGCAAAAGGAGCGCCGCCAGTTCGACGAGGGCGAGGAAGCCTTCCTGGTCACCATGAGCGCCCAGCTTGCCGGGGTTATCGCCCACGCCGAGGCTACCGGCTCGATCCGTGGCCTGGGCCGTCAGGGCAAAGGTATTCAGGAAGCGCGCTTCGTGGGTGTGCCGGGTTCGCCTGGTGCCGCGGTGGGGCGTGCGGTGGTGATGTTGCCGCCGGCCGACCTGGAAGTGGTCCCGGACAAGACCGTCGATGACATCGACGCCGAACTCAAGCTGTTCCAGAACGCCCTGGAAGGTGTGCGCGACGACATGCGCAAGCTGTCGGCCAAACTGGCCACCCAGCTGCGCCCGGAAGAGCGTGCGCTGTTCGACGTCTATCTGATGATGCTAGAAGACGCAGCCCTGGGCGGTGAGGTGACCGAGGTCATCAAGACCGGCCAGTGGGCCCAGGGCGCCCTGCGCCAGGTGGTTGGTGAGCACGTCAACCGCTTCGAGCTGATGGACGACGACTACCTGCGTGAGCGTGCCTCCGACGTCAAGGACCTGGGGCGCCGCCTTTTGGCCTACCTGCAGGAAGCGCGCTCGCAGTCGTTGGTGTATGCCGACAACACCATCCTGGTCAGTGAGGAACTGACACCGGCCATGCTCGGTGAAGTGCCGGAAGGCAAGCTGGTCGGCCTGGTCTCGGTACTCGGCTCGGGCAACTCCCACGTCGCCATCCTCGCGCGGGCCATGGGCATCCCCACGGTGATGGGCCTGGTCGACCTGCCATACTCCAAAGTCGACGGTATTGAACTGATCGTCGACGGCTACAAGGGCGAGGTGTTCACCAACCCCAGCGAAGTGCTGCGCAAGCAGTACAGCGAAGTGGTCGAGGAGGAACGCCAGCTGGCCCAAGGGCTGGATGCACTGCGCGAACTTCCGTGCGTCACCCCCGACGGCCACCGCATGCCCCTGTGGGTCAACACTGGCCTGCTCGCTGACGTGGCCCGTGCCCAGCAGCGCGGCGCCGAAGGGGTAGGCCTGTACCGCACCGAAGTGCCGTTCATGATCAACCAGCGCTTCCCCAGTGAGAAAGAGCAGCTGGCCATCTACCGTGAGCAGCTGGCGGCCTTCCACCCGCTGCCGGTGACCATGCGTACCCTCGACATCGGTGGCGACAAGGCTCTGTCGTACTTCCCCATCAAGGAAGAAAACCCGTTCCTCGGCTGGCGCGGCATTCGCGTCACCCTCGACCACCCGGAAATCTTCCTGGTACAGACCCGCGCCATGCTCAAGGCCAGCGAGGGCCTGAACAACCTGCGCATCCTGCTGCCGATGATTTCCGGCATTCACGAGCTGGAAGAGGCGCTGCACCTGATCCACCGTGCCTGGGGTGAAGTGCGTGACGAAGGTACCGATGTACCGATGCCGCCCGTGGGTGTGATGGTGGAAATCCCGGCGGCGGTGTACCAGACCAAGGAGCTGGCGCGGCAGGTGGACTTCCTGTCGGTAGGCTCCAACGACCTGACCCAGTACCTGTTGGCGGTGGACCGCAACAACCCGCGGGTCGCCGACCTGTACGATTACCTGCACCCGGCGGTACTGCAGGCGCTGAACACGGTGGTGCGCGACGCCCATGGCGAAGGCAAGCCGGTGAGCATCTGCGGCGAGATGGCCGGTGACCCGGCGGCAGCGGTCCTGTTGATGGCCATGGGTTTCGACAGCCTGTCGATGAACGCCACCAACCTGCCGAAGGTCAAGTGGATGCTGCGCCAGATCAATATGGGCAAGGCCAAGGAACTGCTGGCCGAGGCCTTGAGCCATGACAACCCGCAGGTTATCCACAGCTCGCTGCAGCTGGCCCTGAAGAACCTTGGGTTGGCGCGGATGATTGGGCCTGGGGCTAATAAAACCCTGTGAGGGTGATGCTGCCTGTGCCGGCCTCTTCGCGGGTGAACCCGCTCCTACAACCGGCCTGCGCCTAAACCCCCGATGTGTGTCACCCGATTATTGTAGGAGCGGGTTTACCCGCGAATACGATGGCGGCGGCAACGGTGAACGGGTGGTGGAGATTGGCCAGCAGGTCCGGCCTCTTCGCGGGTAAACCCGCTCCTACAACGGCCTGGGTCCAACCCCAGATGTGTGTACGTGGTAGGAGCGGGTTTACCCGCGAAGAGGCCCGAACAGACAACATCAAATGTTCAGGCCAACAACTCAATTTCCCCCAAATGCCCGCCAAAAGGCCCGAAACTGCGCTCAACCAGCCGTCTTTGCCCCTGATCATCCACAATGAGCACTGTGCTCGCCCGGGTCCCGTAATTCTGGCTGGCGATGAAGACGCTCGACAGCAACTTCTCGGTTGCCAACCCCACGCCTGTCTCGGGTAGGTCGCCATCAGCCGCGGGCTCGTTATCCGCGAGTAAAGCCAGCAGCCTGTGCGGCTCCGGCGTGTCCAGCAGGTTTTCCAGCCCGTCACGTGCCTTCACCAGCTTCGGCCACGGTGTATCCAGCCCGGCGTTCGAAAGCCCATAAACCCCAGCCTTCAGCAGGCGCGGCGTGGCCTCACGGGCATGCAGATAGCCCAGTTGCTGCCCATCACCCACCAGCAGGTTGAACCCCGAGTACTGCCCGCTACGGCTGGCCACCTGGTCCAGGTAAGCCTCGACCCCTAGCTCGCCCTGCAGAAACGCCGCCACCAGCTCACCCCGCGAGCGGGGCCCCTGCGCCTGGCCCGGGTCGCGGATGTTGGTCAGCGCGGCAAAGCGCCCCTGTGGGCCTACGCCCAGCCAGGTACCGCCTGCCTCCAGGTCGCGCCCGGCATGCACCCCAGGTGTATCCTCCCAGGCCGCCAGGGGCTGAGTGGGGCGGGCATAGAATTCGTCGCGGTTGGCCGCCACGATCAGCGGCAGGGCGTGCCCCGGCCGCCAGGCAAATACGATCAGGCACATAGGTTGGGCCTCTGTGTTTTTTTGTCACTGTACCCACAGGAACGATGCGGATCCATCCTGACACAGAGTTCACTAGAGCCCCGAGCCCGGCTTCCGTTACCATGCCGGATTGATTTCTAGGGGACGCCGAATGGAATTCGTGCTCTATCTGTTGTTGGGCGCCTGTGCCGGTGTGCTGGCCGGGCTGTTCGGCGTGGGCGGCGGCATCATCATCGTGCCGGTGCTGGTGTTCAGCTTTACCCTGCAGGGTTTCGACGCTTCGGTGCTGACCCACCTGGCCGTCGGCACGTCATTGGCCACCATCGTCTTCACTTCGATCAACGCCGTGCGGGAGCACCACCGCAAGCGCGCGGTGCAATGGCCGATCTTCATCTGGATGACCATCGGCATCCTCCTGGGGGCCGGTGTCGGTGCCAAGACCGCTTCGCTGATCCAGGGCCCACTGCTGCAGAAGATCATCGGTGTGTTCGCCCTGGTCATCGCCGCGCAGATGGCCCTTGACCTCAAACCCAAGGCCAGCCGTGGCGTCCCCGGCAAACCTGGGCTGATCGGTGCAGGTGGTGTGATTGGCTGGGCCTCGGCCATTTTCGGCATTGGCGGTGGTTCGCTGACGGTGCCGTTCCTTACCTGGCGTAGCCTGCCCATGCAGCAGGCAGTGGCCACGTCATCGGCCTGTGGCCTGCCGATTGCTGTAGCCAGTGCCCTGAGCTTCATGCTGCTGGGTTGGCACGAGGAGCACCTGCCGCCCCACAGCCTGGGTTACGTGTACCTTCCGGCGCTGGTCGGCATTGCCGTGACCAGCATGTTCTTCGCCCGCTTCGGCGCGCGCCTGGCGCACAAGCTGTCGCCCCGTTTGTTGAAACGCCTGTTCGCAGCCCTGCTGTTCTGTGTCGGCCTCAGCTTTTTGATTTGAATCGAGAGGAAGTTCCATGCTGCCTTACCCGCAGATAGACCCCGTGGCCTTGGCCATCGGGCCGCTGAAAATCCATTGGTACGGCCTGATGTACCTGATCGGCATCGGCGGTGCCTGGTTGCTGGCCTCACGCCGGCTCAACCGCTTCGACCCCACCTGGAGCCGCGAGAAGCTGTCCGACCTGGTGTTCTGGCTGTCGATGGGGGTGATTGTCGGCGGTCGCCTGGGCTATGTGCTGTTCTACGACTTGCACGCCTACCTGGCCAACCCGACGCTGATCTTCGAGGTGTGGAAAGGCGGTATGTCGTTCCACGGCGGCTTCATCGGCGTGATGCTGGCGGCCTTGTGGTTCGGCAAGCGCAACAACAAGTCGTTCTTCGAGCTGATGGACTTCGTCGCCCCGCTGGTGCCGATTGGCCTGGGTGCCGGGCGTATCGGCAACTTCATCAACGCCGAACTGTGGGGCAAACCCACCGACGTGCCATGGGCGATGATCTTCCCGCCGTTCAGCGACCCGGCCCAGTTGCCGCGCCACCCGTCGCAGCTGTACCAGTTCGCCCTTGAGGGCGTGGCGCTGTTCGTCATCCTGTGGCTGTTCTCGCGCAAGCCACGGCCGACCATGGCGGTGTCAGGCATGTTCGCGCTGTTCTACGGTATCTTCCGTTTCATCGTCGAATTCGTGCGGGTGCCGGATGCTCAGCTGGGTTACATCGCCTGGGGCTGGCTGACCATGGGTCAGATTCTCTGTGTGCCGATGATCCTGGCTGGCCTCGGTCTGATCTGGTGGGCTTATAATCGCAAGCCCACGGCGAAACCCGCCTGATTAATCCCACGGCAGGGGCGATCCCCCTGCCGTTTTTGCTACAGGTAAGCCATGAAACAGTATCTGGACCTGGTCCGCGACGTCATTGATAACGGCACGTTGCAGGGAAACCGCACCGGCATCCGCACCATCAGCCTGCCGGGCGCGATGCTGCGTTTCGACCTGCAGAAGGGCTTTCCGGCCATTACCACGCGCAAGCTGGCGTTCAAGTCGGCGATCGGTGAAATGGTCGGTTTCCTGCGTGGCGTGAAGAACGCCGGTGAGTTCCGCGAGCTGGGCTGCAAGGTCTGGGACCAGAACGCCAACGAAAACGCCCAGTGGCTGGCCAACCCGTTCCGTCAGGGCCATGACGACCTGGGCGAGATCTATGGCGTGCAATGGCGCCAGTGGCCGGGCTACAAGCGCATCCCGCTGAGCAACCCGGCGGCCATCGAAATGGCCGAGCAAGCCGGTTTCCGCCGTATTGCCCAGGACGAAGAGGACGGCGTCGCGTTCGTCATCCTGTACAAGGCGATCGACCAGGTGCGCCAGTGCCTGGACACCATCGCCAACGACCCGGGTAGCCGCCGCATCCTGTTCCACGGCTGGAATTGCGCGCAACTGGACGAAATGGCACTGCCACCGTGTCACTTGCTGTACCAGTTCCACCCGAATGTCGAGACCAGGGAAATTTCCCTGACCCTCTACATCCGCTCGAACGACCTGGGGCTGGGCACGCCGTTCAACCTCACCGAGGGCGCGGCGCTGCTGTCGCTGTTTGGCCGCCTGACCGGCTATACACCGCGCTGGTTCACCTACTTCATCGGCGATGCCCATGTGTATGAAAACCACCTGGACATGCTCAACGAGCAGCTCAAGCGCGAGCCGTTGGAAGCGCCGAAGCTGGTGATCAGCGACCGTGTGCCGTCGTTTGCCGAGACTGGTAAATACGAGCCGGAGTGGCTAGAGAAGATCGAACCGAGTGATTTCTGGCTGGAAGGCTATGAGCACCATGCGCCGATGACAGCGCCGATGGCGGTCTGATAGATCTCCATTGTGTGAACTGGCCTCTTCGCGGGTGAACCCGCTCCCACAGGGTACTGCACAGGCCTAAGTCGTGCGCGGTCCCTGGGGGAGCGGGTTCACCCGCGAAGCTTTTGGCTCAATGCCCGTGACTCCGCCCCACATGCGAATGTTCGGTGTCCGGCACCGATACCGCCCCGTTTGTCTCCAGTTGCTGCAAGATCGCGCATTCACTCCCCTGCGTGTTGCAGCGCCGCCGCAGCTCCACCAGCTGCTCTTGCAATGCCACCAAGCCATCGATCCGCGCCTGAACATGCTCGATATGCTCGTCGATCAGCGCATTGACGCTGCCGCACGCGTCGTCGGGGCTGTCGCGCAGGCGTAGCAGGCTGCGAATTTCGTCCAGGGTCATGTCCAGCGTGCGGCAGTTGCGGATGAAGGTCAGCCGCTCCACATGGGCCTGGGTGTACAACCGGTAGTTGCCCTCGCTGCGCGCCGGCTCTGGCAGCAGGTTTTCACGCTCGTAGTAGCGGATGGTTTCCACCGCGCAGTCGGTGGCTTTGGCCAGTTCTCCGATCTTCATCACGAAATCTCCAGCAAGTGGCTTGACCCTATAGTGGCTACAGGGTGTTCACTTGGCAACAGGCTCAATTTAAGGATGACCCCATGAACCAGCCTGTCAGCCACGAACACAAGCACCCGCACGATCACGCTCATGGTGATGACGACCATGGCCATGCTGCCCACGGCCACAGCTGCTGCGGCGCCAAAGCCGCGCCGCCGCTGGTGCAACTGAGCGAAACGGCCAGTGCCCAGGCACAACTCAGTCGTTTCCGCATCGATGCCATGGACTGCCCCACCGAGCAGACCCTGATTCAGGACAAACTGAGCAAGCTGGCCGGTATCGAACAGCTGGAATTCAACCTGATCAACCGCGTGCTTGGCGTGCGCCATACCTTGGACGGCACCGCCGATATCGAGCGGGCTATCGACAGCCTGGGCATGAAGGCCGAGCCGATTGCCGCCCAGGACGACGGCAGCGCCAGCGTGCCACAACCGGCCAAGGCCCGCTGGTGGCCACTGGCATTGTCGGGCGTCGCCGCGATCGCCGCCGAAATCGTGCACTTTGCTGCACTGGCCCCTGAGTGGGTGGTAGCGGGACTGGCGCTTGCCGCGATCCTCGGTTGCGGCCTGGGTACCTACAAGAAGGGCTGGATTGCCCTGAAAAACCGTAACCTCAACATCAATGCGCTGATGAGTATCGCCGTGACGGGGGCCGTATTGATCGGCCAGTGGCCGGAAGCGGCTATGGTGATGGTGCTGTTCACCGTTGCCGAACTGATCGAAGCGCGCTCGCTGGACCGTGCGCGCAATGCCATCGGCGGGTTGATGCAGCTGACCCCGGACATGGCTACGGTGCAGCAGGCCGATGGCCAGTGGCGCGAGCTGGAAGTGCGTGAGGTGGCCATCGGCGCACTGGTGCGGGTGCGCCCCGGTGAGCGCATCGGCCTGGACGGTGAAGTGACCAGCGGGCAATCCAGCGTCGATCAGGCGCCGATTACCGGCGAAAGCCTGCCTGTGGAGAAGGGGGTGGGTGACAAGCTGTTCGCTGGCACCATCAACCAGGCGGGGGCGCTGGAGTTTCGCGTCACCGCCGCTGCCGGGCAGTCGACCCTGGCGCGGATTATCAAGGCTGTGGAGGAAGCGCAGGGCGCGCGGGCGCCTACCCAACGCTTCGTCGACCGTTTCTCGCGTATCTACACCCCGGTGGTATTCGCCATTGCCCTGGCCGTGGCGCTGTTACCCCCGCTGTTCATGGCTGGCGCCTGGTTCGACTGGGTTTACCGCGCCTTGGTGCTGCTGGTGGTGGCCTGCCCCTGCGCGCTGGTGATCTCGACCCCGGTGACCATCGTCAGTGGCCTGGCCGCCGCTGCGCGCAAAGGCATCCTGATCAAGGGTGGCGTGTACCTGGAGGGTGGCCGCCACCTGGATTTCCTGGCCCTGGACAAGACCGGCACCATCACCCATGGCAAGCCGGTGCAGACCGACGCCAAGGTGCTGGCGCCGCTGTTCGAAGACCGTGCGCAAGCCTTGGCGGCCAGCCTGGGCGAGCGTTCGGACCACCCGGTGTCCCGCGCCATTGCCGAGTTCGGCAAGCAGCAAGGCCTGGCCTTGAGCGAGGTCAGTGACTTCGCCGCCCTGGCCGGGCGTGGCGTGCGTGGTGTCATCGCCGGTGAGGTCTACCATTTGGGCAACCATCGCCTGGTCGAGGAACTGGGGCTGTGTTCGCCAGCGCTGGAGGCCCAACTGGATGCGCTGGAGCGCCAGGGCAAGACCGTGGTCCTGCTGCTCGACCGATCCGGCCCTCTGGCACTGTTCGCCGTGGCCGACACGGTCAAGGACAGCAGCCGTCAGGCGATCGCCGAATTGCATCAACTGGGTATCAAGACTGTCATGCTGACCGGTGACAATCCGCATACTGCGCAGGCCATTGCCGCCGTGGTGGGGATCGACCGCGCCGAGGGCAACCTGTTGCCGGCCGACAAGCTGAAAACCATTGAGGCGTTGTACGCCCAAGGCCATCGGGTAGGCATGGTCGGTGACGGCATCAACGACGCCCCGGCGCTGGCCCGCGCCGAAATCGGTTTTGCCATGGCTGCTGCCGGCACCGACACCGCCATCGAGACGGCTGATGTGGCGCTGATGGACGATGACTTGCGCAAAATCCCGGCCTTCGTCAGGCTGTCGCGCCAAAGTGCGGCGATCCTCATGCAGAACATCGTTCTGGCGTTGGGCATCAAGGCGATATTTCTGGCGATCACCTTTGCCGGCATGGCCACGATGTGGATGGCGGTGTTCGCTGATATGGGCGTGAGCTTGCTGGTGGTGTTCAACGGCTTGCGCCTTTTGCGCAAATAGAGGACGTGCATGCTGAGTTCCGAGCTGAAGGCCTTCTACATGGTGGCCCGTCTGGGCAGCATTACCCAGGCGGCGAAGAAGCTAGGCCTCAGCCAGCCCACGGTGACCACGCAGATCCGCAGCCTGGAAGGCCAGTACGCCGTGGAGTTGTTCTACCGCGGCGGGCGGCGCCTGGTGTTGAGCGAGGAGGGCTTACGCCTGCTGCCGATGGTCAAGGCGCTGCTGCAGCAGGAAGCCGACATCGAGTTCGAGCTGCGCAACAGTGGTCAGGCCCAGGGCAGCCTGCGCATTGCGGCCACTGCGCCTTACTACATTCTCGACCTGGTCAAGATCTATCGCGAACGCTTGCCGCAGGTTGAAGTGGCGGTGGAGATCGGCAACTCGCAGCAGGTGCTGGAAATGCTCGAGGATTACCGGGTGGATATTGCCGCGTCGTCGCAATGGGTGGAGGACGCGCGGTTGGTGCGGCGGATACTGGGCACTGACCCCTTGGTGGTGGCGGTGCACCGCAACCACCCTCTGGCCCAACGCCAGACGGTGTCGATCGAGGTGGTGTCGGGGCATTGCCTGCTGATGCGCGAGAAGGGCTCGACCACACGCAAGCTGACCGAGCAGATGATGCAGGAGGCCGGGGTCAAGGCCGGCGCCCTGATGGAGATCGGCAGTCGCGAGTCGATCCGCGAAGCGGTGCTGCGCAATATCGGCATCAGCGTGATTGCCCGTCATGAGGTGCCGCACAACCCCGAACTCCGGGTGCTGGCGCTGGAGAATGCGCCGGTGATGCACGAGTACCTGTATTGCCTGAAGGAACGGCGCCAGGCCCGGTTGCCGGCGGCATTCCTGGGGGTGGCGCAGGAAGTGGCCGGTTCGCAGTTCTAGATTCGCGTTGGCTTGTTCGCGGGTAGACCCGCTCCTGCATTTCTGCGTACATTTTCCGCAAACACGCATTCCGTTGTAGGAGCGGGTTTACCCGCGAAGAGGCCGGTACAGGCCACTACTAAATCTACCTATACCACTATCACCGGCTTTTGCCTTAAAGCCACAGAACCTTCGCACAGCCTGCCTAGCATGGCCCCATCTCTTCGATGAGGCCATGCCATGAACCACACCACCCCCGGCGCACAGATAAAAGTGTGCAACATCCACAAGCGCTTCGGTGCCTTTACGGCGCTCAACGATGTCTCGCTGGACATCGCCGCGGGCGAACTGGTGTGCCTGCTCGGCCCGTCCGGTTGTGGCAAGACCACGCTGCTGCGCTGCATTGCCGGCCTGGAGCGCCAGGACCGCGGTACGCTGTACATCGGCGAACGCGATATCTCCAAGCTGTCACCCCAGGCGCGGGACTACGGCATCCTGTTCCAGTCCTATGCGCTGTTTCCCAACCTTACCGTCGAAGCCAATATCGCCTATGGCCTGACGGGCAGTGGTCGCGAGCAGGCCCGTCAGCGGGTGGCCGAAATGCTCGAACTGGTTGGCCTGTCTGGCAGCGAGAAGAAGTACCCAGGCCAGCTCTCCGGTGGCCAGCAGCAACGTGTGGCCCTGGCCCGCGCGCTGGCACCGTCGCCATCGCTGCTGCTGCTCGATGAGCCGATGTCGGCGCTGGACGCCCGGGTGCGCGAGCACTTGTGCACCGAACTGCGTCAGCTGCAGCGCCAACTGGGCATCACCACGTTGATGGTTACCCACAACCAGGACGAGGCGATGTTGATGGCCGACCGCATTGCGGTGATGAACAACGGTCAGGTCGAGCAGTACGCCACCCCGCAGGAAATCTACGACCACCCGGCCACGCCGTTCGTGGCCGAGTTCGTTGGCCAGGGCAACTGGCTGCCGTTCCAGCGCCGCAGCGACAGCCATGCCCTGGTCGGCGACATGAACATGCGCCTGGCGCCGGGTTCAGCCCAGGCCAGCAGTGGCCGGCTGTTCTGCCGCCCGGAGGCGATCACGGTCAACCCGGTGGTGCACGAAGAAAACCTGTTCCCGGCCATGGTCCGCGAAATCACCTTTCTCGGTAACCGCTGCCGCATGAGCTTTGAACTCAAGGCCCTGCCAGGCCATGCCCTGCTGGCCGAACTGGCACCCGAGGCCATGCCGCGCCTGGGTTCGCAGGACATCTGGGTGGCATTGCCGCCGCAGAGCCTGCAGGTGTTTGCCTGAGATGGCCGCGCCAATGCCCCTGCCGTTGAGCCAGGCCAACGTCGCGCCGCGTGCTGGCATCGCCCTGGGTGACCGGCTGTTCGTCATCGGCGGCAAGAGCCTGCTGCTGATTCTGTTGGTGCTGGCCGTGCTGATGCCGTTGCTGGCGATCTTCTGGCGTGGTTTCAGCGGTGAAGCGGGCCAGGGCGGTGGCTTGCTGGCGGCCCGTGAATTGTTCACCAGCGCCAGCTTCCATTGGTTGCTTGGCAACAGCCTGTCGGTGGCCTTCACTGTCGCGGCCATTGTGGTACCGCTGGCCTATTTGTTCGCCTTTGCCCTGCAACGCACGTTGATCCCGGCCAAGGGCCTGTGGCGGGGGATTTCGCTGCTGCCATTGCTGGCACCGTCGATGCTGCCGGCGATCGCCCTGGTCTACCTGTTTGGCAATCAGGGCCTGCTGCGTGGGTTGCTCAGCGACAATATCTACGGCTTCTGGGGCATCGTGCTGGGCGAGGCCATCTACACCTTCCCGCATGCGCTGATGATTCTGCTGTCGGCACTGTCACTGGCCGATGCTCGCCTGTTCGATGCGGCCTCCAGCATGGGGGCAGGCTCGTGGCGGGCGTTCACCAGCATCACCTGGCCAGCCTCGCGCCAGGCAGTATTCGCGGCGTTCTGCCTGGTATTCACGCTGACTATCACAGACTTCGGTGTACCGGTCGTGGTGGGGGGCGATTATCAAGTGCTGGCGCTGGAAGCTTACAAGGCGGTGGTGGGCCAGCAACAGTTCGGCCGTGGTGCGCTGATCGGCATGGTGCTGCTGTTGCCGGCCCTGTTCAGCTTTACCGTCGACGCCTGGCTGCGTAGACGCCAGGGCGAGGCCATGGGTGGCCGTGCGCAGGTGTTCGAACCCAAGCCATCACGCGGTCGTGATGCCTGCTTCCTGACCATTGTGCTGCTGGTGTGCGCGGCGTTGCTGGTGGTGATCGGTATGGCGGTGTACTCCTCGCTGGTCACTTTCTGGCCCTACAACCTGTCGTTGTCGCTGCGCCACTACCTGTTCGAAGACACTGCCGGTGGCGGCTGGCTGGCCTACCGCAATAGCGTGACCATGGCCATTGGCACCGCACTGATCGGCAGCATCGTGATCTTCACCGGTGCCTACCTGATGGAGAAGACCCAGGGCCAACGCCTGCTCAACCATGCGCTGCGCCTGCTCAGCTTCATCCCCATGGCCGTGCCGGGCCTGGTGCTGGGCCTGGGCTACGTATTCTTCTTCAACCTGAACGGTAACCCGCTGCATGTGCTGTACGGCGGCATGGGGTTGCTGGTGGTGTGCACCATTGCCCATTACCTGACCACCGCGCAGATGACCGCGACCACCGCCCTGCGCCAGCTCGACGGCGAGTTCGAGGCTGCCGCGATGTCGCTGAAAGCGCCGCTGTACAGGCACTTCCTGCGCGTGACCGTGCCGATCTGCCTGCCGGCACTGCTGGATATCATCCGCTACCTGTTCGTATCGGCAATGACCACCGTGTCGGCAGCGATCTTTCTGTACAGCCCCGACACCCTCCTGGCTGCCGTTGCCGTGCTGAACATGGACGACGCCGGCAACGTTGGCGGTGCTGCCGCCATGTCCACCTTGATTCTGCTGACCAGTGCCGGCGCTTCACTGTTGCTGGCTGCAGCCTCGCGCGGCCTGCTGCGCCGCTCCCAAGCCTGGCGCCAACGCGCCGCGACCGTCTGACCTGAAAGGAACCTACCCATGCACAAGCTCCTTGCCCTTGCCGCTGCCGTTTCCGCCGTGTTCAGCCTGCAGGCTTCGGCCGCTGCTACCCAGCTGACGGTCTACACCGCTCTGGAAGCCGAGCAGCTGAAAACCTACAAACAGGCCTTCGAGAAAGCCAACCCGGATATCGAGATCAAGTGGGTGCGTGATTCCACCGGCATCATCACTGCCAAGCTGCTGGCGGAGAAAGAGCGCCCGCAAGCCGACGCTGTGTGGGGGCTGGCGGCATCGAGCCTGGCCATCCTCGATCAGAACGGCATGCTCGAAGCTTATGCGCCCAAGGACCTGGGCAAGATTTCCGGCAATTATCGTGACGCCGCCAACCCGCCAGCCTGGGTCGGCATGGACGTGTGGGCCGCCACCATTTGCTTCAACACCATCGAGGCCGAGAAACAGGGCCTGAGCAAACCGGTGAGCTGGCAGGACCTGACCAAGCCTGAGTACAAAGGCAAGATTGTCATGCCCAACCCGGCCTCGTCCGGCACCGGCTTCCTGGATGTCAGTGCCTGGTTGCAAACCTTTGGCGAGCCGCAGGGCTGGGCCTACATGGATGCGCTGCACCAGAACATCGGCCAGTACGTCCATTCCGGCTCCAAACCGTGCAAATTGGCGGCGGCGGGCGAGTTCCCGATTGGTATTTCGTTCGAATACCCGGCCGTTCAGCTCAAGCGCCAAGGCGCGCCGTTGGACATCGTGTTGCCAAAGGAGGGTTTGGGCTGGGAGATCGAGGCAACCGCAGTGATCAAAGGCTCGCCCAAGGCCGATGCGGCCAAGCGCCTGGCCGATTTCTCGGCCAGCCCGGCGGCCATGGAACTGTACAAGGAAAACTTCGCCGTACTGGCCGCGCCGGGCATCGCCAAGCCGCAGACCGAGCTGCCGGCGGATTATGAGCAGCGGTTGATCAAGAACGACTTTGTCTGGGCTTCGAAAAACCGTGACCAAATTCTGGCCGAATGGCGCGAGCGCTATGACGGCAAGTCGGAGAAGGTGGCCCAGCAGTAACGCTTCACTATTGCAGGGCCGGCCTCTTCGCGGGTAAACCCGCTCCTACACAGATTGGTGGTGGGCACACATCGGGGGTTGGACACAGGCCGCCGTGTAGGAGCGGGTTCACCCGCGAAGAGGCCGGCCCTGCTGGCCAATCTCCACCCGCCGTTCACCGTTGCCGCCGCCACCGTATTCGCGGGTTAACCCGCTCCTACGCAGATTGGGGGTGGGCACACTACACAGGCCGCCCGTAGGAGCGGGTTTACCCGCGAAAGGGCCGACCCTGCTGGCTCAAATCTGTGAAACCAGCGCCTCCAGCTGTTCCTGCCGCTCAGCCTGATTCAGCTTCGCCCCGGGATTCAGGGTGGACCATTGCGGGTGCGCCCGCGCCTTGACCAGCGCCTCCGGCAACTTGCCCTCACGCCAGGCCTTTTCATCCAGCTCACCCAGCCTGATGCTGTCCTGCGCCGCATGCCCGCGGTTATCCAGCGCCACCATCAACTGCTGCTGACGCAAGGCCAGCAAACGCAATACAGTGTCGTCCACGGTCAGCTCGCGCTTGCCCTTGAGCTTGCCCATCAACCGTGCCCCATAGTTGCGCGCCGTCTGCAGCGCGCCACCGGCAATCGCCCCGGCCAGCGCCGCTGCGCCGAGGGTAAGGCCACCAACCAGCAAATCGACCCCGGCACCGGCCGCAGCACCCGCCGCCACACCGCTGCCCAGGCGCACGCCCAGCAGTTTCAACGTCTCTGGATTGAACAAATCATCGCCCCAGCGGCCGTCCAGCAACGGCAGGTCGCTGGCATGGGCATCCTCGCGGCGGAAGGCATACAGCTTGAGCAAGGCTTCGACGCAGCGTTGTTCACGTTGGCGAATGTCCTGGCGCAGCGCCGCGATGGCCCGGGCTTCTGCCGCCGGTTCGGCCTCGACACTGCGCCGGCATGCAGCGCAATCGAGCAGCAGTTCGGCGATCAGGCGCTTGCCGCTGTGCCGGCGTGCCAAGCGCTGCGCCTGCTGGTCGTCGATCAGCCGTTGCAGCGCCGGGCGGGCGTTTTCCAGCAGCAGCGCCAGGCTTTCATACAAACGGCGCTCGCCATCCTCTGGCGGGGCCACGCTGTCGAACCGCACCAATGCGTGAAGCCCAAGCCGGGCAAGGGCTTCACGCCATTCCGGTTCGCGGTGCTGGCTACTGGCGACGAAGTTGAGCACCGGCAGCAACGGCTTGCCGCAGTTGGCCAGTACTTCCAGTTCGTCGCGGTACTTGGCCAGCACCGGCTCGCGCGCATCGATCACATACAGCCCGGCATTACTGGCCAGCAGTTGGCGCAATACCTTGGCCTCCTGCTCGAAACGTTGGCGCGCTTCGCTGCCCTGCAGAAAACGCTCCAGCCGGGCCGGGCCGTCCAGGCGCTCGCCCGGGCGTTCCAGACGTTCAAGGTAGTCGAGCAGGGCGATGGCATCTTCCAGGCCCGGCGTGTCGTACAGCTCCAGCAAGGGTTCACCGTCCACAGACAGCCGCGCACCTTCCACATGGCGGGTAGTGCTGGGGCGGTGGGACACTTCGCCAAAACCGACGTCGCGGGTCAGGGTGCGCAGTAGCGAGGTTTTGCCAACATTGGTATGGCCGACCACGGCCAGTTTCAGTGGCTCAGTCATGGCCATGCTCCAGCCAGGTCAGCGGTGAGGTGTCGGCATGTTGCAGGCCAAGGCGGTCAAGGGCTTCGTGCCAATCGCCCAGGCGCTCGGCATCGAGGGGCTGGCCCGGTGCAGCCTGCAGCAGCCAGATACGGGTTGCTCCGGCATTGCGCGCCAGTTCGGCGAGCAGCGCCAAGCTGCCGCGGTCCGGCGAGCGGCGTGGGTCGCAGGCGATGGCCAGGCGTGCCGGTGGGAAGCGGCTGAGCTGCTCCAACAGCCGGTTGCGTGATTCGCGGCTGTCGAGCACGCCGGCATCGGTCACGCTTTTCGGCAGGGCGGGTGGCCAGGGGCGCTGGTCGTCCAGCTCCAGGCCCACCAGCAGGGCACCGCTGCTGCCGCTTTCCAGCTGCCCGGCGGCAAACTGCGGCAAGGCTTGCGGGGCAGCATCCTGCACGCCCATGCGTTCGCTGCGCGGCATCAGTGCCTCGCGCAGTTGCGCGTAGCCGGGCAACCCCAGGTCCAGCGTCAGGCGTTCACGGCCCTGGCGCCAGCGCCACAGGCATAGCCCGGCCAGCAGCAGGCGGGGCAGCAGGCCGTATACCAGCACCACGCCGAGCAGCCAGCTGGCCCAGGCCTGGCGGGCCACGTCCAGGGCTGGCAGGCTGTCGCCGCTGGCGCGGATCATGGCTTCGTCGGGCACGGCGAAGCCCAGCAACGAGGGGAGGGCGCCCAGCGCTTGGGTCAGGTGAATGAACGGGTCGGCGGCGAGCAAGGTGGTTTCCCAGACAAAGCCATAGCGTCGGGTCGCCAGCAAGACCAGCAGCATGCCCAGCGCGGTGAGCATCGCCAGCAGCCACAGGCCGTGTACCAACAGGCCGAGCAGCCACCGGTTGAGGCGTTGACGTTGCAGCAGCACCAGCAGCGCTGGCGCCAGGTGCGCGGCCTTGGCATCGCGGGCAAAGCGTTCGCTTAGCCACAGCCACAAGCGGCCCAGCCCTGCGCCATGTTCGCCGCTCAGGGCAAAACCCATGCCCCAGCCAAGTAGCATCAGCAGGTTCAGCCCGAGTAGGCTGCCCAGCGCCCAGAACACATTCACCGGGCGCTGCCCGTCACCGAGGGCGGCCAGCCCCAGGCCCGCGCCGCTGAGCACGGCCATCAGCAACAAGGCCAGCAGCGCCAGGCGCGCGCCCTGCTTCCAATGGCGCAGGGCGCCGGTCATGTCATCGCGCTCGGCCAGGAACAGCGCACGTGTTTCGATGCGCGTGGCCAGGTCGCCACCTAGCTGGCGGGCGTAGCGGTTGGCTTCCTGGTCTTCCAGCGGGCCGGCATGTTCTTCGCGCAGGCGTACCGCTTCGGTGAGCCAGCGCTTGTCCAGTGGCGTGGGTGCAGTCACAAGGTCTTCCATTGCACAGGTCAAGGCAGAAGCATAACCCACACGCCCGGTGCTATCCTCGCTGGCATGAATACATCACTCCCCCTCAGCCTGATCGCGGCTTATGCCGAGAACCGCGTGATCGGCATCGACAACTCCATGCCCTGGCATTTGCCGGGGGACTTCAAGTACTTCAAGGCCACCACCCTGGGCAAGCCGATCATCATGGGGCGCAAGACCTGGGACTCGCTGGGGCGGCCGCTGCCTGGGCGGCTGAACATCGTGGTCAGCCGCCAGCCGGGGCTTGAGCTTGCAGGTGCCGAAGTGTTCGCCTCGCTTGAAGAGGCGTTGGTGCGGGCCGAGCAGTGGGCGCGCGAGCAGGGCGTCGGTGAGCTGATGCTGATTGGCGGGGCGCAGCTGTATGGGCAGGCGCTGGAGAAGGGGCTGGTCAGCCGCATGTACCTGACGCGGGTTGAGTTGGCGCCAGAGGGGGATGCGTGGTTCCCGGCGTTTGATGAAGGGCAGTGGAGGCTGACTTCTAGCGAGGCACAGGCTGAGGAAGGTAAGCCGGTGTATCACTTCGAGGTTTGGGATAAGGGGTGAGATTGTTGGGGGCTGCTCTGCAGCCCTTCGCGGGTGAACCCGCTCCTACAGCGGCCTGTGTCCGACCCCGATGTGTATCCACCACCCTGTAGGAGCGGGTTTACCCGCGAATACGATCGCGGCGGCAACGGTGGACGGCGGGTGAAAATTGGCCAGCAGGCCTGGCCCTTTCGCGGGTGAACCCGCTCCTACAGCGGCCTGTGTCCAACCCCCGATGTGTATCCACCACCCTGTAGGAGCGGGTTTACCCGCGAATACGATAGCGGCGGCAACGGTGAACGGCGGGTGAAAATTGGCCAGCAGGCCTGGCCCTTTCGCGGGTAAACCCGCTCCTACGGGGGACCGCAGGGTGTTCAGATTTTGAGCAAGACACAAGCGGCCTTATTGCGAAAGGGGCGCAACGCGCCCCCGGCAATCTATCAGGTGTGGCTCAGCTCGGCATGTTCATCACCGGCCAGCACTTCCTTGTCAGTCTCTTTCAACAGCTGGCTGGTGACAACGCCCGCCGTCATCGAACCGTTCACGTTCAACGCCGTTCGACCCATGTCGATCAGCGGCTCCACCGAAATCAGCAACGCCACCAGTTCCACCGGCAAGCCCATGGCTGGCAGCACGATCAGCGCGGCAAAGGTGGCACCGCCGCCCACGCCGGCAACCCCTGCAGAGCTCAGCGTGACGATGGCCACCAGGGTAGCGATCCACAGCGGGTCGAAGGTGTCGATGCCCACCGCTGGCGCGACCATCACCGCCAGCATGGCAGGATAGAGCCCGGCACAGCCGTTCTGGCCAATGGTGGTGCCGAACGATGCGCTGAAGCTGGCGATCGATTGCGGCACGCCCAGACGGCGGGTTTGTGCTTCGATGTTCAGCGGAATGCTGGCGGCGCTGGAGCGGCTGGTGAAGGCGAAGGTCAGCACCGGCCACACCTTGCGGAAGAAGCGCAGCGGGCTCACGCCGGTGGCGGCGAGGATGATGCCGTGCACCACGAACATCAACCCCAGGCCCAGGTACGACACCACCACGAAGCTGCCCAGCTTGAGGATGTCCTCCGTGTTGGAACTGGCCACTACTTTGGTCATCAACGCCAGCACGCCATAGGGGGTCAGCTTCATCACGACCCGCACCAGGCGCATTACCCAGGCCTGCAGGGTGTCGATGGCCGACAGGGCGCGCTCGCCCTTCTCGGCGTCGTCCTTGATCAACTGGAGCGCGGCCAGGCCGAGGAACACGGCAAAGATCACCACGCTGATGATCGAGGTCGGCTTGGCCCGCGCCAGGTCGCCTACCGGGTTGCTGGGGATGAACGACAGCAGCAGTTGCGGGATGTTGAGGTCGGCAACCTTGCCCGCGTAGTCACTGTGGATAACCTGCATGCGTGCGCTTTCCTGGGCGCCGGCCACCAGGCCCTCGGCGCTGAGGCCGAACAGGTTGGTCAACACAATGCCGATCAGGGCGGCAATGGCCGTGGTCAGCAGCAGGGTGCCGATGCTCAGCACGCTGATGCGGCCCAGCGAAGAGGCAGTGTGCAAACGTGCCACTGCACTGAGGATCGAGGCGAAGATCAGCGGCATGACGATCATCTGTAGCAGGCCGACATAGCCGTTGCCGACCAGATCGAGCCAGGCGATGGTTGCCTTGAGCACGGGGTGGCCAGCGCCATAGATCGTGTGCAGCACAAGGCCGAAGACCACGCCCAGCACCAGGCCAAGCAGTACCTTCTTGGCCAGGCTCCAGTCGGTGCGGCGGGTTTGTGCCAGGCCCAGCAACAGGGCCAGGAACGCCAGCAGGTTGAGTGACAGCGGCAGGTTCATTGAAGCTCCAGCAGAAAAAAGCAGAAGTGGCATCGCCTCTGTGAGCGATTGCGAACGGAAATGCTAACAGCCTGAAAACAAACGAATTTATACCCAAATGGAATTTGCATAGTCGTTTATGGAATAACGGGATGTCGCAGATTGCAATGAACAAGGCGTTTGCGGCTGCCTGGAGGTCGTTATCGGGGGCTTGCAGTGGGGAATGTTGCACTAGCGTTTCTGGGTCATTTCAGGAGATTCGTACATGAAAGTCGCTGTGAAAGCCGCCGCCATTGGCCTGTCCCTGCTGTTCAGTATCGAAACCTTCGCCACGGAGCTCAAACACTGGCCCGCCGACGCGGCCAAACAGCTCGACAGCATGATCGCCGCCAATGCCAACAAGGGTAACTACGCGGTATTCGACATGGACAACACCAGTTACCGCTATGACCTGGAAGAAGCCTTGCTTCCGTTCATGGAAAACAAGGGCCTGCTAAGCCGCGACAAGCTCGACCCTTCGTTGAAGCTGATGCCGTTCAAGGACACTGCCGAGCACAAGGAAAGCCTGTTCAGTTACTACTACCGGCTGTGTGAAATCGATGACATGGTCTGCTACCCGTGGGTAGCCCAGGTGTTCTCCGGCTTTACCTTGCAGGAGCTGAAGGTGCAGGTGGATGAGCTGATGGCTTCGACCAAGCCGATCCCCAGCACCTATTACGAAGGCGACCAGGTCAAGGCCATCAAGGTTCAGCCGCCCAAGGTCTTCAAGGGCCAAGCCGAGCTGTACAACAAGCTGATGGAGAACGGCATCGAGGTCTATGTGATTTCGGCGGCCTCCGAGGAGCTGGTGCGCATGGTCGCCTCGGACCCCAAGTATGGTTACAACGTGAAGCCCCAGAACGTGATTGGCGTGAGCCTGCTGCTCAAGGACCGCGCCAGCGGACAGCTGACCACTGCGCGCAAGCAGATCAGCGCCGGGCACTACGATGCCAAGGCTAACGAGGGCCTGGAGCTGACCCCTTACCTGTGGACCCCGGCCACCTGGATGGCGGGCAAGCAGGCGGCGATCCTTACCTACATCGATGAGTGGAAGAAACCGGTGCTGGTGGGCGGCGACACGCCGACCAGCGATGGCTACATGCAGTTCCACGGGGTGGATGTAGGCAAAGGTGGTATCCACCTGTGGATAAACCGCAAGGCCAAGTACATGGACCAGCTCAACGGGATGATTGCCAAAAATGCAGCGGCGCAGGCCAAGGAAGGGTTGCCGGTGACGGCAGACAAGAACTGGGTGATCGTCACGCCGGAGCAGATCCAGTAAATCTTGCCCTACCTGTGCGGCCCCTGTGGGAGCGGGCGTGCCCGCGAAGGGGCCGGTGCAGGCATAAAAAAACCGGCGCCCAGGGCGCCGGTTCTTATTTCACGCCAAAAGCACCTCAGAGGCCTTCCAGCATCGCCTTGTTACGCACTGCGCCTTTGTCGGCACTGGTGGCCAGCAGGGCATAGGCCTTGAGCGCGGTGGTCACCTTGCGTGGACGGACCTCGGCTGGCTTCCAGCCCTTCTTGTCCTGTTCGACACGGCGTTCCGCCAGCTCTTCATCGCTGACCAGCAGGTTGATCGAACGGTTAGGGATGTCGATCAGTACCTTGTCGCCGTCGCGCACCAGGCCGATGGCGCCGCCCGCCGCGGCCTCTGGCGAGGCGTGGCCGATCGACAGGCCCGAGGTACCGCCCGAGAAGCGACCGTCGGTGAGCAGGGCGCAGGCCTTGCCCAGGCCTTTGGACTTGAGGTACGAGGTCGGGTAGAGCATTTCTTGCATGCCCGGGCCGCCTTTCGGGCCTTCGTAGCGGATGATGACGATGTCGCCGGCTTTCACCTCGTCGGCGAGGATGCCGCGCACGGCGCTGTCCTGGCTTTCGAAGATCTTCGCGGTGCCCTCGAACACGTGGATCGATTCGTCCACACCGGCCGTTTTGACCACGCAGCCATCCAGTGCGATGTTGCCGTACAGCACGGCCAGGCCGCCCTCTTGCGAGTAGGCGTGTTCGAAGCTGCGGATGCAGCCGTTTTCACGGTCGTCGTCGAGGGTTTCCCAACGGGTCGACTGGCTGAATGCGGTCTGGGTCGGGATACCGGCCGGGCCGGCCTTGAAGAAGGTGTGCACCGCTTCGTCATCGGTCTGGGTGATGTCCCATTTGGCGATGGCTTCTTCCATGCTGCGGCTGTGCACGGTCGGCAGGTCGGTGTGCAGCAGGCCACCACGGGCCAGCGAACCGAGGATGCTGAAGATGCCGCCGGCGCGGTGGACGTCTTCCATGTGGTACTTCTGGATGTTTGGCGCCACTTTGCACAGCTGCGGCACTTTGCGTGACAGGCGGTCGATGTCGCGCAGGTCGAACGCCACTTCACCTTCCTGTGCTGCGGCCAGCAGGTGCAGGATGGTGTTGGTCGAGCCGCCCATGGCGATGTCCAGCATCATGGCGTTTTCGAACGCTTTGAAGTTGGCGATGCTGCGTGGCAGGACCGACTCGTCATTCTCGCCGTAGTAGCGCTTGCACAGCTCGACGATGGTGCGGCCGGCCGTGAGGAACAGCTGCTCGCGGTCGGAGTGGGTGGCCAGGGTCGAACCGTTGCCCGGCAGGGCCAGGCCCAGGGCTTCGGTCAGGCAGTTCATCGAGTTGGCGGTGAACATGCCGGAGCACGAACCGCAGGTCGGGCAGGCGCTGCGCTCGTATTCGGCGACTTTTTCGTCGGAGGCCGTGGAGTCGGCCGCGATGACCATGGCATCGACCAGGTCCAGGCCGTGGCTGGCCAGCTTGGTCTTGCCGGCTTCCATCGGGCCGCCGGAAACGAAGATCACCGGGATGTTCAGGCGCAGGGCGGCCATCAGCATGCCGGGGGTGATCTTGTCGCAGTTGGAGATGCAGACGATGGCGTCAGCGCAGTGCGCATTGACCATGTACTCCACCGCGTCGGCAATGATTTCGCGGCTTGGCAGCGAGTACAGCATGCCGTCGTGGCCCATGGCGATGCCGTCATCGACCGCGATGGTGTTGAATTCCTTGGCCACGCCACCGGCGCGTTCGATTTCGCGAGCCACCAGCTGGCCCAGGTCCTTCAGGTGCACGTGGCCCGGAACGAACTGGGTGAACGAGTTGGCGATGGCGATGATCGGTTTCTTGAAGTCTTCGTCCTTCATCCCGGTGGCGCGCCAAAGGGCACGGGCGCCGGCCATGTTGCGGCCTTGGGTGGAAGTCTTGGAACGATAATCAGGCATGAAACACTCCTGGCGGCTTAATCAGGTCACAAATAGGGGAGTGAGCTTCTCTTGTCCTTTGCGCCGCAGGCCGGTTGCCACTGGCACGGATGGGGCCAAGACCGCGCGGGATCGCCGCGTGCTTGACCAGAGCTCATAAACCCGCCGGGGATGACTGGCGATGAATAGGCCGATTCTACACCGCTGGCGCGGTGAGGGAATGCAGATGTGGATGGTTGGCGGGGGGATTGCGGCAGGAAAGGGCCGCTGGGCGGCCCTTTTTGGCAGATATCAGCTGTTTGGCAGTAACCGGCAGGTGATGCTTTTGATGTAGCGGGTTTCGGCGATGGCCGGGTGTACCGGGTGATCCGGGCCCTGACCGCCTCGCTCGAGCAGCTGCATGTTGCGGTCCAGGTGGCGGGCGCTGGTCAGCAGGATGTTGTTCAGGTCGTCCTCGGGCAGGTGCATCGAGCACGAGGCGCTGACGAGGATGCCGTCTTTGTTCAACATGCGCATGGCCTGTTCGTTCAGGCGGCGGTAGGCCGCTTCGCCGTTTTTCAGGTCTTTTTTGCGCTTGATGAAGGCAGGTGGGTCGGCAATGATCACGTCGAAGCGTTCTTCGGCCGCCTTGAGCTCGCGCAGGGCTTCAAACACGTCGCCTTCGATGCAGGTCAGCTTCTCGCTGATGCCGTTCAGTGCAGCGTTACGCTCCACGCCGTCCAGGGCAAAGCCCGAGGCATCGACACAGAACACTTCGCTGGCGCCGAAGGCACCGGCCTGTACGCCCCAGCCACCGATATAGCTGAACAGGTCGAGTACACGCTTGCCCTTCACGTACGGTGCCAGGCGGGCGCGGTTCATGCGGTGGTCGTAGAACCAGCCCGTCTTCTGGCCTTCGCGCACCGGGGCTTCGAACTTGACGCCGTTCTCTTCCAGCGGCACCCAGTCCGGTACTTCGCCGTAGACGGTCTCGACATAGCGCTGCAGGCCTTCGGCGTCGCGCGCGGCCGAATCGTTCTTGAACAGGATGCCGCTGGGCTTGAGCACCTGCACCAGTGCGGCGATCACGTCATCCTTGTGCGCTTCCATGGTGGCCGAGGCCAACTGCACCACGAGGATATCGAAGAAACGGTCGACCACCAGGCCTGGGAGCAGGTCGGAGTCACCGTAGACCAGACGGTAGCACGGCTGGTCGAACAGGCGCTCGCGCAGCGACAGGGCGACGTTCAGGCGGTGTACCAGCAGCGACTTGTCCAGCGGCAGCTTGATGTCGCGTGACAGCAGGCGGGCGCAGATCAGGTTGTTCGGGCTCAGTGCGACGATGCCCAGCGGCTTGCCGTTGGCTGCCTCGAGAATGGCCTGCTGACCCGCCTGGAAGCCTTGCAAAGGGGTCGCGCTGACATCGACTTCGTTGCTGTAGACCCACAGGTGGCCGGCGCGCAGGCGGCGGTCGGCATTGGCTTTGAGGCGAAGGCTGGGCAGGGACATGACGTCGCTCCGGGAAAAAGAGCGGGATTATAGCGTGTCTGCAGTGCTTTAGCTTTTACAGGTGTGGTGCCCGGGGGCGCTTAGAGGGTTAAAATCCCCCGTCCTAAACGAGTGTGTACGTATGTCCCAAGAACTCAGCGCCGAACAGATCCAGCAAGCCTTGCAAGGCATCACCATCCCGCCTCAACCGCAGATCATGGTCGATCTGCAGTTCGAGCAGTACATGCCTGACCCAGACCTGGAAACCATCGCCAAGCTGATTTCCCAGGACCCGGGCCTCTCCGGCGCCTTGCTCAAGCTGGTCAACTCTCCGCACTTCGGTTTGTCCAACAAGATCGGTTCGATCCAGCGTGCGGTGAACCTGCTGGGGAGCCGTTCGATCATCAACCTGATCAACGCCCAGTCGATCAAGGGCGAGATGAGTGACGAGACCATCGTTACCCTCAACCGCTTCTGGGATACCGCCCAGGACGTCGCGATGACCTGCCTGACGCTGGCCAAGCGTACCGGCATACAGGCGGCGGACGAGGCCTATACCCTTGGCCTCTTCCATGACTGTGGCGTGCCGTTGATGCTCAAGCGCTTCCCCAATTACATGGACGTGCTGGAAGAGGCATACGCCAAGGCCGACGAAGAAACACGCGTGGTCGATACCGAAAACCGCACGTTCAACACCAACCATTCAGTGGTCGGCTACTTCACAGCCAAATCCTGGCGCTTGCCCGAGCACCTCAGTGCGGCCATCGCCAACCACCACAATGCCTTGGCCGTGTTCCGCGACGATACCTCGCGCAATACCCAGAGCCAGCTGAAAAACCTGCTGGCGGTGCTGAAGATGGCCGAGCATATCTGCGCGTCCTACCGTGTGCTGGGCAACCAGGCGGTGGACCACGAATGGAATGTGGTCGGCCCGTTGGTGCTCGATTACATTGGTTTGTCGGAATACGATTTCGAAAACCTCAAGCAGAACATTCGCGAGTTGGGCGGACACTGACACATGCCGGAATTGCCAGAAGTAGAAACCACCCGGCGCGGTATTGCGCCACACCTGGAAGGCCAGCGCGTCAGCCGTGTGGTGGTACGCGACCGGCGTCTGCGCTGGCCGATTCCGGAAGACCTCGATGTGCGCCTGTCAGGGCAGCGCATCGTCAGCGTGGAGCGACGTGCCAAGTACCTGTTGATCAATGCCGAAGTGGGTACGCTGATCAGCCACTTGGGCATGTCGGGCAACCTGCGGCTGGTCGAGCTGGGCTTGCCGGCGGCCAAGCATGAGCATGTCGACATCGAGCTGGAGTCCGGGCTGATGCTGCGCTACACCGACCCACGCCGCTTTGGTGCCATGCTGTGGAGCCTGGACCCTCTGAACCATGAGCTACTGCTGCGCCTGGGGCCTGAGCCGCTGACCGACCTGTTCGATGGTGAACGGCTGTTCCAGCTGTCCCGCGGGCGGTCGATGGCGGTCAAGCCGTTCATCATGGACAACGCGGTGGTGGTAGGGGTGGGCAACATCTACGCCACCGAGGCGTTGTTTGCCGCCGGTATCGACCCACGCCGGGAGGCGGGCGGGATTTCCCGGGCGCGCTACCTGAAGCTGGCGACCGAGATCAAACGGGTGCTGGCGGCGGCCATCGAGCAGGGCGGTACCACCCTGCGCGACTTTATCGGTGGCGACGGGCAGCCGGGGTACTTCCAGCAGGAACTGTTTGTGTACGGGCGTGGCGGGCAGCCGTGCAAGGTATGCGGCACTGAGTTGCGCGAAGTGAAGCTGGGGCAGAGGGCGAGCGTGTACTGCCCGCGCTGCCAACGATGAAACGTTCGCTGCAAACCTGTTGAAGCAAAACCTGAACGTTGGCGCGGTAACTGTGGGAGCGGGCAAGCCTGCGAAGCAGGCGACGCGATGAATGGCACCGGCTACGCCGGTGTTCGCGGCATGCCCGCTCCCACAGGGACCGTGCAGCGAAGGGCAGTGATCAGCCCTTGCCAGTGATCCGGCGATACTTGGCCATCAGCTGTTCTTCGGTTTCCGGGTGCGCTTCATCCAGCGGGATGCAGTCGACCGGGCAGACCTGCTGGCACTGCGGCTCGTCGTAATGGCCTACGCACTGGGTGCACAGGTTAGGGTCGATCACGTAGATCTCTTCGCCTTGGGAGATAGCCTCGTTCGGGCACTCGGGTTCGCAGACGTCGCAATTGATGCAATCGTCGGTGATGATCAGGGACATGGGGACTCCGGCCGGGGCTCACAGCCCGGGCATGTTCAACGCAATGGGCACAATTGTGCCGCATTCGCGCCCGCAGTGCACGCGGGCGCGACAATCAGGCGTCAGGCTTACTTCTTGAAGCGTTCAGTCAGTGCGTCGGCCACCACCGGGTGGACGAACTTGCTGATATCACCGCCCAGCGCAGCAATCTCCCGGACCAGGGTCGAGGAAATGAACGAATAGCGCTCCGACGGCGTCAGGAACAGGCTCTCGACATCGGGTGCCAGTTGCCGGTTCATGTTCGCCAGCTGGAACTCGTACTCGAAGTCGGACACCGCACGCAGGCCACGCAGGAAGACGTTGGCGCCCTGTTCCTTGGCGAAATGCGCCAACAGGGAAGAGAAGCCGATGACTTCGACATTGGGCAGGTGCTTGGTGACCTCACGGGCGAGCTCAACCCGTTGCTCCAGGGGGAACAAGGGGTTTTTCTTGGGGCTGGCCGCCACCGCGATGATCACGTGGTCGAATAGCCGCGAAGCGCGCTCGACCAGATCGCCATGGCCTTTGGTAATGGGGTCGAAAGTACCCGGGTACAACACTCGGTTCATCGCGTCATCCTGGCTGGAGTGCGTTGGGGAGTCGGATGGTAGCGCAGCGACGGCGCCCCGGCCAAGTCATGCGGCCGACTGATGGCACTATAGACAGGGGCCATGTTCGTTGTCATGCGCTGTGTGCCAGGCGGCTGACCAGTGCTTCGCTGAGCCTGGCGCTGATGGCATACACCGATAATTGCGGGTTGGCGCCGATGCTGGTGGGGAACAGCGAGCCGTCGTGAATCGACAGGTTTTCCAGCTGGTGATGGCGTCCCAGGCTGTCGCACACCGCCTGACGCGGATCTTCGCCGAGGGCGCAGCCGCCCATCACATGGGCACTGCCCAAGCGCGTGCGGAAGGGCTCCAGGCGCAGTTTGTCGATCATGGTCAGGGCCTGTTCCAGGCGAGAGGCGGCGCTGGCGTCGCTGTGCACTGGGGTTACCTGGGTGGCGCCAGCGGCGAACTGTATGTGCGCCATGCTGCGGTAGGCGCGCCGCAGGCCATCCCGCAGGTAGTCGGTGACCGGGTAATCGAGCACGGGTGAACCATCGCCGCGCAGTTCCACGGCCCCGCCCTGGCTTTCGGGGTGAAAACCATCGCGTAGCAGCGCCAGCATCACATGGGTATGTGGCAGCTCGGCCATGCGCTGGGCACTCTCGTGGCCGTACCCGCCCAGCAGGGTGCTGGCCAGGGCCGGATGCAGCGGCGGTACTTCCAGCTTGTAGCCAACCGGGCCGTCTACGCCGCCTTGCCACTGAAAGTGATCGCTGTAGATCGATTGCGGGGCGCCATGGTAGGGGTCGATACGCTCGCTGAAGCGTGCCGCACTGAAGTTGACCAGGTGCAGGAAGGTTCGCTTGCCCAGGCGACCATGCGGGTCGGGCGCGGCAGAGCGCAGCAGCAGGGCCGGGCTGTTGATACCGCCACCGGCCAGGAGGTAATGACGTGCCCGCACGCCGACCTGCCGGCCAGTAGGGTGTATGCCCTGGGCGTCCAGGGCCTGGCATGTCAGGCTCTGAATGCGTTCGCCGTTGTGGGTGAAGCGCTCGGCCCGCGCCAGGTACAGCAGTTCGCCGCCTTGCTCGAGGGTGGCAGGTATACGGGTCACCAGCATCGATTGTTTGGCATTCACCGGGCAGCCCATGCCGCAGTAGCCCAGGTTCCAGCAGCCGCGCACATTGCGCGGGATCACCCCCCAGCGGTAACCCAGCTGTTCGCAACCCCGGCGCAGCACCTCGTTGTTGGCATTCGGCGGCAAGGCCCAAGGGCTGATGCCCAGTTCCTGCTCCATGCGCTCGAACCAGGGGCGCAGTGCATCCTCGCCCAAACCGTTCACGCCATGGACCGAGGCCCAGTGCGCCAGGGTTTGCGGCGGGGTACGAAAGCTCGAGGTCCAGTTCACCAGCGTGGTGCCACCCACGGCGCGGCCCTGCAGGATGGTAATGGCGCCATCCTTGCTCATGCGTCCCAGGCCTTCCTGGTACAGGCTTGCGTAGGCTTCACTCTCCAGCAGGTGGAAATCGCCACTGGTTTTCAGGGGGCCTTCTTCGATCAGCAGTACCTTGAAACCGGCAGCGCTGAGCATCTGCGCGCTGGTGGCGCCGCCGGCACCGCTGCCGATCACGGCAATGTCGGCCTCCAGAAACAGGTCGTGCTCCAGGCGCGAGGCGTCGTGGGTGATCCAGCCGCGTTCGAGGCCTTGGCGAAACGGGTCGGGGACAGGCATTGGCGATGCTCTTGTTGTTTTCAGATTTTCGGTGGGCCCGGGTAACCGCAGTCTGCCCAGGATTCAGGGCGTTCGTACCAGGCCATTTGCAGCAGTTGCAGCAACGAGGCGTGCCCCATGCGTAGCAGGTTCAGCGAGCTGTCCTGCCAACGCTGCAGGAACGCCGTGACCTGCGTGGCGCCAGCTTGACCCCAACTGCCCCAGACGCCGGTCAGCGGGCCGCGAGTCAGCGGCAGGCTGAGCACGTCGAATAATTGCCGGGTGAGCTTGAGCATTTCCGGCGACAACGCCGCCAGCTTGTTGTCGAGGCTGCGCAACACCGGCGCCTCGGTGGCCTGTGTACCGGCCAGGACCACCGGGATCAGCGCACGCAGCAGTGGCAGGTCGTCGTCACGGAGTACCTGATAGCCGGTCGCGGCGGTTTGCACGCTGCACCCCACCAGGCTGGCACCCGCCAGAAAAGCACTGGCGCCGAGGCTGAAACGCAGCAGGTCGCGGCGGTGCATGGTGCGATCCTCAGCGGATGAACAGTTTGTAGACCAGGCGCTGCAAGGCTTTGCCATAAGGCGGGTAGATCAGCCGTGCGGCGTTGAAGCGTTGTTTGGCAAGTACCGCCTTGGCCTTGCTGAAGGTGAGGAAGCCGTCATGACCATGGTAGTGGCCCATGCCTGAAGGGCCGATGCCGCCGAAGGGCAGATCGTCCTGGGCAACATGCAGCAAGGTGTCGTTCAGGCACACACCGCCGGAGTGGGTGTGACGCAGCACATGCTCCTGGGTGCGGCGGTCATAGCCAAAGAAGTACAGCGCCAGTGGGCGTGGGCGCTGGTTGATGTAGGCCAAGGCCTGGTCGAGGCCGTCATAAGGCACCAACGGCAATAGCGGGCCGAAGATTTCGTCTTGCATCACCTGCATGCTGTCGTTCACGTCCAGCAGCAAGTGTGGTGGCAGGCGCCGGCCCTGAGGGGCTTCGCCTGGGTACAAGTCGAGTACTTGCGCGCCTTTGGCGCGGGCATCGTCCAGCAGGTGCTGCAAGCGCTGCAACTGGCGCGGGTTGATGATGGCGGTGTAGTCGGGGTTGTCGGCAATACGCGGGTACAGGCGGTGCACGGCGCGCTGGTAGGCGTCGCTGAAGGCGGGCAGCCGTTCGCGCGGCACCAGTACGTAGTCGGGGGCGACACAGGTTTGGCCGGCGTTGAGGGTCTTGCCGAAGGCGATGCGCTCGGCGGCGCTGTCCAGCGGCACATCCTCAGAAACAATAGCGGGAGATTTGCCACCCAGCTCCAGGGTGACCGGGGTCAGGTTGTGTGCGGCAGCCTGCATCACCTGGCGGCCCACGCTGGTGGCACCGGTGAACAGCAGGTGATCGAACGGCAGGCGGGCGAAGGCCTGGCCCACCTCGACCTCACCGAGCACAACGCTGACCAGGTCTGTGGGGAACACACGCTCGAGCAGTTGCTGTAGGGCCAGGCCAGTCGCGGGCGTGGCCTCGCTAAGCTTGAGCATGACCCGGTTGCCGGCGGCCAGGGCGCAGGTCAACGGGCCGATGGCGAGGAACAGCGGGTAGTTCCACGGCACGATGATGCCGACCACGCCCAAGGGTTGATAGCGCACCTGTGCGCTGGCCGGCTGGAACGCCAGGCCGACGCGGCGTCGGCGGGTGCGCATCCAGCTTTGCAAGTGCTTTTCGGCGTGGCGCAGGCCCTGTACCGACGGTAGCAGTTCGGCCAGCAAGGTCTCATCGGCGCTGCGCCCGGCAAAATCCTGGCTGATGGCTTCGATCAGTTCTGCCTGGCTGCTCAGCAAGGCTTCACGCAGGCTTTTCAGCCACTGGCGCCGCTGCGCCGCTGGTGGCAGCGGGTTACCGGCAAAGGCCTGGCGCTGGGCCGCGAACGTCGTTGCGAGGTCGAGGTCGAATTGCAGAGGGGGCAAGGCACTGGGCGAGTTCATGTTGGTGTCGAGTCCGGGCCGGGGTTGCCTAGAGCCTATACTCTAATTTGTACCATGGTGCGAATTTTTCCATGCCGCTCAACGGTGCATTCCATCTGTAATACGCCGTAAGATAAACCTTTGATGAAAGCCCGCAGACTGGGAGCTGAGCATGGCCCCGCGCATGAAAACCCGAGAGCGCATCGTGCAGAACAGCCTGGAGCTGTTCAACCAGCAGGGCGAACGCAGCGTCAGTACCAACCACATTGCCGCGCACATGGAAATCTCGCCCGGCAACCTGTATTACCACTTCCCCAACAAGCAGGCGATCATTGCCCTGTTGTTCAGCCAGTACGAAGCGCTGGTGGACAGCTTTCTGCGCCCGCCGCAGGGCCGCGCGGCAACCGTGGAAGACAAGCGCTTCTACCTCAAGGCCTTGCTGGCGGCGATGTGGAACTACCGCTTCCTGCACCGTGACCTGGAGCATCTGCTGGACAGCGACGCCGAACTGGCCGCCCGTTACCGGCGTTTTTCCGAACGCTGCCTGCGCCAGGGCCAGGCGATCTACCGCGGCTTTGTCGAGGCTGGGATCCTGGCCATGGTGCCGGCGCAGATCGAATCGCTGACCATCAATGCCTGGATCGTGCTGACATCATGGGTACGTTTTCTCAGTACCACGCGTGAACATTCCGCGCACTTGGGTGAAGAAGCCTTCAAGCGCGGCGTCTATCAGGTGTTGGTGCTGGAGCTCGGTTTCGTCACCGACAATGCCCGTCCTGCCGTGGACGCGCTGTGTCAGGAATTCCATGTACCGTTCAACCAGGCCCTGGAGCACTAGCCCAGGGCCCTAGTGCCATCGATCAGGAGATTGTCATGCCCCTTGCGCAATTGATCACCCCGCAGCAGTTGGCCGAGCGTCTGGGCTCGCCCAAGTTGGTGATCCTCGACTGCCGCTTTGCCCTCGAGGATGTGGACTATGGCCAGCGCAGCTATGCCCAGGGGCATATTGAGGGGGCGCATTTTGCCGACCTGGACCGGGATCTCAGCGGGCCGGTGAGCAAGGGGCGCACCGGGCGCCACCCGTTGCCCGATGCCCAGCGGCTGGTCGAGCGCCTGCGAGAGTGGGGGCTGAACAACGACAGCGAGGTGGTGCTGTACGACGACGGCCCCGGCGCCTTTGCCGCTCGCGCCTGGTGGCTGCTGGTCTGGCTGGGCAAGCGCAGCGGTGTGGCGATTCTGGACGGTGGCCTGAAGGCCTGGCACGCGGCGCACCTGCCGTTGAGCCTGGACCCGCCGCCCAAACGTGAGGGCACTTTCAGTGGTGAACCTGACGCGAAGCTGCTGATCGATGCCGACCATCTGGGCAAGCGCCTTGGTAGTGCAGACCTGACCTTGATCGATGCGCGTGCCTTGCCGCGTTTTCGCGGTGAAGTGGAGCCGATCGACCCGGTGGCAGGGCATATTCCCGGGGCCCAGTGCGCGGCGTTTACCGACAACCTGGGGGCTGACGGGCGTTTTTTGCCGGCGGATCAGCTAAAGCAGCGTTTTGCCGAAAAGCTGGGTGGACGGACGCCGGAGCAGTTGGTGTCTTATTGCGGGTCTGGGGTAACCGCTTGCCATAACCTGTTTGCAATGGCCCTGGCGGGGTATCCGCTGGGCAAGCTGTATGCGGGGTCGTGGAGCGAGTGGATCAACAACCCGCAGCATGCTGTGGCCACCGGCGAGTAAGCAGATCGGGTTAAATCTCTGTGGGAGCGTGCAGCCTTTACGCATTCGAGCGCTAGCTGCCGTCCACCAGCCACTGCGGAATCCGTCGTTCCAGGTAGTACCCCGGATTTCGCAGGCTGCCATCGACAAAGCCCACATGCCCACCGCGGTCATGCAGTTCGAAGCGGGTTTGTGGTGACAGTTCACGGGCCGTCGGCAGGCTGTGGCTGGACACGAAGGGGTCATCGCTGGAATGGATGATCAGCGTTGGCGTGCGGTTCTGGCCAAGGAAGAAGTGGCTGGATGAGCGACGATAGTAGTCGTGCGCATCGCGAAAGCCATTGAGCGGTGCAGTGACTTTACCGTCGAAGTCCCAGAATGTGCGCAAGTTGGTGAGTTGGCCCAGGCGCTCCAGTGTCGCCAGCTGTTCATGCTGGCCCTGGTCGTGGAAGTGCCGCTGCTTGAGCTGAACATACGCCAGCATCTCGCGCATGAAATGCGCCTGATACACCTTGGAGAACCCTTGGCCGATACGGTCGGCACAGTGGTCCAGGCGAAAGGGTACCGAAACTGCAGCCGCTGCCTCCAGTTGGCTGGCGACGCCGCTCTCACCCAAGTACTTCAACAATACATTGCCACCCAGCGAATAACCCACTGCATACAGCGGCGCCAGCGGGCGCTGGGCGCGAAGATGGCTGACAATTTCCGCCAGGTCTTCGCTGGCGCCGGAATGGTAGCTGCGCGGCAACAGGTTGGGCTCGCCTGAACAACCCCGCCAGTTCACTGCCACGCTGGCCCAGCCGCGACCTTGCAGCGCTTGCTGCAAGCCTTTCACGTAGGGCGAGTGAGACGAGCCGGTCAGCCCATGCAGCACCAGTACCAGTGGCGCATGGGGTTGGTGCGGGCCATGCCAGTCCAGGTCGATGAAGTCGCCGTCAGCCAGCCACAGTCGTTCGCGGTCACGCTGCAGCTCAGGCAGCTTGCGCCAGAGTGGCCCCCACAAGGTCTGCAGGTGGGGATTGGACAGGCCGATGGCCGGACGGAATGTGGCGTTGGGGCTGGGCATGCTGGGTGGCTCATGATGTGCCTTGCTAGCTTGCCACGAAACAGCGCCACAGTACCTGCGCCATTGGTGGGAGTGAAGGTGCAGCTCCAAGCATGGCACAGGTGGGGTGTGGCAACCCATTACACCCCACCCGGCGGGTAATCAGCCCCGCTGCCAGAGTGCGTAGTGCACCTGGCCGGTCTTCTTCTCGCGGTGCAGGCGCCAGTTGCCTGGCAGTTGCAAGGTCGAGGGTGCCGCTTCGCTTTCGGTGTAGACCCAAGCCTGCTCGCTCAGCCACTGATGCTGCTCCAGCATGTTGCAGGTGTTGGCCAGCAGGTCCTGGTGGAACGGCGGGTCGAGGAACACGACATCGAACTGCTGCTTGGCCGGGCCTTGCAGGTAGCGCAGGGCGTCGGTTTGCAGAATTTGCCCGCGGGGACAGCGCAGGATTTCGAGGTTGTTCTTCAGGTTGGCGATGGCCGCAGGGTTGCTGTCCAGCGCCACGGCATCCTCGGCCCCACGGGACAGGGCTTCGAGCACCAAGGCACCGCTGCCGGTGAAGGCGTCCAACACGCGGGCGCCCTCGATGTAGGGTGCCAGCCAGTTGAATACGGTTTCCCGTACGCGGTCAGGCGTTGGCCGCAGGCCTTCGCCTTCCGGCACCGCCAGGCGGCGGCTGCGCCACTCGCCGGCGATGATGCGCAGGTGGCCCTGGCCCTTGCTTTGGCCCGCTTGCGGGCGGGCGGGAGGGGTGGATCTTGGCATTAGTGCTCCGGTACCCCGAGCGGTTGCTCGGAGGGCTTGTCAGTGGGTGCTGGCAGCGGTTTTTGTGGCACTTTCGGGCCAACGGTGACGATCACCAGTTTATCGGCTGACAGGTGTTTGTTCATGGCTGCCTTGACCTGTTCGACGGTAAGGGCCTGGGACTGTTGCATGAAGTCCTCTAGCCAGGTCAGTGGCAAGTTGTAGAAGCCGATCGCGCCCAATTGGCCGACGATGCTGGCATTGCTGGCATTGGACAGCGGGAAGCTGCCGGCCAGCTCGCGCTTGGCATCGTCCAGTTCCTGTTGGGTAGGGCCCGTCTTCAGGTAGTCGGCGAGAATGCCTTGCACCAGCTTGAGCGTACCTTCGCTGAGCTCGGCTCGGGTTTGCAGGTTGATCATGAACGGGCCGCGTACCTGCATCGGGCTGAATACCGAGTAAACGCCGTAGGTCAGGCCACGCTTCTCTCGCACCTCGCTCATCAGCCGGGTACCGAAGGCGCCACCCCCAAGGATCTGGTTGCCCAGCGACAGGGCAGGCCAGTCCGAGTCCTGGCGGTCGATCCCCAGTTCGGCCAGCATCAGGTGGGTCTGCTTGGACGGGAAGTCGATGTGGGTCAGGCCGGCCTTGGCGTCTGTGGGTTGGGCCGGTGCGGCCAGCGCAGGGCCCTTGGGCAGGCCGGCCGACACCTGGGCGGCGATGGCTTCGGCCTCTGCACGGCTGAGGTCGCCGACCAGGGCGATTACCGCATTGCCGCCGGTATAGGCCTTGGCGTGGAACGCGCGCAGCTGGGCAAGGCTTATGCCCGTGATGCTCTCTGCGGTGCCGTCGCTTGGGTGGGCGTAGGGGTGGTCGCCATAGAGCTTGCCGAAAAGGGCCTTGCCGGCGATCTTGCCGGGGTTTTGCTTCTCATATTCGAAGCCAGCCAGCATCTGGTTCTTGATGCGCTTGAGGGCATCCTCGGGGAATGTTGGCTTGCCCGCCACCTCTGTAAACAGTTTGAGGGCCGGTTCGCGCTTGTCCTTGGTACTGAGGCTGCGCAGCGATGCGACGGCCATGTCGCGGTAGGAACCGTTGCCAAAGTCTGCGCCCAGGCCTTCGAAGCCCTCGGCGATGGCGGTGACGTCCTTGCCGGCCACGCCCTCGTTGAGCATGGCGTTGGTCAGAGCGGCCAGGCCTGGCGTGCCGCCGTCCTGGCTGCTGCCGGCAGCGAAGGTGACGCGCAGGTCGAACATGGGCAGTTCGCGGGCCTCGACGAACAGCACCCGGGCACCTTCGGCGGTGTTCCAGTGCTGGATGTTCAGCTGACGCCGGCTGGGTGCCTTGCCATTCAGTTCGGCCAGCGACTGCAAGGTGTTGGCCGGGCGGGCTGCGCTGCTGTCGGCCTTGGCAGCGTTATCGGCCATGGCCGGAGCGGCCAGCACTGCCGCCAGCGCCAGGGCACGAATGCCCGTGGCCAGCAGGGTTGGGCGTGGTGCGCGGCGATCACTCATGGGCGGACTCCTCGGGCAGTACATGGGCAACGCTCAGGCGTTCGCGGGTGAAGTAGGTGCGCGCGGCGTTCTGGATGTCCTGCGGGGTGACGCGCTTGAGCTCGTCCAGTTCGCTGTCGATCAGCTTCCAGGACAGGCCGACGGTTTCCAGCTGGCCGATGGTGGTGGCCTGGCTGCTGATGGAGTCGCGGTCGTAGACCAGGCCGGCGATGACCTGGGCGCGTACGCGTTCCAGCTCTTCGGCGCTGGGCGGCGTGCTCTTGAGTTCTTCAAGCAGCTGCCAGATGCCTTTCTCGACGTCGGCGAGGGTTTTCTGCTTCTGCACATTCGGCGTCGCCGAGATCAGGAACAGGCTGTCGCCGCGGGTGAAGGCGTTGTAGCTGGACGACGCGCCGGCCACCAGTTCCTGGCCACGCTCCAGGCGGGCCGGCATGCGGGCGCTGTAGCCGCCGTCGAGCAGTGCCGAGATCAGACGCAGGGCATGTACCGTCCGAGGGTCCTTGGCGGTGGGCAGACCGGGCACGTTGAAGCCGTAGATCAGGCTTGGCAGCTGGGTTCGCACGTGCAGGGTCAACTGGCGCCAACCAGGTTCGGCCAGCTCCAGAGGCAGCTTGGCTGGCGGTACGGCGCGTTTGGGAATATTGCCGAAATACTTCTGCGCCAGGCCCTTGACCTCGTCGGCGGTGACATCACCGACCACCACCAGGGTGGCGTTGTTGGGGGCGTACCAGGACTCGTACCAGTGGCGCAGTTCCTCAACTTTCATGCGCTCCAGGTCGGCCATCCAGCCAATGGTCGGCGTGTGGTAGCCGCTGGCCGGGTAGGCCATGGCGCGGAACAGCTCGAATGCCTTGGCATTGGGCTGGTCGTCGGTGCGCAGGCGGCGTTCTTCCTTGATGACCTCGATTTCGCGGCTGAACTCGTCGGCAGGCAGGCGCAGGCTGGCAAGGCGGTCCGCCTCCAGTTCCAGGGCTACTGGCAGGCGGTCGCGGGCCAGCACTTGGTAATAGGCGGTGTAGTCGTCGCTGGTGAAGGCGTTTTCATCGGCGCCGAGGTCACGCAGAATGCGCGAGGCCTCGCCGGGGCCGACCTTGGCGCTGCCCTTGAACATCATGTGTTCCAGCGCATGGGACAAGCCGGTCTGGCCCGGGGTCTCGTAGCTGGAGCCGACCTTGTACCAAATCTGCGAGACCACCACCGGGGCGCGATGGTCTTCGCGGACCACGACCTTCAGGCCATTGTCGAGGATGAATTCGTGGGTGGGTTGCACATCGGCGGCAAAGGCCGCGAGCGGCAGGCAGAGCGTGCCGAGCAACAGGCCAGCGGCGCGGCGGGCTAGAGCGTTCATACGGTGTTTAACCTGTTCGGCGGCCCGCTGGGTTTAGCGTCGGCGGGCCAGGAGGTGCTAGGATACTGATCCGGTTGCCTGGCGACCATGCCTGTCGCCGTTCTGGCCCACAGGACACTAAGTCAAAACGTTGCGCATGAACCAGCCGGCTTCAAGATAGTCTGTTCTGCGTAGAGAGAATTCCCGATTGGCCATAGCTGGCCTATCGCTACCCTGAGATAGCCGTCTTCCATGTTTGGTTCCAACGACGACAAAAAAGCGCCGGCCGAGGCTGGTGAGAAGAAAGGCCTGTTCAGCTGGTTTCGCAAGAAGCCGCAGCCACCTGCGGGAGCGGGCGTGCCCGCGCATGAGCCCCCCGTTGTCGAGCAGTCTGCAGCCGCTCCGGTCGAGGGATCTGCCGCCGAAGCGCCACAGGCCCCCGAACCCGTTCAGGCCCCTGCTGCCCCACAGCTGGCTGAGCCGCAGCCGGTCGCCGCACCGGCCCGGCCCCCGGTAGTCGAGGCCCCCGTCCCTGAACCGGTTGCGTCGCAGCCGTTGCAGGCGCCTGAGCCAGAGCCGGTCGCATCCCAGCCGCTGGTGGCACCTGCACCGCAGCCGGTTGCGTCCATGCCCTTGCAGGCGGCCCCTGTCGAGTCTGCCCCTGTCGAGGCCGCAGCGCCGGTCAGCAACCTGGTGCTACCGGTTGCCGAAGAGCCCGTGGCCCTGGTGCCGGACCTGGAGCCGAAGGCACCGCCCGCAATCCCGGAACGCGCGGCACCCGCCCCTGTTGCTGCACCCGTCGAACAGGCCAAGCCCGGCTTCTTCGCGCGCCTTAAGCAAGGCCTGTCCAAGACCAGTGCCAGCATCGGCGAGGGCATGGCCAGCCTGTTCCTCGGCAAGAAGGTCATCGACGACGACCTGCTCGACGAAATCGAGACGCGCCTGCTGACTGCCGACGTGGGTGTGGAGGCTACCTCGGCCATTGTCCAGAACCTGACCCAGAAGGTCGCGCGCAAGCAGTTGGCCGATGCCGATGCCCTGTACAAATCGTTGCAGGAAGAACTGGCTGCGCTGCTGCGCCCGGTCGAGCAGCCACTGAACGTACAGGCCCAGAACAAACCCTATGTGATCCTTGTGGTTGGCGTGAACGGCGCCGGCAAGACCACCACCATTGGCAAGCTGGCGAAAAAGCTGCAACTGGAAGGCAAGAAGGTCATGCTGGCTGCCGGTGATACCTTCCGCGCCGCCGCGGTCGAGCAGTTGCAGGTGTGGGGCGAGCGTAACCAGATTCCGGTGATCGCCCAGCACACGGGTGCCGACTCTGCTTCGGTCATCTTCGATGCCGTGCAGGCCGCCAAGGCCCGTGGCGTCGACGTGCTGATCGCCGACACTGCAGGCCGCCTGCACACCAAAGACAACCTGATGGAAGAGCTGAAGAAGGTCCGCCGGGTCATCGGCAAGCTCGACGTTGAGGCGCCGCACGAGGTGCTGCTGGTGCTTGACGCCGGCACCGGCCAGAACGCCATCAGTCAGGCCAAGTACTTCAACCAGAGCGTCGAGCTGACCGGCCTGGCCCTGACCAAGCTGGACGGCACGGCCAAGGGCGGGGTGATCTTCGCCCTGGCCAAGCAGTTCAACATCCCGATCCGTTTCATCGGCGTCGGTGAAGGCATCGACGACCTGCGTACCTTCGAAGCCGAGCCGTTCGTCAAGGCTCTGTTCGCCGAGCGAGATTGACCATGATCCGATTCGAGCAGGTTGCCAAGCGCTATCCCAACGGTCATGTGGGGTTGCATGAGCTGAGTTTCCGGGCGCGCCGGGGCGAATTCCTGTTCGTCACCGGCCACTCGGGCGCAGGCAAGAGCACCCTGCTGCGCCTGTTGCTGGCCATGGAGCGCCCGACCAGCGGCAAGCTGATGCTGGCAGGGCAGGACCTGGGCCAGATCAGCAATGCGCAAATCCCGTTCCTGCGCCGGCAAATCGGCGTGGTGTTCCAGAACCACCAGTTGTTGTTCGACCGCACCGTGTTCAACAACATTGCCTTGCCGCTGCAGATTCTCGGCCTGTCCAAGGTCGAGATCGCCAAGCGCGTGGACTCGGCGCTGGAGCGCGTGTCGCTGTCCGACAAGGGCGAGCTGTTCCCGGCCGACCTTTCCACCGGGCAGCAGCAGCGGGTGGGTATCGCCCGCGCCATCGTTCACCAGCCGGCTCTGCTGCTGGCCGACGAACCCACCGGTAACCTCGACCCGCGCCTGGCTGCAGAGATCATGGGCGTGTTCGAGGACATCAACCGCCTGGGCACGACGGTATTGATCGCCAGCCACGACCTGGCACTGATCGCGCGCATGCGCCACCGCATGCTGACCTTGCAACGCGGCCGCTTGATCGGCGATGGGGAGGCCGGGCAATGAACACTACACGCACGCCGAAGGTTTCCGAGCGGGTCGCACCGAAACCGGCCGATCCGCAACCTGCGAAGAAAAAGCGCGGTGAAGACGATGATGGCCCGGACTTCCGCACCCTGCTGCATGCCTGGCTGGAAAGCCACCGTGCCAGCTTGGCCGACAGCCTGCGCCGCCTGGGCAAGCAGCCGATCGGCAGCTTCTTCACTTGCCTGGTCATGGCCGTGGCGCTGAGCATGCCGATGGGCCTGTCCTTGTTGCTGAAGAACGTCGAGCAGCTGGGCGGTTCGTGGCAGCGCGCTGCGCAGATTTCGCTGTACCTCAAGCTTGATGCCGGCAGCCGCGATGGCGAAGCGCTGCGCGACGAGATCAAGGGCATGCCTGGCGTGGCGGACGCCCAGTATGTCAGCCGCGAGCAGGCCCTGGAGGAGTTCCAGCAGCAGTCCGGCCTGGGCGAGGCCTTGCGCGAACTGCCAGACAACCCACTGCCGGGTGTGGTGGTGGTAACCCCGACCGAGGTCGACAAGCCGGCCCTGGACGCCTTGCGTCAGCGCCTGGCGGAGCTGCCGCGGGTGGACGTGGCGCAACTGGACCTGGTCTGGGTCGAGCGCCTGGCAGCCATCCTCAAGCTGGGTGACCGCTTCGTCTTCGGCCTGGCCGTGATGCTGATTTCTGCCCTGCTGTTAGTAATCGGTAACACAATTCGTCTACACATTGAAAACCGTCGTATCGAGATCGAAGTGATCAAGCTGGTCGGCGGCACCGACGCCTACGTGCGCCGGCCGTTCCTGTACATGGGCGCCCTGTATGGCCTGGGCGCAGGCCTGCTGGCGTGGGGTATCCTGGCGTTTGGCCTGAACTGGCTGAACGAGGCGGTGGTAGGGCTTTCCGGGCTGTATGGCAGTGACTTCGCCCTGGGCGGCGTTCCGGCTTCCGATGGTCTGTCGCTCTTGATCGGAGCAGTGTTGTTGGGGTATATCGGTGCATGGATTGCAGTCGCCCGCCACTTGAACGAGCTGGCGCCGCGATAGTTTTTACGTGCCAGCATTGACATTTTCTTCACTGCGGAACTTGTACCGTCGTTCCAGGTCAATGTTGGCAGCGCCCACAAGGTGCGAGTTTTGTAAGTCGGAGGTTCTTGAATGACCACATCGTTGCAACCTGCCTATGCCCTGGTACCCGGTGCAAACCTGGAAGCCTATGTGCACACGGTCAACAGCATCCCGCTGCTGACGGTCGAGCAGGAGCGTGATCTGGGCGAGCGTCTCTATTATGAGCAGGATGTCGAGGCCGCTCGTCAGATGGTGATGGCCCACCTGCGTTTCGTCGTACATATCGCCCGTAGTTATGCCGGCTACGGGTTGGCCCAGGCTGACCTGATCCAGGAAGGCAATGTCGGCCTGATGAAAGCCGTCAAGCGCTTCAACCCGGAAATGGGCGTGCGCCTGGTGTCGTTCGCTGTGCACTGGATCAAGGCAGAGATCCACGAGTTCATTCTGCGCAACTGGCGCATCGTCAAAGTGGCTACCACCAAGGCTCAGCGCAAGCTGTTCTTCAACCTGCGTAGCCAGAAGAAGCGCCTGGCGTGGCTGAACAACGACGAAGTGCATCGCGTGGCGGAAAGCCTTGGCGTCGAGCCGCGCGAAGTGCGCGAGATGGAAAGCCGCCTCAGCGGCCAGGACATGGCCTTCGATCCGGCAGCGGAAGCTGACGACGACAGCGCCTTCCAGTCGCCTGCGCATTACCTGGAAGACCACCGTTACGATCCGGCGGTGCAGTTGGAGGATGCCGACTGGAGTGACAATTCCACCAGCAACCTGCACGAAGCGCTGCAAGGTCTGGACGAGCGTAGCCGCGACATTCTTTATCAGCGTTGGCTGGCGGAAGAGAAGGCCACGCTGCACGAACTGGCAGACAAGTACAGCGTATCGGCTGAGCGTATTCGCCAGCTGGAGAAGAATGCGATGAACAAGGTCAAGGCACTGATCGCTGCCTGATCGAGTCTGGGTTGTAAAGAAAAGCCGCTGGCCCTATGGGGTGAGCGGCTTTTTTGTTTGTGCTGGCTTTGCCGGCCTCTTCGCGGGTAAACCCGCTCCTACAGGGGATGCGGTTGCCTGTAGGCGCGGGTCTGCCCGCGAGGAGGCCGGGGATGCGGTTGCCCGTAGGCGCGGGTTTGCCCGCGAGGAGGCCGGGGATGCGGTTGCCCGTAGGCGCGGGTTTGCCCGCGAGGAGGCCGGGCACGCGGTTGCCCGTAGGAGCGGGTTTACCCGCGAAAGGGCCGGGCCTGCATTCAAAGCTTTCTGGATGAGTCCAGCTGCATCAGGTAGCTGGGCCCGCCCAGCTGGCTCATCTGCCGGCGAATCCAGCCGGCCCGGCTGGCCACGTAGGCACTCGGCCGGCTGGCACTCCATTTGATGGGGCTAGGCAGCACCGCAGCCAGCTGCGCCGCCTGCTGGCGGCTGAGCCGGCTGGCGTCGACACCAAAGTGATAACGCGCCGCCGCCTGGGCACCAAACACGCCCTTGCCCCACTCGGCGCTGTTCAAATAGACCTCGAGAATCCGCTCCTTCGACCAGAACAGCTCAATCAGTGCGGTGAACCAGGCCTCCAGCCCCTTGCGAAACCAGCTGCGGCCTGACCACAGAAACAGGTTTTTGGCCACTTGTTGGGTCAGGGTGCTGGCGCCGCGAATGTTGCCACCGCGCTCGTTGTGGGCCAACGCCGCCTGAATGGCCGGGAGGTCGAAGCCCCAGTGGTTGGCGAACTTCTGGTCCTCGCCAGCAATGACTGCAACCTTGAGCTCATCGGAGATGTTCTCCCATGGCTCCCAGTCGCGCTGCAGGTCGATCGGTTCACCATTCACCCAAGACTGTACCTTGCGCTCGACCATCAGCGCCGTGCCGGGCGGTGGTACCCAGCGGAACACCAGCACCAGCACGATGCTGCCGGCAACGAACCAGAGCAGGGCGCGGGAGAGGCGACGGATAAGCGTTGACAGCATGTCGATGGCTTGGCCCTAAGGGTGGAAGGGGCCATTATACAGACCCGATACAAGGAGTCGTCCCATGCTTCGCAGCTTCCTGATGCTTGCCGCCTTTTTTGGCTTTACCGGTGTCGCCCTGGGCGCCTTCGCCGCTCATGGCCTGAAAAACCGGCTGACGGCTGACTACCTGGCAATCTTCCATACCGGCGTGACTTACCAACTGGTCCATGCCTTGGCGATCTTCGGCGTTGCGGTGCTCTCGGCGCACCTGCCCGGGCGCCTGGTCGGGTGGGCTGGCGGCCTGTTTGCGTTGGGCATCGTGCTGTTCTCCGGCAGCCTGTACCTGCTGACCCTCAGTGGCCTTGGCAAGCTTGGCATCATCACCCCGATTGGTGGCTTGTGCTTCCTTGTCGGCTGGCTGTGCCTGGGCCTGGCAGCCTGGCGGCTGGGCTGACCGAGTGGTCCACAATCACGACTAATGGCGCGCACCGCCCTTGGGTTGCAGGGCGGTTCGGCGCTAGAATGCTGGCCCCAAAGAACAATGGTGGCCGTGCGCATGCGCATTAAATTGAACGGTGAACCTTACGAACTGCCTGCCGGCGAAAGCGTTGCAGCCCTGCTGGCGCGCCTGGAACTGACCGGGCGCCGTGTTGCAGTGGAACTGAACCTGGATATCGTGCCGCGTAGCCAGCACGACAGCACGCTGCTGAATGACGGCGACCAGGTCGAAGTGGTCCACGCCATCGGTGGCGGCTGACAGCAGCCCGGCGGTTCACAAGCAAGCCCTGCAACCTTTTCCCGAGGAACAACGATGAGCAACGTTCGTAGCGACAAGCCCTTCACCCTGGCCGGGCGTACTTTCCAGTCGCGCCTGCTGGTCGGTACCGGCAAGTACCGTGACATGGAAGAAACCCGCCTGGCCACCGAGGCCTCGGGTGCCGAAATCGTCACCGTCGCTGTGCGCCGCACCAACCTTGGCCAGAACGCGGGCGAGCCGAACCTGCTCGATGTACTGTCGCCCGACAAGTACACCATCCTGCCGAACACTGCAGGCTGCTTTGACGCGGTGGAAGCGGTACGCACTTGCCGTCTGGCCCGCGAACTGCTCGATGGGCGCAAATCGCACGAGTCCCGGACGCTGGTGAAGCTGGAAGTGCTGGCCGACCAGAAAACCCTGTTCCCCAACGTGATCGAAACCCTCAAGGCCGCCGAAGTGCTGGTCAAGGAAGGTTTCGATGTCATGGTCTACACCAGCGACGACCCGATCATCGCCCGTCAGCTGGCCGAAGTCGGCTGTATTGCGGTCATGCCGTTGGCTGGCCTGATTGGCACCGGCCTGGGTATCTGCAACCCCTACAACCTGCAGATCATCCTGGAAGAATCCAAGGTGCCGGTGCTGGTCGATGCTGGCGTGGGTACCGCATCCGACGCCACCATCGCCATGGAAATGGGCTGTGAGGCAGTGCTGATGAACTCGGCCATCGCCCACGCCCAGCAGCCGGTGCTGATGGCTGAGGCCATGAAACACGCCATTGTCGCAGGTCGCATGGCCTACCTGGCCGGCCGTATGCCGAAGAAACTCTATGCCAGCGCCTCTTCGCCGCTGGATGGTCTGATCAAGTAAGAGCAACTGATGACTGAATCGCACGATACGCCGATCACCCCCGACGGCGAAGCCCGCCCACACCGCCGCATCAAGAGCTTCGTGATGCGTGCCGGGCGCATGACCGAAGGCCAGCAACGCGGCCTGGACCAAGGCGGCCCGCTGTACATCCTGCCACTGGCTGACAGCCCGGTGGACTACGACCAGGTGTTCGGCCGTTCGGCCCCGCGCACCTTGGAGATCGGCTTCGGCATGGGCCATTCCCTGCTGGAAATGGCCGCTGCCGCACCTGAGCAGGATTTCATCGGTGTGGAAGTGCACCGCCCGGGTGTTGGCGCGCTGCTCAATGGCGTGCTGACCCAGGGGCTGAAAAACCTGCGGGTGTATGACTGCGATGCTATCGAAGTGCTGAACCGCTGCGTGGCGGATAACAGCCTTGATCGCCTGATGCTGTTCTTCCCAGACCCATGGCACAAGGCGCGTCACCACAAGCGCCGCATCGTCCAGCTGGAGTTCGCCGAGCTGGTACGTCGCAAGCTCAAGCCTGGTGGTGTGTTCCACATGGCCACCGATTGGGAGCCGTATGCCGAGTACATGCTGGAAGTGATGAGCGCAGCTCCTGGCTATCGCAACCGTGCGGCAGACGGCACCTATGTGCCGCGCCCCGAAGAGCGCCCGATCACCAAGTTCGAACGCCGCGGTGAGCGGCTGGGGCACGGGGTGTGGGACTTGAAGTTCGAGAAGGTCGATTGAGCGGCTGATACGGGCTTCTCGATGTGCCGATGCCTGCAGGAATGCAGGCGAAAAAACCGCCTTGAGAAGGGCGGTTTTTTCTTTGTAGGAGCGGGTTCACCCGCGAATACGGTAGTGGCGGCAACGGTGAACGGCGGGTGGAGATTGGCCAGCACGGCTGGCCCTTTCGCGGGTGAACCCGCTCCTACAAGGGCCCGGGGCCATTGGCTCAGCCTCGGCGATCCGCCACCACGCCAATCAATACCAGCACCACCAGCAACACAGGCGCCAACGCATAGTTGTTGAACTGGCTGAGCCCCTTCACCACCCACGGTGTGGCATAGATCAGCGCAGCACCGCTGCCGATCATGACCATCAGCGCCATGAACGGCACGCGCAGGGCGCCCGCGAGGCCGCCCAGGCGCTGCTCGGCCCAGGCTTTGACATCGGTGCCGAACAGCACCAGCAGGCAGCCTACCAAGGCCAGTGAAATCTCCGACAGGTTGCTGCGGCTCCAGCGGGAAACCGTCGCGAGCAGATCAAGTACCAGATCCATGGGTCATCCTTAGGTCAAGAAATACTGCAGCAGGTCATTGAGGAACAACTGGCCCCTCGGCGTGGCTACCAGTCGATCCGGTTCGACCTGCAAAAGGCCCTTTTGTTCGGCGGCGCGGCGTGCTTCCTGCAGCTGTGACAGTGGCAAGCCGGTGCGTTGGGTGAACAGTTCGGCTTCCACGCCATCGGTCAGGCGCAGGGCGTTCATCAGGAACTCGAACGGCAGTTCATCGACTGGCAGCAGCTTCTCGCCGGCCTTGAACGGCTTGGCCAGGTTCAGGTAATCCTTGGGCAGGCGGGTCTTCCAGGTACGCAGGATGCGCCCGTCGGCAAAGGTGAGCTTGCCGTGAGCGCCAGCGCCAATGCCGATGAAGTCACCGAAGCGCCAGTAGTTGAGGTTGTGGCGGGCGGCGCGGCCTGCCTGGGCGTAGGCCGATACCTCGTACTGGCGGTAGCCGTGCTCGGCCATCAGCGCTTGGCCGGCTTCCTGAATATCCCAGAGGATATCGTCTTCGGGCAGCTCTGGCGGCTGGTTCCAGAACACCGTGTTCGGCTCCACGGTCAGCTGATACCACGACAGGTGTGTCGGCCCCAGATCGATGGCCTGGCGCAGGTCACCCAGCGCGTCGTCCAGCGACTGGTCGGGGAGGCCGTGCATCAGGTCCATGTTGAAATTGTCGAAACCGGCCGCGCGCGCCATGTCGGCGGCCCGCACCGCTTCGTCGCCGTTGTGGATGCGCCCCAGTGCCTCCAGCTTGGCTGGCTGGAAGCTCTGCACGCCGATCGAAAGACGGTTGATACCGGTCTGCCGGTAGGCCTTGAACTTGTCCTGCTCGAAGGTGCCCGGGTTGGCTTCGAGGGTGATCTCGATGTCTGGCGCGAACGGAATACGTTGCTCTATGCCACGCAGTAGCCGGCCAAGGGCGTTGGCACTGAACAGGCTTGGCGTACCGCCACCGAAGAAGATCGAGCTGATCGGGCGACCTTGTACGGCAGCCAGTTCCTGGTCGAGGTCGTCGAGCAGGGCTGTGACGTAGGCATCTTCCGGTAGTTCAGGCCCGGTTGCGTGGGAGTTGAAGTCGCAATAAGGGCATTTGCGTACGCACCACGGAATGTGGATGTACAGCGCCAGCGGCGGCAGGCTGCTAAAGCCTGCCGCGCCGGGGGGCGACAGCATTTCGATCATGCCAGGCCCAGACGTTTGCGCAGCAGGGCCATGGCACGGGCGCGGTGGCTGAGCTGGTTCTTGTCTGCTGGGGCTAGATCGGCGCTGGAGCAGTTGCGCTCCGGTACCCAGAACAGCGGGTCGTAGCCAAAGCCCTGCTCGCCGCTGGCCTCGAACAGGATGCGCCCGTGCCACAGGCCTTCGCACAGGATCGGCAATGGGTCGTCGGCGTGGCGCACCAGCGCCAGAACGCAGACGAACTGTGCACTGCGCTCAGCTTCAGGCACGTCTTTCAAGGCTTCGAGCAGCTTGGCATTGTTTGCCGCGTCACCTTTGCCGTCGGCATAACGCGCCGAGTAGATGCCCGGCGCGCCGCCGAGGAAGTCCACTGCCAGGCCAGAGTCATCGGCCAGGGCCGGCAGGCCGGAAATGCGGGCGGCGTTGCGCGCCTTGAGGATGGCGTTCTCGACGAACGACAGGCCGGTTTCTTCCGGCTCCACCTGGCTGAACTCACCAATCGAGTGCAGCTGCACGGAATGGCCGAGCATGGCCTGGAGTTCCTTCAGTTTGCCGGCATTGTGGCTGGCCAATACGAGTTGCTGGAAATTCATCATTCGCCTGGGAACACTTCCTGGTTGAAGCTGAGAGAGTTGCTGATGCCGCCGGTTTCGATGGTCAGGTCGAAGGTGACGGTTTCTGGTTGTTCGATCTTGAACTGGGCGATGTAGTACACCGCGCCCGGTTCGGTAATCTGCGTGAACGACAGCGGGCTGATGCGCCCGGTCAGGTCTCTGACCTTACCGCTGACCAGTGCTGGGGTGGGCTTGCCGGCCTTGAGTACGGCAATGTTGAGCACGCCCTGGTTCTTGCTGCGAACCAGGCCGGTGGCCGCGGCCACCTCGGGTGTGAGCATGCTCGAGGTGAATGCGCTGTAGTGCACCGTCACGTCGCCAAATACCTCCTTGCGCTCGGGGCGTGCGGCATCGGCAGCCAATACTGGCAGGGCCAGGCACAGGCTGATCAGGAACAGGGCTAGGCGACGCATGGTGCGATTCCTCCGGTAGGCGTCAGACCGCGAGCTGATGCTCTTGCAGGCCCGGACTGCTGACGCGGTAGATGCCGATCTCACCTAGAAGATTAGGCCATAGCCGGCCACCCCACCCGTTGCGGTGCAAGTGGTCGACCGCCAGGCGGTCGAGTACCTTGGCTCGGCGTTCGTGCACAAGTTCTTCGAAGTCGGCGAAGGTGCAGAAGTGGATGTTCGGCGTGTTGTACCAGGTATACGGCATGAAGTCCGATACCGGCATGCGGCCTTTGGTCGCCAGGTACCAGCGGCAGCGCCAGTGGCCGAAGTTCGGGAAGGTGATGATGCACTGACGGCCCACTCGCAGCATTTCGTCGAGGATGCGGTCGGGGTATTCCACGGCCTGCAGGGCTTGGGTCATGATCACCACGTCGAAGCTGTTGCTGGCGAAGTTGCCCAGGCCTTTGTCCAGGTCCTGTTCGATGACGTTGACGCCCTTGGCCACGCAGGCGGCGATATTGTCGGCGTCGATTTCCAGGCCGTAGCCGGTGACCTGTTTGCGGTCACGCAGCGAGGCCAGCAGTTCGCCGCTACCGCAGCCCAGGTCGAGTACCCGGCTGCCGGCGGGGATCCAGTCGTGGATGATTTCCAGATCGGCTCTCATGCTGTCCTCAGATGGCAATGCGGTTCATGTAGTTCGAGAAACCCTGCATGTAGCGAGGTGTGGGGATCAGGAAGGCATCGTGCCCGTAGGGCGAATCGATCTCCAGGTAGCAGACGTTCTTGCGCGCGGCCATCAGCGCGTCGACGATCTCGCGCGAACGGGCCGGAGAAAAGCGCCAGTCGGTGGTGAACGACATGATGCAGTAGTCTGCCTTGACGTGGGCCAGGGTGGCGGCCAGATCACCACCGTGCGTGGCGGCCGGGTCGAAATAGTCCAGTGCCTTGGTCATCAGCAGGTAGGTGTTGGCGTCGAAACGGCCGGAAAACTCCTCGCCCTGATAGCGCAGGTAGCTTTCGACCTGGAACTCGACGCTGTGGAAGTCGTAGTTGAGCTTGTCGCTTTTCAGCTCTCGGCCGAATTTTTCACCCATCGAATCATCGGACAGATAGGTAATGTGGCCGACCATGCGTGCCAGCATCAGGCCGCGCTTGGGGATCACGCCCTGGTCCTGGAACGAGCCTCCATGGAACTCGGGGTCGGTAAGAATGGCCTGACGCGCCACCTCGTTGAAGGCGATGTTCTGCGCCGACAGCTTGGGTGCCGAGGCGATGTCGACGCAGTGGCGTACGCGTTCGGGGTAGGTCATCGTCCATTGCAGCGCCTGCATGCCACCCAGGCTACCGCCGACGATAGCTGCCCACTGCTGGATGCCCAGGCGGTCGGCCAGCCGTGCCTGGCTGTGCACCCAGTCTTCCACTGTCAATACCGGGAACTCGGCGCCATACGGTTTACCGGTGGCTGGGTTGACACTGCTGGGGCCGGTGCTGCCGTTGCAGCCGCCGAGGTTGTTCAGGCTGACCACGAAGAAGCGGTTGGTATCGATCGGTTTTCCGGGGCCGATGCAGCTGTCCCACCAGCCCGGCTTGCGGTCGGTGGCGGCATGGTAGCCAGCGGCATGGTGGTGGCCGGACAGGGCATGGCAGATCAGCACGGCATTGCTCGCGCTGGCGTTCAGGGTGCCATAGGTCTCGTAGACCAGTTCGTAACTGGCCAGTGAACGGCCACAGGCCAGTGCCAGCGGTTCATCGAACCGGGCGGTTTGCGGTACTACCAGACCGACGGAATCTTCGGGAAAGACAGTTGACATCGACCCTGCTCACGCTTGACGGAGGCGTAAGTCTAAAGAGCGCTACCCCCAGCGGCAAGCAAAGGCTTGCGACTGGGGGCGCGCTGGCTCTGGCGAGCCTCAGATCATTCGCCACAGCTCTTGAGGCATGCCCGCGTAGGCGGCCAGCGGAGGCATGACAAACGACTGGATCACCTGGATCGCCAGGAAGGCGAAGATCGGCGAGATGTCCATGCCGCCCAGGTTTGGCACCAGGCGGCGGAACGGCGCCAGCACGGGCTCGCTGATCTGGTAGGCCAGTTCGGCCGCCGGGTTGTGGCTGTTGGGGGCAACCCAGGAAACGATCACCATGACGATCATCGCCACCCAGAAAATCTTCAGGAACAGCGAGGTGATGCCGATGAGCGCCCACATCAGCAGGTGCAGGACGTCGCCGAAGGTACCGTAGGTGACCATCAGCACAAAGCCCATCAGCAAGGCCTGGATGACCACCGCCAGCAGTAGCGACGAGGTATCCAGCCCGCCAACGCTAGGGATGATCCGGCGGATCGGCTTGAGCAGCGGTTGGGTGGCACGAACGGCGAACTGGCACAGCGGGTTGTAGAAGTTGGCCTTGACCAGTTGCAGCACGAAGCGCAGCAGGACGATGACCAGGTAAAGGCTGACCAGGGTTTGCACCACGAAAATCGCGGCGCCTGACAGTGCATTCATCTAAAGCTCCTTATTTGCCCAGTTGTTCGGCCAGCTCGGCGGAGCGCGTGGCTGCAGCCTGCAGCGCCTGCTCGACGATGGCTTCGAAGCCGCTGGCCTGGAACGACTTGATCGCCGCTTCCGTGGTGCCGGCGGGCGAAGTGACGCGGCGGCGCAGTTCAGCGGCATCGACATCGCTTGCAACTGCCATGCGCGCGGCGCCCAGGGCCGTCTGCAAGGTCAGTTGGGAGGCCGTTTCGCGTGGCAGGCCGAGTTTTTCGCCTGCCGCGGTCATGGCCTCGATCAGCAGGAAGAAGTACGCCGGGCCACTGCCGGACACAGCTGTCACGGCGTCCAGTTGCTGTTCCTGCTCCAGCCACAGGGCGGTGCCCACGGCCGACAGCAGTTGTTCGGCCTGCTGACGCTGTTCGCCGGACACTTCAGCGGTGGCGTACAGGCCGCTCACGCCTTGGCGCAGCAATGCCGGGGTGTTGGGCATGCAGCGCACCACCGGGCGAGCGCCCACCCAGCTTTGCAGGCTGGCGCACGTGATGCCGGCGGCGATTGAAACGATCAGCTGGCCATCCTGCAGGTTGGGTTGCAGTGCCTGACATACGGTTTTCATGACTTGTGGCTTGACCGCCAGCACGATGACGTCAGCGCCATCGATGGCCTGGGCGTTGTCCTCGAAGGCTTCAATGCCGTGCTCGGCCTGGATGCGACTGCGGGTCTCGGCGCCCGGGTCGCTGGCGCGGATCTGCGAGGCGTCCAGGCCCTGGGCACGCAGACCACCGATCAGGCTGGCGGCCATGTTGCCGGCGCCGATAAAGGCAATACGTGTCTTGCTCATGTCAGGTCCTTGTGGAAAAGAGTGAGTGAAGCATGGAATCAGGTGTTGCCGTAGTCGCGGGCGCCGAACAGGGCCGTGCCAATTCGTACCCACGTCGCGCCCTGGGCGATAGCCGCTTCCAGGTCGTGGCTCATGCCCATGGACAGGGTGTCCAGGCCAAACCCCAGGCCTTCCTGCAACTTGCGCAGGCTGGCGAAGGCGGCCTCCTGGGTGGCGCGGTCTTCGGTGGGTTCCGGGATTGCCATCAGCCCGCGCAGGCGCAGGTTGGGCAGTGCGGCTACGGCTTTGGCCAACGCGGGTAGGTCGGCCGGGGTGCAGCCGGATTTACTGTCTTCGCCGCTGACGTTTACCTGCAGGCAGATGTTCAGCGGCGCCAACCCGGCAGGGCGCTGTTCCGACAGGCGTTGGGCAATTTTCAGGCGGTCCACGGAATGCACCCAGTCGAAATGCTCGGCGATGGCTTTGGTCTTGTTCGACTGAATGGGGCCGATGAAGTGCCAGATCAAGGGCAAGTCGCTGAGGGCCTGCTGCTTTGTCAGTGCTTCCTGTAGGTAATTCTCCCCGAAGTCGCGCACACCGGCGGCATGGATCTCGCGGATAGCGCTGGCGGGCTTGGTCTTGCTCACGGCCAGCAACTGGACGCTGGCCGGATCACGCCCGACTGCCTGGGCAGCACTGGCGATACGGGCGGAAATCGCGGAAAGGTTGTCTGCTAGGGTGGACATGGATCGATGCCGGCAGCTGTAGGGTCTGCGGCATTCTACCTGCTTGAAGGCCTTTGGGGAGTCTCATGGATGTGACCGACCTGTTGGCCCGAGCTGTGGATGCGGGGGCTTCAGACCTGCACCTGGCGACGGGCCAGATTCCGATGCTGCGCCTGGATGGCGAGTTGCAGCGTATGGGCTTGCCGCCCTTGAGCCAGGGTGCCTTGAACGAGGGCATGGCGAGCGTGCTGGATGACGACCAGCGCCGGCAGTGGGCCCAAGGCGATGAAATGGACCTTGCGCTGGAGTTGCCGGCGCTTGGGCGCTTTCGGCTGAACCTGTTTCGCCAGTTGAATGGCCCGGCGGTTACCTTTCGGTTGATTCCGGGGCGCATTGCGACGGTGAGTGAGCTGGACCTTGCGGATGTGTTTCAAGCTGTTGCGCAATGCCGGGATGGCATGATCCTCGTGGGCGGGCCGACCGGCAGTGGCAAGTCCAGTACCCTGGCAACGCTACTCGACCAGCTGAACCGCGAGCAAGCGCTGCACATCATCACCCTGGAAGACCCTGTCGAGGTCATCCATGCCAGCCAGCGCAGCCTGGTCAACCAACGTGAGATGGGGCGCCATAGTCGCGGCTTTGCTCAGGGGCTGCGCAGTGCGCTGCGCCAGGACCCGGACGTGATCATGATCGGCGAGTTGCGCGACCTTGAAACCATTCGCCTGGCCCTGCGCGCGGCCGAAACCGGGCACCTGGTGCTGGCAACCGTGCATGCGCGTTCGGCGACCAGCAGCATCGACAGGTTGGTGGAGGTTTTTGCTGCCGAGGAAAAGCCGTTGGTGCGGGCGATGCTGGCCGAGTCGCTGCGCCTGGTGGTCGCGCAGGTGCTGGTCAGGCGCGTGGGGGGTGGGCGGGTGGCTGCGCGGGAAGTGCTGGTGGCGACGCCGGCGGTGCGTAACCTGATTCGGGAGGGGCGGTTGGCGCAGTTGTCTTCGGTGATGCAGGGCGGGGCGGCGGAGGGGATGCTGACGATGGAGGGGGCGTTGCGGAGGCTGAGGGAGCGAGGGTTGATCAAAGGCTTGTAGTACCTGCAAAGGCGCTTTGGCGGGCGCGCCCGCTCCCACAGGTATGGCGCTGCCCGCGAGAGCGACGCGGTACCTGTGGGAGCGGGCGTGCCCGCGAAGGGGCCGGTACCGGATAGCGCCGATCAGATTAACGCTTGGCCAGACTCAGCTGTTGCTGCTCTTTCGGCAGCACCCGTTTGGCCACCACGTAGTGCTTCTGCCAGTAAGGCTTGCTCAAGGTGTCGATACTCACCCGCTTGCCACGGCGTGGCGCGTGGATGAAGCGGTCGTTACCCAGGTAGATGGCGACGTGATTGACCCGACGGCTCTTGATGTTGAAGAAGATCAGGTCGCCAGGCTTCAGATCACCCTTGGCCACCTTCACCCCATGGCCCTGGGCCATGGCATTGGAGGTGCGCGGCAGGTCGACGTCGGCGACGTCGTTGAAGGCGTATTTGACCAGCCCGCTGCAGTCAAAGCCTTTTTTCGGGCTGCTGCCGCCCCAAACATAAGGGGTACCTAGCACATTTACCGCACGGCTCAGCACATCGCTGCTTTGCTTCGGCGACATGGCGGCGACATTCGCACCGCGGTTGCTGACGGCATTGCTTGGGCGGGCGCGCAGCGCGGTCTGCTTGGCGGGTGCGTGTTTCACCGACGCGTTGGTCGTGTAGCCGGTGAAACCATTGGGAAGACGTTGCTCACGATTGGTGGCGTGGGCGGCCAGGGGCAATAATAGGCAGAGGGTCAGCCATGTCTTGATCAAAGGCGGCATAGATGAAGCTCTTATGAATAGTTATGTGTTGGGCGCGCAACTTTATAACAGCTTTTTGATCAGTTATTGATCCGTTGGTCGATTGCCTAGGCGCCGTATGTCGGGTAGCGACGAGAAAGTCACATTTTTTCTTAGAAAATTTTCGGATAACCCACGGGGGCTATGAATGAACAGTTATCAACAGGGGGTGCCCTTTCACGACACCCACAGCAAAACCATTGGCTACCTGCTGTGGATTTTCGGCTTCACCGGGTCCCATCGTTTCTATTACGGCAGGCCGATTACCGGGACCATCTGGTTCTTCACCTTCGGCTTGCTGGGCATTGGTTGGTTGATCGACCTGTTCCTGATCCCGTCCATGGACCGTGAAGCCGACCTGAGGTTTCAGTCCGGGCGTATCGACTACAACATCGCCTGGATTCTGCTGACCTTCCTGGGGGTGTTTGGCCTGCACCGGCTGTATCAGGGCAAATGGATCACCGCGATCATCTACTTCTTTACCGGCGGGTTGTTCCTGGTGGGGGTGCTGTATGACTTCTGGACGTTGAACAGCCAGGTGTCCGAGAGGAATGCGGGGCGGGGCTGACGGTACCGGGGCTGTTTTAGAGCCCATTCAGGGGCAAGCCCGTCCCCCATGAAAAAGGCCTTGTCGCGCCGCCGCGGCAAGGCCTTCTTTGTTACTGGCGGGTCTGCCGCTGTTGCAGCAACAGGTTGCTGAATCCGGCCCCAGCCAGCTGCTTCTGTGCCCCGGTCAACTGCTCGCGGTTGCTGAACGGCCCGACCAGCACGCGGTACCAGGTTTCATCCTTGACCGTGCCCGACTCCACTTTCACGGACTGGCCCAGCAGGATGATCTGTGCCCGTACCTTGTCAGCATCGGCCTGCTTGCGGAACGAGCCGGCCTGAAGGAAGTACTGCGTGGTCGCCGCCGGCTTGATCACAGGCGGTGGCGGCGGCGGGGTCTGGCCGAGCAGCGCTGCCTGGGCCCTCGCCGTGTCGATTTTTGCCGCTTCTGCTGGTGTCACCGGGGTTACCGGCTGGGCCGGCACCGGTGGCGTTTTCTCCGGTACGGCTTCCGGCGGCACGATCACCTCAGACTCCGGCAGCAGGGTGTAGAAGTCGTACTTCGGCTTCACCGGCTGTTGCGGGGTAGCTTGCGCGGGCTTGCCGGCTTCGGCCGTTTTCGCCGGTTTCTCCTGCTCGGGCTTGGTGCGCTTGATGTCATCGCCACCGGGTTCGAGCTTCATCAGGAACACGATGAACGCGCCTACGGTCAGGCCGACCGCCAGCCATACCCAGCCGGGGATCGGCTGTTTGGCCGGTGCCGTCTGGCGGCTGGCGCCGCGTTTCGGGGCAGGTTTTTTCTTGGCAGCCAACTTACATGCGCTCCAGGGTTTCCAGGCCGAGCAGTTCCAGACCTTGTTTGAGGGTGCGGCCGGTCAGGGCGGCCAGGCGCAGCCGGCTCTGCTGCTGCGAAGGGGTTTCGGCAGCGAGGATCGGGCAGTTCTCGTAGAAGCTCGAGAACAGGCCGGCCAAGTCGTACAGGTAGCTGCACAATACGTGCGGCGTGCCTTTTTCGGCGACGTTGTTGAGGATTTCGCCAAACTGCGCCAGGCGCGCGGCCAAGTCCTGCTCGTGGGCTGCGTGCAGCACGATTTTGCCGTCGACTTCGTCAAAGCCTTTGCCCAGCTTGCGGAACACGCCGGCTACGCGGGTGTAAGCGTACAGCAGGTAAGGGGCGGTGTTGCCTTCGAAGTTGAGCATCAGCTCGAAGTTGAAGCTGTAGTCACTGGTGCGGTGCTTGGACAGGTCGGCGTATTTCACCGCGCCAATGCCCACCACCTCGCCGATGTGGCGCAGTTCGTCGTCGGCCAGGCTCGGGTTCTTTTCCTTGACCAGCGCGTAGGCGCGCTCCTTGGCCTCGGTGAGCAGGTCGATCAGCTTCACGGTGCCGCCGTCACGGGTCTTGAACGGGCGGCCGTCGGCGCCGTTCATGGTGCCGAAGCCCATGTGCTCCATTTGCATCGGGTGGCCGACGAAGCCAGCGCGGCGGGCCACTTCGAACACCTGATTGAAGTGCAGGGCCTGGCGCTGGTCGACGAAGTACAGTGCGCGGTCAGCCTTCAACACGTTGCTGCGGTAACGCACGGCAGCCAGGTCGGTGGTGGCGTACAGATAGCCGCCGTCAGCCTTCTGCACGATCACCGGCAGGGGGTCGCCTTCGCTGTTCTTGAACTCGTCGAGGAACACGCATTGGGCGCCCTGGTCTTCGACCAGCAGGCCCTTGGCCTTGAGGTCGGCCACCACGTTGGCCAAGTCGTCGTTGTAGGCGCTTTCGCCCATCACGTCGGCCATGGTCAGTTTGACGTTGAGCAGCTCGTAGGTCTTCTGGCAGTGCGACAGCGAGATGTCCTTGAAGCGTGTCCAAAGGGCCAGGCACTCGGGGTCACCGGCTTGCAGCTTGACCACCAGGCCGCGGGCGCGAGTGGCGAACTCTTCCGATTCATCGAAGCGTTTCTTCGCCGCGCGGTAGAAGTTTTCCAGGTCCGACAGCTCGTCGCTGGTGATCGGGTTTTCCTGCAGGTAGGCCATCAGCATGCCGAACTGGGTACCCCAGTCGCCGACGTGGTTCTGGCGGATGACGTTGTCGCCCAGGAACTCCAGCACGCGCGCAACGCTGTCGCCGATGATGGTCGAGCGCAGGTGGCCGACGTGCATTTCCTTGGCCAGGTTGGGCGCCGACATGTCGATCACCACCTTTTGCGCCGGGCCGGCTTTGCGTGCACCCAGGTGGGCGTCGGCCAGAGCGGCATCCAGGCGGTTGGCCAGGGCGTCGGTGTTCTGGAAGAAGTTGAGGAAGCCGGGGCCTGCAATCTCGACCTTGCTGATGTCGGCGCTGGCCGGCAGGGCGTTGATCAGTTTTTCGGCGAGGTCGCGCGGCTTCATGCCGGCCGGCTTGGCCAGCATCATGGCGATGTTGCTGGCGAAGTCGCCGTGGGTCTTGTCCCGGGCGTTTTCCACCTGGATCGCCGGCGACAGCCCTTCAGGCAGCACACCGTCGGTGACGAGTTGGGTGAGGGCTTGCTGGATCAGCTGGCGAATGGTGTCTTTCATGGGGATCTCTTTTCGACCGCAAGCGCGGTGAGCGCCTGGATGCGCAGGTGGAAAAACTGGGCATTATCCGTTGCCGGGAGCAGGTTGCCAACCTTTGGGCGGCAAGCTGGGGGCCACAAGCGGCAAGAAAAAGCGGCATCGCACCCGCCCGGCGCTTGCTTGCCGCTGGTCACTCGCAGCTTGCAGCTCAATACAGGTCTACCGGGTCGACATCCAGCGACCAGCGCACCTGGCGCCCGCTCGGCAACTGTTCCAACACTAGCAACCAGGCGCTGATCAGTCGATGCAACGGCGCCCGGGTATTGGCCTGTATCAACAATTGTGCGCGGAATCGTCCGGCGCGGCGCTCCATGGGCGCCGGTACCGGGCCCAGCAGTTCGATGCCCGGCAGGTGCTGTTCGGCCACCAGGCGCTCGGCGGCGGCACAGGCTTCGTCGAGGAAACCTTCGGCCTGCCCCGGCTTGTGTGCTTCGGCACGCAGCAAGGCCAGGTGCGAGTAGGGCGGCAGCCCGGCGGCTCGGCGTTCGTCCAGGGCCTGTTCGGCGAAGGCGAAGTAGCCTTGCTCGGTTAGCTGGACCAGCAGTGGGTGGTCGGCCAGGTGGGTCTGGATGATGACCTTGCCGGGTTCTTCGGCCCGCCCGGCCCGCCCGGCCACCTGTACGATAAGTTGTGCCATGCGCTCGCTGGCGCGGAAGTCACCGGAAAACAGCCCGCCATCGGCATCAAGGATGGCCACCAGGGTCACCCGCGGGAAGTGGTGGCCCTTGGCGAGCATCTGGGTGCCGACGAGGATGCTTGGCTGGCCGCGCTGGATGGTGCTGAACAGGTTGTGCATGGCGTCCTTGCGCGCCGTGCTGTCGCGGTCCACGCGAAGGATCGGGTAATCCGGGAACAGCACCTTCAGGCGCTCTTCGGCGCGCTCGGTACCGGCACCGACCGGGCGCAGGTCGACGTGGTTGCATTGCGGGCACTGGTGCGGCAGGCGTTCGTCATAGCCACAGTGGTGGCAGCGCAGCACGCCGGAGCGCTGGTGCACGGTCATGCGCGCATCGCAGCGTGGGCATTCGGACAGCCAGCCGCAATCGTGGCACAGCAAGGTTGGGGCAAAGCCGCGGCGGTTGAGGAACACCAGCACTTGTTGGCCAGCTTCCAGGGTCTGTCGGATAGCCTGCTGCAGCGGGCCACTGATGCCGCTGTCCAGTGGCAGGCTCTTCACATCAAGGCGCAGCATGCGCGGCGGGCGTGCCCCCCCGGCGCGTTGGTTCATACGCAGCAGGCGGTAGCGGCCGGTCAGGGCGTTGTGCAGGGTTTCCAGCGACGGTGTGGCGGAGCCGAGCAGGATCGGGATGTTCTCCTGGTGAGCGCGTACCAGTGCCAGGTCGCGGGCGTGGTACCGCAGGCCTTCCTGCTGTTTATAGGAGCCGTCGTGCTCTTCGTCGATGATGATCAGGCCGGGGTTTTTCATCGGCGTGAACAATGCCGAGCGGGTGCCGATGATGATATCGGCCTCGCCGTCCCGTGCCGCCAGCCAGGCATCCAGGCGTTCGCGGTCGTTCACCGCAGAGTGCAGCAGGGCAATGCGCGCGTTGAAGCGTTGCTCGAAGCGCGCCAGGGTTTGCGGGCCGAGGTTGATCTCCGGGATCAGCACCAGCGCCTGCTTGCCGGCTTCCAGGGTTTCGCGGATCAGTTGCAGGTAGACCTCGGTCTTGCCACTGCCGGTGACGCCGGCCAGCAAGAACGCGCCGAAACCGCCAAAGCCCTCGCACACGGCGTCGAAGGCATCGCGTTGCTCTTCGTTGAGGGGGAGTTCTGGCTGTGCCAGCCAGTGCTCATGGCGCAGGGCCGGCAAGTGGCGGCGCGTCTCGATCTGCACCAGATCCTTGGCCAGCAGCAGGTCGAGGCTGTCCTTGTTCAGGTTGAGTTTGGCCAGCAGGCTGTGGGCCACGCCGTGCGGGTGCTGGGCCAGGGTCTTGAGGGCGTCGCGCTGGCGCGGCGCGCGGGCGATGCGCGGGTCCTCCAGGCGGGCGCCAGGGGCTATGTGCCAGAAGCGTTCCTGGCGCATTTCGGCGGCTTCACCCTGGCGCAGTAGCGTGGGCAGCGCCCAGCTCAGGGTATCGCCCAGGCTGTGCTGGTAGTACTGGGCGGTCCACAGGCACAGCTTGAACAGCGACGCGGGGATGGGGGACACCGGGTCGAGCAGGGCAGTGGCCGGCTTCAGTTTGTCGGCGGGCACTTCGCTCTGCGTGCACACCTCTATCAGCACACCGATCATTTCGCGGCGGCCAAAGGGCACGCGGATGCGCATGCCAGGGGTCAAGGTCTGGCGCGCCATGCTCGCCGGCGCCTTGTAGTCGAACAGGCGCCGCAGCGGAGAGGGCAGGGCAAGGCGCAGGATGACGTCGGACACGCGGAAAGTCTCGGAGGGCGTTACAAGGACTGGCGAGCCTAGCAGACGACGGTCGGTGCAAGCGACATCTTGCGCTGACGGTGTGCTCTGGTATTATTCGCCGCCTAATTACGTGCGGTATTCAACAATTGGTGTTGGGTGGCGGCACGCAGCTCGAGGAAGTGACCATGAAAGAAGGTATCCACCCGAACTACGAAGTAGTTGCAGTCACCTGCAGCTGCGGTAACAAGTTCGAAACTCGTTCGACCCTGGGCAACGTCCTGTCGATCGACGTTTGCAACCTGTGCCACCCGTTCTACACCGGTAAGCAGAAAGTTCTGGACACCGGTGGTCGCGTACAGAAGTTCGCCGATCGCTTCGGCATGTTCGGTGCCAAGAAGTAATCATGCGCAGGGCGAATCCTTCGGGCTTCGCATTGTTGCTGAAGAAGGCGTCCCTTGTGGGCGCCTTTTTTGTGGGCGTTATCTGGCATTTCCCGGTCCTGGCGTTCTGCCCACAGCCGGATAAGCCCCAATGGGTAGCGGTACGACAGGTGGTTGATGGCGACACCTTGCGTCTGGTCGATGGCCGCAGTGTGCGGCTGATCGGTATCAATGCCCCGGAAATAGGCCGCAAGGGGCGTACCAGTGAGCCCTATGCCGAAGCTGCCAGGCGGCGATTGCAGGCCTTGGTAAAGGCCAATGACGATCGTGTCGGGCTGGTGCCTGGTGTTGAAGGTAAGGACAAGTACGGTCGCACACTGGCGCACATCTACAGCCGCAATGGCGACAATCTGGAAGCACAATTGCTTAGCGAGGGCTTGGGCTACCGCGTGGCCATTGCCCCTAATGTGCGTTTCAGTGGTTGCCAGCAGCTTGCCGAACAAGTAGCGCGCCAGGCTGGCGTTGGCCTGTGGCGGCGTTCGCCCGTAGTGGCTGCAAGCGATGTCAGGCAGTCAGGTTTCGCTGTTGTGCGTGGTCGTATCGAAGGCATCGAGCGGAATCGTGGTGGGGTCTGGCTTACCCTGGGCGGTACCCTGGTACTGCAGGTTCCCGCTCGTCTGCAGCGCAACTTCCCCGCCAGCTTCTTCGATAATCTCAAGGGACGCCAGGTCGAAGCGCGCGGCTGGGTGCTGGATCGTTCCCGCAGGGGTGGCCTCAAGCCCGGGCAGCGACGTTGGGTGTTGCCATTGACCGATCCAAGCATGTTGGAGCGCATTTCAGGTTAAAAGATGTAGACATTTCGCTACGAGATTGTACACACTGTTGGTCGTATGCCCCCGTGGGTTGTAGCGTAAAGTCGTAGGCTAAAGGCCTTGACACAAGTGACCGGCCAGTCTTGTGGCTCCCCGGCTCTTTGCGTATCCTCGGCGGTCCGTCAGAACAGTAAATAGCGGAATGCCCACCATGTCAGACCTGAAAACCGCCGCTCTCGAATATCACGCTCAACCTCGTCCGGGGAAACTGAGCGTTGAACTCTCCAAGCCCACTGCCACCGCCCGTGACCTCGCCCTGGCCTACAGCCCAGGTGTTGCAGAGCCGGTGCGCGAAATTGGCCGTGATCCAGAGCTGGCTTACAAATACACCGGCAAAGGCAACCTGGTTGCGGTGATTTCCGATGGTACTGCCATCCTCGGTCTGGGTGACCTCGGCCCACTGGCTTCCAAGCCGGTCATGGAAGGCAAGGGTGTTCTGTTCAAGCGTTTCGCCGGTATCGATGTGTTCGACATCGAAGTCGAATCGGAAAGCCCGCAAGCGTTCATCGACACCGTTCGCCGCATTTCGATCACCTTCGGTGGCATCAACCTTGAAGACATCAAGGCGCCTGAGTGCTTTGAAATCGAACGTACCCTGATCGAACAGTGCGACATCCCGGTGTTCCACGATGACCAGCACGGTACTGCCATCGTGACTGCCGCCGGCATGATCAACGCCCTGGAAATCGCTGGCAAGAAACTGGAAGACGCCAAGATCGTCTGCCTGGGCGCCGGCGCTGCTGCCATTTCCTGCATGAAGCTGCTGGTAAGCATGGGTGCGAAGGTCGAGAACATCTTCATGATCGACCGTAGTGGCGTGATCCACGCTGGCCGTGACGACCTGAACCAGTACAAGGCGCAGTTCGCCCACGCGACCGACAAGCGTACTCTGGCCGACGCCCTTGACGGTGCCGACGTGTTCGTAGGTCTGTCTGGCCCGAACCTGCTGAGCCCAGAAGGCCTGAAGTCGATGGCTGCCAACCCGATCGTGTTCGCCTGCTCGAACCCGGACCCGGAAATCTCGCCAGAGCTGGCGCACGCCACTCGCAACGACGTGATCATGGCGACCGGTCGTTCCGACTACCCGAACCAGGTCAACAACGTACTGGGCTTCCCGTTCATCTTCCGTGGTGCTCTGGACGTTCGCGCCAAGCGTATCAACGAAGAGATGAAGATCGCTGCCGCTATCGCCCTGAAAGACCTGGCCAAGCTGCCAGTGCCGAAGGAAGTTTGCGAAGCCTATGGCGTTGAAGGCCTGGAGTTCGGCCGTGAGTACATCATTCCGAAGCCGCTGGATGCACGCTTGATCACCGTCGTTTCCGATGCTGTGGCCAAGGCTGCCATCGAATCCGGCGTGGCTACCCTGCCATATCCGAAGCACTACCCGCTGACCAGCGTGGATGAAGTGTTCAACGGCTGATTGCCGCAAGCGACATAAAAAAGCCCCGACTCGCATGAGCCGGGGCTTTTTGTTGGGGCTTGGGAATGTGTCAGGGCTGCAAGGTGTTCGTCAGGGCACTTGTGGCGCCTATCAGATCGAGCGCCGCCCGCGCGGCGCATCGCGACGCCGCTCCCGCATTTGTTGCAACGTGGCCATGCCTGTGAGGCCATGGTTGTCAGCCTTGCTGGCGTGACTGGATTTGGAGGTGGGCATTGATGCCGCCCCGCCTGTCTCAAGGCATGCACCCAGGCGGGCAACCATGGCCTGGCAGGTTCGGCACGTTGCAGCAGATGTGGGAGCGGCCTTGCGTCGCGATGCGCCGCGCGGGCGGCGCTCGATTCACGCGCCCACGCAAAACCTGAGTCAGGCGCCCTGCCTTAGAACAGATCCATCGGCGTCGCTTCATCGGCTGGCAGCGGGCTGCCCGGTGCCGCGCCATTGCCCAGCTCGTCCACCGACGGCGGCGAATCTTCGGCTTTGAACAGCTCGAAGTAGGCATTCGGTGTGCTCGGCGATGCCGCGCGCCCGCTGACCGGGTCGACGCGCAAGCTGAGAATGCCCTCCGGCTCTGCCGGGGCATGCGCAGGCTTGTCCTTGAGCGCCGCGCCCATGAAGTTCATCCAGATCGGCAGTGCCGCAGTCCCGCCATATTCGCGGCGGCCGAGGGTTTCCGGTTGGTCGAAGCCGACCCAAACGGTAGTCACGTAATCGGCGTTGTAACCGGAGAACCAGGCGTCCTTGGATTCGTTGGTCGTACCCGTCTTGCCCGCCAGGTCGGTGCGGCCCAAGGCCAGCGCCCGGCGGCCGGTGCCGCGCTTGATCACGTCCTGCAGCATGCTGGTGAGGATGTAGGTGGTACGCCCGTCGATGATCTGTTCGGCCACTGCCGGCGCTTGCGGTGCCGCGGCCACCTGGCTCAAGGCAGAAGGTGCTTCGCCCGGCATGGCCGCAGTGCTGATTGGCTGCTCGGGTGCGGCCAGGCCCGCCTGGTCTTGGGCACCTTGCGGTACGCGGGCCGGGTTGGCGGTGAACAGTGTCTCGCCGCTGCGGCTCTCGATGCGCTCGATCAGGTACGGGGTGATCTTGTACCCACCGTTGGCAAAGGTGCTCCAGCCGGTGGCGATTTCCATCGGGGTCAGGGTGGCGGTGCCCAGGGCCAGCGACAGGTTGCGCGGCAGGTCCTGCTTGTTGAAGCCAAACTTGGCGATGTAGTCGATGGTGCGGTCCACGCCCATGGCTTGCAGCAGGCGGATCGACACCAGGTTACGTGACTTGTACAGCGCCTCACGCATGCGGATAGGGCCGAGGAAGGTGTTGGTATCGTTCTTCGGTCGCCACACTTTATCCACCGACTCGTCAACGAACACGATCGGCGCATCGTTGACCAGGCTGGAAGCGGTGTAGCCGCTGTCCAGCGCGGCGCTGTAGATGAATGGTTTGAAACTCGAGCCAGGTTGGCGCTTGGCCTGCACGGCGCGGTTGTAATTGCTCTGTTCGAACGAAAAACCGCCGACCAGGGCGCGGATGGCGCCGTTGTTCGGGTCGAGGGTGACCAGGGCACTCTGCGCAACGGGCACCTGGCTGAACTTCAATGTGCCATCGTCAAGGCGTTGCAGGCGCACCAGGTCACCGACCTGGGCCACGTCGGCCGGCGATTGCGGTGAACGGCCCTGGGCGTTGTTGTTGATGAACGGGCGCGCCCATTTCATGGTGTCCCAGGCAACCTGCGCCTCTTGCCCGTCACGGGTCAGCACCTTGAGGCCGGTGTGTTCCACCTGGGTGACAATGGCTGGCTCCAGGCCGCCAAGGGTGCGTTGCTTGCCCAGCTCCTGCAGCCAGGCTGCGTGGGTGCGGCCCGGGAAGCGTGCTTCAGGGCCACGGTAGCCGTGGCGCTCATCGTAATCGGAGAGGCCCTTGAGGACGGCCTTGTTGGCCATTTCCTGCATGTCGCTAGGCACGGTGGTCGTGACGCGGAAGCCTTCGGTGTAGGCGTCGCTGCCGTAGCGGCCGACCATTTCCGCGCGGGCCATTTCGGCGATGTACGGGGCATTCACCTCAGGCGTCGGCACGTGATAGCTGGCGTTGAGCGGCTCGGCCAGGGCGGCCTCGTAGCTGGCCTGGTCGATCTTGCCCAGCTTGTACATGCGCCCAAGGATCCAGTCGCGGCGCTCTTTGGCGCGCACCGGGTTGGCCAGCGGGTTGAAGCGCGACGGTGCCTTGGGCAGGCCGGCGATCATCGCCATCTGCGCCAGGCTCACGTCACGGATGGACTTGCCGTAATACACCTGTGCTGCTGCATCGATACCGTAGGCGCGGTTGCCCAGGTAGATCTTGTTCACGTACAGCTCAAGGATTTCGTCCTTGGTCAGCTCACGCTCGATCTGCAGGGCCAGCAGGATTTCGTTGGTCTTGCGTGAGAAGCTGCGTTCGCTGGTGAGGAAGAAGTTCTTCGCCACCTGCATGGTGATGGTGCTGCCGCCGGTCTGGATATGACCGGTTTTCACCAGCTGGGTCGCGGCGCGCATCAGGCTGCTGGGGTCGACACCGTAGTGGTTGAGGAAATTGTCGTCCTCGGCTGACAGCAGCGCCTGAATGAATTGTGGGGGAATTTCCGCGAAGCGGATCGGCGAGCGGCGCATTTCGCCGAATTCGGCAATCAGCTTGCCATCGCTGCTGTACACCCTAAGGGGGATCTGCAACTGGATGCTTCTGAGGGACTCGACCGAGGGCAGGCTGGGGCTAAGATACAGAAACGCACCGCTCACACCGAGTACGAGCGCGCAGATGACTGCGACGGAAGACCACCAGAAGAACTTCAGCAGACGTATCAAGGCTTTTCGGTGTCCAGGTTGGGAGTGGATTGCACGCAGGTCCGGTGGACCAAAAAACGCTGGGCATTATAAGCATTTTTCGCCTCTCCGGGTGACCGGCCAGGCTACCCGTCGACTCGATGAGTAGCCCCGGCTCAGTGTTGCCGCGGGGTTGCGACAGGTGGCTGCGCTTGGCAGCTGCAACAGACAGCAAAGGAGTCGCGATGTTTGGACGCTTCGGCAAGGATGCCGGTTCACTGGTGGGGGTGGAAATCACGCCCGACGCCGTTCGGATAATGCAACTGCAGCAGCGCAATCGACGCTGGCGTGTGATGGGGTCGGCACAAGAGCTGTTTCAGGCGCCGCTGGCCGATGACTGGGCTGAGGCGCCTGGGGTGGTGGTGGCTGCGCTGCAGCGCGCTTACCGGCGCAGCGGCCTCAGGCAACGCCGGGTAGCGCTGGCACTGCCGGCCAGTCAGGTTATCTGCAAGTTGTGCTATCTGCCGGTGGAGCAGAGCGGGGCGCAGTTGGAGGCACAACTGCTTGCCGATGCAGAGCGGCTGTTTCCGTTTCCGCTGGAAGACCTGGCCTTGGATTTTCAGGTCATGGGGGCTTCCCATGACCAGCCAGGTTGCTCAGAGGTAATGGTTGCTGCCTGTCGACAGAGTGCGCTGGCGTCACTCGAAGCCGTCGTCGAGGAGGCGGGCTTGCAGTTGGAAGCCGTCGAGGTCGACACCATTGCCTTGTGCCGCATGTTGCCACAGGGTGGCCTTGAGGGAGCAGCGCTGCTGCGTGTCGAAACCCGCAGTGTAACGCTTCATGACTGGCAGCCAGGCAGGGTGTGCCAGCGCTGTGAACTACAAACGACTGGCCCGGATATGAACGGGCAATGGTCAGAGCGCCTGCAGGCTTTACTTGCCAGGCAGAGCCTGCCTGCGGGGTTGTGGGTTGCCAGCAGCTCATCGATCAATCCGGGCTGGCTGCAAGGCCTTGGCAGCCGGCTGAATGTGCGGTGCACGTACCTGCCTGGGCTGGCAGGGCTTGAGCATGTTGATGGGGCGATGCTCCTGGCCTGCGCCTTGGCCTTGGGAGGTTTGCGCCCATGATGCGACTGAACCTTCTACCCTGGCGCGAACGGCAGCGTCAGGCGGCGCTGCGGCGCTTTCGAGGCCAGCTGGTGGGTGGTGCACTCTTGGCTTTGTGCGCCGTGATGCTGGTCGATCAGCTGGCCCGCCAACGCGGGCATCAGCAGGTGCTGGCCAATACCCAGCGCCAAGCGACCCTTGATGCACAGGATGAGCAGTTGCAGTCGCTGGCCGACGTGCGTGCGCAGCATGAAGCGCTACTTGCCCGTGCGGTGGCCCTGGAAGGCCTGCGCGCCCATCAGGGTGTATTGGCCGGTGTCTTCGCCGACCTTGAAGGGGCGTTGCCTGAAGGTGTGCAGTTACTTGACCTGAGCCTTGATAGTGGCCGCTTGCAGATGACAGGGGTGGCTGCGTCCGGTGCTGTGGTTGCTCAGTTCATGCGCGACTTGAACCGCTCGAGCGTTTTGCTCGATCTGGAACTCAAACGCATCAAGAGCCTGCCGGACGGCGATGAGTTTCTGCTGACCGCTCGCGTTGCGGCGTTCTGGTCGTGAGTACTGCGCAGATGCTCGCTTGGCTGGCGGTGGTCGAGGGCTCAGGGCGCTTCCGACGGCTGGCGCCAGTGCTGGTGGCTGTTGTGTTGTTCAGCCTGGGCTGCGCGATGCGCCTGCCCGCCCTGTTGCAGCAGCAGGCGCGGGAGGATGCCAGGCATGTCGAATTGAGCCAGCTGCAGGCAGCCAGTTCATCGCAGTTGGCCGAACTGGAGCGGCTGAAGGCTCTAACGGTGATTGCCGAACAGCGGTTGCAAGCGGCGCACTGGTATCTGGCCGCCGGGGAGAGCATGAGCGACCTGCTTGAGCGTCTGGCAGTGTCGGGGCATGCGCACGGCTTGCTTGTCGAGCGCCTCGATGTAGGTGAGGGCGAGCAACAGGCCGGATTCAGTAAGGTACCGCTGGTGGTGCAAGTGGTAGGGCGTTACTCGGCCTTGCGGCTGTGGCTGGGCGACTGGTTGGGGCAGGCGCGGATTCTGCGCAGCGGTGACATGAGCCTGGCAACCGTTGATCGCCAGCCTGGACTGTTGCGCCTGCAGTTGCGGGTTGATGCCTATCACGCGGCTACGCCCCTGAAGGCACCTGCAATGCTGGCGGACCTGCCGGCAAGGGCCGCAATGGTTGCACCTGAAGTGGACCCGTTTGCGCCGGCTGCTGCGCGAGTGGCCAGTGCCGGGCTGGTCGGCGTGCCGTTGGCGCAGCTGGAAATGGTCGGCAGCCTGGCGCGCGGGGCGGCACGCGAGGCACTGCTGATGGCGGCTGGCAAGCTCTATCGCGTACGCCCGGGCGACCGGGTAGGGCGTGATCAGGGGGTAGTGATGCATATAGACCAACGTCAGGTCGAAGTGCGTGAGCGGCTGTTCATGGCGGGGGTATGGCACGAGCGCACGGCGTTCATCACCCTCGCCAAGCGCCTGGGCAAGGAGGCCTCGGACCCGAATGAAAACGTGGATGAAATACCTGCTGGCAACCCTGCTGTCGATCCCGCTGGCTTCGGCGACGCCTTACCAGGGTGAACCCCTGTCGCTGAACTTCCAGGATGTAGAGGTGCGTGCGGTGCTGCAGGTGCTGGCTGACTACGCCGGCGTCAACCTGGTCGCCAGTGATGCGGTACAAGGCAGCGTCACTTTGCGTTTGCAGGACGTGCCGTGGGATCAGGCACTTGACCTGGTGCTGCGCAGCAAGGGCCTGTCCCGGCGCCAGGAGGGCAATGTGCTGTTGGTGGCGCCTGCGGCCGAGTTTGCCGCGCAATCGGCAGACGCCCGGGTGAGCCAAGTGCTGGGCGCGCAGCTGCAGCCATTGCGTCGGGAACTGCTGACCATTCACCACGCCAAGGCCGCCGATTTGGCGCAGTTGCTGCTGGCAAGTCTGGAGGGTGGCGGCATCTCCACGGGTAGCCTGAGTGTCGATGAGCGCACCAATACGCTGGTGGTGTACCTGCCCGCTGACCGCCTGGCCGAGATGCGCCAGTTGGTGGCGCAGTTGGACGTGCCGGTGCGTCAGGTAGCGATCGAGGCGCGTATCGTCGAGGCCAACGTCGATTATGAGAAAAGCCTGGGGGTACGCTGGGGTGGGCCGCTGTACGGCGAGAAACTGCGGCCCGGCAAGGAGCTGTTCGTCGACCTCGGTCTGGAGCGAGCCGGCAGCAGTATCGGCCTGGGTTTGTTGCGCGGTGACGTGTTGCTGGATCTGGAACTCAGTGCCATGGAAAAAAGCGGCAACGGCGAGATCATTTCGCAGCCCAAGGTGGTCACGGCTGACAAGGAAACGGCGAGGATCCTCAAGGGTACCGAGGTGCCTTACCAGGAAACCAGCCAAAGCGGCGCTACCTCGGTATCGTTTCGCGAAGCCTCGCTGTCGCTGGAAGTAACGCCACAGATCACTCCGGACAACAAGGTGATCATGACCGTCCGGGTGACCAAGGACGAGCCGGATTACGTCAATGCCTTGAACAACGTACCGCCGATCCGCAAGAACGAGGTCAATGCCAAGGTTCGTGTGGCTGACGGCGAAACGATCGTGATCGGTGGCGTCTACTCGACTTCGCAAAACAATGTGGTCGACAAGGTGCCATTTTTCGGCGATCTGCCGTATGTTGGGCGGCTGTTTCGACGCGATGCATTACAAGAGAAAAAATCCGAGCTGCTGGTCTTCCTGACTCCGCGTATCATGAGTGACCAGGCGATTGCTGTGAGTCGTTGATTCTGTGCGAAATTTGATACTTGTGGGGCCCATGGGCGCTGGTAAAAGCACCATCGGACGCCTGTTGGCCAAAGAGCTGCGCCTGCTGTTCAAGGATTCCGACAAGGAAATCGAACTGCGATGCGGCGCAAACATCCCGTGGATATTCGACAAGGAAGGCGAGCCGGGTTTCCGTGATCGCGAGCAAGCGATGATTGCCGAGTTGTGCGCGCTCGACGGTGTGGTGCTGGCCACCGGTGGTGGCGCGGTGATGCGCGAAGCCAACCGGCAGGCGCTGCATCAGGGTGGCCGGGTGATCTACCTGCATGCTTCGGTCGAGCAGCAAGTCGGTCGCACCGCGCGCGACCGCAATCGCCCGCTGCTGCGCACAGCCAATCCGGAGGCGACCTTGCGCACCTTGCTGGAAACCCGCGACCCGCTCTACCGCGAGATCGCCGACGTGGTGGTTGAAACCGACGAGCGGCCACCACGCATGGTGGTGATCGATATTCTCGAGCGCTTGCAGCAGTTGCCGCCCCGTTAACCCGGGACTATTCTCGGCCTCCAGCGCCGAGGCGAGGCTCAACGTTACCGCGCAGGTCGCCGGATGGCGCCGCGCCCAAGTACATTGTGGGGATACATGCAGACACTAAAGGTCGACCTGGGCGAGCGTAGCTACCCGATCTACATTGGCGAAGGCCTGCTGGACCAGCCTGAGCTGCTGGCGCCGCACATTGCGGGTCGGCAGGTAGCCATCGTTTCCAACGAGACCGTCGCGCCGCTGTATCTCGAACGCCTGAGCAAGGCCCTCGGAGCCTACTCGGTACTGCCCGTGGTGCTGCCCGATGGGGAAGCCCACAAGAACTGGGAAACATTGCAGTTGATCTTCGATGGCCTGCTGACAGCTCGGCATGATCGTCGTACTACTGTGGTCGCGCTTGGTGGTGGCGTGATTGGTGACATGGCTGGTTTCGCAGCCGCCTGCTACCAGCGCGGCGTCGACTTCATCCAGGTGCCGACTACCCTGTTGTCCCAGGTCGACTCTTCCGTGGGTGGCAAGACCGGCATCAATCATCCGCTGGGCAAGAACATGGTCGGTGCGTTCTATCAGCCCAATGCGGTGCTGATCGATACCACCAGCCTCAAGACCCTGCCAGCGCGCGAGCTGTCCGCAGGTCTGGCCGAAGTGATCAAGTACGGCCTGATTTGCGACAAGCCGTTCCTCGCCTGGCTCGAAGACAATATGCAGGCACTGCGTGCCCTCGATTCGGCAGCCCTGACCGAGGCCATCCGCCGCTCTTGCGCGGCCAAGGCCGCAGTGGTGGGTGCTGACGAGCGCGAGTCGGGCGTACGGGCCACGCTGAACCTGGGGCATACCTTCGGGCATGCTATCGAAACCCACATGGGCTATGGCGTGTGGCTGCACGGCGAGGCTGTCGCGGCGGGCACAGTGATGGCCCTGGAAATGTCCATGCGCCTTGGCTGGATCGACCAGGCTGAGCGCGATCGTGGAATCCGCCTGTTGCAGGACGCAGGTTTGCCGGTGGTGCCACCACAGGAAATGACCCCGGCGCACTTCATGGAGCACATGGCGGTCGACAAGAAGGTGCTCGACGGTCGTTTGCGTTTGGTGCTGCTGCGCCAGATGGGCGAGGCCGTGGTGACCGACGACTATTCGAAAGAGATTCTTCAGGCCACGCTGTCGGCGGATTACCGCGCGATCGTGGCCCAGCTTTGAGGTTGTGACAGCGCAATGACAAGTTTGCATGCCGATGAGGCCTTTCTCGACCATTACCAGTTGAGCCATGATCCGTTCGCGCCCCGCGTACCTGGCTTCAAGTTCTTCCCGGCCCAGCGCAAACCGGTGCTTGGCCAACTGCACCACCTGGCGCGCTATAGCCAGTTGATGCTGGTGGTCAGCGGCCCGTTGGGCAGCGGCAAGTCGCTACTTCGCCAGGCCCTGGTGGCCAGCACCAACAAGCAGACTGTGCAAAGTGTGGTGGTGTCGGCCCGCAGCGCCAGCGACGCCTCCAGTATGCTCGCGCAGGTCGCGCAGGAGCTGGGTGTGGCCCAGCCCGAGGTGCAGGCGATCCTGTCGAAGGTGGTGCAGCTGGCACTGACCGGGCAGGAAGTGTATTTGCTGGTGGACGATGCGGAACAACTCGACGAGTCGGCACTCCAAGCGTTGCTGGAGTTGGCGGCGGGGGTTCCTGAAGGGCGTCCGCACGTGTTTCTGTTCGGTGAGCCATCGCTGATTGCCGGGCTGGATGAGCTCAATGTCGAGGAAGAACGTTTCCACATCATCGAGCTTGCGCCCTACAGTGAAGAAGAAACCCGCGAGTACCTGGAACAGCGCCTGGAAGGGGCTGGTCGGGGCATCGAGGTGTTCAGCCGTGAACAGATCGCCGATATCCATGAAAACTCCGACGGCTGGCCTGGCAACATCAATCAGGTCGCCCGTGACACTTTGATCGAAGCCATGATCGCCAGCCGCTCGACGGCCAAGCGACCAACCATGGGGTTCAAGATGCCTAAAAAACATGTGCTCGCACTGTCCGCTGTGGTCGTGGTTGCCGTTGCGGCCGCGGTATTGATGCCCAAGAAAGGCGACAAGGCCCCTGCCGAAGCGCCGGCCGCCCAGGCCCAGTTGCCGCTGGGTGACGGCAAGCAGGGTGCTGCCATCGAGTTCTCTGGCTCGTCCCAGCCAATGCCGCTGCCACTGGTTGGCCAGTCGCAGCCGGTGATGCGCGAGCCGCTGGCCCAAGCCGCAGGCATGGGCGAGGGTGAAGAGGGAGGCCCGGCTGTCGACACCGCGCTGCAGCCTGGCAACCCGCCACCCACCGTGACCACCATCGCTCCGCCACAAGGTGTGCCAGCTGGCCCGGCGCCTGCGCCGGCCCAGCCAGTTCAGTCGGTTGCGCCTGCGCCCAAGCCTGTTGCAACCCAGCCCGCGAAACCGGTTGCGCCGGCCAAGCCAGCACCAGCGCCGACCCAGGTCGCCGTGGCCAAGCCGGCCGCCAAAGCTGCCGAAAAACCAGCTGAAAAACCAGCCCCCGCTAGCGCTGGCAACAGCGGCTGGTATGCCGGACAGAAGCCGGGCAATTACGTGGTGCAGATCCTCGGTACCAGCTCCGAGGCGTCGGCCCAGGCTTACGTCAAGGCCCAGGGTGGCGACTATCGCTACTTCAAGAAAAACCTGCAGGGCAAGCCCTTGTACGTCGTGACTTACGGCAGTTTCGCCAACCGCGACGCAGCGGTAGCGGCAATCAAGAACTTGCCAGCGAAGGTCCAGGCTGGTAAACCTTGGCCACGTACCGTCGGCAGCGTCCAACAAGAGCTGGCCACGGCCCGCTGATACCTTCCGGGCGGCATCACCCTGCCGCCCAGTAGCTAAGCGAATTCTAGCTTTCGACTAGCCTGCTGCGCCCGAGCGCGGCAGGCTTTTCTGTCCCGGACTGCCGGCCACACGCCCCTAGTTGCAGTCATGGCTGAAACGCTTCAGACTCGAGCCAAGCCGCTATCACGGCGCATGGCGCAAAAACATTCAAAATTGCGACATAAATTTTCAATGATGAGACATGAAAATTTGTGGGCGTCGCTGTCGCTGTGCAACAATGGTTTTCCATGACCACCGCAAAAAAGCTGGCGTTTGATCGGCGTGGATGGTAAGTGGTTGTTAAAAAAGAGATTTACCTCCGTTGAGAGGTGAACCTGGTGAGAATGTGTCTATGAAAACAGGTCTGTACCATCCCGAAGAATTCAAGGACAACTGTGGTTTTGGCCTGATCGCCCATATGACGGGTGTGCCGAGCCACCACCTTCTGCAAACCGCCATGCAGGCGCTGACGTGCATGACCCACCGCGGTGGCATCAATGCCGACGGCAAGACCGGTGACGGTTGCGGTCTGCTCATGCAGAAGCCCGATCAATTCCTGCGTGCCATGGCCCAGGAGCACTTCGCTGTCGAGCTGCCCAAGCAGTACGCCGTCGGCATGGTGTTCTTCAACCAGGACCCGGTCAAAGCCGAAGCTGCCCGCGCCAACATGGACCGCGAGATCGTCGCCGCTGGCCTGAAACTGGTTGGCTGGCGCAAGGTGCCGATCGACACCAGCGTACTCGGCCGCCTGGCCCTCGAGCGCCTGCCGCAGATCGAGCAGGTATTCATTGGCGGTGAAGGCCTGAGCGACCAGGAATTTGCCATCAAGCTGTTCAGTGCCCGTCGTCGTTCGTCGGTGGCCAATGCCCACGACGCCGACCACTACATCTGCAGCTTCTCGCACAAGACCATCATCTACAAAGGCCTGATGATGCCGCGCGATCTCGCGGCGTTTTATCCAGACCTGGGTGACGAGCGCCTGCAAACCGCGATCTGCGTGTTCCACCAGCGCTTCTCCACCAACACCCTGCCGAAATGGCCGCTGGCGCAGCCGTTCCGCTTCCTCGCCCATAACGGCGAGATCAACACCATCACCGGCAACCGTAATTGGGCCGTTGCTCGTCGCACCAAGTTCGCCAATGACCAGATCCCCGACCTCGAAGAGCTTGGCCCGCTGGTCAACCGCGTCGGTTCCGACTCGTCGAGCATGGACAACATGCTGGAACTGATGGTCACCGGTGGCATCGATCTGTTCCGCGGCGTGCGCATGCTGGTACCGCCAGCGTGGCAGAACGTCGAGACCATGGACGCCGACCTGCGCGCCTTCTACGAATACAACTCCATGCACATGGAGCCGTGGGATGGCCCGGCCGGTATCGTCATGACCGAAGGCCGCCACGCGGTGTGCCTGCTCGACCGAAACGGTCTGCGCCCGGCGCGCTGGGTGACCACCACCAATGGTTACATCACCATTGCCTCGGAAATCGGCGTATGGGGCTATCAGCCTGAGGAAGTGCTGGCCAAGGGCCGTGTCGGCCCGGGCCAGATCCTTGCCGTGGACACCGAAACCGGCCAGATCCTCGACACCGATGCCATCGACAACCGTCTGAAGTCGCGCCACCCGTACAAGCGCTGGCTGCGTCAGCACGCCACCCGCATCCAGGCGACGCTGACCGACGACCAAGGTGTGGCCAGCTACGACGCTGACCAGCTCAAGCAATACATGAAGATGTTCCAGGTCACCTTCGAAGAGCGTGACCAGGTACTGCGCCCGTTGGGTGAGCAGGGCCAGGAAGCCGTTGGCTCGATGGGTGACGACACGCCGATGGCCGTGCTGTCGCAGCGCGTGCGCTCGCCGTACGACTTCTTCCGCCAGCAGTTCGCTCAGGTAACCAACCCGCCGATCGACCCGCTGCGTGAAGCGATCGTGATGTCGCTGGAAATCTGCCTGGGTGCCGAGCGCAACATCTTCCAGGAGTCCCCGGAGCACGCTTCGCGGGTCATCCTCAGCTCGCCGGTCATCTCGCCCGCCAAGTGGCGTTCGCTGATGAGCCTGGAGCGCGAAGGCTTCGACCGCCAGCTGATCGACCTCAACTATGAGCAGAGCGTGGGCCTGGAAGCGGCCATCCGCAACATTGCCGACCAGGCCGAAGAAGCTGTGCGTGGGGGCAAGACCCAGCTGGTGCTGAGCGATCGTTATATCGCCCCGGGCAAGCTGCCGGTGCATGCTTCGCTGGCCGTTGGTGCAGTGCACCACCGCCTGACCGAACAGGGCCTGCGTTGCGACAGCAACATCCTGGTGGAAACCGCTACCGCCCGTGATCCGCATCACTTCGCCGTGCTGCTGGGCTTCGGTGCCTCGGCCGTTTACCCGTACCTGGCGTATGAAGTACTGGCTGACCTGATCCGTACCGGTGAAGTGCTGGGCGACCTGGACGAAGTGTTCAAGTACTACCGCAAAGGTATCTCCAAGGGTCTGCTGAAGATCCTGTCGAAGATGGGTATCTCCACCATCGCCTCGTACCGCGGTGCACAGCTGTTCGAAGCCATTGGCCTGGCCGAGGAAGTGGTCGGCCTGAGCTTCAAGGGCGTGTCCAGCCGCATCAAGGGTGCGCGCTTCGAAGACCTGGAGAACGACCAGAAGCTGCTGGCGGCCGAAGCCTGGAGCGCGCGTAAGCCGATCCAGCAAGGTGGCCTGCTGAAGTTCGTCCACGGTGGCGAATACCACGCCTACAACCCGGATGTGGTCAACACCCTGCAAGCGGCTGTACAGCAGGGCGACTACGCCAAGTTCAAGGAATACACCACGCTGGTGGACCAGCGCCCGGTGTCGATGATTCGTGACTTGCTCAAGGTGAAAGTGGCCGACCAGCCGCTGGCGCTGGAGCAGATCGAGCCGCTGGAGGCGATTCTCAAGCGTTTCGACTCGGCGGGTATCTCGCTGGGTGCACTGTCGCCGGAAGCCCACGAAGCGCTGGCCGAGGCCATGAACCGCCTGGGCGCACGCTCCAACTCGGGTGAAGGCGGCGAAGACCCGTCGCGCTATGGCACCATCAAGAGTTCGAAGATCAAGCAGGTGGCCACCGGCCGTTTTGGTGTGACCCCGGAGTATCTGGTCAACGCCGAAGTGCTGCAGATCAAGGTTGCCCAAGGCGCCAAGCCGGGTGAGGGCGGCCAGTTGCCGGGCGGAAAGGTCAACGGCCTGATCGCCAAGCTGCGTTATGCGGTACCGGGCGTGACCCTGATCTCGCCACCGCCCCACCATGACATCTACTCGATCGAAGATCTGGCGCAGCTGATCTACGACCTCAAGCAGGTCAACCCGCAGGCGCTGGTATCGGTCAAGCTGGTAGCCGAAGCGGGCGTGGGCACCATCGCCGCAGGTGTGGCCAAGGCCTATGCCGACCTGATCACCATCTCCGGTTACGACGGTGGTACCGGTGCTTCGCCGCTGACCTCGATCAAATACGCCGGCGCCCCTTGGGAGCTGGGCCTTGCGGAAACCCACCAGACCCTGCGTGGCAACGACCTGCGTGGCAAGGTGCGGGTGCAGACCGACGGCGGCCTGAAAACCGGCCTGGACGTGATCAAGGCGGCCATCCTCGGTGCCGAAAGCTTCGGCTTTGGTACCGCGCCAATGATTGCCCTGGGCTGCAAGTACCTGCGCATCTGCCACCTGAACAACTGCGCCACCGGCGTGGCCACCCAGAACGACAAGCTGCGCAAGGACCACTACATCGGCACCGTCGACATGGTGATCAACTTCTTCACCTTTGTCGCCGAAGAAACCCGCGAGTGGTTGGCCAAGCTGGGTGTGCGCAGCCTTGGCGAGTTGATCGGCCGTACCGACCTGCTCGAAGTGCTGCCAGGTGACACCGAACGCCAGCAGTACCTGGACCTGTCGCCGCTGCTGGGCAGCTCGCACATTCCGGCGGACAAACCGCAGTTCTGCGAAGTCGACAAGAACCCGCCGTTCGACCTGGGCGAGTTGGCCGAGAAGATGGTTGATATGGCCATGCCGGCCATCCGCGATCAGGCGGGTGGCGAGTTCAGCCTCGACATCTGCAACTGCGACCGCTCCATTGGTGCGCGTGTGTCGGGCGAAATCGCCCGCCTGCACGGCAACCAGGGCATGGCCGCGGCGCCGATCACCTTCCGCTTCAAGGGGACTGCGGGCCAGAGCTTTGGCGTGTGGAACGCTGGTGGCCTTAACCTGCACCTGGAAGGCGACGCCAACGATTACGTCGGCAAAGGCATGACCGGTGGTAAGGTCACCATCGTGCCGCCAGCCGGCAGCCCGTTCGAAACCCAGCACAGCGCCATCGTCGGCAACACCTGCCTGTACGGTGCCACTGGCGGCAAGCTGTTTGCCGCAGGTACTGCGGGCGAGCGCTTCGCTGTGCGTAACTCCGGCGCCCATGCTGTTGTCGAGGGCACTGGCGATCACTGCTGTGAATACATGACCGGCGGCTTTGTCTGCGTTCTGGGCAAGACCGGTTACAACTTCGGTTCTGGCATGACTGGCGGCTTTGCCTACGTGCTCGACATGGACAATAGCTTCGTCGACAAGCTCAACCACGAGCTGGTGGAAATCCAGCGTATCAGTGGTGAAGCGATGGAGGCCTACCGTAGCCACCTGGCGCGTGTCCTTGCCGAGTATGTGGATGAGACCGGCAGCGAGTGGGGGCGTGAGCTCTCGGAGAACCTGGACGACTACGTGCGGCGCTTCTGGCTGGTCAAGCCGAAGGCAGCCAACCTGAAGCAGCTGCTGTCCAGCACCCGTGCCAACCCGCAGTAAAAACAGCTGCAAGTGGCAAGCCTCAAGCTGCACGTAATGGCAGTGAGAGGTTTGCCCGGCTTAAGTGATCGTCTTGCGGCTTGCAGCGTGTAGCTTGCAGCTGCTGTAAAGAGGTTTTGAAAAATGGCTGAACGTCTGAACAACGACTTCCAGTTCATCGAAGTGGGCCGAAAGGACCCGAAAAAAAAGCTGTTGCGCCAGCGCAAGAAGGAGTTCGTGGAAATCTACGAACCGTTCAAGCCGCAGCAGTCCGTGGAGCAGGCGCACCGCTGCCTGGGCTGCGGTAACCCGTATTGCGAGTGGAAGTGCCCGGTACACAACTTCATCCCCAACTGGTTGAAGCTGGTCTCCGAAGGCAACATCCTGGCCGCGGCGGAACTGTCGCACCAGACCAACACCCTGCCGGAAGTATGCGGCCGTGTTTGCCCGCAAGACCGCCTGTGCGAGGGTGCCTGCACCCTGAACGACGGTTTCGGCGCGGTGACCATCGGCTCGGTGGAGAAGTACATCACCGACACCGCCTTCGCCATGGGCTGGCGCCCGGACATGTCCAAGGTCAAGCCCACCGGCAAGCGCGTCGCCATCATCGGCGCAGGCCCGGCTGGCCTGGGCTGCGCCGATGTGCTGGTGCGCGCCGGGGTAACCCCGGTGGTGTTCGACAAAAACCCTGAGATCGGTGGCCTGCTGACTTTCGGTATCCCCGAGTTCAAGCTGGAAAAGACCGTGCTCAGCAACCGCCGTGAAGTGTTCACCGGCATGGGCATCGAGTTCCGCCTGAACACCGAGGTGGGCAAGGACGTGACCATGGAACAGCTGCTCGCCGAGTACGACGCGGTGTTCATGGGCATGGGTACCTACACCTACATGAAGGGCGGCTTCCCGGGTGAAGACCTGCCGGGCGTGCATGACGCACTGGACTTCCTGATCGCCAACGTCAACCGCAACCTGGGCTTCGAGAAGTCGCCGGAAGACTTCGTCGACATGCAGGGCAAGAAAGTGGTGGTGCTGGGTGGTGGTGACACCGCGATGGACTGCAACCGTACCTCGATCCGTCAGGGTGCCAAGGCGGTGACCTGTGCTTATCGTCGTGACGAAGCCAACATGCCGGGTTCGCGCAAAGAGGTGAAGAACGCCAAGGAAGAGGGTGTGAAGTTCCTCTACAACCGCCAGCCCATCGCCATTGTGGGTGAGGACAAGGTCGAAGGCGTCAAAGTGGTCGAGACTCGCCTGGGCGAGCCTGATGCCCGTGGGCGCCGCAGTCCTGAGCCAATCCCGGGCTCCGAAGAGATCCTGCCGGCAGACGCCGTGGTAATCGCCTTCGGCTTCCGCCCGAGCCCGGCGCCGTGGTTTGAGCAGCATGGCATTCAGCTGGACAGCCAGGGCCGTGTGGTTGCCCCGGAGAAGGGCAAGTTCAAGCACCAGACCAGCAACCCGAAAGTGTTTGCCGGTGGCGACATGGTGCGCGGTTCGGACCTGGTGGTGACTGCAATCTTCGAAGGGCGTACGGCCGCCGAGGGTATCCTGGACTACCTCGAAGTCTGATTTTCGGCCTGTTCGCGGGCATGCCCGCTCCCACAGGGTTAAGCGTAGAACCCGTGGTAGCGGGCATGCCCGCGAAGCTTTTGTATACAAAAACGCTTGATCTGTGGCATCCAATAGACAAAACACATGGTCATGGCCGTGCCTTTTGCGCTGGTGTCTGAGAAAATGCCCGCACTATTTTTCCGGATGCCGACATGACTGCCCTGAAGAACGATCGTTTCCTGCGTGCACTGCTCAAGCAACCCGTAGACGTCACCCCGGTGTGGATGATGCGCCAGGCCGGCCGCTACCTGCCGGAGTACCGCGCCAGCCGCGCCAAGGCCGGTGACTTCATGAGCCTGTGCATGAACCCGCAGTTCGCCTGCGAGGTCACCCTGCAGCCGCTGGACCGCTACCCGCTGGACGCAGCGATCCTGTTCTCGGACATCCTTACCATTCCCGATGCCATGGGCCTGGGCCTGTACTTCGAAACCGGCGAAGGCCCGCGTTTCAAGAAGGTCATCAGCACCCCCGCCGACATCGAAGCGCTGCCAGTCCCGGACCCACAGAAAGACCTCGGCTACGTGATGGACGCGGTCAGCACCATTCGCCGTGAGCTCAATGGCCGTGTGCCGTTGATCGGCTTCTCCGGCAGCCCGTGGACCCTGGCCACCTACATGGTCGAAGGCGGCTCGTCGAAGGACTTCCGCAAGACCAAGGCCATGGCCTACGACAATCCGCAAGCCCTGCACCTGCTGCTGGACAAGCTGGCCCAGTCGGTCACCAGCTACCTTAACGGCCAGATCCTGGCCGGCGCCCAGGCCGTGCAGATCTTCGACACCTGGGGCGGCAACCTGTCGGCGGCGGCCTACCAGGAGTTCTCACTGGCCTACATGCGCAAGATCGTCAGCGGCCTGATCCGCGAGCACGAGGGGCGCAAGGTGCCGGTGATCCTGTTCACCAAGAATGGTGGTTTGTGGCTGGAAAGCATCGCCGACGCAGGTGCCGACGCACTGGGCCTGGACTGGACCTGCGAGATCGGCGACGCCCGCCGCCGCGTGGGTGACAAAGTAGCCTTGCAAGGCAACATGGATCCGACCGTGCTGTACGCCAAGCCCGAGGCCATTCGCAAGGAAGTGGCGCGCATCCTGGCCAGCTATGGCCACGGCACTGGCCATGTGTTCAACCTTGGCCACGGCATTACCCCGGAAGTCGACCCGGAGCATGCCGGCGTATTCATCAATGCCGTTCACGAGCTGTCGGCGCAGTATCACCAGTGAGGTGACACGCGGAAACCATAAGCCCGGTCATGTGCCGGGCTTTTATTTTGCATTAAGTTTTAATTCAGCGATCGTCGTTAATCTGGTCCCATCGAAACCGAAACAGGACCCGATCCTCATGAAAATCCGTTATCTTGCCCTCATCCTCGCCCCCTTGTTCAGCGCTGGCGCATTTGCCGCTGGCTACACCGGCCCTGGCGCCCAGTCGGTAACCACGGTTGCCGCCGCGAACGACGCCGCCGATGACACCCCCGTCGTGCTGCAGGGCTTCGTGACCAAGAAGATCAACAACGACGACAAGTACGAGTTCAAGGACAACACCGGCACCATCACTGTCGAGATCGACGATGAGGACCTGCCGCCGACGCCGTTCAACGACAAGACCAAGGTGAAGCTGACCGGTGAGGTTGAAAAGCACCTGATGAGCCGGGAAGTGGATGTGGATATTGTCGAGATCATCAACTGATCTGATGGACTCTTCGTGGTCACGCCCGCTCCCACAGGTTGTGGGTGCAGGCGTGCCCGCGAATGCCTCACACCGTTTTGGGTGGTAACTTGCTCAGGTGCAATGCCACCAGCAATGCCACCGCCAGCAAGCTGCCAATGAACAGCCCGATCCCGTTCCAGCCCCACTGGTGCCAGAACACCCCGCCCGCCGTACCGGCCACGCTGGAGCCAGCGTAGTAGCAGAACAGGTACAGCGACGACGCCTGCCCCTTGGCCTTCAGCGCCCGGCGGCCGATCCAGCTGCTGGCCACCGAGTGCGCACCAAAGAAGCCGAAGGTGAACACCAGCATGCCCACGATCACCATCACCAGCGGACTGGCCAGTGTCATCAGCAAGCCACCTGCCATTACCACGATACTGGCCCAGAACACCTTGCGCCGGCCCAGTTTGTCCGCCAGCGCGCCGACCTGTGCCGAACTGTAGATACCCGACAGGTAAACCACCGACAGCAAGCCGACCAGCGCCTGGTTCATGTGGTAGGGCTCGGCCAGCAGGCGGTAGCCGATGTAGTTGAACAGGGTGACGAAGGCGCCCATCAGCAAGAAGGCTTCAAGAAACAGCCAGGGCAGGCCTGCATCTTTGAAGTGCATGACAAAACCGTCCAGCAGGCTGCGTGGGTTCATCGTCTGTGCGCGGAAATTGCGTGATTCCGGCAGCACCTTCCAGAACACCAGCGCGGCCACCAGGGCCAGGCCGCCAATGGTCAGCATCGCCGTGTGCCAGCTGACGAAGTCGATCAGTACGCCAGTGATGAGCCGCCCGCTCATGCCGCCAATCGCGTTGCCGCCGATGTACAGGCCCATGGCCAGGCCAATGTGTTGCGGGTGAATCTCTTCGCTCAGGTAGGTCATCGCCACTGCCGCCAGGCCGCTCAGCGACAGGCCGACCAAGGCGCGGGTGGCCAGTACCAGCTCCCAGCTGGGCATCACTGCGCTGGCCAAGGTGGACAGGGCGGCGCAGACCAGCGCGAACACCATCACGGGTTTGCGCCCTATGCGGTCAGAAATGGGGCCGGTGATCAGCAGGCCGAACGCCAGCATGGCGGTGGACACCGACAGTACCAGGCTGCTCTGCGCCGCGTTGATGGAAAACTCGTTGGATAGCAGAGGCATCATTGGCTGTACGCAGTACAGCAAGGCGAAGGTGGCGAAACCGCCGCTGAACAAGGCCAGCACGGTTTTCATGAAAGCGGGTGTGCCTTTTTCGATCCACATTTCGGTCAGGATGGCAGGTTGTGGCTCAAGGAGGAGGGGGGCTACTGCAGTTTTCACGGGCGGGTACCTCTGGCGCAATGAAAAAAAGCATATAGCTGGCTAACGATTAGATCCAATATATTGTTCGACCTATTTGAGATGTTTGGCGACTTGTTTGGAGCGGATCATGGAATTGCGTCATCTGCGTTACTTCATTGCTGTGGCCGAAGAGCTGCACTTTGGCCGCGCCGCCCAGCAGCTGGGTATTTCCCAGCCGCCCTTGAGTCAGCAGATCCAGGCTCTGGAGCAGGAGTTGGGGGCCCGGTTGTTCGACCGTACCAATCGTCGTGTCGAACTGAGCGAGGCCGGGCGATTGTTCCTCGAGGAAGCGCGCCAGGTATTGGCGCAGGTGGAGAAGGCCGCGGATGTAGCTCGGCGTGCGCAGTTGGGCGAGCTGGGCGAGATGAAAATCGGTTTCACTTCCTCGGCCCCGTTCACCTCGAAAATCCCCAAGGCCATTCATGCCTTCCGTCAGCGCTTTCCGGCGGTGCACCTGAACCTCAAGGAATTGAGCAGCCGTGATGTTGCCGAAGGGGTATTCGACGAGTCCATCGAGGTGGGGTTGATGCGGCCGATGCCGCTGCCGGAGGGGTTGGTGGCCACCGAGTTGTTCCGAGAACCGTTGGTGGCGGTGATCAATGCTTCGCATCCGCTGGCTGAGGGCACTGAGCAAGGCGTCTACATGGCGGCGTTGGCCCCTGAGCCCTTCGTGTTCTTCCCGCGCAGTTATGGCAGCGGCTTGCATGCACAATTGCTGAGCCTGGCGCGGCATGCGGGTTTCAGCCCCCATTTTGCGCAAGAGGCAGGGGAAGCGATGACCATCATCGGCCTGGTCTCGGCGGGGCTGGGGGTGTCGGTGCTGCCGGCGTCGTTCCAGCGCATGCGTATAGAAGGGGTGGTGTACCGCACCTTGCTCGATGAAGAGGCGATGTCGGCGGTGTGGCTGGTGCAGCGTGAGCGCGGCCATTCGGTCATGGCCAAGGCATTTGCCGAGTTGTTGACAGGGCAGGTGGTCGGTCAGGCGTGATGCCGGTCAATTGGCACTGGTCATTGCCCCACTGCCGCCACATACTCGGGCATTCGTTGATACACGGAGGTCAATCATGCGGCGCGTGGTGTTCAATCAGAAAGGTGGCGTGGGCAAGTCGAGCATTGCCTGCAACCTGGCGGCGGTCAGTGCCAATGAAGGCTACCGGACCTTGTTGATCGACCTGGATGCCCAGGCGAACTCGACCCAATACCTCACCGGCCTGACCGGCGAGGACATCCCCATGGGCATCGCCGACTTCTTCAAGCAAAGCCTTTCCAGCGGGCCGTTCAGCAAGAAGAACAAGGTCGATATCTACGAAACCCCATTCGACAACCTGCATGTGGTCACCGCCACTGCCGAGCTGGCCGACCTGCAGCCAAAGCTGGAGGCAAAACACAAGATCAACAAGCTGCGCAAGTTGCTCGACGAGCTGGACGAGGATTACGAGCGTATCTACATCGATACCCCGCCGGCGCTTAATTTCTATGCGGTTTCTGCGCTGATCGCTGCCGATCGCGTGCTGATCCCCTTCGACTGCGACAGCTTTTCGCGCCAGGCCCTGTATGGCCTGCTGGCCGAGATCGAAGACCTCAAGGAAGACCACAACGAAGACCTGGTGGTCGAAGGCATCGTGGTCAACCAGTTCCAGTCACGTGCCAGCCTGCCACAGCAGATGCTCGACGAACTGCTGGCCGAAGGGTTACCGGTGCTGCCGGTGTACTTGGGCAGCTCAGTGAAAATGCGCGAATCGCACCACGCCAGCCTGCCGCTGATTCACCTGGAGCCGCGGCACAAGCTGACTCTGCAGTTTGTCGAGTTGCATTCGCTGCTTGAGGAGAATGCTTAAACCCCGTGGTTACGCAGCCACTCCAGCAGGGACTGGAGTGGAAACGCCCCGGCCTGCCGGCTGACTTCGCGGCCGTTCTTGAACAGCAGCAGGCTGGGGATCGAGCGTATGCCCAGTTGCCCTGCGAGGTTACGGTTGGCTTCGCTGTCGAGCTTGGCCAGGCGGCAGCGGCCAGCAAGCTTGCGGGCGGCCTCTTCGAAGGTGGGGGCAAATGACTTGCACGGGCCGCACCAGTCGGCCCAGATGTCGACCAGCAGCGGCAGGTCGCCTTTGATCTGGCTGGCATAGCTGGCTTCGGTGAGCTCGAAAGGGGTGCTCAACAGCACGTCCTGTTTGCAGCGACCGCATTTCGGCGCATCGCCCAGGCGCTCGGCGGGCAGGCGGTTGAGGCCGTTGCAGTGGGGGCAGGGGATTACCAGTGGGTCGGTCATTTCATCTCCAGTAGGTCTATCGCGGTTCCCTGTAGGAGATCACCCAGCCCTTCCGGGCTGCGCTGTCGCGCAGCAAACATGAGGTGTACGGCTTCAGTTCCGCAGCGACGCTGACATTTTGAAAAAGAAAAGGCGGTTGGCCCGGTAGGGCCAG